>Ga0213876_10000312_pt1 | contig 42654 bp, 34 predicted proteins | sample BarmaccomBMRX_R9_FD_160113 | JGI IMG/M metagenome (GOLD analysis project Ga0213876, IMG submission 160113) | Root-associated microbial communities from Barbacenia macrantha in rupestrian grasslands, the National Park of Serra do Cipo, Brazil - RX_R9 | ecosystem: Host-associated > Plants > Roots...
AGAACACCTAACCGAGTCTCCCCATGTCAATAACTTCGCCCAAAATTCCAGTTGTAAACCAGAGAACATCTCCTGGGTGCTCAAGCTGCAAACCGCTTAACCGGCCCTTCCCTATGTCAATAACTTCACCCAAAATTCAAGTTGCAAACCAGAGAACATCTTTGGGCAACACCGCCCGGCTCAAGGCCAGCGCCACCGCGAGCGAAGAGCGCGCCTTCAACGACAGAAAGAACTCGAGTGCCGCGCGCGAGGCCACATCGAGCGCCAGCGTTAACCCGGGGCGCCCGATGGGCTTGCGCTCCAGGCCGTCCACCAGCATGACGTCCCCCAAGGTGTGGTCGATTCTGCACCAGCGCCAGCGGCTCGCTGGCCTTGAGCGCGCCCCGGACCGGGCGGAATTTGTCGGCCGCGGCCTTCGGCCCGTCCCGTAAGCGGGTCCGCCTCGGCAAGTCGATGCCCTGCACCCGAGCGCGGACGGTCTTGCAGGAGGGTGCCTCGGTGTTGGCCAGTTGGCAGTCGAGGCGCACCGCGCAATAAGGGGCGGCGATCGAGGGGCGCTGCGGTCGTTTTGACGGACGACGCCCAGGTGCGCGCCCAACTCAATTTCGTGGGAAGCAGCGCTGCGAGCGCCCAAATGGGGTGTGCCGGGTAGCATTTTCAAGGTTCGTCTCGATGATTGTAAATGACACCTCCTGGGCTATTTGCAATGCGCTATTTGCTAAACGTCCCACCCCTAAACTCCTCAGAGCGATTCCACTTGAACGCCCCATTGGTTAATCTCAACGGCGCGAAAGCGGCTGATTCTCCGTCAAGCGAAAGCGTACTTCTGGCTTTCATCGCGCTTTCGCTGATTTTGCTCGGTCTTTTTGGCTGTGCGTCGATCGGGCCGACGTATGAAGGCGACCGTAGCAACATCCTTAACGACGATAGACACTACAAGCTTGCCGCGATCGAATTTGGCGAGCTCGGAAGTTATGCGGACGCCTCGCAGGGCGAGCTCAATAATACGATTCAGCTATTGAAAAGCACCGAACGGCCATTGCTAGTTGTATACATCCATGGGTGGCTGAATAACGCCACCTCGGGGGACGTCGGCAACTTTAAAGGATTCCTCAGCCGGCTGTCCCAATCCCGACAGGTAAAAATCCATCGCTATAATGTGTTTGGAGTCTATTTCGCCTGGCCTGGTAAAACGCTCGAAATTCCCTACCTCGACTATTTGACCTTCTGGAACCGGAAGCAAGCCGCGGAACGGATCGCCAGCAACGGCGATTGTTTGGACGCCATCGAAAAGCTTTCCCAAACGGCTCGACTCCGCGAGAACAACTATGTCTTCTTAATCGGTCATTCCTTCGGGGGACTGATTCTGGAACGAACCGTGGAACACACCCTGCGCACGTTGCAGGGCCAGAACGTGCGACCGCCCTGGGATCTTGCCCTGATGCTCAACCCCGCATCGGATTCGGTCTTGACCCGGCAACTTGTCAGTGACCTTTATAGCCTTTACGATTACTACCCAAATCCACTTCCAGGCAACCGATTACGCTGGGGTGGACACTTTGTGCCCAAGAGCGGTGGCGATCCGATTGCCGAGAGCCAACCGACGGTCGTTGAGGTGCAATCCGAGAACGATACGGCGACCGGTACCGTCTTTCCGATCGGCAGCAAAGTCGGCGTTATCGTCAATGGACATTGGGCCTGGAACCAGGTGGCAGTGCCTCGAACCCAACAGTGGGTTTCCGAACGCGCCTTTTACCTCAGTACCCCTGGCAATGATCGCTATCTAGTCAACTATAAAGTTGTTCGTTCGCGAGGAACGTTTTCGGGCAATTCGGACGCGTTCGACTACAACCTGGAGCACAATCCGGTGGGTGCAAGTTTCTTTACAAGCGCTCCCAAGGGCTCCGATACTGCGGCGCAAGCAGGCAGACATTCGCGGACAGCGGCGACCGCTCCCAAAACTCAGCCGCAAACCTGGCAAATCCAATTTGTGGTTGATCACGACAAATATATCGGGGTTCACGTGCCGTTTTGGATCGTGCGCGTTCCCTCCGAGATCATCGACAATCACGGCGGTATCTGGAGCGATAATAATATGGCGCTGATGGCCACGATCTTCCGCATGCACCGACCCATACTACCGAACAACGTTACTGCTCCGGCCAGATCCTACGTCCTACCCCTGCCGGTCGAACTGAAGCGGAAGCCGAATTGACGCAGTTTGGTTCGAACAGACGACCGCAAAGCAGACCCGCAGATTTCGGTCCGACCAAGCTCTGGGCGAACTGGCGGCCGACCTGGATCTCCGGCTCGGGCCGGCCACGCCCGTTTGGAATAGTCCGCTCTTACGGCTACGCTCGGCCGTGGGGGAGGTCTAGGGGTACTTACGGGCCAACGCCGCCAGCTTGGTCGACTACGCCCGGCGGTACTTGCGAGGCCAGCGCATTTCCACGGCTGTCGGCGGATCGACGGTGGTGCCCGCGCTTTGAGCCCGCCGGAACCTACGCTCCCTGAGCACCCCCCGAGGTTGGTTCCCCCTCGCCTAAGTGTAGCGGTCCCTCCAAGAGAGACCGAAAAAAAAACCGGAGGTAACTGAGGGCGGTGCCCTCATCCCGACCAAAGCCTTTCACGAATCGGTGTCCGACCCGGCCAGATGCATCGGCGCAATCATGGACCGGTTCGCCTTTCGGGTTCCGATAAGGAGCGAACTTGAGGCCTCAGGGTTTCATTACCCCCCGCGCCGTGATTATGTCCCCTGTGAACCATTGCGTCGCCCCGTTGATCTCGTAGCACCGCAAATTGTCCCCCTCGCGCTGCGCGTAGACCGGGAACTTGCCGCCTGCTACCAATCCTTGATCAGCGGTTCGAACTCGGCCCATGAGTAGTGCTGCGACAATGACTTGAGGGCCGTCCAGAGTTTGTCCCGATGAAATGGGAGGCTCATGGAGTAAACACTATCGTGCATACGCGCGCAAGGAGATCGGATCAACCCGGCGGCAGCGCTGTTCCGGTCCAGGGTCGCCCCGAGCTTGAAATCTGGAGGCCAAGCGCTCAACGGGGACTGGCGTGCCACGCTTTCGCGCCGGTATCTGAGCAACGAAGTCCCTGCCGAAAGGAAGGCCACGTGGCCTCCGGTTTGCCCCGGTCTCGTCTGCGGGCGTTTACCCCTTCATCCCTTAAACGAGGCCAAGGAAGTCAGGCCTCAAACTTTCGCACGCTTTGCCACCAAAGAATTTAAATAGGGCCCCGGTAAATTCTTTTTGAGGCCTCCTAACGTTTTGCTCGTTGGAATGGGGTAAGCACGGCTCGCACAAGCGAGTCCAGGGGAGGCCGGGCCCCCCTTACCATCCAAAGCCCCGGCGCATCCAGAACGATGGACGGCACCTCGACGGCTGAAACTTTAAGATCGGAATTGCGTAAACGGTTGATGAGCGCCCGTCGTGCCTGAACGAATCAAGACCGATACAATCACAAGGAAAGCACCATTCACGACTTCAAACGCCGGATTGGAACCAATCAAATGCCGAAACTTCATCCAGGCTCACGACCGGTCATCCAAATCGCCCTTCGCACCTTCTCTGAAACAAGCGAGCTTCGAGCGCCGGTTTCTTCTCGAGTTTTCACGCGCGCCCCGTCCGTGCGTTTGCTCCTAAGTTCCATGAATCATCAGCGATCGCTTGCAGGTTTGCACGTTCAACGCTTACGCGCCCCTTTGCCAGGAAGTTGAAGCCTGCCGCACACCAACTAAAACCATCTAACCTGAATCAGATAACTATGATCGAACGCGTCGGAAAATGCACGAACTATTCCGGATGTAAGCTGGCTTACCGCAACGAGAAATGCACGGTAGGCAGCAAGGCATTCCGGTGTCCGGAATGCGGTCTTGCGCTTGAGCCGGCCGGCTCAGAGAAGGCAGCGCCGCACCTGCTTTACATTATGGGGGGGAGCGCCGCGGTAGTGCTGTTGGCCGCCAGCGCCGTTGCCTGCACGCTGTGGAACCCGGCGTCACGTCCCGACCTCGTGCAGCTAAAGGGAGCGGACCTGTCACCGGAGCTTTCGACAGCCTTGGCGCCGGCGCTCGTCGCGGCTTCCACGCCGGCCGACGTTTCGATGCCCGCGGCGCCGGGGCCAGCTGCCACTCCAACGCCAGCTGAGCTTTCGGCGACTCCACCACCCCCTCCGGTGGTCGCTTCAACGCCGGCCGCGTCCCCACCGGCGCCGATGGCGCCGATCGTAGGGATTGCCCCGACCGTGGTGTTCATAACCGCCACCACGGCGACTGCACCTGCAACGCCATCGCCGGCAGCCACTTCAACGCCGGCGGAGCCGCCAGCGACCGCAACGCCGCCCGCTGCATCAGCACCACCCGAGCCCTCGGCAAACCCGACGCCGTTGCCGGCGGCAGGCGCACCAAAGGTCGAACTGGTTGATCATGAAGCAATGGCTCCAAAGCCGGCTTCCAGCGCTGCATCCTCCGGCACCCCACCCGACCCAAGTTATCCAGGAGAACGTTACCCCCAGACGCGCCAACGCCTGATGACCTGGGCCGAGGCCACGATCCTGACCGACGCCCAACTCTCCTACGCCGTTGAGGAAGTCTACGCCCGGCACGGGGCAATCTTTCCTTGGGAGCCTCGAAATCAGGCGCAGTTTCGCCGGTTTTCCTGGTATAAACCTCGCCCGGAACTCACGGTTGCGCAGATTAAATCTTCCCTGTCGCAGATTGAGAAGTACAACGTTGAGCTGCTCTGGCGCCTCCGCAGCGCCGCCTCCTCAGGCAGTCCACCCGACGGCTACCCGGGCGAACGGTACCCCCAGACGCGTCAGCGCTTGATGACGTGGAATGAGGCCGCTGTGTGGACTCGCGCCCAACTCTGCTACGCCATCGAGGAAGTGTACGCCCGGCACGGGGCGATTTTTGCTGAAGGAAGCGTAAATGGGGCGCAGTTTCGGCGGTGCCCCTGGTACCGGCCTCGCCCGGAACTAACGCTTGCGCAACTCAAGGCCTCCTTCTCGCAGACCGAGCAGCACAACGTTGACCTGCTCGAGCGCGTCCGCGCGTCGGCGGAAACGCGTGCGTCGGTTCCCGGCAGCCCTGCAATCCAAAACGGCGTTCCAGATGTCTCGTTACAGGCGCGTACGGGCGACCGGCATCGAGGCTGTACTCCCGCGCCAACCCCGGCGAGCGACGGCGGTTTGAGCGCGCGTTAAGCCGGCCTGGGCCAACGCCAGCACGAAACGCTGAAGGGATTCACGCCCGCACCATGCGCCGGCTCACGGGATCCGGACCTGGAGAACGGTCCTGCCTACCGTCACGGGATAGCCATTGCAAACGCCTGGGCCTGAAGTTGAACGTTTTCTTTGCCTTCTCGTTGGAAGCACCGCTCAGTTTCGTGCCATAGTAGACTGCGTCATCCCCGGCCGCCTCTCGCGCTTCCGATTCGCTGATCTGGGGTGGGGGCGGCGCCCCATAAGCGTTAACTTGTTTCTCAATTCCAGCCTGCAGAGGTGCTTTTCCCTCGAAAATCACATCCAAACGTTTGTTGTGGAACCGTATTTAGTGTAGATTTCCGTATAAACAGTGTTTTCTGACGGAGCAAGTTAACGCTTATGGGGCGCCGCCCCCAGCCAGCGCGCAAACGCGGGTAGCCAGCGGCTGACCGGGGAAGGATCGTCGTCAACAACATTATAAATGCCGGCAGGCGCGGTCAGCGCGGCAACCGTGGCCAGGGCCGCGTCCTCGATATGGATCCAGGACCAGACCCCTTGGCCTTGGCCGATGAGGGGCATCGCGCGGCGTCGGACCTGGTCCACAACCGTGCCGTCCTCGCCATACCAGGTGTTTGGACCGTAAAAGAAACCGTAGCGAAGGGCGACCCCTTCCATTTTGCCAGAGTTCCGCAGCCGCGCTTCAATCTCGGCGTACATGCGCGCGCTTGCGGCCACGCCGGGGCTGGCGTCGGTGGCCAGGGGCGCGGACTCGTCGGCCAAGCCACCGGCTGCCTTCAGGAAGAAGCCGCTCGCTTGTTGGACGTAGCGCCGCACGCCGGCCGCCTGCGCCGCGCGATGAAGGCTTCGAGCCGCAGCTTCCGATCAGCCGGGAACGCCGCGGCCAGCTCTGAAGGATCTTTCGGCAAGGCGGTCAGTTGATCGATGACGACCTCGGCTCGGGCTCGGCGCAGGGCCTGTTCCACAGCCACGCCATCAAAAGCGCTGACGTGGGCGACGGTCACGCCCAGGTCCCGAAGCCGCCGCGCCCCCGCCTCAGAATGCGTCATGCCCGTAACGGTGTGCCCTTGACGGACCAACTCGGCAATCAGCGGCTGCCCAATGGCTCCGCTCGCTCCTGCAACAAAGACTCTCATGCGGCAGCCTCCGGCCGAACGATTTGGTTTGTCCTCATGCAAGTAGTGAGTGGCGGCCTGTTTTGCTGCTTCATACATAGAAAAGGCGCTTTCGGTTGCACCTTGTCATTTTGCCGGCGGGGTTACTCTGCGGCGATGTGCGCGCCCTTTTCGAGCACGGAACGCTTCATCCAGGGCACCAGCAAGGCGAGCACGACGCCGATGGCCGCGAAGATCAAAAAGCAATCAAAGTAGGCCAGCGAGAGGGCCTGCGACCCGCGCAGGTTATCGAGGGCCTGCAATGCCATCCGGCGCGCCGCGACCGGGTCGCCGGTCTGGTGCATCAGAGCAGGCCGGGCCTGATTCAGGAACGAGGCGACCGCCGGGTTGAGCCGATCGAGGTTTTCGTTCAGGCGCAACGCATGGAGCTGCTCGCGCCGTTCGGTGAGCGTCTGGCCCAACGACGTGCCGAAGCTGCCGCCCTCGTTGCGCAGCAGCGCAAACAGGCCCACCGCCGCCCCGCGCAGTTTCTGCGGGGTGTAGAGGTAGGCGGCCACGTTGAGCGGCGCAAAGACGATACCCAGGCCCAGCACCAGCACCACGCGCGGCCAGATCACCTGGCCCGGGGAAATCTCCAGGTTCAGCACGGACATCCACCAACTGCCCGCCGCCATGACGAGCAACCCCGCGCCGATCAGCCAGCGCGCGTCCAGGCCTCGCCCGAGCAGCCGGCCGGCCATGATGATGGCCATGATGGTGAAAATCCCGGAGGGCGACAGCACCAGCCCGGCGTGGAACGCGTCGTAGCCAAACAGGGTTTCCAGCATCCCGGGCAGCAGCGTGCTCGAGCCGTAGAGCACCGCGTAGGAGCAGAAGATGATCACGCAGCAAAGCGCGAAGTTGCGCTCCCCCAGCGGCCGCAGATTCACCACCGGGCGCGCTTGGCGCGTCTCCCACCAGACCAAGCCCGCCAAGCCCCCCACGCACAGCGTGACCAGCGTTTGGATGCGCCCGAACGGGTCGCCGAACCAATCCCATTCCTGGCCTTTGCTGAGCAGGATTTCCCAGGAAACCAGCATGAGCACCAGCAAGCCCAACCCGATGGAATCAAATCTGAACGCCTGCTTTTTGAGGCTGGCGCGTTCTGCCTCCAGATACGACGGGTCGTGCACCAGCGCGGCGCAGAGCAGGAAGGCAAGCGCGCCCACCGGCAAATTGATGTAGAAAATCCAGCGCCAGGAATACTGGTCGGTGATGTAGCCGCCCAGGGAGGGGCCGATCACGGGGGCAATCAACGCCGCGATGCCGAAGAGCGTCTGGGCGGCGCCTTGCTTTTCGCGCGGGAAGGCATCGAGCAGGATGCCCTGGCTGCTGGGCTGAAGCCCGCCGCCCGCCAGTCCCTGGAGAATGCGAAACAGGATGAGCATGGCCAGGTTCGTCGACAGCCCGCAGAGGACGGAGGCCGCCGTAAAGACCGCGATCGAGAGCAGGAAGTAGCGGCGCCGGCCGACGTGGGCCGAGAAGCCATCCGGTGATGGGCAGAATGATGGCGTTAGCCGCCAGGTAGCTGGTGATGACCCATTCGCTGTCGGTCACCGCCGAGGATAGCCCACCGGCGATGTAGCGCAGGGCCACATTGGCCACGGTCGTGTCGAGCACCTCCATGAAGGTGGGCACCACGACCGCGAAGGCGACCAGCCACGGGTTAACGCCCTGGTGGCTGGCCGGCACGACCGGCACGGAGGGGGTGGCCGGGCCGGCACTCATGGGGTTGGGTTGGCGGAGGCCGCCGGCGGGGCCTGCGCCTGAAGGAATCGGCCGGCGTCGGGACCCGTGGGCGCCGCGTTCAGGTCCACCGAGGGCGTGACCGATAAGCCCACAAAGAGCGGCAGCTTGTCCGGATCGTAACCCACCAGGTCAATGCGCACCGGCAGCCGTTGGACGACTTTGACGAAGTTGCCCGTGGCGTTCTGCGCCGGCAACAGCGCCAGGGTCGAGCCGGTGCCCATGGTAAAGCCGGAGATGCGGCCTTCGAAGGTTTGCTTGCCGCCGTACATGTCGGCCTCCAGCGTCACCCGCTGACCGATGCGCAAACGGCGCAGCTGGGTTTCCTTGAAGTTCGCGTCCACCCAGACCTCGCGCAGCGAGCGGAGCGCCATCAGGCTCTGGCCCACCTGCACGTTGTTGCCGGGGTTGACGTCGCGGCGGGTGACCACGCCGTCAATCTCCGCCACGATCGTGCAGTAGCTCAGGTCGAGCTGGGCTTGGTCCAGGTCGCGTTGGGCCTGCTGCAAGGTGGCTTGGGCCTTTTGCAAACCAGGGGCGCCCTTGATGACCTCCGCGTAGATGCGGTCGATGTTGCCGCCGGGATCGCGCCGGTAAAATTCTTCCACCAGCTGTTTGGGGCTCAAGTCGTAGGAGGAGGGCACGATGCCCAGTTGCGCCGCGCTCTGCAGCAGCTCGGCCAACGCCTGGCGCACGGCTGAGAACGTCTGGTCGAGGTCGGCCGGCACTTCGGCGAGGGCCGTGCCCTGGGGTGGTTGGTCGGGTAGCCCGAGGGCAGCGCGCGCCTGGTAGACCGATTCCAGCGCCTGAGTGACTTGCGCTCTGGCCGCATCGAGCGCTTCCCGCTTTTGATCAAACTCCTCGGCGCTGGTCACCCCGCTCGCCCGCAGGCGGCTGGACCGGTCAAACTCCGCCTGCGCCAGCACCAGGGCCGCCTTGCCCTGTTCCCAGGTGGCGACCCGCGCCCGCACCAGCGCGACCTGGTTGTCGACGTCCTCGATGGCATGGAGCAGCTTGAAGCGCGCCGCCCGCGCCTGGGCCAGTAACGCCCGCACGTTCGCCTCGGTGACCGCCAGGTCCGCCCGGGCCGAATTGACCGCCGCCTGTTTGATGGCGACCTGCACCCGGTAGGGCTGGGGATCGAGTTCCACGAGGGGTTGGCCGGTGGTGACGCGGTTGTTGTCGTCCACCCGCACCCGAACCACCTGGCCGCTCACGCGCGAGGCAACGAAGGTCACGTGGCTGTTCACGTAGGCGTCGTCGGTCGAAACCGTGCTCAGGGAATGGAGAAACCACGGGATTCCGAACCCCAGCGCGAGAACCACCACGATGCCGACGGCAAGCAGCCGCCAGGGCTTTCGCCGAACGGCCTTGGGCGGCGGAGCCGGCGCTGATTCGGGAGCGGTGGAAGGAGGGGGCGGCACTGGGGTTGCCTCGTTTGCATTCATGGAGATGTGTTTGGTCGCATTTTTTGATGGCGATTTGGGGGGTGCAGCCCAGCCGCTGGTTCTCCGGCGTCTACGCGCTGAAGCCACCGTCGATCAGCAGATCGGCCCCCGTGACGCAAGCCGCCTCCGGTCCAGCCAGATATGCGACCATGGCGGCAACCTCGTCGGCGGTTCCGTATCGGGGAACCGCCATCAACTTGACGAGCGTTGCGGCGGCGGGGCCGTTGGCTGGATTCATGTCCGTATCGATGGGACCGGGCAGCACGTTGTTGATCGTTATTCCGCGCTGGCCGAGATCGCGGGCCAAACCTTTGACGAGTCCTGTCAGCGCGGACTTGCTCATCGCGTAGACGGCACCACCCGGAAACGGCATTCGATCTGCGTTGCAACTGCTGATGTTGATAACGCGCCCGCCGCTTTTCATGTGCCTGACCGCTGCCTGGGTCGCCACGAAAACAGCCCGCACGTTCACGGCAAACGTCCGATCGAACTCGGAAAGGGTGAATTCATCAATGGGACCGAGCGACAAAACCCCCGCGTTATTGACCAAAACATCGAGCCCGCCCAGCTCCCGGACCGTGCGATCGACCGCGGCGACGACCGAGTCGGCCTCCGCGCTGTCCGCCTCGATGGCGAGGGCACGCACTCCGGACGACTTCGCCTCCTCGGCTACGGCATTCGCTCGGTCGGGCGATTTGGCGTAGGTAAGGGCAACGTGGGCTCCTTCATTGGCGAGTCGTTTGACAATGCCCGCGCCGATACCACGGCTACCGCCCGTCACGAGGGCAATCTTTCCTTCCAATCGTTTCATGAGGACCTTTCAGGTTTCCAGGTTGCAGGCTCGACCTTTCCGCAAACGGTGTGCCAAGGACAGGTGAGGCCGGAGCACTGCGGCTTTTCCGAGGAATAGAGAGTGCGCCCCGCGGAAATCAAGCAGGACGGCTTCCTTCAAATTCGCGAAAGTTCGGGAATTCTGAAATCACCCTGGCAGCTTGCCCTCCAAGATCGCTGTGCTATCAAATATTGGTTTGGGCCGGACGGGTAGGAGGGGCTTTCCGGCCCGAAATCGACAGTGAATATCCTCCCGTTCGGATACCCTCCATTTTCCGGCGGAACGTGGATTGATAGAAAGATTCCATGGGTTCGACTGACGATCAGTTCAAAACGGGTGGCAAATCAAAGGGACGGCCGATTTGTTTTGCCGGCTCGGACCTGGGCGATAAGTGCCACGTCTGCGCCTTTTTCAATAGTCGCGACGATGAATACCGTGCCTTGATTCCCTTCATCAGCGAAGGCATCGAACGGGGCGAAAAGATCGTTCACACGATTGATCCCGAGCGCCGCGAGGACCACCTCGCCCGTCTGCACGCGGAGGGCCTCGATGCGGCGCACCTGGAAAGAACTGGTCAATTTGAGCTGCGCACTTGGTCGAATACCCATTTGGCGGGCGGAAAATTTGATCCCGTCCGGACGCTGTCCTTGTTCGAGGATGTGGTGAAGAAAGCGAAACAGGAGGGTTATCCGCTCATCCGATTTGTGACCCACATGGAATGGGCGCTGATGGACAAGCCCGGCATTGACGAGCTTCTTGAGTACGAGGCGAAAGCCAATGCCATCTGGATGCAGCAATCCGGCCCGGTGAATCCGGTCATCTGCACTTACGACCTGACTCGGTTCAGCGGAGAGACGGTGATTGATGTGATGCGCACGCACCCAATGACCGTCATTGGCGGAGTCCTGCAAGAAAACCCGTTCTTTGTGCCGCCGGAGGACTTCATTCACGAGCTGCGGGAAAGGCGTACCGGGAGCGGCCGGCGGTAATGCCCATGAACGTCGCACGATTGAAACTGGAGACCGAGTCGGAAGACGTCCGGGATCTCAAGTCGTGCGTCAACGATCTCATCAGCGTCCTTGCTCTTCCGGCGATCTGGATCGGCGCGGAGCCGGCCCAGATTATCCGAGCGCTGCTCGATTGCCTCCTTGGCCTGTTGCGCGTCGATTTTGTCTACGCGGAATGTAACGATCCCCTGGACGGAAAGCCGCTCACGCTCATTCGGCACGCCTCGACAAGCCAGCCCACAGTGGCGATGCCGGAAGTAAGTCGCGCTTTGCAGGACTGGCTCAAGACGGGGGCGCGCGAGGCGCTGGTCCTTCGACGCCCTGCCGGCGGCATCACGATGGCGGCCAGACGCCTCGGCTGCCAAAAGGAGATCGGCTGGGTAGTGGCCGGGGCGACCCGGCGGAACTTTCCCTCGACCACGGAGGGGCTGTTGCTGAGCGTGGCCGCCAATCAGGCGGCAATCGGGCTGCAGGAGGCGCGCCTGTTGCAAGAGCAGAAGCTGGTTGCTGCAGAGTTAGATCGAAAAGTCGAGGAGCGCACGCGCGAATTGCAGGCTCTGAAGGACCAGTTGGAGCGCGAGAACGTCGTCCTGCGCGAGCAGCTCGATGAGGTATCGATGTTCGAGGAGATCGTCGGGACCGCGCCGGCCCTGCGCGCGGTTCTCGCCCGGGTGGCGCGGGTGGCGTCTACGGATTCGACCGTCCTTATTACCGGCGAAACCGGTACGGGCAAGGAACTCATCGCACGAGCCATTCACAAGCGGTCGAAGCGATCCGCGCGCGCGTTTGTGAAGGTGAACTGCGCCGCCATTCCCCCATCGCTTATCGCCTCGGAGCTTTTCGGGCACGAGAAGGGTGCCTTTACGGGTGCCCTGCAACGGCGCCTGGGCCGTTTCGAGTTGGCGCAGGGCGGAACGCTTTTTCTCGACGAAGTAGGCGAGCTGCCTGCCGAAACGCAGGTCACGCTTTTGCGCGTGCTTCAGGAACGCGAGTTCGAGCGCGTGGGCGGGACGCAGCCGATAACGGCCGACGTCCGGCTCATCGCGGCCACCAATCGGAACCTGCAGAGGCCGGAGGATAGCGCCGGCTTTCGCAGGGACCTCTTCTACCGGCTCAACGTCTTTCCCATCGAGATGCCGTCCCTCCGCGAACGAATCGAAGACATTCCCCTGCTGACGGAATACTTCATCCAGCGCTACGCGGATAAAATGGGTAAGCGCATTTTCAGCATCAGCAAAAAAACCATCGCCCTGTTTCGATCTTACAATTGGCCGGGCAACGTCCGCGAATTGCAGAACGTCATTGAACGCTCGCTCATTCTCTGCGACGGCCACGCCTTTTCGGTCGACAGGAACTGGCTCAACCAGGAACCTCGCTACGCTGAACCAGCCTCCGCAGCACAGCCGTTGGCGCAACGGCTCGCCACCCACGAGAAATCTCTGATCGAGGCTGCGCTGCTCGCTACGAGGGGCCGCGTTTCCGGCGCGTCGGGTGCGGCAGCGCGTTTGGGTCTCCCGGCTTCGACGTTCGAGTCGAAAATTCGCGCGCTCAAAATCAACAAGCACGCCTTTAAGGCAAAATAGCCGGCCATTATGTACCGCCTTTTTCGCGGGCGATCCATTCGCGAATAAAGCCGGGGCAATTTTCCAGCCGCGCCCCGCGCGCTTCGCAACGGGATAAAAACAGGATCGCCTCGCGTCCTGCCAGATTGACTTCGCTCAGATCGAAGATCACGCGCGATGTCTCGTCGGCGGCCAGTGATGCGAGTTGAGGCAAGTCCGCAGCCTCAATTCGACCACTGAGGGCGAACACGGTCCCGTCTTTCCCGCAAGATCGCTGAATCCTCAGCATAGCTCGGGCTTTTTGCAAGAGGCGTGCCGCTTCGCATCCGCATCGCTTTTGTCTCTGCATGGCGTCGCCGCGGCGGATACGCACTGCCTCGTTTTTCGCGAAAGCATGCGAATTCGCGAAATCCCGCGAAATGAAATGCGCTCAACAAGGCTCGAACAAAGGCCTGTCCCGAGGGGAATCGCGGCTCGGCAGGCTCTCTAACCGTGGCACACCTTTAGCAGTGTCCGTCACCGCCTCTTATGAATGAACCCTCGACAAGAGAACTTCTCATTTCCAAAGGATGGATCCAAGCGGTGGTTCTCGTGATGCTTTTCGGCTTTTTCGTCATGGGGATGCTGGCCTACTACACCTACACCGACGAACCGCCGATTCCGGTGAAGGTCCTCGACCCGAATGGAACCCTACTGTTCACCGGAACCGATGTGATAGCCGGCCAGGAGATCTTCCTGCAGAACGGCCTGATGGAATACGGATCAATCTTCGGTCATGGCGCGTGGTTGGGGCCTGACTACACCGCAGACTACCTGCATCGTGCTGCTGAGCTTTCGATTGATTACTATGGCGGGGCCTCCCCGGACAAGGCTCGGCAGCAAACGATCACCGACTTCAAGACCAACCGGTATGATCCAACGACCGGCGTGCTGACGTATAGCGCCGCGCAAGCAGGCGCGTTTCAAAAGTTGACGGCTTCCTACGCCGAATTCTTTGGCAGTCCCACGACCAAGTTCGGTCTTCGCCCCAACGCCATCAGCGATCCGGAGCAAATTCGGAAGCTGACCTCCTTCTTCAGTTGGTCAGCGTGGGCGGCCGCGGCGCTACGCCCGAATCGGGATTATTCCTACACGAACAACTGGCCGCCGGAATCGCTGGTCAATAATCAACCCACAGGGGACGCCATCGTCTGGAGCGTTTTGTCGCTTATCGCCCTGCTCGGCGGTATCGGTCTGTTGCTGGCGGCGTTTGGCCGCTGGAATTTCCTGGGTTGGCATGGCCGCGAAGAGCAACGCATCCGGTTCCGGCCGCCTGACGAAGTCATCCTGACGCCGGCGCAACGGGCCTGCGCCTGGTTTTTCTTCGTCATGGCATTCCTATTTGCTGCGCAGGCGTTGGTCGGCGGCGCTGCCGAGCATTACCGTGCCGAGATAACCAACTTCTTTGGCTTGGATCTGGCGCAAGTCTTCCCCTACAACGTCGCTCGCACCTGGCACGTGCAACTGTCGATCTTCTGGGTTGCCACGTCCTATCTGGCGGCAGGGATCTTCATAGCGCCGATGATCACCGGCCGGGAGCCCCGCGGCCAGAGCACGCTCGCTTACCTATTGCTCGGCGCCCTGGCCGTGGTTGTCCTTGGCAGCGTGGCCGGCGAGTATGCAGGTATCCTCAACTGGATCCGGAACGGATGGTCCTGGTTCGGCAACCAGGGTTTCACGTTCTTGGGTCTGGGGCGCTTCTGGCAAATCCTGCTGACCGTTGGGCTCGCTTTCTGGGCCATCATCCTCTTTCGCGGGTTGCGGCACCGGCTGCAGGAAGACCGCGTCGGCAACATGCCGTGGCTCTTTTTCTTCTCGGCACTGTCTATCCCCGCCTTCTACGCCGTCGGTCTGCTGGTCCGGACCAATTCAACGTTTACGACTACCGACTTCTGGCGTTTCTGGGTCGTGCATCTCTGGGTCGAGGACTTCCTCGAGTTGTTCACGACCGTCATGGTAGCCTACGTCTTCGTCCTGCTTGGCGTGGTGCATCAACGTGTTGCGTTGCGGCTCATCTACCTCGACGTCCTCCTCTATTCCGTCGGCGGCGTGATCGGCACGATGCATCACCTTTACTTCTCCGGCGAACCGGCCATCCACATGGCTCTCGGTGCATTTTTCTCCGCCGCGGAAGTGATTCCGCTCACCTTTCTTACGCTTGAAGCATGGAGTTTTCTGCAGCTCGGTGCGCAGCAGCAATCCGGCACGCGGTTCCCGCATTACTGGTCAGTAATGTTCCTCGCGTCAGTCGGCTTCTGGAATTTCCTCGGCGCGGGAATTTTCGGCTTTCTGATCAACCTTCCGATTGTCTCCTATTACGAGATTGGAACCGCCCTTACGGCGAATCACGCGCACGCTTCCATGATGGGCGTCTACGGCATGCTCGCCGTTGGCCTCGCGCTCTTCTGCCTGCGCTACATCATTCCCGAAAAGATGTGGAGCGATCGCCCGGCTAAGGTCAGCTTCTGGTGCCTGAACCTTGGTCTCGTCTGGATGGTCTTCGCCACGCTGTTTCCGCTGGGCATCATCCAGCTTTATCACGCGATTGGCGTGAGCTACTACGATGCCCGCTCGCTGAAGTTCATCACTAATCCTACCAACTCCATCTTCGAGTGGCTCCGGCTACCCGGCGATGCACTCTTCATTGTCGGCGGCACGTTCCCGGTCCTCTACATCTGCTGGCTCGGTGATCCCTTCCAACGCTGGTACCCGCGTTTCCTCCCCCTACCCCCGCCCCCTAAACCCAAACCCCGGTTTGTTCCAATTTCCATCGGATTGCCCCCGCCGCGTGCGATCGGGAAATGCGTCTGCCTGTCACGACAAATTCATTCCCCTCGGTGAACTCATGCCCCGGAATGGGCGATTTCTGTGCGCCGTTTCAGGTCGCGCAGTACCCGCAAAGCCTCCGGGTCAGGCTCCTCTGTAACCACCAGATCCCCGGAGGCCTTCAGCTCCCAGCCGGTCGCGGCTTTTACCTGCTCGAGGGTCACGCCGGGATGGATTTGGGCCAGCGTCAATTCTTTTGTCTTCGGATCAGGCGTAAGAACCCCGAGATCCGTGATGACTGCCTTGGGGCCCGCGCCCGGAATGCCCAGCCGACTCCGTTCATCGCCACCGTCTAGAAATCCGGCGCTGGTGATAAAGGCGACCTTTTCGACGAACGTACGGTGCGATTGACGTAAGACGATCAGTACCTCTTTTGCCGAAGCCGCGATCTCCGGTGCGCCGCCCGCTCCGGGCAAGCGGACCTTCGGCCGACCGTACGCCCCAATCACGGTCGTGTTGATGTTAGCAAACTTATCGACTTGAGCGGCGCCGAGAAACCCGACATCGACCCGACCGCCTTGCAGCCAATAGGAAAAGATTTCAGAAGTCGGCACAACGGTCGTGGCCGTCTTCGCCAGTTCACCGTCGCCAATCGAGAGAGGAAGCACGTCCGGCTTGGTATCGATCGGACCGGACTCGTAGATCAGCACAAGATTTGGTGCATGCGTCAGTCGAGCCAGATTTGCCGCTACGCTGGGCAGGCCAATGCCCACAAAGCAGACCTGGCCCTCTTTCAGATATCTGGACGCGACGACCGTCATCATTTCGTCAGCGGTGTAATGCCCATCATTCATAAGCCATTCGTTTTAAGGGTTCTCCTTGCCGGCACTCGCCAAGGAAGCCGAAGCCGCCTGAGGTGCCGAGTCCTTCAGGAACACGTTCTCTTCCAACCATGTGAGAAATCCTTCGCGCGTCCGGGAGATCTCGTCCCAGCGTTTATAAAACGCGTTGTCTCGGTCGTAGTATCCCATGGCGTAGGAAGGAGAGGCGCCTCCCGGCGCTTTGACTACCGCATCGACGGTCCAAAACGGCAAGACCGAAGCGTTCGCAGCCGCCCCCAGATCTTCCACTACTTCCTCCACGGTTACCACGACCCGCCGGGCGGAGAGAGCCGCTTCTTTCTGAACGCCGATAATGCCCCACATCAGAACGTTGCCGCGCTGATCGGATTTCTGGGCATGGATGATCGCCACGTCGAGCCGGACAGCCGGTACCGCCGCCAGCCGTTCCCCGGTGAACGGACATTGCATGAAACGGATATTTTGGTTGTAGGAAGGCAAATCCGTTCCGGTATATCCGCGTAAAATCGCAAACGGTAGTCCCGAGGCGCCTGCGGTGTACGCCGAAGCCATGGCGGCATGACTGTGTTCCTCGATGTCCAGCGGGCCGGGCCACCCGTTCTCGACGGCGTCTCGAAATCGATGCAGAGAACCGACCCCGGGGTTCCCGCCCCAGGAAAAGATGAGTTTCCGGGCGCAGCCTGCGCCGATCAGTTGGTCATAAATCAGGTCGGGGGTCATACGAACGAGGGTGAGATTTTTTTTTCGCTGCCGAATGATTTCGTGGCCGGCGGCAAACGGAATGAGATGAGTGAAGCCCTCGAGCGCAACAGAATCCCCATCGCGAACGAACTCGCCGATGGCCTGGGAGAGGGTGGTAGTCAACGGGTGCGGGGTCTTAGGCATGTTCCGGGCGATGTGCGATTAGCGCACTTATGTGCGCACAATTCATTCATGGAGCTTGTCGCGCGAAGCGTCAAGGCCTTTTTGCTCGGGTGGTTTTTCCGCGTCCGGCCGCGCAAGCCGGGGCGCGTTGCCGCTTGACCGTGACTAACTCGACCCTTAGGCTTCTATCTGAGCTTAAACGTACAAACGTTCGTTAAGCGATTTGCGGTATATTTGGTCGACACGGCACATTTTGTGGCTCGCAAATGGGGTTGTATAGATGGGCGAAAGATTGGCTGCATCGCCTGTCCGACTCTGCTGACCGCAAGAAGATGGCAAGAACCTCCGAAGGAGCTATAACATAATGTGTTCTCCAGTTTGCCTCGACGCTCTGTATGGCTGCGCGAGCCGGCGGGGCTTCATTAAAAAAAGTATCACGGCGGCGGCGGCGGTCGCGTGCGGCGCGCGCGCAAGTTCCGGGACGCCCGTCGCACCACAGCCTAGGAGTTTCACAAACGTCCTGGATCTGACGCATCCCCTCTTCGAGGGTTTCCCGACCTTCGACGGATCGAAATGGTTTACGATGGAAAAGATGTTCACTTTCGCAAAGGAGAAGCTGAACATTAATCGTTGGACGCTGGTTGAGCACACCGGTACGCACATGGATGCGCCGCTCCACTTCACGGCCGATGGCCATAGCGTGGACGAAATCCCCGTCACTGACTTCGTGGTGCCGATTGCGATGGTGGATATTTCGCAAAGGGCACAGGACGATCCCGACACATCGCTCACGCCCGACGACGTGCGTAAATGGGAGGCTGCGAACGGGCCGTTGCCGGAAGGCTGTTGCGTGGTGATGAATTCAGGATGGCACAGGCTCCTTGATTCTCCAAAGTTTACCGGCAGGGATGCTGCAGGTCGGAATCATACTCCAGGCTTCCATGCGGAAACCGCGCATATGCTGGCCGAGCGCAACGTAAAGGGGATCGGCGTTGACACGCTGTCGCTGGACACCGGCATGGAAACCCGAGCCGGCGCATTTCCAGTTCATTTCGCGTGGCTCGGAAGTGGCCGCTGGGGCGTAGAGGCCTTGGCGAACCTGGATGCTCTACCTGCCAAGGGAGCCATTCTCGTGCTCGGTGGCCCGAAGGTCCGCGGCGGTACTGGAGGGGCGAGCCGGGTCATCGCCCTGGTCTGACCTGATGTCGAGTCGCGTGGGCGGCAAACAGGTCGCCAAGTCGTAGTCGTACTCAAACTTTATCGCCCGGAATCGGAGTAACGAGCACGAGTCCGATTTGCCGGGCAAGGGTTGCGGCAGGGGGGAATTTGTATTGACAGGGGCCAAAACGCGCGCGATCTCTACGTGCGCACAAAAGTGCGAATAACGTACAGTTGGAGAAACCCATTTTCTGCGTCGCGATCCGGTCCCAGGCGCATACGCCCGATACGCAGATTTCCGCCTGACCCTCCGGTATGATCGCCCCAGAATCTGATGTCGCTCCAAAGCAACACGAGGAGATTCAATGAAAGAGGCGTTTGTGTGTGATGCAGTCCGCACGCCATTTGGACGTTACGGCGGCGCCCTGGCCGCAATGCGAGCTGATGACCTGGCCGCAATCCCGATCCGGGCGCTGATGGAACGCAACTCGACGGTCGACTGGTCCGCCCTCGACGACGTCGTGTATGGGTGCGCGAATCAGGCCGGTGAGGACAATCGGAATGTCGGCCGTATGGCTCTTCTGCTGGCGGGGATGCCTCAGGAGGTGCCCGGCACGACCGTGAACCGGCTCTGTGGCTCAAGCATGGATGCCGCCTCGATCGCTGCGCGTGCCATCAAGTCCGGAGAAGCCGACCTGGTGATTGCCGGGGGGGTTGAAAGCATGTCGCGGGCTCCCTTTGTCCTGAACAAGGCGGAGTCGGCCTTCAGCCGTGATGCAGAGATTTTCGACACGACCATCGGCTGGCGTTTCGTCAATCCCCGAATGCATAAACTGTTTGGCTCCGACTCGATGCCGGAAACAGGCGAGAATGTCGCGGAACAGTTTGGGGTCAGTCGACAGGATCAGGACGCCTTTGCGTGTCGGAGCCAACACCGCTGGGCCGCTGCACAGAAATCCGGGTACTTTGAGCGTGAAATCATCCCGGTACCGGTCCCGCAAAAGAAAGGCGAACCGAAAATCGTGCAGACGGATGAGCATCCGCGACCCGATACGACCCTTGACGTACTGGCCAAGCTCCGGCCGATCGTCAAAGCCGGCGGGACCGTGACGGCAGGGAATGCTTCTGGAGTTAACGATGGGGCCTGTGCGCTTTTGTTGGCCTCTGAAGAGGCGGTGGCGAAATACCATCTCACGCCGAGGGCTCGCGTGGTGCGGGCTGCGGTGGCAGGTATCGCCCCGCGGATCATGGGGTTTGCCCCCGCCCCGGCTTCGCGCAAGGTTCTTGAGAAGGCGGGCCTGAAGATCTCGAACATCGATCTTGTCGAGTTGAACGAAGCATTTGCGGCTCAGGCCCTGGCTGTGACGCGCGACCTTGGTTTACCGGACGCGGCGGAGCACGTGAACCCTACCGGGGGAGCGATCGCGATTGGGCACCCTCTCGGAGCCAGCGGCGCGCGCTTGCTCACCACGGCCATCAACCAGTTACATCTCACCGGGACGCGCTACGCGCTATGCACCATGTGCATTGGCGTAGGACAGGGAATTGCCGTCGTTTTGGAACGTTGCTAGCCAGGAAATCTTATCAGCCAGGGCGCTCGTGAGATTTCGACAGCGAATCATTGTTATGAGCTGACCGGGCCGCAGTTGATAGGGTCCGGTTGTGCGCCGTATGAACAGCTGTGCGATATAGGTATAGTGAGGGCCATTTCATCGATGCCAATGAAGAATCGCAAAGACTTCGTCGCCTCACTGGCTCGCGGTATCGAGATCATCCGGGCTTTCACTAGCGAGCAAGCTGAAGACCAATCAACCGCGCGCGCGCGCGCCGGGTCGGCGGATGCTTTGACGCTGAGTCAAGTGGCCGAAAGGGCGGGCGTCGCCCGAGCCGTAGCACGACGCTTCCTGCTGACGCTCGCCGATTTGGGCTATGTCGCCAGCGACGGCAAATACTTCAGGCTGACGGCGCGTGTCCTTGATCTCGGCTATGCCTACTTGTCTTCGATGCCTTTTTCGAACGTGGCGACGGAGTTTCTCCAGGAGGTCGCCGAGCAAACCAGAGAGTCCTGCTCAGCATCCGTCTTGGACGGTCCGGACATCGTGTATGTGGCCCGGGTTGCGGCCCAGCGTATCCTGTCGATTTCCCTTTCAATCGGCGCTCGGCTGCCGGCCTATTGCACTTCCATGGGGCGCGTCCTGCTGGCGGCACTCCCCGGACCTGAGCTTGAAAGTTATCTTTCGACGGTCCAGCTGCGCCGGCGAACGCCGCAGACCATCACCGACAAAGAGCGTTTGCGCCAGATTCTACACGAAGTACGTCTAGAGGATTACGCCCTGACCGACGGCGAGCTGGAGGAGGGATTGCGCTCTATCGCGGTGCCGGTACGTTCGAGCGGGGGGCGCGTGGTCGCTGCCATAAACGTGAGTACGCAGGCGGGAAGGGTGAACAAAAGTCAGATGCTGAAGGAGTTTTTGCCGATTCTTCGCAAAGCGGCACAGCGCATCGGCACGGTTCTTCCTCCGTAAGTGCCAGACGGAACAAAGGAAACTCCAGTTGATACTTTCGATCTGCCTAATGCAGAGCATTTTTAGCGTGGCGGCGCGGCGAGCCGCCCCCGAAATCTTCGGGAAAGTCTTTCGCGCGGCGCCGCCACGCTAAAAATGCTCTGCATTAGATGGCCGTCGAAATGGTATGACTTCTCTGCGACCTGTTTTTTTAAGAATGGTAGTGGGGCCACGGTCGCCGCGCGGGGCGCAGGCCAATCAGTAGCAACAACTTTGACAGATGAACCGCTAGTGCCCTAACGGTTTTGTCGTGCCGACATTAGAGATTGCGGACTGGGGGTGCACGGCTTGTTTGACGAGCAGCGCAATACATGAAACGACTCCGGCGACCGCAACCACCGCGAAGATGCCGCCAAACGTAAAGTGCCGCCGCGTCAGTTCGGCGACCAAGAACGATCCGGCGATTCCGCCGAACCGGCCGATGCCGAGCATCCACGCGACGCCGGTGCCTCGCCCCTGGGTCGGGTAGAACGCGGCGGCCAACGCCGGCAGCGACGACTGCGCCGTATTCATGAGCACGCCCGCAACGAATACGATAATAACCAACCAACCGAGGTTTCCGACGGCTTGGCCAATTCCAAACACGTTGATCGCGGTCAACGCAAAGCATGCTGCGATGACCCGATTCGGATTGAATCGGTCCATCAAGAGGCCGCAAACCACTGCACCTACGCCTCCGAGCGGAAACAGCGCCGAAATCAGCGTGGCGTGCTGAGGACTCAAGCCCGCTTCCTTGAGCAGGACGGGCATCCAGTTGATCGACGCATAAAAGATGACGAGCCCCATAAAGTAAGCAAGCCAAAGCATGATCGAGCCGACGATGTAGGCGCGGGAAAGCACAACCCGAATGCCGCCCTCCCCGGCAGCAGCCGGCGCTTGCTCCGTCATGAAGAACGATCCCGCGCCGGCTGCACTACTGGCAATTCGGCTCAGGGTGGCACGTATCTTTTCGACCGGATACCCATTTGCCACCATATAGCGGACCGACTCCGGGAGCGTGATCAGCAGCAGAACCGAGAGCAACAGAGGGGCGCTGCCGCCTAGAAGAAGGACGCTGCGCCATCCGAATTGCGGAATCATCCACGCCGCGAGAAAACCGCCAAAAGCCGCGCCAAGAGGAAAACCGCAAAACATAAGGTTGGTCAACGTCGCCCGCCAGTGATCCGGACAATACTCGCTCATCATTGTTACCGCGTTTGGCATCGCCGCTCCCAGTCCGAGCCCAGTGACAAAGCGCAGTGCCGTCAGTTGGACAAGACTGGCCGAGAAGGCGGAGGAAAAACACGCGATACCAAAGATCAGGACCGAGATGATGAGCAGCACGCGCCTTCCCAATCGGTCCGAAAGCGGACCAGCCAGGAGCGCCCCGAACGCGAGTCCGAACAATGCCGCGCTCAGAACCGGCGCGAGTGCCGGTTTGCTGATGTTCCATTCGGTTGTCAGCGACGGGGCGATGAACCCGATTGCGGCCGTATCGAACCCGTCCAGCAAGACGATAACGAAGCACATTGCAAAAATGAGCCACTGAAACCCGGAGAACGGGTGCTCATTGATGAATGTCTGAACATTGACAGTTGGGCTTTTGCTCACCATTTCCACCTTTCAGCTTTTTAGCGCCGCTCGGGCGACTCCGCTACGTGCGTCGTGGATACATGCATGCGAACGCTCGCACTCAATCGATCGGAAGCCCGACATAATTCTCAGCAAGGGCCGTCGCTCCGGCACGTGAGCTGGTCACGTAATCCAGTTCGGTCGACTGCAGGCGCTGCTGGAACTCGTCGGACCCGGGAAACGTGTGCAGCATGGAAGTCATCCACCAGGAAAAGCGGGTCGCTTTCCATACGCGCCGCAGGGCAGTCGCGGAGTATTGTTCAAGCAGATCGCTGCGGTTGGATTTGTAGTAAGCGATGATGGCCCGAGCGAGAATCTGTGCATCGCTGGCAGCAAGGTTGAGCCCCTTGGCCCCGGTGGGCGGCACCACGTGCGCTGAGTCGCCAGCGAGAAATAGGCGGCCATAATGCATCGGCTCGACGACAAGGCTGCGCATGCGAATCACCGACTTGCTGAAGATCGGCCCTTCCTTGGGCGCCCAGCCGTCCTTAGTCTCCAGCCGGGCCCGAAACTCGGTCCAGATGCGTTCGTCGGACCAGTGGTCGGTCTTCTCGTCGGGCGAGCACTGAAGGTACATACGCTGGACATCCGGCGAGCGCGTGCTCACCAGCACGAAGCCGCGCTTGTGCATGCAGTAAATCAACTCATCAGACGAGGGCGGCGCCTTGCATAGGATTCCGAACCAACCAAACGGATAAAGGCGTTCGTAGACGTTCAGCTCACCGGGGGGAATGGACGGCCGGCAAATCCCCTGCGTCCCATCACAGCCGGCGATAAAATCGCAGGTGATTTCATCGACTTGGCCTTCTTTGTTGCGGCAGCGGATTTTGGGCGCGGCGCTGTCCAGATCATAGACGCTAACATCCCTGGTCTCAAAGCGGATATCGCCGCCGGTCGCCAGCCGTGCCTTGATGAGGTCCTTGTTTACGTCGTGCTGGGCATAGATCATGACCGACTTGCCGCCCGTGAGCGACGGAAAGTCGATGCGCTCGTCCCGGCCATTAAAGCGGAGGATGATCCCCTTGTGACGAAAACCTTCTTTCATCATCCGATCGCCGGCGCCGATCTCGTTCATAAGATCGACCGTGCCCTGTTCAAGCACGCCCGCCCTGATGATGGCTTCGATGTCGTCACGGCTGCGTCTTTCGAGAACCACCGACTCGATGCCTTGGAGGTGCAGGATGTGAGACAACAAGAGGCCAGCCGGCCCGGCACCGACAATTCCGACTTGAGTACGCACGATTCGTCAGCCTTTTTCCTGCATCGAGAGTTCGAGTTCCTTCAGCACCTCCTCGGCGCAATGGTACGCAGCGTTGGCCGCCGGGAGCCCGCAGTAAATCGCCGAATGCAGAAAGAGCTCCTTGAGCTCCGGCACGCTCACGCCGTTGCGGATCGCCGCTTTGACGTGCATTCGAAACTCTGCCTCACGGTTGAGCGCGGTTAAGAGCGCCAGCGTGATCAGGCTGCGAACCCGCAACGATAGCTCCGGGCGCGTCCAGATTTCACCCCAGGCATATCGGGTGATAAAATCCTGGAACGCCTCATTGAACTCGGTCAGACGCGCTTGAGTACGATCGACGTGCTCGTCCCCCAGCACGGTACGCCTCATCTTTTCTCCCAGAGCATGCCGTTCAGCTTCGTTCATGGTCGCAAGTTGATTCAGGTTGTCAAAAATCTGTCGAGGTGCTCAGTGAATTCTGCGGCTGCCTCGGTGCAGCACAAATGCGCTGACTCAAGGACAAGCAGTCGTGAACCCTGGATTTTTCGGTTTAAAAATTGCGCGGCAGCCAAAGTCGTGGCCTGGTCTTCGGTCCCGGCGATAATTAAAGTCGGCGCCTTTATCCGCTCTACGTCCTCGCGAAGATCCGCGTCCCGGATCGCCTGACAACAACCGATATACCCTTCCGGAGAGGTTTGCCTCAAAGCCTCCGCTAAGAAGGCGACAGTCGAAGGGTGCATCCCGCGGAAACGGTTAGTGAACCAACCCTCCAACACCTCATCAACCACCGCCGGCATCCCCGCGTTCGCTACCTCCTGAATGCGCCGGTCATATTTTGCATGGGTTCCGATTTTTGCTGCAGTATTGCTCAGGACCAGTTTTCCGGTGCGTTCAGGGTAGTAAACGGCCAGGTATTGACCGACCAGGCCGCCCATCGAAACTCCGCAAAAATGCGCTCTGGCAACGCCCAGTTCGTCGAGTAAGGCCACCACATCCGAAGCCAGCATGGAAATCGTGTAAGGGCCATGATTGGCCGATGATTGGCCATGCCCACGGGAATCGTACCGCAAAATCCGGAACGACCTTTGCAGCACTTCCACCTGACGGTCCCAAAGCGCCAGGTTCGTTCCCAAGGCGTGTGAAAACACCAACACAGGGTAGTCGGGCGGCCCGGCGAGTTCGTAGTAAATTGATGTGTCTTTTTTCAAAATCATCCGGGCGCCCGGGTTCAGCCGCGCCGCTGGGCTAACACGCGATTGATCAGTTCATCGGTCAGCTCCTCTCCCTGCTCTGGGGAGAAGAGGCGATCGAGCCCGCCGGAGGCCAGCAGGTTTACTACAACGGGATCTTCTTCCAGCACCTTGCGAAGATGCAAGCCGGTTTGCCGGGTTTTTTGGCTGGCGCGTGTAACCAGCCCGTGAGCCGCCGATTTGCTCATGGATTTTGCCAGCTCGATGGAGATATTTTCAGCAAAGATCAATCCGTTGGTTAAGTCGATATTCGCGCGCATGCGTTCCGGGTGGATTTGGAGTCCGGAAACGAGTTCCAGCGCGTGAGCCGCGGATCCTCCCACTGCGCGGATGATCTCCGGAAACAGAACCCACTCCGCGTGCCACCCGCCGGGGGATCGCTCATGCTCGTGCACCATGGACGTCAGTAGCGCCCCCGCCAGGGCCGGTATCCGCTTCGCATTCGCCAGGATTTTGGTTGGCGCGATCGGGTTCTGCTTATGGGGAAGGGTCGAAGAACCGCCGCCGCCTGACCCGAGGTCCTCGGCCACTTCGGCAACTTCAGTTTGCATCAGCAGAACGACGTCTTGGGCGATCTTCGCCAACGCGGCTCCGGCGAGCGCCAGGTCCATACCGAGCCGGCCGATGCGATCGCGCTGGGTATGCCAGGGAACTTCCGGCGCTGTCAGGTCAAGTTTGCGAGCCAGCGCCTCCAGGATCTCCAATCCTTTCGGACCACTGGCAGCAAGACTGCCAACCGCGCCCCCGAATTGAACAGCCAGGCTTGTTGCCGCACCCTGCTGCAGCATTCTGCGGCAACGAGCGATCCCGTCCAGCCAACCGGCAGCTTTGAGGCCAAACGAGATGGGCCGCGCGTGCTGCAACAATGTCCGGCCCGGCAAAAACGTCCGGCGCTGCTGTTCGATCAAACTGATAAGGCGTTCCTCGATGCTTAGCAGGTCGGCAATTACCAATTCCACAGCCCTTTTCGTACACAGCATCAACCCGGTGTCGATGACATCCTGGCTGGTCGCTCCGAGGTGCACGTATTTTGCCGCGTCGGGATCCGTTGCCGCTACGCGTTTCCCGATTGCTTTTACCAACGGAATCGCGGGATTCCCATCCCGCTCGGCGGAGCGCAGGAGGTCCTCGACATCAACGAATTGCAGCGAACAACAGTCTGCAATGACGGATGCGGCCTTTTCGGGGACCAATCCCAGATCGGCTTGCGTTGCGGCCAACGCCGACTCAAACCTCAACATGGCTTCGATCAGAGCCTGATCCGAGAGCAGCGCCTCGATTTCCGGCGAGGTAAATAAGCTGTCAAACATGCTTACCGGCTTTCTGAACGGGCCGTCAAAGGTCGAAGAAGACCGTTTCGTTTTCTCCCTGCAGGAAGATGTTCCACTCGTAACGGTGCGGTTGAGCCGGGTCGGCTTTGGCCAGCAGCGAGTCGCGACGGCGAGGCTCGATGGAACGAAGCACGGGATCTTCGCCATTTCCGGGTTCGTCGCTAAAGTAAATGCGTGTAATCAAGCGATAGAGTAGCCCACGCATGAAAATTGAAACCAGAATGTGGGGCGCCTGGCGCGCAGACGTCTCTGCCTGGACCGCGCCCGGCTTGATGGTCCGAACGCGGAACCGGCCGGCCTCGTTGGTCGGTACCCGACCAAAGCCAAAAGAATCTTCGAACGGCTTCTTTTGAGGTTGATCCATATACCGGCCGAAGCTATCCGCCTGCCATAATTCAAGAACCGCGTCCGGCACAGGGGTAAGATCCGCGTCAAAAACGGTTCCGGCGATTTCGATGACTTGACCCGGAATATCCGGCTTCGTCAAATCATCCCGATAAATAGCTTCCAGGCCGATTTTGAAGTATGGCCCGACCGTCTGATAAGTGGTCACAGAGAGAATCTGTGGAACTGCTTCTCCGAGCGACTCATGATTCTTTTGGTCGGTCATGGCTTGTGCTCCATCGGAGTTTCCTGACGGCCGCGCAGCACGATATCGAACCGGTAGCCGAGGGCGTATTCCGGGACGGTCGTTTCCCAGTCGAACAAGGCGATCAGCCGTTCCCGCGCCGTCTGGCTTCTGACGCTGTTGAATATGGGATCGAACGGCAGGAGCGGGTCGCCAGGAAAATACATCTGGGTGATCAAGCGCGTCGCAAACGCCGGCCCGAAAACCGAGAAATGGATATGCGCTGGACGCCATGCATTGTGATGGTTGCGCCATGGGTATTCGCCCGGACGAATGGTTTCGAACGCAAAGCGTCCTTCCGTGTCAGTAACCAGCGACGCGCAGCCGATGAAGTTAGGGTCGAGCGGGGCATTATGCTGATCGCGGGCGTGAAGGTAACGACCGGCAGCGTTGGCCTGCCAGATCTCCACGAAAGTCCCGGCAACGGCCCGGCCATCTTCGTCCAGAACCCGTCCGCTGACCAGGATCCGTTCGCCGAGAGCCTGCCCGTGCGGGCCTTTGGTCAGGTCAACGGGCCGGATACTTTCCGGCGGCGCGAAGATGGGACCGGTAAGTTCCGAGATTGTTTGCGGCAGATGGACCAGGGGCTGGCGAGGTGATCGCTTAACGGAGGAGACGTAGGAAGGGCAAAGATTAGGCGGCAGAACACCGTCCTGAAAATGTCGATAAAGCGGGCGGGTTGGGGGCGAATCGAAGACATTCATAAGAGGCTCAGTGGCGCACGTCTGTACGATTATCGCACTAATGTGCGGTTATTGAATTAAAACTTGCGGTTCCTCCTTGTCAAGACGCTCCGCGACAAAACCTGCTCGTCAGGAACCGCTGGTGGAATACCTTAAGCGGCAATGATGTGAAACCCGGCGGCAACGAGGTGGATTTTCCTGGGCATCTCACCCATCCTCTCAGGCCCAACGGGCCTGCAGAACTTAGCCGAGGGCTTACCCCACTGCCATTTAGTTAAGGGCCGGTGGATGGGGGCGCTTTCGTCCCGGGATCAGGGACGCTTGCTCGTAGCCAGGGCCTTCAGGCCCGCGAAGGGCCTTTCTTGAGCTTTAACCAATGTGCTCATCGAACAATCCAAGGAAAAATGACCCTGATCGTACCGATCAAGTCTCAATCATACCCTTGCGATGTCCATCAAGGTAAAACTTTGTCCTAGGCCCAACGGGCCGGCAGAACATAGCCCAGGGTTTACCCTGGGAAACCGTCAAATTACGATCGAGCCCTGAAAGGGCGGCAGATCCCGCGAGCGACGCCTTCTGCCGCCCCTTCAGCAAACCCAACCCGGCGGGGCGGGCGTTTGTCAGGACGGGCGTACAGGCGCGACGCCTTAGGAGGGCTCCTCGGAATTTTACGGTTACCCAGGGTAAACCCTGGGCTATGTTCTGCCGGCCCTTCGGGGCTGAAAGGCGGTCGAAATTCCCTTAAGGCACCTGTCTAAATTGGTGTAAGACCCGTTCGACAGACTGCGCAGCATCCTCCGGCGCCCCCATCCGCCGACCTTTAACTAAATGGCAGTGGGGCTTACCCTGGGAACGCACCCCTCCACACGATCGAGCCCTCCTAAGGCGTCACGTCCGTACGCCCACCTTGACAAACGCCCGCCCCGCCGGGTTGGGTTTGCTGAAGGGGCGGCGCAAGCCGCCGCTCGCTGGTTCTGCCGGCCCGATGGGCCTAAGACCGATTCAACGACGTACGGAGCATTATCCGGCGCTGGTGCCCCATGGGCCGACATTCTACCGAACTAACGGTCCGAATGGTATAAGGCGGGTGTATTGAAGTTTAACAGATTGACCTGCGGACCGCGGGGTCCATGCGTAACGGCTCGTAAGCATCCTGCTTGTATTTCTCAGCCGGCAGCCATTATGATTCCGGAAATCCCCCAATGACAAGAATGAGGCCGATTGTCTACGTTCTGAACGGACCAAATTTGAATCTCCTCGGCAGCCGGCAGCCCGAAATCTATGGCCGCGAGACACTGGCGGACGTAGAGGCCGCGTGCCGGCGTATAGGCGCCGATCTGGGCCTGGAGATCGAGTTTCGCCAGACCAATGCCGAGTTCCAGCTCATCGACTGGATCCACGAGTCGCGCAAGCGCGCCGCCGGAATCGTAATTAATCCTGCCGCCTTAACTCATACCTCGGTCGCCGTATTGGATGCGCTGAACGCGTGCGAATGCCCTATCCTTGAGGTGCATATCTCTAACATCCATAAGCGCGAAGAATTCCGCCATCACTCCTTCGTTTCGCAAGTAGCTACAGGCGTGATCTGCGGGTTCGGCACGCAGGGTTATTTTCTTGCGATACAGCATCTCGCCCGGCTGCTCGGAAGCCCGCGCGCAGAGACCGTTCAGACCCAGAGCGCGTTCCTCGTCGGCCTCATCGGCGCCGGTATCCAGGCCTCACTCACTCCTGCGATGCACGAGCGCGAGGGTGCTGCGCAGGGCCTGCGCTACATTTACCGATTGATCGACCTTCAAACCCTGGGCCTTGGCGTCGAGGCACTAGCCGGACTCATAACTGCAGCTGGACAGATGGGCTTCACCGGACTCAACATTACCCATCCGTGCAAGCAGGCGGTGATACCCCTGCTTGACGATCTGTCGGATGACGCCCGCTCGCTCGGAGCCGTTAACACGGTCGTGTTCGAGGACGGCAAGCGGGTGGGCCACAATACGGATTGGTTCGGCTTCGCCGAGAATTTCCGGCGCGGCCTGCCTGATGCCCGTCGCGATCACGTGGTGCAACTCGGCGCGGGAGGTGCGGGTTCTGCCGTCGCGCATGCGGCGCTGACGTGCGGCGTCAAGAAGTTGACCATCGTCGACACGGTAGCCGAGCGTGCCGAAGCAGTAGCAGCAGGCCGTGCGGCGCGTTTCGGCCCGGATCGTGTATCCGTCGCCGACCCTGCCGAGATTGCCGCAGCTTTGGCGACCGCGGATGGGCTGATAAACACGACCCCAATCGGCATGGCGAAGTACCCCGGTCTGCCCCTGTCTGCGGCTCTGCTGCGCCCGGAACTCTGGGTTGCCGAGATCATTTATTTCCCCATCGAGACTGACCTGCTGCGGGCCGCGCGCGCGTTGGGCTGCCGCACGCTGGATGGCGGCGGCATGGCGGTCTTTCAGGCCGCCGAGGCTTTCCGCCTCTTCACCGGTATCGAACCGGATGCCCAAAGGATGCTGCAGCACTTCGCCGCCTTGTGTGCAAAGTGATTTCTGCTTCCATAATGTAAAGAGAAAGATCTTTTATGGATATTGCCAACCAACCCGCCACGCCGGCGGACCCGGCTGTCGGCAGCCAACGGCGGACGCGCGTTCGCTTTGGTATACTTACGCTCATCTCCGTGGGCACCATGATCAACTATCTGGATCGAACGGTGTTGGGTATAGCCAGCCCGAGTCTGGTGAAGGAGCTAGCCCTCAATCCTGTGGTGATGGGCCTCGTATTCTCGGCGTTCGCATGGACCTACGCTGCCGCGCAACTCCCGGGCGGCGTGTTCCTGGATCGTTTTGGAGCGAGGCTGACCTACTTCCTGTCGGTCACCTTCTGGTCGCTGTTCACCCTTTTGCAGAGTACCGTAACCAACCTCTACGTTCTCCTGTTCTATCGCTTTGGGCTTGGCGTCTCGGAAGCACCCTGCTTTCCCACCAACAGCCGGATCGTGGGCATCTGGTTCCCGCGGCAGGAGCGCGCTCGCGCCACGGGCATCTACACCGTTGGTGAGTATCTCGGCCTCGCGTTCTTCGGGCCGTCGTTGTTCTGGATCACGGGCACTTTCGGCTGGCGCGCGATGTTTGTCATCGTGGGAGTGGTAGGAATCCTGTTCGGCCTTGTCTGGTGGTTCATCTACCGTGAGCCTGACGAGAGCCGCGCGGTGAACCAGGCAGAGCTCGATTACATTGCTGCCGGAGGTGGTTTGGCGCATCCGGGCGCAGTCAAGGTACCGTTTTCCTGGGCGAGTGTCGGCAAGCTGCTTAGCTATCGCCAGATATGGGGCGCCTCCATTGGGCAGTTTGCCGGCAACGCCACTTTGGTGTTCTTCCTGACTTGGTTCCCGACTTACCTCGCGACGGAGCGGCACATGGCCTTTGTGAAGGCGGGCTTCTTCGCGGTGCTGCCGTTTCTTGCCGCCGCGATCGGAGTGATGTTCGGAGGTTGGCTCTCCGACAACCTGCTGAAGCGCACGGGTTCGGCCAACATCGCTCGCAAGCTCCCGATCATCCTCGGTCTGCTGTTAGCGTGCACGATTGTTTCCGCGAATTACATCGCCAATGACTCCATCGTGGTAGCTATCCTGTCTGTGGCATTCTTCGGCCAGGGAATGGTCGGCCTGGGATGGGCCGTCATCTCGGACATCGCCCCGAAGAAATTGATGGGTTTGACGGGTGGGCTGTTCAACTTCGCAACGAACCTGTCCGGCATAATCACTCCGCTGGTTATCGGCTACATCATCAGTGCCACTGGATCGTTCGTCGGAGCGCTGATTTTTGTGGGTGCGGTTGCGCTGTTAGGGGCGTGCTCCTATATTTTTATTCTCGGCGACGTCCGCCGCATCGAACTGGAGGGTGAAGGCTCAGAAGGGGAAGCCCCCGGGACGATGGATAGCGGATCATCAACCGCCCGGAGGACGTGACAGGCGCGGTCACCGCTGTCGTGGAGGGGACCACGGGTGATCGTTTGCGCGGGAGCACGTTGCGGATCCAGGCCGGCTTGCATCGTCCCTCAGCCGGTGCGAGCCGACCCCCGGCGTATCATGGAATCAGCCAAAGCGCCGCCGCATAGATCAGGAGCGACACGACGAATGTGATCGCCGTGTAGCCCATGACGCGCTGGATACGAATGCCCGCAATCGCAACGACGGGCACAGCCCAGAAGGGTTGCAGCATGTTGGACACGTTTTCCGCCACCGCCACACCCATGGCGGTGCGCGGAATCGAAGCGTGCAGGCTGAGCGCGGCCGGAAGAACGAAAGGTCCCTGGACGGCCCAGTGCCCGCCCGCGCTGGGAATGAGCAGCGTGATGATGAGCGAGCTCAGGTAGCTCCACACGGGGAGTGTGGACGGCGTGGCAACCGCCACAAACGTCTTGGCGATCACCGACGCCAGCCCGGTCCCCGTCATGATGCCCATGATTCCACCGTACACCGGATATTGCAGCAGCATCGACCCGGTTTGGCGCGCGGCTTTGCGAATCGCTCCGGCATAGGCGATCGGCATGCGCTGGAGCGCCAGCCCTACCAGCAGGAAAATCAGGATCGTCGTGTTGATGTCCAGCTCGAAACCCTTGTTGTACCAGGTCATTGCGAGATAGCCAACGCCCAGTGCGAGCAGGACAAGCGTGCCGATGATCGACCGTTCGGCACGGGACGCGAAGGAAGACGGGGACGCACTCGGCGCATGGGAATCGACCTCGACCTCCTCGGCCTCTGTCTTCGGTTCCTTAAAGGCGACGACGAGTTCGGGTTTCGGATGCATCCAAATGAAAATGGCGGTCATGACGACGACCACCAGCACCGTCGGGATGAAGACGAACGGGGCGAAAACTGTCTCGCTCAATGGAATCACCTGGCCGGTGGCCTTTTCCACGAGGTTCAGCGCATTGCCGTGCGACGCCTGCGACAGCGCGATCGAACTCGACAACCCGCTATTGCAGACCGACCACGCAGAGTAGCTGCCCGCGACCAGCCACGCGAAATCCACCTTCACGCGTTTCGCAATCTCGCGTGACAGCAGCGCGCCGACGATAAGGCCAAGGCCCCAGTTGAGCCAGGCGGCAATCGCGACGATCGGGAAGACCAGCAACGCGGCACGGGCCGGTGTCGGCACGCCCGCAGCCATCGCGCGCAAGCCCCGCTGCACGACCGGCGCATCGGCGATCGCGTATCCGGTCGCGAGAATTAGGATCATCTGCAGCGCAAAGCCGAGGATATTGAACGTGCCGTCGTACCAGGACGTGAGAATAGCCGGTAGCGAATCGCGCGGCGCGAATGCCACGGCCAGCAGGCTCACAAACAACGTCAAACCGATTGAAAGGACGAAGGGGTCCGGCATCACCTGCTCGAACATGTAAACCAGGCCGGCTACGACGCCCCGCCGGTGAGCGGTGTCGTCCGTATCGGCCGAATCGATGTCTCTCTTCCGCATTGTTTCTGCTCCTCTTGATCGCGTGACCAAACCAGATCCCTGGAGCGTGTCATGGACCGGCGACCTTTCCACGTAGAATCGCCTTGATCGGAGCCGGTCTTTATCGACAAAAATATGCGGCAAGAATCGGCCACCCGATCTACTTTGCAAATCTCTCCCTATGCGCCACTCTATTGCCACCGTTTCACTCAGTGGAAGCCTCAAGGAGAAAATCGAGGCCATTGCTGCCGCCCATTTTGATGCAGTAGAAATCTTTGAGAACGACCTCCTCGTTTACGAGGGATCTGCGACGGAGATTCGGAGCATTGCAGACAACCTGGGTTTGCAGATCTCTCTCTTTCAACCGTTCCGGGATTTCGAGGCGGTTTCGCGCGATCAGTTCCATCGGAACCTCGATCGGGCCGAACGAAAATTTGAATTGATGCACGGGCTGGGTACTTCCCTCTTACTCGTCTGCTCCAATGTTACCGGTAACGCTATTGACGACGACGAACTGGCTTCTTCCCAACTTCGTGAGCTCGCGGAACGGGCCGCGAAGCACGGATTCCGCATAGGGTACGAGGCGCTTGCGTGGGGGACTCATGTGAAAACTCTGGGCCATGCGTGGCGCATCGTCCAGCGTGCCGCTCATCCGCACCTGGGGTTGATCCTGGACAGTTTTCACACGTTGGCGCTTGGGGATGACCTTGCGACGATCAAAAACGTTGCTCCCGACCGGATTTTTTTTGTCCAGCTCGCGGATGCGCCTCGGTTGTCAATGGGGATATTGCCCTGGAGCCGTCATTTTCGTTGCTTCCCGGGTCAGGGGGACCTCCGGGTCGCCGAGTTTTTGGCTGCCGTACTCCAAACGGGCTATGTGGGACCGATCTCGCTCGAAATCTTTAACGATAACTTTCGAGGCGCACCGCCGCGGCCAAACGCAGTCGATGGCATGCGATCCCTGTTATGGGTCGAGGAGCAGGCGCGAGGCCTATTGTCGCAGCCGGCAGGCGCAAAGCCGACCAAACGCGTGGAACTCTTTGATCCTCCACCCGCACCGGTCTTCCATGGCTTTTCATTCCTGGAGTTTGCGGTTGAGCACACGTCTGAACATGCGCTTGCGGGCTGGTTGCAACGACTAGGTTTTAGCAGGGTAGGGCGACATCGGACCAAGGACGTCCTGCTGTATCGGCAAGGCGAGATAAACGTTGTTCTTAATGCAGAGCGGGACTCGTTTGCCCACGGTTTCTACTCCATTCATGGGATGTCGATTTGCGCGATTGCCTTAAAGGTGGCCGACGACCTGGAGGCTCTCAGCCGCGCGCAGGCGTTTCTCTATACCCGTTTCGACGGGCGCGTTGGGCCGAACGAAAGGACGATTCCTGCCGTCAAGTCGCCAGATGAAAGTTTGGTTTATTTTGTCTCCTTTGACGAGCAGTCGCGGACCCCTCTTGAAACGGATTTTATTGCAGATGAAGCCGGTGACGAGCACACAACGAGCCTCGGTCTGAAAACGATTGATCACGTGGCTTATGCGATCCCCGCGGAGCAATTCGGCAAGTGGATTCTCTTTTATCGAGCCGTTCTGGGCTTCGTGCCCGACGATCTCTGGGAGCTGCCCGATCCGCACGGCATCGTACGCAGCCAGGTAGTGGCCGCGCGAGATCGCTCGGTTTGTTTTGCTCTAAACATCTCCGAGAGCCGCAATACCGCTACGGGGCGTTCGGTCTCCAGGTTTGGCGGGGCCGGTGTGCATCACATCGCCCTGGCAACCGACAACATCTTCGAAACGGCGGCGGAGCTGGTCAAACGCGGCGTGCCGCTGCTCAGGATACCTCAGAATTATTACCTTGATCTGGAGTCTCGATTCGACCTTACGCGCGACCAACTGGAAAAGCTTCGTGTAGACAACATCCTTTATGATCGGTCCGGCTCAGGTGAGTTCTTCCACGCATACACGGACTTCGTCGAAGACCGCTTCTACTTTGAGATCGTGGAACGCCGAGGCGATTACCGAGGCTTCGGAGCCATCAACGCATCCGTTCGCCTTGCCGCCCAGGATGAGGTGTACCGGCGATCACTGGTCGACAGCGATGAATCGTACTGAGTCCGAGGGTTGCACTGCCTACACGACGTGTTTCGTCGCCCCGCATTCGCAGGACGCCGTGCCGGCTCAGCGTTGCTGGCCAAAGCCTCACTGCCATTTAGTAAGGATACAAGGCCGGGTATTGCTTTGGTCCCGCAGGGACGGCTGAGGTTAGGCAGTGACTTCAGTCCCTGTGAAGGCGTCCCATCGAGACGCCTGAAGGCGTGCGCCGGGCCAGGCGGGCCTCAACGCTGGGGAGCCGTTCGGGTTTTTAGCACCAAGGGTCGCGCCGGGTTTGGCTGGCCGCTTGGGAATGGGCACCTCCGGGGCAGCGTTTCAGGCGTCCCGACGGGACGCGATCCCTTTTAAATGCCCCTTCAAGGGACTGAAGTCCCTGCCTAACCTCAGCCGTCCCTGCGGGACCAAAGCACCCCCCCTTCCACCGGCCCTTAACTAAATGGCAGTGGCCAAAGCCTTGGGACAAGAGAATCACCCCAGCCCCACGGGTCGCCCACACCGACGACCACCGCAAGCCTCTGCCGCCAGGGGAGGCCGTTCATGTACTTGACGGCCTTTCGAAGAGGACTCCCGGACGATGCACCCGTCCGTCCGCCCGCCGGCCCACCGGTAGGCGTAGCGTTTAACCTTCATACCGCTTCCACCCGGCGAGGCGGGTCCCTTTTCACGGGGAACCTGGCCTTTGCGCCTGACGAGATCCCGACCCGGCTTCGCGAAATCAGCTTCTGGATAAGAATAAACACGAGCAGCAACGCCCCGATCACGATCCGCGTCCACCAACTGTTGAGCGATCCGTTAAACGTGATCAACGTCTGGATTACGCCAAGGATCAGTACGCCCATCAGCGTCCCGGGCACGAAGCCGACGCCGCCTGTCAGAAGGGTTCCTCCGATGACCACGGCGGCGATGGTGTCCAGTTCCAAGCCGACAAAGGACGCCGGATTGCCGGACTGCATGTAAAACGTGGAGACGATGCCTGCAAACGCCGAGAACAAGCCGGCCAGCGAATAGGTCGCGACCTTGGTGGCGCTGACGGGCAGACCCATCAGCCGGGCCGACGTCTCGTTTGAGCCAACCGCGTAGACGTTTCGCCCAAAGGGGGTGAAACTCGCCACGAAGGTGCCAATCACGACCGCGAAAATAAAACAGATGGCGGTGAACGGGAGGACGGCTTTGGGCGCGACGACTATGGAAAGTTGGGGAAGGATCTCGGCGTAGAAGGGATGGTCGATCGGGATGGACTCGGGGTGAACGACGAAGGCGAGTCCGCGCAGGAAGAACAGCCCCGCCAGGGTGACGAGGAAGGGCGGCAGGGCGAACACCTGGATGAGGCTCCCCATGATCGCGCCCCCGGCTCCGCCGATCGCGAGGGCAACCGGCACGGCCCAGGCCGGATCCCACCCGAGTTGGAGCAGCTTGGCGATGAAGATGCCCGTAAACGCAATCAGTGAGCCGACTGACAGATCGATGCCGCCGGAGAGGATCACGAAGGTGGCGCCGACGGCGGCAATGCCCAAGAAAGCGTTGTCCCCAAGCAGGTTGACCAATACCCGTGGGGTGCCGAACGCCGGGTAGAGATAACAGCCGGTCAGGTAAAGTGCCACGAGCACGATCCCGGTGGCCCCGAGGGGGATATACTTCGGATTCAGTTGCATACCCTCATGCCGGTTGGCGCGACAGGAGCCGATGTAAACGTTCGCGGAACGGTTCGCTCTGCAAGAGGCAGACGCCGATGATGACAAGCGCTTTGGGCACCGGAGAAATGTCGGCGCTCACGTTGCGCGCGTAAAGGGTCGTCGTGAGCGTCTGGATGAAAAGCGCGCCGATGACGGCGCCGATCAGGTAAAAGCGCCCTCCGGTCAGGGCGGTGCCTCCGACTACCACCGCCAGGATGGCGTCCAGTTCAAGGTACAGGCCGATGTTATTGGCGTCGGCACTCTTGATGTTGGAAGACGCAATCAGGCCAGCCAAACCCGCGCAGAAGCCGGAGAAGGTGTACGCGAAAAATTTCACCTGCCGGGAGCTGATTCCCGAATAACGGCTGGCGCGATCGTTGTCCCCCACGGATTCGATGAACAGGCCCAGGGCCGTCCGTCGCACAAGCAGATGGGTCAGCAGCAACATCGCCAGGACCAGGCTCAAGGTAAAGGGGAGCCCGAACAGGTGACCGTTCCCAAGAAAAACCATTAATGGATCGCTGAAATTGATGATTTGGCCTTCGGTGATCAGCTGCGCGATCCCTCGGCCCGCAACCATCAGGATCAGCGTTGCCACGATTGGTTGGACACCGAAACCGGCGACCAGGAGGCCATTCCAGGCCCCGGCCAGGAGGGAGGCCGCGATGGCAGCGGCGATGGCGAGAGGCGTCGCTGAGGAAGACGTGACGACGAGGCGCGCGGCGACCGCCGCGGCGATTGCCATCACGGCCCCGACGGAAAGGTCCACCCCGCCGGTAGCAATCACCAGCACCATGCCCAGGGAAAGCAGCATGACCTTCGCGCCCTGGTTAAGGATGTCTATCCGGGACCCGTAAAGGTGGCCCTCCAGGACTTGGAGACGAAAAAACCCCGGGGTAAACAATTGGTTGAACAACAGCAGCAGCGCCAGCGCAAGCAGCGGCCAGAGGATTCGCTGGCGGCGCACCGCATAGAGCAGCGCACCGAAGGCAAGCCAGAAGAGCGCATCGAAAATCGGACTCATGCCGCCCGTGCCTCCGGGTCTTCTTTGGCGATCGTTTGCAGGATCGCATCCACGCTGATGGCCGCACCAGCCAATTCGCCGACCTGGCGCCGGTCCCGCAGCACGATCACGCGCTGACTTTGCCGGACGATCTCTTCGAGCTCGGAGCTGATAAAGAGAACCCCGAGACCGTCCTGACGTAAGGCGCCGACTAACTTCTCGACTTCAGCCTTGGCGCCAACGTCAATCCCGCGAGTCGGTTCATCCAGGATGAAGATTCGCGCGGCGGTCGCAAGCCAGCGAGCCAGCAGGACCTTTTGCTGATTGCCGCCACTGAGGTTCTTCACGAGTTGATCGCGATGCGGGGTCTTGATGGCGAGGCCCTGGATGAAGCGATCAGCCAGCTTTTCCTGGTCCGCTCGGGAAAGGCGTTTCCACGGGCCACGCCCGGCTTGCAACGCGAGGATGATGTTTTCGCGCACGGTCAGGTTGGGGATGATTCCGGCCACCTTGCGGTCCTCAGGCGTCAGCGCGATCCGCTGCCGGATGGCCGCCCGGGGAGAGCGCAGGATCGCGGGTACGCCATCAATCTCAAGGCTGCCCTGGTCAGGTTTATCGATCCCGAAGAGAAGCCGGGCGGTTTCGGTGCGGCCGGATCCGAGCAACCCGGCCAGACCGACCACTTCCCCAGGACGAATTTCCAGATCCAGCGGGTGGATGGATCCTTTCCGTCCCAGCCCGGTTGCTTTGAGTAACGCCGTTTCCTCGCGGACCGGGGCGGCGTGGACCCGCTTTTGCGCCAGGGCTTCCACCTCTTGCAACTCTTTTCCCATCATGTGTGCGACCAGTTTCACCCGGGGCAGTTCCTTGATCGGGAACCGCCCCACCAACCGGCCGTTGCGGAGGATGGTCACGGAATCGCAGAGCTTGTAAACCTGCTCGAGAAAGTGGGTCACGAACAAGATCCCCAGCCCATCGCCACGCAGTTTGCGCAGGATTTTGAAAAGCTCTTCCGCTTCGCCGTCGTCCAGACTCGACGTCGGTTCATCCAGGATCAACAGTTTGGCGGAAATGTCGAGCGCGCGCGCAATCGCGACTAACTGCTGGATCGCAATCGGGTAGGAGGAAAGCTGGCGCGAAACATCGACCTTCAGGTCAAGCCGGCTCAGCGCCTGGCGCGCACGCCGCGCGATCGCGCCCCAGCGAATCGCACCCAAAAATACCGGCTGCCGGCCGAGGCAGATGTTCTCCGCCACGGAAAGGTCCGGAATCAGGTTAACTTCCTGGTAGACGGTGCTGATCCCCAGCCGCTCAGCGGCGCGCGGCGACTTCGGGTTGACGGGCACCCCGTCAAGCGCCGCCTCCCCCGCGTCCCGGGGAAACACGCCGGTGAGCGTCTTGATGAGGGTGCTCTTGCCGGCGCCGTTCTCGCCCATGAGCGCGTGGATCTCGCCGCGTTCGACGGCGAGATCTACCCGATCCAGCGCCTGTACGCCCGGGAATCTCCGGGACAGACCGCGGATGCTTAGGACGGGATTACCCACAACGACACGTGCAGACTGGTTCGGACACGGGACGGGCAACGCGCTTGCCTCGGCAAGGCGTCATCAGTACTGCCGTTTCGGCAACGTCGCCGCGGCAACCGACTGATCGTACACCCCTTCTTCGGTCACGATACGCTTCGGCACCGGCTGTCCGGCCGCCACCTTTTCGATAATGTCGAACAGCTGTGGTCCGAGAAGCGGGTTGCATTCGACGCTGCAGTTGAGTTTGCCCTCGGCCATCGCCTTGAAAGCATCGCGGACCCCGTCGATCGAGATAATGATGATGTCCTTACCGGGATGCAACCCGGCTTCCTCCATTGCCTGGATCGCCCCCAGCGCCATGTCGTCGTTATGCGCAAACACCGCGGTGATTTCTTTCGCATCCGGCGCCTTGAGAAAGGCTTCCATCACTTCCTTCCCTTTGGCCCGCGTGAAATCGCCACTCTGGGACTTGATGATCTTCATATCGGGGTGCTGCGCCAGGACCTCTTCAAACCCCTTTTTCCGATCGATGGCCGGGGCGGACCCGACGGTACCGACCAGTTCGGCGATTCTGGCTTTGCCGCCGGTTTTGTCCGCCAGCCATTTACCTGCCCGCCGGCCTTCCTCGATGAAGTCGGAACCGAGGAAACAGACGTAGAGCGATGGATCCGACACTTTGACGGCCCGGTCGGACAAGACCACGGGAATCCCGGCTCTTTTGGCTTCCTGGAGGACCGGTTCAAATCCGGTTTCGACCACGGGCGAGAACGAAATCACGTCAACGCCTTGGGCGATGAAGGAACGGATGGCTTTGATCTGATTTTCCTCTTTTTGCTGAGCATCGGAAAACCGCAGGTCGATGCCGCGTTTGGCGGCTTCGGTTTTGATGGATTCGGTGTTGGCGGTGCGCCAGCCGCTTTCGGCTCCGACCTGGGAAAAGCCGACGACCAACTTTTTCTTGGGCGCGTTTTGATCGGCGAGACCTGGGATCTGACCGAGCAGGAGGGTAGCGGCGAGTGTCAGGAGTGCATGGCCGGGAGAACGGCAGAACGAGCTTGCTTTCATTTTCTGGGGAGGCTGACGGTTGGGACGAAGTTCCGTGAGCGCTCACGGAACCGGACCACCTGCCTTTCCCGAAAAGCGGGTGGTTGTTCCGTGAGCGCTCACGGAGTTAACAGCAGCCCGCCCGTTTACACAAGTAAAAAGTGATCCGACCTGACTTTACATTCTCCGCAAACAGGTTATTCAGCTTACCATCATGCCGCCCTCCCCCCGCAAGCGGAGCAAGAACCTCACCATCAACGACGTCGCCAAGCTCGCCGGAGTTTCCTACCAAACGGTTTCGCGAGTGCTCAACGGCATGCCCGACGTCTCCCCGGTCACGCGCGAACGGGTCCAAACCATCCTGCAGGACGTGGGCTTTCGCCCCAACATGACCGCCCGGCAACTCGCAACCCAGCGCTCGACGACCATCGGGCTGGTCACCTTTGCGACCATGTTCTACGGACCTTCGCAGATCCTGACCCAGAGCGAGCAAGCGGCCAAGGAGATCGGATTGAGTTTTATGTTCAGCGGCATCGTCGACCAGAGCACCCAGGAGATCCGGCGTGCCGTTAACGACCTCTGCGCCCACCAGGTGTGCGGAATCCTCATTCACCTGCCGCTGGCACTCAATCTGCGCGACCTGCAGGATGCCTGTCGTAACGTCCCGGTCGTTGCGGTCGATTCGGATTTCGGTTTCTCCTGCCCATCGGTTTTTATTAACCAGGAAGCAGGGTCACGAAAAGCCACCCGGCATTTGATCGAGTGCGGCCACCGCAAAATCGCGTACCTTCGCGGGCCGGTGCTCTGGCGGGCGGCAAAATTGCGTTATGCGGGCTGGCTCAAGGAGCTAAAAGCCAATGGCCTGAAGCCCGGACCCGTTGTGGAAGGAGATTGGACGGCAAGCTCGGGGTTTGATGCGGCGAAGCGGCTCGCGGCCGAAAGCTGGGGAAAATGGACCGCGGTTGTGGTGGCCAATGACCAGATGGCGCTGGGGGCGATCCGGGCTTTCGAAGAGGCCGGAATCCGAGTTCCCGAAGCCGCCTCCCTCATCGGCTTCGATGACATTCCGGAAGCAGGTTTTTTCCGGCCGCCGCTTTCAACCATCAAACAAGATTTTGCGGCCCTCGGCCAATTGAGCGTCCAGCGCCTGATCGCGCAAGTTGACCCAAACTATGTGCCGCCCCGCATCCGCACCATCCAACCGATGCTCATCGAGCGCCAGAGCAGCGCGCCGCCCTCCGTCGCGTCGATCCGGGTCACGGCCCTGAACGGCGCGCCCAGCCGGCTATCAACTACCCATCCACGCCCTGATTAAGATCCACAAACAAAACCTCTGAAGCCACCCTGGCGGGGCGGCCTTCTGATGGATGGCGAAGCCGATTTTGAATGAGCCTTGTGGGCGGCGCCGGAACTACGGTTGCCGCCGGATCTCCCGCGGCCCTGCGTACCCCATCCGGCGAGTCTTGACGTGCATCCTCTTCGTGCTGCGCAACGGCATCCGCTGGGAGTTGCTGCCCCAAGCACCGCGTTACGGCTCGGGCATGATCTGCCGACGACGGCTGCAGGAGTAGCAGGCCCAAGACGTCCGGCGGCGCGTCCGCCGCGAACTGCTCAACCGGCTCGGCCTACCGGGCCACCCCGAACCGCGGCTGCACTGCACTCTGATCTGTTGGAACTTCATTTGCCTAAAGGGGTTTTGTTATGGACTCTAAACTCGACTTTGGCCATTTTCTAACCAAGCCGAGGCCGCAAAATCGGGCCGTTCCGTGTGCTTTGGCGGGTTTTTTGGCTATCGAGGTATCCGTCCGACCTGGCGAAAACGCATCCGCGAGGCCGTAAGTGGCTCATTTTCAGCATTTCCTCAGTTAGAAAATGGCCAAAGTCGAGCTAAATGCAAAATCGCCGCTAGAAA
>Ga0213876_10000313_pt1 | contig 42627 bp, 40 predicted proteins | sample BarmaccomBMRX_R9_FD_160113 | JGI IMG/M metagenome (GOLD analysis project Ga0213876, IMG submission 160113) | Root-associated microbial communities from Barbacenia macrantha in rupestrian grasslands, the National Park of Serra do Cipo, Brazil - RX_R9 | ecosystem: Host-associated > Plants > Roots...
TGGCACGGTCTCGTCGAGCCTGCGCTTGGTCAGCACGAAGCCGCCGACGTGCTGCGAGAGATGCCGGGGGAAGCCGAGAAGCTCGGCAGCCAGATCGGTGGCGCGCCGGATCTCCGGATTGGCCGGGTCGAGGCCGGCCTGGCGGATGTGGTCGTCGGGAACCCCCTCGCCCCAGCTCCCCCAGACCGTGCCGGCGAGGGCGGCGGTGATGTCCTCGGTGAGGCCGAGCGCCTTGCCGACGTCGCGGATGGCGCTGCGCGGGCGGTAGTGGATGACGGTGGCGCAGATGGCCGCCCGCTCGCGGCCATACCGTTCGTAGACGTACTGCATCACCTCCTCGCGCCGCTCGTGCTCGAAGTCGACGTCGATGTCGGGCGGCTCGCTGCGCTCCTTGGAGATGAAGCGGGCGAAAAGCAGGTCGTGGATCGCCGGGTCGACGGAGGTGACGCCGAGGCAATAGCAGACCGCCGAGTTGGCCGCCGAACCCCGTCCCTGACAGAGGATGCCGGCCTCCCTCGCCCAGCGGACCACGTCGTGCACGGTGAGGAAATAGTTCGGGTAGTCGAGCGCCTCGATCAGCGCCAGCTCCTGGCGGATCAGCCGCTCGACCTTCTGCGGCAGGCCTTGCGGATAACGCCACCTGGCGCCGGACCAGGCGAGGTCGGTCAGATGCTGCATGGCGGTCTTGCCCGGCGGGACCGGCTCGTCCGGATATTCGTAGCGCAGCTCGCTCAAGGAGAACCGGCAACGCTCGGCGATTTCGAGGGTGCGGCGGACCGCTTCGGGCCACGGCCTGAAGAGGCGGACCATCTCCTCAGGCGACTTCAAGCGCCGCTCGGCGTTGGCCTCGAGCCTGAGACCCGCCTCGTGGATGGAGCATTTCTCGCGGATGCAGGTGAGGACATCCTGAAGCGGACGTCGTTCGGGGGCGTGGTAGAGAACGTCGCCCACCGCCACGATCGGCGCGCCGGACCGCGCGCCCAGGGCGGCGAGACGGGCGATGCGGCTAAGGTCCCGGGCCGCATAGGGGCGCGCGGCGCCCAGCCAGACGCGGCTCCGGAATTCCTCGGCGATCTTGGCCAGACGCGGCTCGAAGGCGGGGCTCAGGTCAGCCGGCGGGATGACGATCAGCGCCTGTCCCTCGCCGTGGGCGACGAGATCGTCCCAGATGAGCTCGCATGCGCCCTTCTTCGCCCGTCGCTGGCCGAGGGTGAGGAGCCGGGTCAGCCGGCCGTAGGCGTCCCGGCTCTCGGGGTAGCAGAGCACGCTGGGCGCGCCGTCGGCGAAATCCAGCCGGCAGCCCAGCACGAACTTCAGCCCCAGCTCCTGCGCCTTGATGTGGGCCCGCACCACCCCCGCCAGGGTGTTGTGGTCGGTGACCGCCAGCGCCTCCAGCCCCAGGGCCTTGGCCGTCAGCGCCAGCTCCTCCGGATGCGAGGCGCCGCGCAGGAAGGAAAAGTTGGTGGCGCACTGCAGCTCGGCGTAGCTCAAACTCCCCTCCCCTTCATGGGGAGGGAAGGCCGCGAAGCGGTCAGGGTGGGGGAGTCCGGAGAAATCCGCCGCCCGTGAGGATTAGCTTTTAACTGGCGACATGGCTCGTTGACGCTTCCGACTCCCCCACCCTGCCGAGGCTTCGCCTCGGCTGTCCCTCCCCATGAAGGGGAGGGAGGAGTCAAAGCGAGTTCGATCGTTCGAACCACGCCGTCGAGGTCGGTGGTGATTTCAAAGTTCCAGAATCTCAGGGTTCTGAAGCCGGCCCTGCGCAGAATGGCGTCGCGCATGGCGTCATGGGCGGCCTGGGCGTCTTCCGAATGGTGGGAGCCGTCCACTTCGACCACGAGCCGATGCTTGAAGCAGACGAAATCAAGATAGAAGCCGAGCAGAGGCGCTTGTCGCCTGAAGTGGAAACCGATGGCGCGCATTCGGCGAAGCTCCCGCCACAGACGCGCCTCCTGGGGCGTCAGCGATTTCCGAAGTTCGCGAGCGCGTTTCGTAGGCGAGGTCACGGGAGGTTTCCGGACTCCCCCGCCCTGCCGAGGCTTCGCTTCGGCTGTCCCTCCCCATGAAGGGGAGGGATGGGGAGGGGAGTTTTATCCGAACAGGCCATGGAGCCACCATTTGGGCGGGGCCGCGCCGCCGTAGAGGCCGGCGCGGAAGATCCAGTAGCGGGCCCCGGTCTCGTCCTCGACGCGGTAGTAGTCGCGGACCTCGGACGGCGAGGTCTGGCCGGGGGGCTGGCGCCACCATTCCTCGGCGAGCCGTTCGGGTCCCTCGGCGCGCCGCACCCGCCGAAGCTGGCCGCGCCAGCGGAAGAAGATCGGCGGATCGTCCGGGATCGGCGCGGCCGCCTCGATGGGCTCGGGACGGCGCAACAGCCGCACCGGCCGCGGACGACCGCGGTCCCAGTCTCCGGCGGCCCGCGGAGCGAAGGGGGGGCGGCGGACCACGGCCCGCTCGGGGATGTGGCTGGCGAAGGGCTCGGCCCGCCAGACGCGCGCCTCGCCAAGACGATTGGCGATCCGGTCGATCAGGGGGCCGATTCCGTCCTCGGGAGCGATCTCGCCAAGGGTCTCGAGACTGGTCTGGCGCTCGGCCAGGGGCTCCACGCGCTCGGCGACGAGGGTCGCCGCCTCGATCCCGAAGCCGGGATCGACCTTCTCCAGCAGGGGGGCGAAAAGGCGGACGATAGGGGCGGAGCGGCGGCCCGGCAGGGAAAGGCCCACCGACAGCCGCTCGGACCGCCCGTCCAGGCGGTGAAAGGCGAGCTCGAAGCGGCCCGCCCCCCGCCCCTCGGCCTCCAGGCGCCGGCAGAGCAGGGCGGTGATGTCGCCTGCGACCCGGCCTAGATCCTCCGGGGCGCTGATCGGCTCGGCGAAGGCGAGGCGCGCGAACCAGGGCGTGGGCGGACGGCGGAAAGCCAGCGCTTCGGGCGCCCGGCCGAGGGCCTGGTCGAGGCGCAGGAGCGTCTGGGCGCCGAACCGGCGGGCCAGCTGGTCGCGCGGCAGGGCCACGAGCTGGCCGATCCTGGAAAGCCCCAGCCGGGCCAGTTGGGCGGCGTCCTCGGGCCCCAGCCTGAGGGCCGCGGTCGGCAGGAAAGCCGTCACCGCCGCCTCTTCGCCGGTCTCGGCCACCGTCCGGTCCATCCCGAACCTGGCCAGGGCGAAAGCGGCGCCCGCCGACCCCGCCACGGCCCCCCGGGCGGGGACGCCGGCGGCCGCGAGGCGGTCCAGCAAATCGTCCAGCATGGCCCTTTCTCCGCCCCAGAGATGGGCCGCGCCGGTGATGTCGAGGAAAAGCCCGTCCGGCGGGTCGGGGGCGACGGCCGGAGAGAAGCGGACGCACCAGTCGGCCAGCGCGTTCAGGGCGGCGAGGTCGCCGGCCGGATCGGCGTCGGCGGTGGCGAGCTCGGGGACCAGGGCGACGGCGTCGGTCGCCTTCTGGCCAGGATAAAGCCCCAGCGCCTGGGCCGCCGCGTCCGCCGCATAGAGCCGCCGCACCCCGCGGTCGGCGGCGATGAGGGCGAAGGGAAGCTGCATTTCGCCCCCTCCCCCAACCGACTTCGCCGGTTGGTCCCCCTCCCCCGCTTCGCGAGGGAGGAAGGCGCTCTCAGCCGGCGCGTCTGAGCGGCGCTTCCGCCGCCAGACCGCGATCGGCCAGTTCGGCGACCACACGGAAAGGATGCGCGGCATCTTGGTCCTCCCAAGCTTCCATCAGCCAGGCCCCCGTCCGTCCCCCGCGGCAGCGCTCCAGGGCGACTCGCCAGCGCGGCGGCCCCAGGCCCGTCTCGCCCGGCGCGGGCTCGCTGGGGGCGGCGGCGATGCGCCAGCGGGTGGCGGCCGCCGAGCCGGCGGTCCGAAGCGGCCTGCCGCCATAGGGTCGCCGGCGCAGGATGAAGCCGGCAGCCGAGCCCCGCTCGCAGGCGAGTTGCAGGCGCCTTCCTTCGACGAGGCCCACCCCTTCGGCCTCGCCGAAGACCGCCCAGACGCCCGGGGTGCGCAGCGCATCCTCGATCACCGCCAGGGCCTCGGCCTCGTCGCGGGCGCAGACCTGGATCAGCCGCTCCGCCGGGAACCCGAGGCCGGCCAGCCCCGGCGCGTAGAGGTCATCGCGCCGCAACACCCAGACGATCTCGCCCCGCCTCGCCATCGGCCGGGCCAGGCAGGCGGCGAAGGCGGCGGGGGCCGCGGCGGTCTCCAGCTCCAGGCCCTCGCCGGCGAGCTCATGCCAACAGCCGAGCGTCAGGCCTCCGCCCGGCAGGCGCCCATCCACCCGCGCATCGCCGAACGCCAGCACCTCGCCCGAAGACGCCGGGGCGGACGCCAAGGCGGCGATCTGGGCGCGGGCCTGAGCCAGACGGACCTCTCGGAGGGGCATGATGCTCCAACGTTTTTTGTTCTTCTTTTGTTCTAGAACGGAGACGGGGAGAGTCAAGAGTCCTGGGTAGCCCTCGCCCCGCGCACCGGAGAGAGGTCCGCCGAAGGCGGGGTGAGGGGGCCGGGCGCGAAGCGTTGAGCGCGCCTCAGCGCGAGCGGCTTCGCCGGCGTGTCGGCCTTGGCCGACCCGCGCCCCTCACCTACCTCTCCCCGCTCTGTGGGGAGAGGGCTACGGAAGGCAGAGCGATCGGCGGCGGCGAGACCTCGAGCGTCGGAGGCGGGGGCGGAGGCGGGGCCGGCGGCGGCGGACCGGGCGGGATGGCGCCCACCGGCAGACGCTTGACGGCCTGGACCATGAAGCTGCGCCAAAGCTCCGCCGGGGCGCTGCCGCCGGTGATCCCGCGCATGGGGCTGTCGTCGTCGCGGCCCATCCAGACCACGGTGGTCAGATTGCCGGTGAAGCCGCAGAACCACGCGTCCTTGAAGTCGGAGGTGGTGCCGGTCTTGCCGGCGATGTCGTAGCCGGGGATGGCAGCCCGCGTCCCGGTGCCGGACGCCACCACCGCGCGCAGCATCTGGTCCATCTCGCCCAGCGCTGGGTTGGCGATCGCCGGCGCGGGAGGCTTGGCCGGATGCTGATAGAGGATGCGCCCGCCGGCCATCCGGATGCGTTCGATCCCGTAGGCCGAGATGCGATTGCCGCCGTTGCCGAACGCCGTATAGGCCTCGGCCATCTCCAGCGGGGTGACGAGGCTCGCGCCCAGCGCCATGGCCGGATCGGTGCTGATCGGGGTGACGACGCCCAGGCGGCGCGCATCGGCCGCCACCGCCCCTCGCCCCACCTCGTCGGCGAGCCGCGCGGCCACGGTGTTCACCGATTGGGCGAGGGCCTGCTGCAGGCTGATCGGCCCCAGGTAGCCCGGCTCGAAGTCCTGCGGCGACCAGCCGGCGATGGTGACCGGCTCGTCGGTCTCGATGCTCTCGGGGGTGCGGCCCGCCTCCATGGCCGCGAGATAGACGAACGGCTTCCACGAGGAGCCGGCCTGGCGCATGGCGGTGGTCGCCCGGTCGTAGGGGCTGGCGGCGTAGTCGACGCCGCCCACCAGGGCCCGCACCCGCCCCTGGCCGTCCAGCGCCGCCAGGGCGACCTGGCTGGCGCCGGTGCGGGCGAAGCGGTCCACGGTCTGGCGGGCGGCCGCGGCGGCGGCGAGCTCCGAGGGAAGGTCGAGGGTGGTCTCCACCACCAGGTCCTGCTTCGGCTGACCGACCAGCTGGCGGGTCTGGGCGTCCGCCCAGTCGACGAAGTACTGAGCCGGCCCCTCCGGCGCCTCGCGCCAGACCCTGGGCTGGGCCGCCAGCGCCCGCGCCCGCTGGGCCGGCGTGATCGCGCCCGTCTCCACCATGGCGTCCAGCACCAGCGCCGAGCGCTCAGCGGACTGATCGGGGTGGTCGATGGGGTTGAAGTCGGTGGGCGATTTCATCAGCGCCGCCAGCATCGCCGCTTCGCGAACCGTGAGCTTGGCCGCCGGCTTGCGGAAATAGCGGTCGGCCGCCGCCTCGATCCCATAGGCGCCGGCGCCGAAATAGACCCGGCTGAGGTACATGCCGAGGATCTGCGCCTTGGAGTAGGTCTGCTCCAGCTCCACCGCATAGACCACCTCGGTGGCCTTGCGCTCGAGGGTCTTGTCGGAGCCCAGGAAGAGGTTGCGGGCGAGTTGCTGGGTGATGGTGGAGGCGCCCTGGGCCGCCCGGCCCTGGCTGAGGTCGGCCACCACCGCCCGGGCGATGCCGGCGACGTCGAAGCCGGGGTGGGAATAGAAGCGCTTGTCCTCGATGGCGACGAAGGCGCCCGGCACGTAGGGCGGCAGCTTGGCCACGTCCACCGGCGGGCCGTAGCGGCCGCCGCGCACCCCGATCCGCGCCCCCGAGCGGTCCACGTAGACGATCTGGGGATCGCGCCGGATGGGCGGCAACTCAGGGACCTGCGGCAGACCGAGCGTGGGCACGGCCAGCGTCAGGGCGAGGACGAGGGGGACCAGGAAAGACGCTCCGCCAAGGCCGGGCCCTCAAGGCCCGCATCGCCGCCCCGTTTGTCCCGCCGGCCGCGCCGCCGGCCAAGATAATTCGCGGTAATCTTCGGTCCGAGCCTCAGGGCGCGGGTCGCCTCGCCGCTGCGGCGGGGCGATAGAGCGTCGCCGAGGCCCCCTCGCCCGGGATCCGGTAGACGGCGACCGGGGCGTAGCGGGTCTGGGCGCGCATGGCGTCGATGAGGCCGGCCAGGCTGGCGTAGGGCGCCTGCACCGGGCTGTTCGCGAAGGCGGGGGCGTCGATGGCCACCCAGACGTCGGCGCGGGAGGCGGCGATCTGGGCCAGCATGGCCGCCTTCACCGCCGCGCGCGAGGCGTTCGCGGGCGGCCACGGGCTTTCCACGATCACCTTGCACTGGCAGCGCTCCTCGGTGGCCCAGCGGAACAGCTCCGAGGATCCGAAGGTGGCGGCGACGCCGATCACCCTCGCCCCGGCCAGCGCCGGCAGGTAGGGGCGCACGAGGTCGAGGTCGGAGGGGCCGAAGACGGTGCGGATGGCGTAGTGGGCCGCGAGCGGCGCGGGCGGCTGCAGGATCGAGGCGGCGGCGAAGGCGGTGGCGGCAGCGGCGGCGGCGAGCGCGCGCAGGCCGCCTCGGCGGGCCTCGATCAGCCAGCCGAGCAGCAAGGCCGCGCCGGCCCCGGCGCAGATCCAGACCGAGAAGATCCAGGAGGCCAGGAAGCGTCCCTGGTGCTGCGGATGGGCGACGAGGGCGAGGGCGCAGAGCAGCGCGCAGGCGATGGTCGCCCGGGTTCCCTTCGGGAACCGCCGCGCCTGGCCGACCGCCAGGGCGGCCAGGACGAGGGCCAGCGCCGCCGACCAGGCGGCCACGCTGAATCCGTCCGCGAAGCTCGCCCAGTAGAGCCGGGCGCCGCTTGAGGGATCGTAGGCGGCGCCGGGGGTGCTGTTGGCCGGTCCCACGAACCAGAGGAAGCCGGCGAGCCGCTTGGGCAGCAGGAAGGAGACCGCCAGCGGCGCCGCGTGCCAGGCGACCAGCGCCCGCTCCGGAACGCCCAGACGCTGGCCGAGGCTGCCGCGCCGCCAGAAGAGCCAGCAGCGGGCGAAGAGAGCCCAGTAGGCGCCCGTCACCAGGTTCTCGGGCGGATAGAGCGAGATCCGCCGCCCGAACAGCGCCGCCTCCAGGGGACCGTGCGCATAGATCGCCGCCGAGAGCCCGGCCAGGAGCGCGAAGACGAAGGTGAGCGGGTGGGCGAGGAACCCGGCGGCCGCCCCGAGAATGCGCCGTCGCCGCCCCTTGTCCAGCGCCGCCGCCCGCAGGCGCCCCCAAGGGTCCCCGAATTCCGACGCGGCCGCCGCGCCGATGGAGGCGGCGATCAGGCCCCAGTAGTTGGCCTTCTCGAAGAAGAGGGCGGTGAGCAGCACGCCGAGAAGGCGCCAGCGCCCGCGGCTCGCCAGGTCCTCGCGCGCCCTGGCGTAGGCGAAGAGCGCCGCCGCCGAGAGGCCCGCCCCCAGGCCCTCGAGCATGACGTCACTGCCCAGGAGCCGGAAGGCGGGGCTGGCGATCACCCAGACGCTCGTCATGGCGCCCGCGAAGAGCCCGAGCGCGCGGTCGGCGAACATCCGCCGGGCGATGAGGAAGCTGAACGCCGCCGTCGCCGCCCAGCCGACCAGGCTTGGGATGATGGCGAGCCGGTGATCGACGCCGCCCAGGAGGAACACCCCCGCCAGGGCGAGGCCGTGCACGGGCCCCCACACCCGCATCGCCAGCAGCTGGGTGAAGAATCCCCCCGCATCGCCGGTCTTGATCGCCAGGGCGAAGTTCATCCCGGCGGCCAGGTGGCCGTTGCGGTCGTGGTAGAGGTCGCGCCACAGATCGTCCGGATGGGCGTAGTAGGCGGCGAACATCGCCGCGGCGATCCCTAGAGCGGCCGCACTCACCACCGCGAGCGCGATCATGTCGATCCGCCGGCTGGCGGCGGCCGGCAAGAAGTCCGCCGCCGGCCTCACCGGCGCAGGCCGCGCCCGTCGCCCGTCGCGCCGGTCACGGACGGCGCACGCCTCGCCAGGCGTCGGGGCTGAGGGGGTTGAAGCTGCGCCGCCCGGCCGGATCCGCAGATTCGTCCTCCGGGGCATCGGCGCCCACGACGCCGATCCGGCGCTCGCCGTCCCAGACTTCCACCCGCCGGCCGAGACGGCCGCCCACCAGCAGGGCGTCGGCGTCGGTCGCGCAGCGCAGCGTCACCTCCGCGATCCCCTGCACCCCTGCATCGCGCCGCACGAATCTGTAGGTCCGGCTCATCGGGCCAGGCTCCCTGAAACAGTCCGTCCGTCCCGCTCAGCCTATCGGGACGAATCGTCGGGGCGCAAGCGCGGGCTCTGGGCTTGGTGGCGCAAGCGGCCATGCTAACGGTCTTCCATCCACGGAGGGTTCATGGCCGGCGACTTCCACAGCGTGCTGATCGCCAACCGCGGCGAGATCGCCATCCGCCTCGCCAGAGCCCTTGCCGAGCTCGAGCTGCGCTCGGTGACAGTGTTCGCCGAGGACGACGCCCGCTCCCTGCACGTCACCGCCGGGGATGCTTCCCTGCCGCTGAAGGGGGCCGGGGCCAGAGCCTACCTCGACATCGAGGGCCTCGTGGCCGCCGCCAAGGCCGGCCAGTGCCAGGCCGTGCATCCCGGCTACGGGTTCCTGTCGGAGAATGCCAGCTTCGCCCGCGCCGTCCGGGCCGCCGGGCTCGCCTTCATCGGCCCCGGTCCGGAGGCGCTGGAGGCCTTCGGCGACAAGCTTCGCAGCCGGGCCCTCGCCAGGGCGGCCGGGGTTCCGCTGATCGACGGCCTGGAGGGCCGGGCGAGCCTGGGCGAGGTGAAGGCCTTCTTCGCCGGCCTTCCCGAGGGGACGGCGATGATGATCAAGGCGGCGGCCGGCGGCGGCGGGCGCGGGATGCGCGTCGTCCGCGCCGAGGCCGAGATCGAGCCGGCCTTCGCCGCCGCCGCCCGCGAGGCGAAGGCCGCCTTCGGCGACGACGGCCTCTACGCCGAGCGGCTGCTGGAGCGCGCGCGCCACATCGAGGTCCAGATCGCCGGCGACGGGCGCGCCATCGCCGTGCTCGGCGACCGCGACTGCAGCCTCCAGCGCCGCCGCCAGAAGCTGGCGGAGATGGCGCCGGCGCCCAACCTCGATCCCGCCCTGCGCTCGGCGCTGGCCGAGGCCGCGCGCCGCCTGGGAGAGGCGGCCGCCTACGAGAGCCTGGGGACCGTGGAATTCCTGGTCGAGTCCGATGGGTTCGCCTTCATCGAGGCCAACGCCCGGCTGCAGGTGGAGCACACGGTGACCGAGGCGGTGAGCGGCCTCGATCTCGTCAAGCTGCAGATCGCCCTCGCCCAGGGCCGCACGCTCGCCGAGACGGGCGCCTCGGCCGCCCCCGCCGCCCGGGGCGTGGCGATCGAGGCGCGGGTCAACCTCGAGACCATCGAAGCCGACGGCGCGGTGACGCCTTCCGGCGGCGTCCTTTCGGCCTACGAGCCTCCCAGCGGGCCGGGGACCCGGGTCGACGGCTACGGCTACGCCGGCTACGAGACCAGCCCCGCCTACGATTCCCTGCTCGCCAAGGTCGTCGTCCACGCCCCCAGCCTCGCCGAGGCCATCCGGCGGGCCGGGCGGGCGCTGGCCGAGTTCCGGATCGAAGGGCCGCAGACCAACCTCGCCTTCCTGCGCGCCCTCCTGAGGCGCCCCGAAGTGGCGGGCGGAGAAGCGACCACCGGCTTCGTGGACGCCCACGCCGCCGAGCTCGCCGCGGCGGCGGCCGCGATCGGGCCAGGCCCGGTCCATCCCGCCCCCGCCAAGGCCCACGCCCAGCGGATGGAGAGCCTGCCGGGCGCTACGGCCGTTCGCGCTCCGCTGATGGCCACGGTGGGCGAGCTGCGGGTCGGCGAGGGCGCCCTGGTCCGTCCCGGGCAGGAGCTGGCGCTCCTGGAGGCGATGAAGATGGAGCACCAGGTGCTCGCGCCCGAAGGAGGCGAGGTGGTGCGGGTCGCGGTCGCCAAGGGCGAGGTGGTGGCCAAGGGGCAGCCGCTGTTCTTCATCGCCAGCGACGCCTCGATCGAGGCTGCGCCCGCCGACCAGGGCGCCCACGACCTCGACCACGTCCGTCCCGACCTCGCCGAGGCCCTCGAACGCTGGCGGATCACCCGCGACGAGGCGCGCCCGGCGGCGGTGGAGAAGCGCCGGCGGCGCGGCCAGCGGACCGCCCGCGAGAACATCGCCGATCTCGTCGATCCCGGAAGCTTCCTCGAATACGGCGCCTTCGCCCTCGCCGCCCAGCGGCGCCGCCGCTCGGTGGAAGACCTGATGAAGTCCACGCCGGCCGACGGGATCGTCTGCGGCCTGGCCGGCGTCAACGGCGCGCTGTTCGGGCCGGAGCAGGCGCGCTGCGCGGCGCTGGCCTACGACTTCACCGTGTTGGCGGGCACCCAGGGGCACATGAGCCATCGCAAGACCGACCGGCTGCTGGAGGTGGTCGAGCGCGAGGAGCTGCCACTCGTCTGGTACGCCGAGGGCGGGGGCGGCCGCCCCGGCGACACCGAGAGCGCCGGCCCCACGGGGCTGGCCAACCACACCTTCTACGCCTTTGCGCGCCTGGCCGGCCTCGTCCCCAAGATCGCGGTGGTTTCCGGCCGCTGCTTCGCCGGCAACGCCGCCATCGCCGGCCTGAGCGAGATCCTCATCGCCACGCGCGATTCCAACATCGGCATGGGCGGCCCGGCGATGATCGAGGGCGGGGGCCTCGGCGTCTTCGCCCCGGAAGAGATCGGACCCATCGAGGTGCAGACGGCCAACGGAGTCGTGGATCTGGCGGCCGAGGACGAGGCCGAAGCGACCAGGCTCGCCAAGCAGGCGCTCAGCTACTTCCAAGGGCCGGTGCGGGACTGGTCCTGCGCCGACCAGCGACGCCTGCGCCAGGCGATCCCGGAGAACCGCCTCAGGGTCTACGACGTGCGCAAGCTGATCGCGCTGCTTGCCGACGACGGATCGTTCCTCGAGCTGAAGCGCGGCTTCGGACCGGACGTGGTCACCGGCTTCATCCGGCTGGAAGGCCGCCCCATGGGCCTCCTGGCCAACGATCCGGCCCATCTCGGCGGCGCGGTGGATTGCGACGGGGCCGAGAAGGGCGCGCGGCTGCTGCAGCTCTGCGACGCCTTCGACCTGCCGGTGCTGTCGCTGATCGACACGCCGGGTTTCATGGTGGGGCCGGACAGCGAGGCCCAGGGGGCCGTGCGCAAGACCTCGCGCCTCTACGTCAACGGCGCGCTGCTGGGCACGCCGCACTTCGCGGTGGTGCTGCGCAAGGCCTATGGCCTGGGCGCCCAGGCCATGGCCGGCGGCTCGACCCTGAAGCCGAACTTCTGCGTCGCCTGGCCCACCGGCGAGCTCGGCGGCATGGGCCTGGAGGGGGCGATCCGGCTGGGCTACCGTCGCGAGCTGGACGCCGAGCCGGACCCCAAGAAGCGCGAGGCGCTCTACCAGTCGCTGGTGGCCAACCTCTACGCCAACGGCAAGGCGATCCACGTCGCCTCCATGCTGGAGATCGACGCGGTGATCGACCCGGCCGACACGCGCCGCTGGATCCTCCAGGGGCTCAAATCCAGCCAGACCCGCCACCGGCCCCGCCGGCGCTTCGTGGACGCCTGGTAGCCGGCCCTCAGAAGGAGAGCGCGCGAACCTCCTTCACGTGCGGGAGCGCCTGGATCTGGCCGATCAGCCCCGCGTCGGGGGCCTGGTCGACGCCCACCAGCGCGATCGCGTCGTCGCCTGCCGAGACCCGCCCGAGGTTGAAGGTGGCGATGTTGACACCGGCCTGGCCGAGCAGGGCGCCCAGCGCGCCGATGAAGCCGGGCCGGTCGAGGTTGTTGACGTAGAGCATGGCCGGGGCGAAGGCGGCGTCCAGCTCCATGCCCTTAACCTCCACGATGCGCGGCGCGCCGCCGATCACCGTGCCGGCGAAGGAGCGACGGCCCATCTCGGTGGTCACGGTGATCCGGATCAGGCTGTCGTAGATCGGCGAGTCGTCCTGGCGGGATTCCGAGACGGTGACGCCGCGCTCCTTGGCCGCCGCCGGGGCCGAGACCATGTTCACCTCTGCCAGCATTGGCCGCAGGAACCCGGCCAGGGCCGCCGCGGTGAGCGGGCGCACGTTCAAGCCGGCCACCTGGCCCTCGTAGGCGATGTCGATCGCCTTCAGGCCCACGTCCACCATCTGGCCGGCGAAGCCGCCCAGCTTCTCGGCCAGGGCGACGTAGGGGCGAAGCTTGGGCGCGTCCTCGGCGCTGATCGAGGGCATGTTGAGGGCGTTGACCACCGCGCCGCTGATGAGGAAGTCGCTCATCTGCTCGGCCACCTGCAGGGCGACGTTCTCCTGGGCCTCGGCGGTGGAGGCGCCCAGGTGCGGGGTGGCCACGAAGTTCGGCGCCCCGAAGAGCACGTTCTCGCGGGCGGGCTCCTCCACGAAGACGTCGAAGCCGGCGCCCGCCACGTGCCCGTTGTCCAACGCCTCGCGCAGGGCCGCCTCGTCCACCAGCCCGCCCCGGGCGCAGTTGATGACGAAGACGCCCCGCTTGGTCTTGGCCAAGGCCTCGCGCGAGAGGATGTTGCGGGTCTTGTCGGTGAGCGGGGTGTGCAGGGTGATGATGTCGGCCCGCGCCAGCAGGTCCTCGAGCTCGACCTTCTCAACCCCGATCTCGATCGCCCGCTCGGGCGAAAGGAAAGGATCGTAGGCGACCACGTGCATCTTCAGCCCGTTGGCGCGGTCGGCGACGATGGAGCCGATGTTGCCCGCCCCGATGAGACCGAGGGTCTTGCCGTAGAGCTCGGCGCCCATGAAGCGGTTCTTCTCCCACTTGCCCGCCTGGGTGGAGGCGTCGGCGGCGGGGAGCTGGCGGGCCAGGGCGAACATCATGGCGATGGCGTGCTCGGCGGTGGTGATCGAGTTGCCGAACGGGGTGTTCATCACCACGATGCCGGCGGCGGTGGCGGCCGGCACGTCGATGTTGTCGACCCCGATCCCCGCCCGGCCGATGACCTTCAGGCGCGTGGCGGCGGCGAGAACCTGCTTGTCGGCCTTGGTGGCCGAGCGCACCGCCAGCCCGTCGTAGTCGCCGATGATCCGGATCAGCTCTTCCTTGGAAAGCCCGGGCCGGACATCCACGGCGATGCCGCGATTATTGAAGATCGCCACCGCGGCGGGGGAAAGCTGATCGGCGATGAGAACGTGGGGAGGCATGGTCGAAGATTCCTTCTTTTCGGGGGCCGCTGCGCGCTCACCCTTCCGCGCGGGAAGCAGAGCGAGACATGGTCGCGCAGCCTCGTCGGAGGGGCTGGAGTTCAGGCGGGGGAGAGCTCGGCGGCCAGGGTCGCGAAGGCCCAGTCGAGCCAGGGCGTCAGCGCCCGCAGGTCGTCCGCCTCCACGGTGGCCCCGCACCAGATGCGCAGCCCGGGCGGCGCGTCGCGATAGCCGCCGATGTCGAGGGCCACGCCTTCCTTCTCCAGGAGCCCGGCCAGGCGCTTGGCGAAATCGGCCTGGGCGTCGGGCGCCAGGGCCGCGACCTTGGGATCGATCACGCTGAGGCACACCGAGGTGTTGGAGCGGATCGCCGGATCGGCGGCCAGGAAGCCGACCCAGGGGGCCTTGGCGACCCAGGCCTCCAGCACCTTCAGGTTCTCGTCGGCCCGGCGCGCGAGCTCGGCGAGGCCGCCGATGGACGCCGCCCACTTCAGGGCGTCCAGATAGTCTTCGACACAGAGCATCGACGGCGTGTTGATCGTGGAGCCTTCGAATATCTCGAGGTTGACCTTGCCGCCCTTGGTGAGGCGGAAGATCTTGGGCATCGGCCAAGGCGGCGCGTAGGTCTCCAGGCGCTGCACCGCCCGGGGCGAGAGGATCAGCACGCCGTGGGCCGCCTCCCCGCCGAGCGCCTTCTGCCAGGAGAAGGTCACCACATCGAGCTTGGGCCAATCGAGGGCTTGCGCGAAGCAGGCGCTGGTGGCGTCGCAGATGGCCAGGCCCTCGCGATCGGCGGCGATGAAGTCGGCGTTCGGAACCCGGACCCCGGAGGTGGTGCCGTTCCAGGTGAAGACCAGATCGGCGTCGGAACGCACCTTGGAAAGGTCGGGAAGCGCGCCGTAGGGCGCATCCAGCACCTCCGCCTGGAGCTTGAGCTGTTTGACGACGTCGGTGACCCAGTCCTTACCGAAGCTCTCGAAGGCGAGGAGCTGGACCGGCCGCGGCCCGAGCAGCGACCAGAGCGCCATTTCCACCGCGCCGGTGTCCGACGCCGGCACGATGCCGATCAGATAGTCGGCGGGGACCTGCAGCAACTGCCGGGTCTGGTCGATGGCGGCCTGAAGGCGCGCCTTGCCGGGCTTCGAGCGGTGCGAGCGGCCTAGGACCGCGGACCTCAGGTTTTCGGGGGACCATCCGGGGCGCTTGGCGCAGGGGCCGGAGGAAAATTCGGGGCGCGCCGGCCGCATGGCCGGCTTGGCGAGGGTATTCACAGCGATGTCTCCCATCCTTGCAGATGGGCTGCGCCCCGTTGGGAGGGCGTGGCCCGCCGCGGAAGAACCTCGGTTTGCGCCAATAGGCAAGTAAAAGTTTTCAGACGCGCGCCAGCAGCTGCTGACGGCGCGCGGCCCGCTCGGCGTCCTCGCGCGCCAGGGCCTTGCGTCTTCGCGCCCCGGTAACCAAGCCGGTGACGATGCAGGTGATGATGCCCCAGTCGCAGGTGTTGTTGATCCAGGCGTGGACCCTATCCTGAGGCAGCTCCATGACCAGATAGTAGGCGTGCAGGCTGAACAGCGCCGACTGAAGCATCATGGTCGCCCCCAGCCACAACGCAGCGAAGCGGACCGCGAGCAGCAGGAGAACCACGGACGAGATGAAGTCGACCGCGAGCACGATCGATTCCGCGCCGGTGTCGCCGAACCTCGGATGTATGATGAATTGGGCGACTTCCACCGCCAGGTGGGTCAGCCCCGCATATCGAACCGCCGCGTCGCCCTTCCAGAAGGTCGCAACCGTGAGGAGGACGGCCCCCACCAGCAGAACATAGACCAGTACATGGTGGCCAAGGATATACATGCATTGCGCCTCTAACCGAAGCTAGAGGCGCAAAACAGTTAAGTTATCGCAACTGTGTCGGTTAAGCGACTTCGCGCAGGCCGGCGACAGGCGTAGCTTCTTCGAGCTTGTCTTCGCCCATCTTGGTGCGGATGCCGAGCCGGAGCTTCAGCTCGTTGAGCTCGCCGTGCGCTTCCACCATGGCGGTGCGCGCTTCCGACAGCGCCGCGATGGCGGCCGCCACCTTGGCGATGGACGGATCGCTGGACGTCGCCGCGATGCTGAGCTCGCGACGGGCGCGGACCATGTCCGACATCAGCTCGGTGGCGTCGGCGATCGCCTCGTCCACCGCATGTTCGGTCGCGAGCAACTTCGTCGCAACACGCCGGGCAACCAATATCTTTTCCACTGCGATATCCCTTCACCCCAAGGAATGATTTACCGTAAATGAAACCTTAAAACCTGTCCATTGGAAAAAGCTTGGGGAGAAGCGAAGCGTTAGGAATGCGGGAGGTATAGCGAAGGCTAGGGTGCGGTATTTCCGCACACGTTAACTATGTCGGGCCCGCTGATGCGAGAGCGAAACAGACCGCCCTTCCAGGCGCGGGTCGCCAGCGTGGCGATCATCACCACCGTGGCGGTGCTCGTGGCGGCTTCCGTCTCGTTCTTGCTGCAGCAGTGGGGCGTGACGAGGCAGCAGGTGCGGGCGGCCGACGCGACGTTGGCGCAGGTGCTGGCGTCGGCGACCAGTTCGGACCTAGCCAGCGGCGGGCCGGAAGGCGTGCCCGGCGATCTCGCCGCGGCCGCGACGTCGCGCAACATAGTTGACGTGCGCCTCACCGACTCGGCCGGCCGAACGCTCGCCTACTACCGCAAGCCCCCCGAAGCCCAGGCCGAGGACGGCCCGATCCACGTGGTCGAACAACCGGTTAAGGTAAAGGGACGGGTCGTCGGCGAAGTCGTGCTGAGGGGGCGCGAGCCGACGCTGATCGGCCTCTTTCCACGCTTTCTGGCGCTCACCGGGGCGCTGTTCTTCGGCGCCAGCGGCATCGCCCTCTTCGTCGCCCACAGCCTCTCTCGGCGCGTGACCGCTCCGATCGAGCGGCTCTCCCAAGCCATGGCGCAGGTGGCCAGCAGCGGCGAGTTCGAGCGGATGCCGCCGCTGGACGCCGAAGACGACGTGTTCGTGCGCCTGACCGACAGTTTTAACGACCTGCTCACCCAGCTCGACGCCAACCACAAGGAGCTGTGCGAGACGCTCGAGGACCTGATGGAGGCCCGCGACGCGGCCAACGCCGCCAACGTCGCCAAGTCGCAGTTCCTCGCCAACATGAGCCACGAGATCCGCACCCCGCTGAACGGCGTGCTGGCCATGGCCGAGGTCATGGACCGCGGCGAAATGTCGCCCGTGCAGCGCGAGCGGCTGGCCGTGGTCCGCCAGTCCGGCGAACAACTCCTGGCGGTGCTCAACGACGTCCTGGACCTTTCCAAGATCGAGGCGGGCAAGCTGGAGCTGGTCAGCCAGGACTTCGACCTGGAGCGCTTGGCCCAGGGCGTGCGCGACGGCTTCACGGCGCTCGCGCAGGAGAAGGGCCTCGGCTTCACCGTCGAGGTGTCGCCCGATGCGGCCGGCGCCTGGCGCGGCGACGGCGACCGGCTTCGGCAGATCTTCGCCAACCTCGTATCGAACGCGATCAAGTTCACGGCGGAGGGGAAGGTCGCCGCCCGCTTCGAAGCCGCCGACGCCGGCGGCCTTAGGCTCTCGGTCACCGATACGGGCATCGGCATTCCACAGGACAAGATCCTCACCCTGTTCGAGAAGTTCATCCAGGCCGACGCTTCGACGACGCGCCGCTACGGCGGCACCGGGCTCGGCCTGGCGATCTGCCGCGAGCTCGCACAGCTGATGGGCGGGCAGATCTCGGTGATCAGCGAGGAAGGCGAAGGGTCCACCTTCATCGTCGAGCTTCCTTTCCCGCGCGGCTCGGAGATCGCCCAGGGCGAGGTCGCCGCCAGGACCCCGGAGCTCGAGCAGCGGAGCGTGCGGGTGCTCGCCGCGGAAGACAATCTGGTGAACCAGAAGGTGCTGAAGGCGATCGTCGAGCCGATGGACGTGGAGCTGTCGATCGTGGGCGACGGACGCGCGGCGGTGGAGACCTGGCGCGGCGGCGACTTCGACCTGATCCTCATGGACATCCAGATGCCGGTGATGGACGGCATATCGGCCGCCAAGGCGATCCGGGCCGAGGAGCTGAGCAGCGGCCGACGCCGCACGCCGATCCTGGCGCTGACCGCCAACGCCCTGGTCCACCAGGTGGAGGAGTATCTCGCCGTGGGCATGGACGGGCACGTCTCGAAGCCGATCGAGATCGCCAAGCTCTACGACGCCATGAGCGGCGTGCTCAGCACCCACGCCGAAGCCGCCTAAAGCGCGATCCGTAGCTTCGCCGCGGCCACCGTCACCGCCGCGCCGCCGATCAGCACCCGCGCGCCGCGGTCCTCGCACAGCAGGTCGGCTCCGCGGCCGGGATACGCCTGATGGAACGCCAGCCGCGCCCGTCCGATTTTCGCCGCGAACAAGGGCGCGACCAGACAGCAATATGAGCCGGTGGCGGGATCCTCGGGGATCCCCGATCCCGGCGCGAAGAACCGGCTGACAACATCGTAGGCGCTGCCTGCCGCGGCCAAGGCGGCGACGCCGACATTACCCGGCCGGGAAGCGGCCGAACCCATCCGGGCGAGCGCGGCGATGTCGGGGGCGAGCGTGCGCACCGCCTCCTCGCTGCGCAGCACCGCCACGAGATATTGAGCGGCCCAGACTTCCAGAGGCTCGGCGCCCAGCGCGGCGGCGAGTCCGGGCGGAACCTCGACCTGTCGCGGCGGATCGGCCGGGAAGTCCATCGCATAGCCCGCCCCCGCGCGCCCCACCACGAGCGGCCCCGACCGGGTCTCGAAGGTGACGCTGTCCGTCTCCACGTCCAATTCCTCGAAGAGGACGTGGGCGCTGGCGAGGGTCGCGTGGCCGCAGAGCGGAACCTCCACCGTGGGGGTGAACCAACGCAGTGAGAAGCGCGCCGGGTCGGAGCCCTTGAGCAGGAAGGCCGTTTCGGCCTGGTTGTTCTCGGCCGCCAGCGCCTGCATCCGCGCAGGCGCAGGCCAGGCGTCCAGCGGCTCGACCACGCAGGCGGGGTTGCCGCGGAAGGGCTCGGCGGCGAAGGCGTCGACGGTCCACTGGCGCATGGCGACAAATCCGTTCATCGGCGCGGGAGCACGGCGGCGGCTACAGGATCAGCGACCCCTTGGCGAGCTTCAACTTGGGCCGCGCGCATCGGCGGATGGAGATCCGGGCCTCGACCGGCGCCCTAATCCTCGATCCGGAGCTCCGGCCACCGGGCCTTGACCCGGGCGGCGGCCGCCGCGAACCCGGCGGTGGCACGCAGCGGATTGGGCCGCAGGCGCAATGCGAAGAGATCGTCCAGGCCGAATGGGGCGATCACGGTGAGGGCGCCGCTCGACTCGAGGCGCACGCCCACCGCGAACAGCGGGCTCACGAACCGCTCCACCGCCTCGGCGCTGCAGCCGAGCGGCGCGTAGGGCTCGTCGAACCTGCCTTCGAACCAGAGGTGGACACGGGCCTGATTGCGGACCTCCACCATCGTCTTCAATGGCGGCTCGAGAGCGGCCGCGGCGCGCCGGATCACCGCGTCCTCGGCATCGTACGAGAGATCGGAGGCGTCGTGGTAGACGAGGTCGTAGTCCTTGATCCCATAGTCGACGTCGCGGCCGGTGAGGCTGTTGAGCACGCGCTGATACACGGCCCCGGAAACGACCAGCCAGTCCGGAAGGTCGAGGCCGCGCGCGACCGACAACACATGCATCAGATTCGGCGCGGCGCGGACGATCGCCTCCAAGCGATCTTGAAGCGCGCTCACCGGTCCGTCAGCGGCCAGCCGTGGCCCAGCGGCCCGGCGCCGGCGCCGAATCCCGGCGCGCGCCGGATGGCTTCGGCGACGTAGGCGAAGGCGCGGCGGACGGCGGCCTCCAGCGTCAGGCCCTGGGCGAGGCCCACGGCGCAGGCGCTGGCGAGCGTGCAACCGGTGCCGTGGGTGTGACGGGTTTGGGTCCGCTCGCCTTCCAGCAGAACCTCGCCCGCGGGGCTCGCCAGCAGGTCGACCACCCGCGCACCCGGGATGTGGCCGCCCTTGAGCAGCACGGCCCGCGCGCCGGCCGCGAGCAGGGCGTCGGCGGCCCGGCGCTGATCGTCGAGGCTCAGCACCTCGATGCCGGTCAGGGCATGGGCCTCCACCGCGTTCGGGGTGAGCAACGCGGCCCGCGGGACGAGCTCGGCCTTCAGCAAGGCCTCGGCCTCGGGCGTCAGCAGCCGTGCGCCGCTGGACGCGGCGAGCACCGGGTCGACCACCGTCGGGATCTCGGGAACGCTCGCCAGCACCTCGACCACCGCCCGCAGCGTCCGCGCATCGCCGAGCATGCCGGTCTTGATCGCATCGGCGCCGATGTCGTCCAGCACCGCGCGGGCCTGGGCCGCGACGATCTCGGCGGGGATCGGATGCACGGCGGCCACACGGAGGGTGTTCTGGACGGTGACGGCGGTCACGGCCGTGGCCCCATAGCCCCCGAGCGCGGTGACGGTCTTGATGTCGGCCTGGATCCCCGCGCCGCCGCCGCTGTCGGAGCCGCCGATGGCGAGGACGCGGCCCTTCCCCTCAACCATCGCCCCGCGCCTCTTCGATCGCCGCGGCCACGGCCAGCGCCTGGCGGGTGGCGGCGACATCGTGCACGCGCAGCGCCGCCGCGCCCCTCGCCGCGGCGGCCAGGGCCACTGCCAGCGAGCCGCCCAACCGGCCGGCCTCCCCGGCGCCGTCGCCGGCGGTGCGGGCGATGAAGCTCTTGCGGCTGGCGCCGACCAGCACCGGGATACCGAGCAAGGCCAGCCGGTCCAGCCGGGCGATCAGCATCAGATTGTGGCGCCGGGTCTTGCCGAACCCGATCCCGGGGTCGATCCAGATCTTCGACCGGGCGATCCCGGCGGCGACGGCGGCCTCGACGCGCCCGCCGAGGTAGGCGGCGACCTCGGCGACCACGTCGTCGTACTGGGGCGCGGCCTGCATGGTCGAAGGCGTTCCGCGCATGTGCATGAGCACCACCCCGCAGCCGAGCTCGGCGGCGAGCGCCAGGCTGCGCGGCGATCCCTCCAGGGCGGTGACGTCGTTCCAGACCGTCGCGCCCGCCGCGGCGGCCGCGCGGGCGACGCCGGGCTTCATGGTGTCGACCGAGATGGGCCTGTCGGTGCGGGCCCGGAGCGCTTCGATCACCGGGATGATGCGGCGGATCTCCTCGCCCTCGGCCACGGGCTCAGCGCCCGGGCGGGTGGACTCGCCGCCCACGTCCAGGAGGTCGGCGCCCTCGGCGAGCAGCTGCTCGCCGTGCGCGGCGGCCGCCCCAGGATCGAGATGCAGCCCGCCGTCGGAGAAGCTGTCCGGCGTGACGTTGACGATCCCCATGATCAGCGGGCGCATAAGCGCGCCGCCGGCGTGGGGCGCGCCGCTCAAGCCGGTTCCGGGCTCGCGGCCGGTCCGGGCTTGGGCGCGTGCAGGGGCCGGGGCGTCAGCGGCACCGAGGCCCTGGGCCCTGGCGGCGCCTTGATCTCCGGATCCTCGCGGCGCGGCGGGATCCCCTTGAGCACCCCCACGATCTCGTCGCCGCTCAGGGTCTCGTACTCGAGCAGCGACTTGGCCAGGGTGTGCAGGTCCTCCAGCTTCTCCGTGAGGATGCGTCGGGCTTCCTCGAGCCCCGCCTGGGTGAGCCGCTTGACCTCGGCGTCGATGATCCGGGCGGTCTCCTCCGAGACATTCTGGTTGCGCGCCACCGAGTGGCCGAGGAACACCTCTTCCTGGTTCTCGCCGTACTCAACGACGCCCAGGGATTCCGAATAGCCCCACTTGGTGACCATGGCCCGGGCGAGCTTGGTGGCCTGGCTGATGTCGGAGCTGGCGCCCGAGGTGACCTTGTCGCGCCCGAAGATCAGCTCCTCGGCGACCCGGCCGCCGTAGAGGATGGCGAGGCGCGAGGTCATCTGCTCGAAGCTCATGGAGAGCTTGTCGCGCTCGGGGAGCTGCATGACCATGCCGAGCGCCCGGCCGCGCGGGATGATGGTCGCCTTGTGCACCGGATCGGTGGCCGGCACGTTCAGCGCCACCAGGGCGTGGCCGCCCTCATGATAGGCGGTCATGCGCTTCTCGTCCTCGGTCATCACCATGGACTTGCGCTCGGCGCCCATCATCACCTTGTCCTTGGCCTCCTCGAAGTCGTGCTGGGTGACCATCCGCCGGTTCTTGCGGGCGGCCATCAGCGCGGCCTCGTTGACCAGGTTAGCGAGGTCCGCGCCGGAGAATCCGGGGGTGCCGCGGGCAATCACCTTGACGTCCACGTCGGCGGCCAGCGGCACGTTGCGCATGTGGACCCGAAGGATCCGCTCGCGCCCCACGATGTCGGGGTTCGGCACCACCACCTGGCGGTCGAAGCGGCCGGGGCGCAGCAGCGCCGGGTCGAGCACGTCGGGCCGGTTGGTGGAGGCGATGACGATGATCCCCTCGTTGGGATCGAAGCCGTCCATCTCCACCAAGAGCTGGTTGAGGGTCTGCTCGCGTTCGTCGTTGCCGCCGCCGAGGCCGGCGCCGCGATGGCGGCCCACCGCGTCGATCTCGTCGATGAAGATGATGCAGGGCGCGTTCTTCTTGGCCTGCTCGAACATGTCGCGCACCCGGCTGGCGCCCACGCCCACGAACATCTCAACGAAGTCCGAGCCCGAGATGTAGAAGAAGGGCACCCCCGCCTCGCCGGCCACCGCGCGCCCGAGCAAGGTCTTGCCGGTGCCGGGCGGGCCGACCATCAAGGCGCCCTTGGGGATCTTGCCGCCCAGCCGCTGGAACTTGGCCGGATCCTTCAGGAAGTCGACGATCTCGGTGAGGTCTTCCTTGGCCTCGTCGACGCCGGCGACGTCGTCGAAGGTCACGCGATTCTTATTCTCCGTGAGCAGCCTGGCCTTGGACTTGCCAAAGCCCATGGCGCCGCGCGCGCCGCCCTGCATCTGGCGCATGACGAAGAACCAGGCGCCCACCAGCAGCAGGATCGGCAGTGCCTGCATCAGCAGGGTCAGCAGCATGCTGGGGCCGGGCGACTGGAAGTCGAACTTGACGCCCTTGGCCTTGAGGGCCGCCTCCAGCTGGGGGTCGTTGTCCGCCGGACCCACCACGTGCCAGACGCGGTTCTCCCGGTCATGGGCCTCGATGCTCGGGCCGTGGATGGTTACCGAACCGATGTCGTTCTGGTCGACCTTGGTCAGCAGGTCCGAATAGGCCAGCTCCTGGGGACCGACGCCCCCTCGGGTTTGGCTCTGCATTACGCTGAAGACGACGACCACGGCGGTCAGTATCACCGCCCAGATCGCCAGGTTGCGCCAGTTCATTCCATCGGCCTCACGCGCTTACGCTCCTTAATCTAGGAGTTCGCGTCCCGGTTTGCCACGCGTTACAACGACGCCTCGTCGTCCACGCCCCCGAGGGCGGCCAAGAGCCGCATCCGGGACAGCGGCCGGGCCCGCACCGGACCATCCTCGTCGAAGAGGAGAAGACGCGTCTCGTCGCCGCGGATCGCCGCCGGCGCCGCCGCCCGGACAGCCGGCGCGAGGGCCGCCAGCCGCTCGCGCTCGGGGCGCGCAAGTCTGGAGGCGATTCCCCGGACCGGCCGCACGCGCCAACCGGGCGCCGTGCAGGCGAGCTCGAAGCGGCCATCGAAGACGCTGAGGCCCAGGGCGACCGGCGCCGGCTCCAGCCCCACTCGGACGAGCTCGCCCGGCTCGCGGCAAAAGCGCACTCGCCCGCCCCGCGCCTCGATGCGCGCCCCCGCCAAGCACGCGGTGAGATCCTGGGGGCCGGCGAGCCGCGCCAGCAGGCGCTCGGCGGCCTCGCCGCGCGGCGGCCTTTCCCCGCCGGCCGCGCAGAGGCAAAGGGCGCCGAGCAGCGCCCTGGCGCCCGCCCCGCGAAAGAGCTCACGGGGCGCCTCGAGCTCCCCGCCGGCGCCCTCGGCCACCTCCGAGAGCCCGCAGACCGGAGCCGTCGGGGGCCCGTCGCTTTCCGGGGCGCCATCCTGGGCGTCGGCGCCGCCTTCGGCCAGCCGCCGCCGGGCCCTGGTCCTGGCGAAGCGGTCGTCGTCGTTGGCGGGATCTTCGATCCACGCCTCGCCGAGCGCGCCGAGCGCCTGGCGCAGGGCGGCGCGCCGGCTCCAAAGCAGCGGGCGCAGAAGGAAGACGCCCCGCCCCTCCGGCCAGACCGGCGAAGGGGACCACGGCCGCGGCGAGGGGACCGAAGCGCCGGCCGCCCGCATGAGCGCGCATTCGCGCACATCGTCGGCGGTGTGGCCCAGGAGGATGACGCGCGCTCCGGCCTCGCGGGCGGCGGCGGCGAGCAGCCGGTGGCGCGCCGATCGCGCCTTCGCCTGCAGGCCGGCGGCCGGCTTTTCGCCCTTCCACCTCAGGACCCGGGCCGGGACCCCGAGCGCGGCGGCGCGCTCGCAGGCGATCTTGGCCCAGGCGGCGCTGCGGTCCGAAAGCCCGTGGTCGACGGTGAGCGCGATCAGCCTGCGGCCGGCGCCATCCGCCCAGCGCCGCGCGGCGTGGAGCAGCGCCACCGAATCGCCGCCGCCCGAGAGGGCTACGGCCACCGGCGCCCCGGCCGGGCCGTTCAGGCGCGCGAAACCGGAGAGATCGAACGCCGCTTGGGGGTTCAGCCGCACTGGGCCTGGCCGCGGGCCTCGGCCGCGCCGGCGCGGACCTGAGCCGAGGCCTTGGGATAACGCCGCTCCAGCTCGCCCAGCGCCTGGCAGGCGTCGCCCGGCTGCTTCATCCCGATCAGGGCGCGCGAGAGGTCGAGCACCGCCTCCGGCGCCCAGGTCGTCTTGGGCCACTGCCGGACCGCAGCCACGTCGGCGGCGGCGGCGTTGGCGTAGTCCTGGCGCGCCAGCAGCGTCTTGCCGAGGTAGTAGCGGGCTTCCGGCGTGCGGGGGCTGTCCGGGAAACGGGTCACGAAATCCTGGAAGCCGGCTTCCGCGCCGGCCAAATCGTGGGCGGCGTAGGCCTGCCTGGCAGCCGTGAAGGCCGCCGCAGGGTCGGACGGAGGCGCCGCCGGCGCCGCGCCCGCGGCCGCCCCGGCAACCGTCCCGCCCGTAGTCGCAGCCGGCTCGACCGGGGCGAGCTTCTGCTCGACGGCCGCGAGCCGCGTCTTCAGGGCCCCGTTCTCCTCCCTGAGCGCATCGGTCTCGTGGCGGGCCTCGTCGAGGGCGTGGCTGACCGCCTCCAGCTGGCCGTTGATGCGGGTGAGGCTCTGCTGCAGGTCGTTCAGCTTGTCGTTGATCCCCGAAAACTGCGAATCGGTGTCGGCCGGCTGGACGACCACCGGCTTGCCGGTGTCGCGGCCCTGGAAGACGATGGCGCGCACCTCCCGGATCGCCTGCTCCATCTTGTCGAGGCGCTTGGCGGAGCGGTCGTCCAGCGGGTCGCCAAGGGGTGTCTGGGCGAGCCCCGGGCCCGCCGCCGAGACGGCGAGCGCCAGGGCGAGGACCAGGCGGGCTTTCATGACGCGCATCATCCTCTCAGGGGCCGTCCAAATTGCGGCGAGCTTCTAGTGGGGTGAATTTGAAGTTCGCGCGATTGATGGGGCGGGCGCTCAAGCGTTCGCCCGGCGCCCATCCCATCCACTGGCGAACTTCGGATTCGCGACACTAGCCGCGGGGGTTCTGGGTGATCGCGGTGTGGCCGTTGCGGTTGCGCGACCAGGCCTGCTCGTCCGTCCCGGGGTCGATCGGCTGCTCCTTGCCGTAGGAGATGGTGGTGATGCGCGCCGCCGCGACCCCGTGGGCGACGAGATAGTCGCGTATGCTGTTCGCCCGCCGCGCCCCCAGCGCCAGGTTGTACTCGCGGGTGCCGCGCTCGTCGCAGTTGCCCTCGATCCTGACCTGGACGTCCGGATACTTCTGGAGCCAGGCCGCCTGGGCGTTGAGGATCGGCAGGGCGTCGGAGCGCACGTCGTACTTGTCGAAGTCGAAATAGACCCGGTCGCCGACGTTGACGACGAAGTCCTGGTTCGAGCCCGGCGCGGGACCGGTGGGCGGGGGCGGAGCCTCGGCCTGGGGCGGCGGCGCAGGCGCGGCTGGCGGCGGCGGCGGCGGGGCCGGCGGCGGCGGGGTGGTCTTGCAGGCGACGACGGCCGACGCCGCCAAACCCATCAGAGCCAGTCGAAGCGCGGTCCTCAAACGAAGGTTCATCTTGGTCTCCTGAAACGTCAGGTCTCGGGGCGATTTCGGGCGTAGCGGCGCCGCGGTGGACATTTTGTGAAATCTATATGAGTCGCGGCGGATTCTTGCATCCCGATGCGCAAACGCAGCTATTGCCTTTGCGTTCAATGGAGCAGCGGCGACCAGGCGGGGTCGGAGGCGGAGGCCGGATAGGGCGCGGCCTTCTGGATCCGCCCGGTGAGGTCCACCATCCACAGCCGCGAGGCGCCGTCGGCGCCCTTGCGCTCGAACATGATCACCCGCCCGTTCGGGGCCCAGGTGGGCCCGTCGGCGAAGTAGCTGGTCGCCAGCAGCCGCTCGCCCGATCCGTCCGGGTTCATTACCCCGACGGAGAACTCGCCCCCCTGCTGCTTGACGAAGGCGATGAGCGCGCCGTCGGGGCTCCAGACCGGAGCGGTGTAGCGGCCGCTCCCGAACGAGATCCGGTGCGGGCCCGAGCCGTCGCTGTTCATCACGTAGATCTGCGGCGAGCCCGCCCGGTCGGAGTTGTAGGCGATCCTCTGGCCGTCCGGAGAGAACGACGGCGAAGTGTCGATCGCCAGGTCGGAGGTGAGGCGCCGGGTCGAGTGGCTGGTGAGGTCCATCACGTAGATGTCGCTGGTGCCGCCCTTCTCGGCGGAGAAGACCACCTTGCTGTCGTCCGGCGAGAAGCGGGGCGCCATGCTCATGCCGGGAAAGCGGCCCAGCACCTCCTCGCGGCCGGTGTCCAGGTTCTTCAGGTAGATGCTGGAGCCGGTGGGCCGCAGGATCATGTAGGTGATCTCCTGGCGCTTGATCGAGAACCTGGGCGAGAAGACCATGTAGGTCCCGTCGCGCAGGCCCAGCGGCAGGTAGCTGGGATTGGCGCCGTCCTGGTCCATCACCTCCAGCCGCGTCACCCGCTTGGTCTTGGGGCCGCTCTCGGAGACGAACACCACACGTGTGTCGAAGTACCCCTTCTGGCCGGTGAGCTTCTCGTAGACCGCGTCGGCGATCTGGTGGGCGATGGTGCGCCAGCTGTCGGGGGTGCCGGTGAGCCGCACACCGACCAGCTGGTCGCCTGCGTAGACGTCCCAAAGCCGGAAATCCACGTTCACCCGTCCATCGGCGCTGCTCGAAACTTGGCCGACCAGCAGAGCCTGGGCGCTGATCGCCTTCCACTGATCGAAGGCCGGGGTGGCGCCCGGGTCGAGCTGAGTCTGGCGGAAGGTCCCCTGATCGAGCGGGCGGAAGAGCCCCGAGCGGTCCAGGTCGGCGGTGATCACCTGCGAGATCTCCGAGCCCACCGGCGCGCCGCCGAAGTTGGGGATCGCGATCGGCAAGGGCGCGACCGCGGCCTGGTTGACGTCGACCACGATGTCCGCCCGCGCGCCGCGCGGGGCCGCGCCGAGCAGCAGCGCCAGGGCGGCGACGACTGCGAAGCGCACGTTCCAGATAAGCCGCATTGAAGTCCTCATCGCTTGGCGCAGGCCTCCTTGGCGTTGAAGTTCACGGTGATCGAGCGCCCATAGTAGGGCTCCTGGTAGGGCTGCACCTGTCGCACCGCATCCAAGGCGCGCAGCGCCGCCGCCGCCACCACCGCGTTGGCGGAGCTCTCTGCGCCGCCGGCGCTCGGCCGGCCCAGCAGGTTGCCGTTCAATCCCACCGTGAACTTCACCTGCAGTTTCACCGCGTCGCCGCCGGGGACGTCGCAGTTGGGATTCCAGAGGCGCTCGAGAAGCTGGCTGAGGCCGGCGAGGTCGCTCTGCGACACGCCCTGGCCGGCGTCGGGCCGCGCCTGTTCGGCGGTTTCCGGCCGCGCGGGTCCTCGCGCGGCGCTGGAGCTGGGCTGGCCGGAGGCACGCTGGGCCTTGTCGATGATATTCTGCAGGCGATTGAAGTCGAACGGCTTCTCCGCAGGCGCCGGCCGCTGCGAGGGCTGGGGCGAGACCGGCTTCTGCTGGACGGCCTTGGTGGGGGGCGGGGCGCCGAACGAGGGCGGGGCCAGCTCCGGCGCCGGGGCCTGGGTGGGCGCGGCGGGGCTCGGCTCCGGCGCCTGGACGGCTTGGCGGGTGTCCGTCGTCTTGTCGGAGGTCACGAGGGTGATCGGCACCGACGAGCCGATGGGCAGCATCGGCGGCCGGTTCGGCAAAAAGATCGCCAGGGCCAGCAGCGCCAGGTGGAGCAGCGCCGCGGCCACGAAGGCCGGCGCGAGGTTGTCCCTCTGGCGAAGGGCCGCCGCATTCAAGGCTGGACGGCTCCGGCGGGGGCGAGCGGCTTGGGACCGCTGGACGGGCCTCCGGTGTCGGTGATGAGGTTGATCTTCGAGAACCCGGACGCAGAGATACCCGCCATCACCTGGGCGACGATGGCGTAGGGGGCGCGGCCGTCGGCGCGGACATAGATAGGCCGGGCGAGGCCCGCCCCGGCGATCTCCCGCAGCGCCGGTGAAAGCGAGCCGAAGGCGACCTCGGTCTCGTTCAGGTAGACGTCCCCGTTCGACCGGATGGAGACCGTGAGCGGCTCGGTCTGGTCTTGCATGGCGCCGGCCTCGGTCTTCGGCAGCTCCAGCGGCACGCCCACCGTCAAGAGCGGCGCCGAGATCATGAAGATGATCAAGAGCACCAGCATCACGTCCACGAGGGGGGTGACGTTGATCTCCGAGAGGGCGCTGCGCCGTGCGCGCCGGCGCCGGCCCCGGGCCTGGAACGGGTCCTGGATCGAGAGCGCCATCAGCCCGCCCGCTCGGCGAGGCGCCGTTGGATGGCCGTGACCAACTCGTCGGCGAAGCCGTCGAGACGGGCGGCGAACTTGCCGGCGTCGGCGGAGAACTTGTTGTAGCCGATGTAGGCGGGGATGGCCGCCGCCAGGCCGATCGCGGTGGCGAAGAGGGCCTGGGCGATCGCCGGCGCCACCACCGAGAGGTTGGTGTTCTTCTGGATGGCGATGGACTGGAAGGCATGCATGATCCCCCAGACGGTGCCGAAAAGGCCGATGAACGGCGAGGCGGTGGCGACGATCGCCAGGCTCCCCAGGCCCTCCTCCACCCTCTGGCTCTCGCGGGCCACCAGCGAGCCCAGCACCCGGTCGATCCTCTGGATCAGGAAAGCGGTCTGGGATTCGGCCTGGGCGCCGGCCAGGAGGCCCTTGGACCTCGCCTCGCGCCATTCGCGCAAGGCCGCCTGCAGCATGCGCGGCAGGGCCTGCCGCGGACGCTCGCCGGCGGCGGCGGCCACGTCCTCCAGGGCCCGTCCCGACCCGACCTCGTCCTCGAACTTGTCCGCCTCGCTGTTCAGGGCGGTGAACCTGGCCGACTTGTCGATGATCACCGCCCACGACCAGAGCGAGGCCAGCGCCAGGAAGACCAGCACCAGCTTCACCACCCAGTCGGCCGACAGAAACTGGTGCACGATCGAGAAGGTCTCGGGCGTGACGGACGCAGACGAATCCATGGGACTCCCGGGAAAAATCGGCGAGGCCGATGGCGCCCGCCGGTGGTGAAACTATGGCGTCGCCCCGGCAAGGCCTCCCGCCAGGGAATGGACGAGCTCGGGCGGCGGCCTTCGGGGTCGGCCGTCCGGGCGGATGCAGATGACTTCGACTTCGGCCTCGGCGATCAGGTCCTCGCCGCGCGTCAGCCGCTGGCGCGTCCCGATCCGAAGGCCCCTCAGGCGCCGAAAGCAGGTGCGCACCGTCAAGGCGTCGTCGACCCTCGCGGCCTTGCGGAAGTCGACGGCCAGCCGCGTCACCGCGAAGGCGCAGGGGTCGGCGCTCTCCAGCAGGGTTCGGTGGTCGATTCCCACCGCGCGCAAGAACTCGGTGCGCCCGCGCTCGAAGAACTTCAGATAGGCCGCGTGGTAGACGACGCCGGTGAAGTCGGTGTCCTCGTAATAGACGCGCACCGGCAGGGCGTGCTCGGCGCCGTCCAGGCGGCCGGTGGCGGGCGCGGGGAAGCTCATGCGTCGTCGCCAAAAAGGCCGGGCTGGCCCGCAGGCCGGGCGGAGCGATCCAGCCCCAGATGCAGATAGGCCTTGGCGCACGCCAGCCGGCCGCGGGGCGTGCGCTGGATGAAGCCCTGCTGGAGCAGGAACGGCTCGATGACGTCCTCCACCGCGTCGCGGGCCTCGGCGATGGCGTAGGCCAGGGTCTCCACCCCGGCCGGTCCCCCGCCATAGTGGTCGATGAGGGCGGCGAGGTAGCGGCGGTCGAGGCCGTCGAGGCCCGCCTCGTCCACCTCCAGGCGCGCCAGGGCGCGGGCGGCGGCGGTCCGGTCGATGAGGGCGCAGCCCTCGGCGCCGGCGAAGTCGCGCACCCGGCGCAGCAGGCGCCCGGCCACCCGCGGCGTGCCGCGCGCCCGGCCGGCGATCTCGGCCGCGCCCTCCGGGGCGAGCGGGGTCCCCAGCTTGCGCGCGGCCGCGCCGATCACCTGCTCCAGCTCCGGCGCCGAATAGAAGTCGAGCCTGAGGGGGATGCCGAACCGATCGCGCAGCGGCGTCGCCAGCAACCCGGCCCGCGTGGTCGCGGCCACCAGCGTGAACGGGGCGAGGTCGATCCGCACCGACCGGGCCGACGGGCCCTCGCCGATGATCAGGTCGAGGGCGTGGTCCTCCATGGCCGGATAGAGGATCTCCTCCACCGGCGCGGCCAGGCGGTGGATCTCGTCGATGAAGAGGACGTCGCGCGGCTCGAGGTTGGTGAGGATCGCCGCCAGATCCCCGGCCTTGGCCAGCACTGGACCGGACGTGGCGCGAAAGCCGACGCCGAGCTCCCGGGCGATGATCTGGGCCAGCGTCGTCTTGCCGAGACCGGGCGGCCCGAACAGCAGCACGTGGTCCAGCGCCTCGCCGCGCGACCGCGCCGCTTCGATGAAGATCTTGAGGTTGGCCTTGGCCTGGGCCTGGCCGACGAACTCGGCGAGCGTCTGGGGCCTGAGCGCCCGGTCCGGGGGCTCGAACTCGGCGGCTTCGCCCGAGACCAGCCGGTTCATCGACCCAGCTCCTGCAGGGCGGACTTGATCAGCGCCGGCTCGCCCGCCGTCTCCCCGAGACGCGACGCGGCCTTGTCGACCGCCCGGCGCGCCGCCAGCTCCGCGATCCCCAGCCCCATCAGCGCCGACACGGCCTCGCCGGCCGCGGACGCGGCGGCGACGGGCGCCGACGCCGCGTGGGCGAGCGCCGCCGTTCCGTTCCCGAGCGGCTTGTCCTTCAGCTCGGTGACGATCCGCAGGGCGAGCTTCGGCCCGACGCCGTTGGCGCGGGCCACCAGCGCCTTGTCGCCGCGGGCGGCGGCGGCGGCGAGGTCGGTCGGCGGCAGCACGTCGAGGACCGCCAGGGCCGCCTTCGGCCCGACCCCCTGGATGTCCTGCAGCAGGACGAAGGCCCGCCGCTCCTCCCGGCTCAGGAACCCGTAAAGGCGCGGGCCGGCCTGCTCGGACCACTGGGTCTCCACGTGCAGCAGCGCCTCCTCGCCCTGGGCCGGCAGACGGTCCAGGGTCCGGGCGCCGCAGCGGACCAGATAGCCGACCCCGCCCACGTCGATCAGCGCCTCCTCCTCGCCGACCTCGGCCAGCACCCCCTTGAGCCGCCCGATCACGCGGCGCTCCCGAGACGGCGGGCGGTGCGGGCGTGGGCGTGGCAGATGGCCACCGCCAGGGCGTCGGCGGCGTCGCCGCCGGCGACCCCCGCGCCCGGCAGCAGCCGCGCGACCATGAAGGCGACCTGCGCCTTGTCGGCCGCGCCGGTCCCCACCAGCGCCTTCTTCACCACCTTGGCGGCGTATTCGGCCACCGGCAGGCCGGCGGCGGCCGGGGCGATCATGGCTGCGGCGCGGGCGTGGCCGAGCTTGAGGGTGGAGGCGCCATTGGCGGTCATGAAGGTCTCTTCCACCGCCGCCTCGACCGGCCCATGCCGCTCGATCACCGCCTCGACGCCCCGGAACAGGATCAGCAGCCGATCCGCGAGGCCGAGGCGATCGTCGGGCGCGATCACCCCGTGCGCGATGTGGCTGAGGCGTGCGCCATCGGCGGCGACCACCCCCCACCCGGTGCGCCTCAGGCCTGGATCGAGGCCGAGAATGCGAATCGCGTTCGTCATGCGTTCCGACCGCAGCATCGCGCGGCTAAGCAGCCAGGGAAAGCGCCGGTGCGGTTAACGATTGGTTACGAAACCGCGGGGCGGAGCTCAGCCGCCGGCGAGGCGCGGGTTCGGCTTCGGCGGCGCGATCCGGGCCAGAGTGTTGCGGTCGGTGTGGTGGAACGGCGCGGCCTGGCCCTTCACCTGCAGCACCGTGTCTTCCTCGTAGGACCACGTCCCATCCGCGTTGACGGTGACTTCCATGCGGAAGCTGTCGGTGCGGAACGCCTCTTCCAGGAAGGGCGTCGAGCAGATGCCGTTGACCGTGGATCCGCGGATCGCCGACACCTCGAACCGCACCGCGTCCGCCGCCGCATGGCCCTGGGCCAGCACGACCTGGCCGCGCGGGATGGTCAGCGTGTGGGTGATGAGGCCGGTCACCGGCTCCCAGAGCCAATAGCCCACCTGATCGTGGTAGGTCTCGATCTCGCCCGGCTTGACGATGTGGGTGTGGTACCGGAGCCCGTAGAAGAACTGCGGCCCGTTGGACTGCGGATCGATGGGCTGCAGGTCGATCCGCTCGACGTAGTCCTGGCGCCGCGGCTCCGGCCAGAACGGATTGACGTCGAACCCCTTCTTCCCTTCCCAGAGCCCCGCCAGCGGCGCCAGCGGGCCGAGGTTCGCAAGGCCGTCCGGACTGACGTCCTGCTCGGTGAAGATGTCGGCGGGGTATTCGTGCATGGCGGCGATCCTCGCGGAAGCCTTGCCGGATCGCCTTGACGAGCGTCAAGAACCCAAGCGTCAGTGGCCCGCGAAAGGCGGTTTTCGCCCCATCGGCGCACGCGCCGGGCGTGCGATGAGCTCGTGGCCCTCCGGATGATCCACGTTCCGACCGCCCCCTGGGCGCACGTCGCCTTCGATCTAGCCGCCTGGTCGGCCGGCGCGGCGACCGGGCTCGCGCTCTACCGCTGGCGGCTCGCCGACGCCGGGCGCCGGATCGCCGCCGTCACCGGGCCCGGCTATTTCGCCGTCCTGGCGCTGGGCGCGGCGGCGGGCGCCTGGGCGGCCGGATCGCTGAACACCTGGCGCGGGCCCGCCCCTGAAATCTCCCACAGCGTCGCCGGGGCCCTCGTCGGCGCCATCGTCACGGTCGAGCTCTACAAGGCCGCGCGCGGGCTGCGAGGCTCGACCGGAACCCTCTTCGTCGGCGCCTTCGCGGCAGGCGCGGCGGTCGGCCGGTGGGGCTGCCTGTTCGCGGGCCTGCCGGACCGCACCTATGGGACGCCCACCTCGCTCCCCTGGGCGGTGGATCTCGGGGACGGCGTGGGGCGCCATCCGGTCCAGGTCTACGAGAGCCTGGCGATGGCGGCGTTCCTGGCCGTCTATGCGTGGGGATTGGCCAAGCGGGCGCCCTGGGCCGTCCGCCGCGGGTTCTACGCTATGTGCGTGTGGTACGGAGGCCAGCGATTCGGCTGGGAGTTCCTCAAGCCCTATCCAACTCTGGTGGGTCCCCTTAACCTCTTCCACCTGCTCAGCGGGGGCCTCGTCGTTTATGGCGTCGTCAACTTCGTTCGCGACCTCGCCTGCGCGCGCGCCGGCGCGCCGCAAGTCCGCGCCCTATCTGTTCCTCGGCCAGACGACCAGTCTCTGTGAGGTCTGCCTGGCGCTGGTCCCGGCCAAGATCGTGGCCGAGGGCGAACGCGTCTTCTTCCAGAAGCGCTGCGCAGCCCACGGCGTCCAGAAGACCCTGATCGCCGACGACCTGGCGTACTGGAAATCCCAGCGCGACTGGCTGAAGCCCGGCGACCGGCCGCTGGCGCTGCAGAGCCGCACCGAGCACGGCTGTCCCTACGACTGCGGCCTCTGCCCCGACCACGAGCAGCACTCGTGCCTGGCCATCGTGGAGGTCAACGACGCCTGCAACCTCTCCTGCCCCGTCTGCTTCGCCGATTCCGCCGCCGGCCGGGGCGGGCACCGGCCGCTGGCCGAAGTGGAGGCGATGCTGGACGCCGTCGTCGCCTCCGAGGGCGAGCCGGACCTCGTGCAGCTCTCCGGGGGCGAGCCCACCCTGCATCCGCGCTTCTTCGACATCCTCGCCGCCGCCAAGGCCCGGCCGATCCGCCACCTGATGATCAACACCAACGGCCTGAGGATCGCCCGCGAGCCCGGCTTCGCCGGCCGCCTGGCCGAATTCATGCCGGGGCTGGAGGTCTATCTGCAGTTCGACTCCCTGCGCCGCGAGGCCTTGGTCGATCTGCGCGGCGCCGACCTCCGCCGAATCCGGATCGAGGCCCTGGAGGCGCTGGAGCGGTCGGGCGTCTCGGTGACCCTAGTGGCCGCCGTGAAGAAGGGCGTCAACGATGCGGACATCGCCGATCTCGTCCGTTTCGCCCTGAACTGGAGATGCGTGCGCGGGGTGACCTTCCAGCCGGTGCAGGACGCCGGCCGCAACCAGGGATTCGAGCCGGCCGCCCACCGCGTCGTGCTCACCGAGATCCGGCGGCGGGTCGCCGAGGCCGGGGTCTTCGCCCTGGACGACCTGATCCCCCTCCCCTGCAACCCGGACCAGATCTGCATCGGCTACGGACTGCGGGAGGGTTCCGCGGTGACGCCGGTGACCGCCCTCCTGCCCCGCGAGGCGCTGGTGGCCGCGGCGCCCAACACCATCGCCTTCGAGGCCTACCCCGAGCTTCAGCGGCGTATCTTCGACCTGCTGTCGCTTTCCACCGCCCAGGGGGACACGTCGGACAAGCTCTCGTCCCTGCTCTGCTGCCTTCCCGACGTCGCCGCGCCGCCGGGCCTCGCCTACGAGCACACCTTCCGGGTGGTGATTTCCCAGTTCCTCGACCGGTTCAACTTCGACCTCGGAACCGTCAAGCGCTCCTGCGTCCACTTCGTGCAGCCGGGCGGGGCGATCATCCCCTTCGACACCTACAACACCTTCTATCGGCCGGGCGCGTCGGGGAATCAGGCCTTGGCCCAGGCGCGGGGAGCGGCGTGAGCCAGCCGCAGACCCCGGCCCCCCGGCCGGCCGCCCGCGACCTCGCCCGCCAGAAACGCTTCGGCGCCTATCTCATGCTGACCGTTGGCGCCCTGGTCACCCTGCTCTGCGGCGGTTGCACCGGCGCCTTTCTGATCGTCGGGCTCGCCAGCGGCTCGCCCAGCGAGGCGCTCGCCTTCGCCCCGGTTCCGCTGATCCTCGGCGGGCTGCCCACCGCGGCCGGGGTGTTCCTGGTGGCGCAGGGTCTGCGGGCGCTGCGGGACGCGCGGAACCTTTCGCGGCGCGCGGCCGCCGACACCTTCGAGTGACCGCCTCTCAGCCCGAGAGCCGGGCCATCTCCGCCTCGTCGATGGCGTAGTTGCCGAACACGTTCTGGACATCGTCGTCGTCGTCCAAAGCGTCGACGAGCTTCATCAGCTGGGCCGCCTCGGCGCCGGCCACCGGAACCTCGCTCTTCGGCTTCCAGATGACGTTGGTGGAGGCCGCCGGCCCCAGCGTCGCCTCCAGCGCCTCGGCCACCGCCGAGAGGCTTTCGAAGGCGGAATAGATCACGTGGCCTTCGGCGTCGCTCTCCACGTCCTCCGCGCCCGCCTCGATCGCCGCCTCCATCACCGCCTCGTCCGAGCCGGCCGCGCGCGGGTAGACGATCTCCCCCGCCCGGTCGAACATGAAGGAGACCGCGCCGGTCTCCCCGAGGTTGCCGCCGTTCTTGCCGAAGATCGCCCGCACGTTGGCGGCCGCCCGGTTGCGGTTGTCGGTGAGCACCTCCACGATCAGCCCGACGCCGCCCGGCGCGAAGCCCTCGTAGCGGATCTCCTCCAGGGAATCGGCCTCGCCCCCCTGGGCCTTCTTGATCGCCCGGTCGATGTTGTCCTTGGGCATCGACTCGGCCTTGGCGTTGGCGATGGCCAGGCGCAGGCGCGCGTTGGCGGTGGGGTCCGGCGCGCCCTGCTTGGCCGCCAGCGTGATGTCGCGCGACAGCTTGGAGAACAGCTTCGAGCGGATCTTGTCCTGCCGGTCCTTGCGGAACTGGATGTTCTTGAACTTTGAGTGGCCGGCCATGGAGGCGGCTTCTAGCTCCGGAGCGGCGGCGACGGAAGCGGCGGACACTCGATCCGCTCTTCGCGCCCACCGTCCAGGCGGAAGACCACGTCCTGCGGCTTGTCCAGCAACCGCATCCCGGCTTCGTCCAGCCCCAGGCAGAGGCCGCGGACCACCCGGGTGACGCCGGCGTGGGTCACGGCCACGACGCTCACAGCCTCATCGGCCTCGACCTCGCCGAGCCAGCCGGCCACGCGCCCGGTCAGCGCCTCGAAGCTCTCTCCGTCAGGCGCGCGGCCGAACAGCGTGTCGATGCCGGCGAGCTGCGGCCAGCGGGCGTGCACCTCGGGCATGGTGAGGCCCTCGACGGCGCCGTAGGACACCTCGATCAGCCGCGGCTCGACGACGGGGCCCGGCAGCCGCGTCCGCGCGGCGATGATATCGGCGGTGGCCCGCGCTCGCCCCAGGGGGCTGCAGACGATCCGCCAGCCGCCCGGCGCCGCTTGCGCCAAGCCGGCCAGCCGCTCGCCGATCGCCTCGGCCTGGGCGACCCCGAGCGCCGTCAGCGGCGAATCCACCCGGCCCTGGACGCGGCCTTGCTGGTTGAACTCGGTCTGGCCGTGGCGGACGAGGTAGATCATCGGCCGCGATTTAGCCCGGCGCGGCCCGGCGGGCCAGCGGGGCGGGACGAGAGGCGCCGCAGCCGCTAGACTTGCGGCAGGAACAACCCGGACCCTGGGCCGTTGTGGGCGCGCCCGGAAGAGGACCAGATGACCATCGAGACGGACCTCAACGAACCCGAGACCCTGCCCGAGGACATCGTGCAGTGGCAGCCCAACCGCCGGCCGCCGGTGCAAGCCCACCCGGCCGTGGCGGCGGGCGCGGCGGCGGCCGGCAACGCCATCGCCGGGGCCCTCGCCTTCGGCGCCCTGGCGATCGGCGCGGTGGCGATCGGGGCCCTGGCCGTGGGCGCGCTCCGGATCGGGCGGCTCGGCGTCAAGGAGGCCCGCTTCGGGCGCCTGGAAGTGGACGAGCTGGTGGTCCGGCGGCTGGACGTCCGCGACCGGGATTAGAGCGCCGCCGCCACCGTCTCGGCGACGACGGGGACCGTCTGGGCAAGCCGCCCTCCGATCCGGATCGGCTCGATCCTGCGGGCGAGCCCGGTCGCATCGTCCGTCTCCACGAAGACGCCGCAGACGGTGGCCGGCCCCTCGGCCGGTTTGTAGCGGCCCTGGGATATGCGGGTGGTGAAGCGCCTGATCGGCTCGTCCTTCTGGTTGCCGATGACGCTGTCATAGTCGGCGCAGGCGCCGGCGTCGGTCTGAAAAGCCGAGCCGCCGGGCAGGATCTGGGCGTCGGCAGTCGGCACGTGGGAGTGGCTGCCCACCACCAGGCTCGCGCGGCCGTCGCAGAAGTGGCCCATGGCCATCTTCTCCGAGGTGGCCTCGGCGTGCATGTCGACGATGATGGCGTCGGCGCCCTCGCCCAGGGGGCAGGCCTCCAGCTCCTGGTCCACGGCCGCGAACGGATCGTCGAGGGCCTCCATGTGCACCCGGCCGAGCAGGTTCACGACCAGCACCTGGCGTCCCCGCTCGGTGGTGAAGAGCTGGGCGCCCCGGCCCGGCGCGTGGGAGAGCCTCGGATAGTTGAGCGGGCGGATAAGCCGTGGCTCGCGGACGATGTAGGTCAGCGCCTCCTTCTGGTCCCAGGCGTGGTTGCCGAGCGTGAGGCAGTCGGCGCCGGCCGCGTAGAGCTCGCGGGCGGTCTTCTCGGTGATGCCGAAGCCGGCGGCGGCGTTCTCGGCGTTGACCGCTACGAAATCGAGCCCGAGCCGGCGACGCAGGCCGGGCAGGTATTGGGCGAGACCTTCGCGGCCGGAACGGCCGACGACGTCGCCGAAAAAGGCGATGCGCATCGAAAACTCATAGCAAACTTATCAAAAAAAGGGTGGCGGCGCCGCGAAGAACCGTGGCGGCGTTTCAATCCCCTCGGACCTGGATAGCCAGGTGGGCGCCGTGTGCCCGGGCCCACGAGCCCGGCCAGGGACAGCTCCCTTCGAGGTGAATTAAGGTCCCCAGGATTGGATGCCTCCGACGCGAGCCGCAGCAAGACCGCCGGGGCTGAAGCTAGGGGTCCTGAGCGCCGCGCTCAACCCCGCAGTCCCAAATCGGGGTCAGCCGGCGGCCATGGCCTCGATTTTCTCGGCCGCGGTCTGCAGCGCGGCCACCGCCTTCAGCTCGGCCCGCCCGACCTGGGCGCGGACCTGCGCCATCTCCGCCCGCAGGGTCTCGATGTCGGCTCTCAGCTCGTTCAGCTCGTCGGCCATGACCAGCGCCCCCATGAGCATGAGCCGGGTCTCGCCCAGCGGGCCGACGTCGCGCGCCACCTGGCGGACCTGGGCGTCCACGAGGCCGGCCAACTCGCGCAGCCGCGGCTCCTGGCCGTCCTCGCAGCCGACCAGATAGGGCCGGCCATTCACCTCCACCGTCACCTGGGCCATCGCGTCAGGCCTCCGCTGGTTCGCCGAGCGCGGCGCGGATCTCGGCGATGGCGGCCGCCAGCGCCCCGGAGGCCGCAGCTCCGGCCTCCTCCAGGGCCCGCTCGCGCGCCCGCGCCTGGTCGAGTTCGGCGGCGAGCTGGGCCCGATCCTCCTCGAAGGCGGCGCCGCCCGTCGCCCCCGCCTCGGTGATCCTCTGCCCCACCCGCTGTTCGAGCAGCGTCAGCGCGCGCTCGAGCCGCCGCACCGCCAGGTCCAAGGCGTTCTCGACCGCCATCTCAGACGTCATCAAGGGACGCTCTCCCGTCCGCCACCCGATTCTCTATAGAACGCGTCGCGACCATCCTTAAACCCCGGATTGGAGCCGCCTTGACCGGCTTGCCGAGTCCGTGCGACTGCCGGGCGTCCCAAAAGCTCGGGGGAGCATGTCTGTCCCGCCTCTGACGATGGCTAACGCCATCCGCGCCCTGTCCATGGACGCGGTGCACCGCGCCAAGTCCGGCCACCAGGGCATGCCGCTCGGCATGGCCGACGTGGCGACTGTCCTGTGGACCAAGATCCTCAAGTACGACGCCAGCCGGCCCGAGTGGCCGGACCGCGACCGGTTCGTGCTCTCGGCCGGCCACGGGTCCATGCTGCTCTACAGCCTCCTCCATCTGACCGGCTTTCCCGGCATGACGATGCAGGAGATCGAGGACTTTCGTCAGTGGGGCTCGCGCACGCCGGGCCACCCCGAATACGGCCACACCCCCGGCGTCGAGACGACCACCGGGCCCCTGGGCCAGGGGCTGGCCACGGCGGTGGGCATGGCCATGGCCGAGCGGAGCCTCGCGGCGCGGTTCGGGGAAGGGCTGGTCGACCACCGGACCTGGGTCGTCGCCGGCGACGGCTGCCTGATGGAAGGGCTCAGCCACGAGGCCGCGCACCTGGCCGGCCGCCTGAAGCTCGCCAAGCTGACCGTCCTCTTCGACGACAACGACACCACCATCGACGGGCGCGCGACGCTGGCCGAGCGCGGCGACCAGATCGCCCGGTTCAAGGCCGCCGGCTGGGCGACCAAGCGGATCGACGGGCACCACTACGGCCAGATCGCCGCCGCGCTCCGCTGGGCGCGCCGTCAGGACCGGCCGACCCTCATCGCCTGCAAGACCATCATCCTGCGCGGCGCCGGGCCCATGGAGGGCGATGCGCAAGGTCACGGCTACGCCCTGTTCGATCCGCAGATCGCCGCCGCCCGGACGGCGATGAACTGGCCCTACGAGCCGTTCCATGTGCCCGCCGACATCGAGGCGGCCTGGCGCAAGGCCGGCCGGCGCGGGGCAAGCCTCCGGCGGCGATGGGAGTCGCGGCTCGAGAGGGACGGGCGCAAGCCCGAGTTCCAGCGGGCGATGTCGGGGCGGCTTCCGGCCGAGGCCTTCTCGGGCCTCGAAGCCCACGCCCGCCAGATGGCCGCCGAGCGCCCCGCCGCGGCCACCCGCCAGCACTCCGGGGCCGCCCTCGAAGCGCTGGTCCCGGCCATCCCGGAAATGATCGGCGGCTCGGCCGACCTCACCGGCTCGAACAACACGCTCACCAAGGGCATGGCGATGTTCGACGCCCCGGACTACGCGGGCCGCTTCGTTCACTATGGGGTGCGCGAGCACGCCATGGCGGCGGTCATGAACGGCCTGGCGCTGCACGGCGGGCTCATCCCCTACTCCGGCACCTTCCTCGCCTTCTCCGACTACAGCCGCGCGGCGATCCGGCTGGGCGCCCTGATGAGGGTGCGGGTGATCCATGTGATGACCCACGACTCCATCGGGGTCGGCGAGGACGGGCCCACCCACCAGCCGGTGGAGCACCTGGCCGCCCTGAGGGCCATGCCGAACCTGCTGGTGTTCAGACCGGCCGACGCGGTGGAGACCGCCGAGTGCTGGAAGGCGGCGCTCGAGAACCACGACGTCCCCTCGCTGATGGCGCTCTCGCGACAGAAGACCGCGCCGGTCCGCCACGACGCGGGCGCCCGCTCGGCGCGCGGGGCCTACGAACTGGCGCCGGCCGACGGCGAAGCCATCGTCACCATCTTCGCCAGCGGGACCGAGGCGGCGGTGGCCATGGCCGCGCGCGGGCTGCTCGAGGCCGACGGGATCCCGACCCGGGTGGTCTCGGCCCCCTGCTGGGAGCTCTTCGCCCGCCAGAGCCCCGCCTATCGGGCCGAGGTGATCGGGCGTGCGCCGGTGCGCATCGCCGTCGAGGCCGGCGTGCGCCTGGGATGGGAGCGCTTCATCGGCGAGGACGGCCTGTTCGTCGGCATGGATGGATTCGGCGCCTCGGCCCCGGCGGATCGCCTCTACCGGGAATTCGGCATCACCCCGCAGGCGGTGGCGGACGCGGTCAAGGCGCGGCTGGCCGAGCAGCCACGGCCGCTCAAGCGGGCCTAGATCAGCGCGGCCGGCGCGACGCCCAGCGCCTCCAGGAGTGGCGCCGCGCGGTCGATCCTGCCGGTCATGGTTTTGGGATCGCCGCTGGCGAGCCGTAGCACCGCCTCGGCGATGACCTCGACCGGCTGCAGGCGATGCTTCACCGCGTCGTTGATGAGGCCATGGAACTCCATGCCCGGCGTCGCCACCAGCTCCGGGGAGACGACGTTCACCGCCACGCCGTCGCGATGGACCTCGGAGGCCAGGCCGGTGGTGAAGCGCTCCAGGGCCGCCTTGCACATGCCGTAGACGGTGGTGCCGTGGATGCCGCGATAGGGCTGGGCCGGATGGCCGCTGGCGTTGGAGGAGATGTTGACGATCCAGCCCTGCCGGCGCTCGCGCATCGAGGGCAGCACCAGCTGGGCAAGGTGGAAAGGCGCCACCACCTGCACCTCGAGCATCAGCCTCAGCCGCTTCTCTCCGAAGTCTGGAACCTGGACGTAGAAATTCAGCCCGGCGTTGTTGACGAGGATGTCCACCGGCCCGAAGGCGGCGACGGCCTCGGCGATGAGCCGCTCGCGGTCGCCCGGCGCCGCAAGATCGGCCCGGATCGCGACAGCCTCGCCGCCCGCCCTGCGGATCCGCGCCGCCGTCCCCGCCAGGGAGCCAGGAACCTTGCTGTCGCCCTCCTCGGCGGTCCTGGCCGACACGGCGACCTTCGCTCCCTCCATCGCCAGGCGCGCGGCGATCGCCTCGCCGATCCCGCGGCTCGCGCCGGTGACGACCGCAACCCTCCCTTTCAGCAGTCCCTCGGGATTGACGCGCGCTTCGGCCATCGCTTCCTTCCTTGCCTTGGCCGACGGTGACGTGGGCCGGCGCGTTGAACAAGCCCAACGCCACTGCTGGAGCCCACCCATGTCCGACGTCGAGCGCCTTTCGCAAATGATCCAGGCCGCGCGGCGGATCGTGGTGTTCACCGGCGCGGGCATCTCCACCGAGTCCGGAATTCCCGACTTCCGCAGCCCCGGCGGGATCTGGAGCCGGATGCAGCCGATCTATTTCCAGGAATTCCTGAGCGACGTGGAAAAGCGCCGCGAGGCCTGGGAACGGGCCTTCTCCGGAAGGGCCGGATGGACCGGCCGCTCGCCGAACGCCGGCCACTTCGCCGTGGCGCGCCTGGTGGGGGCCGGCAAGGCCTCGTCGGTGATCACCCAGAACGTCGACAACCTGCACCAGGATTCCGGCGTTCCGGCCGAGAAGGTCATCGAGCTTCACGGCAACGCCAGCTACGCGGCCTGCCTCGCGTGCGGCCTGCGCCACGAACTTGCCGAGCTGAAGGTGCGGTTCGAGGCCGGCGGAGAGCTGCCCAGCTGTCAGCAGTGCGGGGGCGTCGTGAAGACCGCGACGATCTCCTTCGGTCAGCCGATGCCCGAGGGCCCGATGGCGCGGGCGCAGGAGGAGACCCTGGCATGCGACCTCTTCCTGGTGCTGGGCTCCTCGCTGGTCGTCTACCCGGCGGCCAGCTTCCCGCCGATGGCCAAGCACCGCGGCGCGCGTCTGGCGATCGTCAACCGCGAGCCGACCGAGCAGGACGCCATCGCCGACCTCGTGGTCCACGGGGAGATCGGCCCGGTGATGTCGGCGGCCGTCCCCGCGAACTAGTTGTGCAGTCCCGGAATCTGATGGTGCATCATCGATCCTGAGTCGTCAGGAAGAGGATGCCCTATGGGAAGCGTTCTTCACGGCAGCGCCCGCACGACGCC
>Ga0213876_10000314_pt1 | contig 42573 bp, 30 predicted proteins | sample BarmaccomBMRX_R9_FD_160113 | JGI IMG/M metagenome (GOLD analysis project Ga0213876, IMG submission 160113) | Root-associated microbial communities from Barbacenia macrantha in rupestrian grasslands, the National Park of Serra do Cipo, Brazil - RX_R9 | ecosystem: Host-associated > Plants > Roots...
GACGAAGCGGTAGGGGAAGTCGCGCCAGTAGATGACGTAAGCCTTCCGCGGGTTCCCGTCCGCGTGCGGCGGCGAGTCGAAGTCGCCCTGATAATTCCCGAAGACGTAGTCGGAGACTTCGACCGCGGAGACGCCGGCCGTCTTCATCTCTTTCAACCGAGACATCGTGACGGCCCTCGGGCGGTCGAAAGAGGAGTCGGCGTTAGCGGTCTGTGCCCTGGTCGAAAGCACGGCCACCCCGACCAGCAACAGTGCGGACGAAAACAGACGGGTCATGCGCATGGCCTTCCATACTCACTGAAAGGCCGTGGTTTTTCTGTGCCGAGCCTCATCTGTTTTCTATAACTTCACCTAGGCTTTTAAGATTCCGGAAGGACGAGGGTGCGCTGGCAAACGGACTGTAGCCGGGGCTCGATTCCCGCAACGGAACCGACATTAGTGCAGGTTGTATCTTCGCGCGAATGACAGGGCGAACTCGCCCGCGCGGGGAATCTCCTCGATGGCACGTTTGAGTTGAGGGTCGTCGGACTCCAACGCTTGCATCGCCGTCACCGTGCCGTAAGACGCCGTCACTATTTCGTAGCGCAACCGCCGGAGGATGAAGTCGCGCTCCTCGTCGAGGCGGGCCGCGCCGACGCCGAGCGCCGCCTGCGTCGTGACGTAGCGCTTGTAACTTTGATAGACCTCTTCGCCGACGGGGAAGTCGGTCGGTTGCAGCAGGTGTCCGTAGTCTATCGGCCGCTGAATCTTGTACGCGCCGAGCCCCTCCACGCGCCCGTTCACGAGTTCGCGCGTGAAGAGGAAGATCGAGTCCATCAGGCGTTGCTGTTCCGGCGTGACCAGGCGCGGCGCCACCGCCACGTCCGGCCTGATTCCGCCCCCGCCGTAGACGGCCCGACCCGAGTCCGTTCGGGCCGGAGTCCCGGCCTGACGCTCCTGGCCGGACGAGCCCTCCGGCGGCGCGGCGCCGCTTGGGTTGAGGTAGTCGTAGTAACCGACGCTCGTATAGTCGCGCTGGATCGAGCGCCCCGAGGGGGTGTAATACCTCGCTATCGTGATGTTCAGGCCCAAGCCTTCGTTGAGCACGGCGAAGTTCTGCACGAGCCCCTTCCCGAAGCTGTTCTCGCCGACGACGAGCGCGCGGTCGTGGTCTTGCAGCGCGCCGACGACTATCTCGGAGGCCGAGGCCGTGTTCCGGTTGATGAGGACGACGAGCGGCGAGAGGTCGGGGGCGGCGTTGGCGGCCGCGTAAGTGTGGCTGAGTCCCCCGATGCGGCCCTTGAGCGAGAGGATGACCTGCCCGCGCGGCAGGAACATGTCCGCCACGCGAATCGCTTCGTAGACGTGCCCGCCCCGGTTGTCGCGCAGGTCAATGATGTAAGAGGTGGCGCCGCGCTCCTTTAAAAATCTGAGCGCGGCTTGCAACTCGTCCGGGGTCGTGAAGACGAAGCCGCCGTTCATCAGGACGTAGCCGACGCCGGGCCGGACGAGGTAGGCGTCGGGGACGGACGGCTGGTGCATGACCTCGCGCGTGATTTCGACGGAGTCGGCCCGCCCGGTGGCGGCGCGTTCGACCTTCAGCCTGACGACCGAGCCGCACCTCCCGCGGATGCGTTCGCGCACCTCGTTCGAATACTTGTCGGGCGCCGCCAGCCCGTCGACCTCCAGGATGCGGTCGCCGTAGCGCAGGTTCGCGCGGCTCGCCGGCGAGTCCTGGAAGGTGTCGATGACGTAAGTGTTGACGCGTTCCCCGACGCCGCGGTAGCCGATGGTCGCGCCGATGCCGCAGTATTGAAATCGCTGGTGCGCCACCCACTCGCGGTAGTCTTCGGCGTCGTAGAACTTCGAGTGCGGGTCGAGGGACTGGAGCATGCCGTTGATCGCCGACTTGAAGACCGACGTGTAGTCCATCCGGCCGCCGTCCGCGTGATTGGCTTCGACCGCCGCCAGCGCCTCGTTGAAATCCCGCTCAAGCTTCTCGACGGCTTCGGCCCCCGCGCCGGCGCGGGAGTCGTCGCGCGCGCCCGGGTCGGCGGGCGAGGCGTGCGGCGGGTTGACCGCGGAGACGCTTCCCTGCTGGGGGCGTGCGGACGGGGGCGCGGCCATCAGGATGATGAGCCACGCGAGCAGCACAATCGAACTCCCCTTCCTCATCGCGGTGCCGCCGTCATGAACGATGTCCATTGTGGAGAGGCTCCGGGTAACGGCCCTCGATACTGAGGGGCGGCGCAATTCCTGCCGCCCGCCCCCTTGATCGTCTCGCCCCCTCGGTGTGGCCCCAATCTTACTACACAAACTTAATAGCCTAACAAGTTTCGGCAACGCTCGCCGACGGGTCGCGGCCCGCCGCGGGACGGCGGCGCATCCATTCTTTTGAACTTATTCGTTGACTATAGCGGAATGCTATCTATAATACGGCTTCTGCTTGGATGCCCCGTCGCAGGAACATGCTGCGACCTCGTTCTCACTCGACCACCACCGGCGAAGAGTGCTGGTAAGCGTTCACACCACACGCTCTCGCGTGACTTGTGTTATCCGGCCCGTCCCTGGGCCGTAATCTTCACGAGGCCAAGTCATGGATCAAAGAGTACAAGTCATCGTCGAGCTGATGAAAGCAGACCCCCACAAAGAGTTAAGCCTCGACGAGCTGTCCAGGGCCGTGAACCTCTCCGCCTCGCGCCTGCGGCACGTCTTCAAGGCGGAGATGGGCATGAGCCCCGCCCGCTACATGAAATCAATGAAGATGAACGAGGCCAGAGTGCTCACCGAGAATACGTTTCTCAACGTGAAGCAGATCATGAGTCAGGTCGGGCTGAGCGACGAGAGCCACTTCGTCAGGGACTTCAAGAAGTTTTTCGGGGTCACCCCCATGCAGTGCCGCGCCCGCCGCACCCCGGACGGGCCGCGGCCAGCCGAACCGGCTAACAAATAGCCAGAACGGCCAACAGTTTTCTCTTGCCCCGTAGCTGCTACTTCAGTAGTTTACAAGCCTGAACGGGACGGCATTCATAGACGCCCAGCTCTCCGCAGGTTTACTTGTAACCCATCCGCACTCGCGCCGGCCCGGCAGACATCTGCCGGGCGCGTGCCGTTATTTCGTGGCTTAAATTACTGTGTCGCGCGGTTTATAAAACGCCCGAATTCCTCGCTGTAACGCGGCCTCCTTCTTCTGAAACAATTTATGAAACGCGTAGCCGCCCCGCCCGCCTGCGGGGCTGTCGTCGGAGATGGTTCAAGCGAAAGGAGCCTGCCATGTCAAAGACTGCGAGAAACCGAGTTGTGACGAGCGCCGCGATCCTGACCGGCGTCGCCTGCCTGCTCCTCTCCGGCGTGTTCGGCCGGACTGGCGTCACCTCCGCGTCGCCGGGCCTCGACTACTCCGACGTCATCAACGTCGTGACCGCACCGGGGCCGAACCAGGTGGCCGCCGGCGACATAGACATGGACGGCCGGCTCGACCTCATCACGGTCAGCCCTTCCGACCACAGCGTCACGACCATGAGCGGGGCGGGGAACGGCACCTTCCAGAGCCCGCGCCGGTACGATCTGGGCGGGCCGTCCCCTTACGCCGTCGCCGTCGGCCGGCTCGACAAAGACGACCTGCCGGATTTGGTGACGGCCAATCTGGCGACCTCGGACATCTCCGTCTTCTTCAACGACGGCCGCGGGGCCTTCGGGCCGCCTTCCACGGTGAAGGCCGACCGCGGGCCAATCTCCGTCGCGTGCGGAGACCTCAACGGCGACGGCCTCGACGACATCGCCACCGCGAACGTCGGCGAGAACAGCATCGCCGTCTTCTTCAACCGCGGCGACCGGCACTTCGGCAAAGACCTCTCCCTGCCTTTGAACGCCGGCACGGCCCGTGCCCTGGTCATCGCCGACTTCAACCAGGACGGGCGGAACGACATCGCCACCGCCAACGGCGCGTCCAACGGCGTCTCCGTCCTCCTCAACCGCGGGGGCGGCAGCTTCGCGCCCGCACAGGTGTTTGACGCCGCACCCAGCCCGCAGGCGCTCGCGGCCGCCGACCTCAACGGCGACGGCGTGACCGACCTCGTGACGGCCGGCGGCGACTCCGACACGGTCTCGGTGCTGCTCGGTCAGGGGAAAGGTCTCTTCCGGCACGCCGCCGACTACGCGGCGAAAAACCCAGGCGGCGTCATCGTCGCGGACGTGAACGGCGACCGCCAGCCCGACCTGGTCGCGGCCGAACTCGACGGCAACTCGGTCGCCGTCCTGCTCGGCAAAGGCGACGGCACCTTCGCCGACGCGATCCACCTCCCAGCCAACGGCGAGCAGGTGGCTTCGGTCGCCACCGGCGACTTCAACCGCGACGGGAAGACCGACATCGCGACGGCCAACGGGGGCTCCGACAACGTCTCCGTCATGCTCCAGGGCGTCCGCGTCCCGCGCGTCGAGCGGGTGACGCCCGCCGCCACCGACCGGGTCAAGGCGGTGAAGGGCGTCCTCAGCAAGGAGCCGGTCGCGGTCTTCAACACGGCGCTCGACGAGAAGACCCTGAACGAGGACTCGATCCTCCTGTGCGGGAGTCAGTCGGGCTTCCACAAAGTGCAAATCTCCTACAGCGCCGCGAGCCGCAGCGTCTCCGTGAGGCCCGAGGGCGCGCTCGAATTCCAGCCGGGCGAGTGGGTGACGGTCATGTTCACGGACAAGATTCGCTCCGCCTCCGGCCTGCCGATGAGCCAGCCGTTCACGCAAGCCTTCCTCATCGGGCCGAACAGCGGGGACGGCAATTTCGTCGAGACGCAGCGCATCTCCTGCGACAAAATCCCCGGCAAGCTCCGGGCCGCCGACCTCGACGGCAACGGCACGGTTGACATCGTCGCGCTCTGCCGCGAGGTGGACGGCCTGCGCGTCCACTTCAACAAGGGCGACGCCACCTTCAACGACCACCTCTTCATGCGCACCGGCGGCTACGGCCCTTGGGACTTGGCGCTCGCCGACTTCAACCGCGACGGCAACATCGACATCGCGGTCGTCAACACCTTCTCCTCCGACATGTCCATCTTCTACAACGAGGGCAAGGGGAAGTTTAAGGAGCCGGTCAGGTTCCCGGCCGGGGCCGGCCCGATGGGCGTGACGACGGGCGATTTCAACGGCGACGGGGCGATAGACATCTCGGTCGTGACGAAAGGCTTCCCGGCCGTCCTCGTCTTCCTGAACGACGGCCGGGGCGGCTTCGGCAAGTACGTCAGCTACGCCGTGGCCCCGTCCCCCTACGACATCTCCAGCCGCGACGTGAACGGCGACGGCGTGCCCGACCTCGTCATGACGAACCTGGAGTCCGACCGCGGGACGATCCTCATCAACCGGGGCGACGGGACGTTCCGGCGGCCGGAGGAGTTCCCCCTGCTGCTCGCCAAGGCCCTGACCCAGGAGCCGATTGACATCAACAACGACAACCGGACGGACATCGTCACGATCAACACCGCGTCGGACGACATGGCCGTCTTCATCAACAACGGCAAGGACGACTTCAAGCAGCAGCGAAACACCCCCGTCGGCCCGACCCCGACCGACAAGACGTTCGGCGATTTCAACGACGACGGGCTGGTGGATGTCGCGCTCACGCTCGACGGCGGGACGGTCGTCGTCATGATGAACAACGGCGACGGGACGTTCCGGAAGGCGGAGTCGATTCCCGTCGGCAAGAACCCGACCTCCCCGGTCGCCGCCGACTTCAACGGCGACGGCACCCTCGACCTCGTCATCGCCAACCGGTACTCGTTCGACCTCTCCGTCCTGCTCAACCTGTCGGCCAAAGAGGCCGTCGGCCGGCAGGTGCAGACGACGACCCACACGCACGAGCACTGAGCGGTGCGGCGTGCATGTCTGACTGGCCCTGTTGACCGCCGGAAAGGGGAAAGACTATGAAAGCCGCCGCCCTGTTACTGCTCGTCCTCGCCTCCCTGAGCGCCGCCACGCGCGGCCCGGAAGGCGCGGCCGCCCCGAAGCCTCTGGATTTCGGCGAAGCCTTCAACCTGCCGGCCGGGACGAGCCCCTACTACGTCGTGGCCGTCGATCTGAACAAGGACGGCTTCCTCGACCTGGCGACCTCCAACACCGTCTCGCACGACGTGACCGTCTACCTGAACCGGGGCAACGGCACGTACGGCGAGGGGGTCAACTACCCCACGCGCGGCTTCACGCCCTACGCGCTGGCCGCGGGCGATTTGGACGGCGACGGCGCGCCCGACCTGGTCGTGGGCAACATGTTCTCCGTCAACCTCTCGATCTTCTACAACAAGGGCGACGGCTCCTTCCGCGAGGCGGTCAACATCAAGGGCGAGCCGGGGCCGATGTTCCCCGTCATCGCCGACTTCAACCAGGACGGCAAGCCCGACATCGCCGTCTGCGACATCGGCCACGACGACATCGCCGTCTACCTCAACCGGGGCGGCGGCGTCTTCGAGCACCAGGCCACGCTCCGGTGCAAGTGCGTCGTGCCTTACTCGCTCGTCGCCGCCGACTTCAACGGCGACGGGCTGCCCGACCTCGCGACGGGCAACATCTACTCCGCCAACGTGACGGTGCTCCTCAACAAGGGCGACGCCGCCTTCGCCGACCCGGTCTCGTACCCGACCGACTCGCTGAGCCAAATCCTCTACGCGGCCGACCTCAACGGCGACAAGCACACTGACCTGGTCGTGGGCAACGGCGGGTCGGACACCGTCTCGGTACTCATCAACAAGGGCGACGGCACGTTCAACCCGGCGGTCAACTACCCCGTGAAGCTGCCGCAGGGCGTCGCGGCCGTGGACGTGAACGGCGACGGCCACCCGGACATCGCCACCGCCAACCAGAGCGCCAACACCATCTCCATCCTCCTCAACAAGGGGGACGGCACCTTCGGCAAGGCCGCCGACTTCCCCGCCTACGGGCTCTACCCCATCGCCGTCGTCGTCGCCGACCTCAACAACGACGGGCGCATGGACTTGGCGACGGCCAACTCGGGGAGCAACAACATCTCGGTGATCCTGAACGGCGTGCGCGTGCCGAAGGTCGAGCAGGTCAGCCCCTCCGCGGCCGCCAAGGTCACGCTCCACGAGGGGCGCCTGCTCGCGCCCATCAGCGTCAGGTGGAACACGCCCGTTGACGAGCGCACGCTGACGGCGAAGACCGTGCAGCTCTACGGCGCCCAGTCCGGCGCCCACGCCGCGCGCCTCTCGTACCACGCCGAGACGCGCACGCTCGACGTCGCGCCGCAGCCCGGCGCGCCGCACTTCCTGCCGGGCGAGCAGGTGAAGCTGGTCATCAGCGACGGCGTCGCGTCGGCCGAGGGGCTGAGGATGAAGACCGAGTACGTCTCCTCCTTCGACGTGCAGCCGGAGGCGGGCTCCGGCTCGTTCAAGGCGGCGGGCGAGCTGCGGCAGTCGCGGCCCGCGCACACGGCCGTCGCCGCCGACCTCGACCGCGACGGCGTGGTCGATCTGGTCACGCTCGAAGACAACGGCGAGGACGTGGCGGTCTACTTCAACGGGGCGCGCGGGCTGGCCCCCGAGCCTTTGCGGCTCGACACCGGCGGCTTCGACCCGTGCGACGCGGCCGCCGCCGACCTCGACCAGGACGGGCGGCCCGACATCGTCGTCGCCAACCGCCTCACCTCGAACCTGACGGTCTTCTACGGCGAGGGCGACCGGAAGTTCTCCGCGCCCTCGCTCGTCGCGCTGAAGTCGCCACCCCTGAGCCTCGCCGTCGCGGATTTCAACAGCGACGGCCTGCCCGACGTGGCCGCGGCGAGCAGCGTCGGCAAGGACGTGACGCTGCTCTTCAACCGGGGCGACCGCAAGTTCGGCGCGCCGGTGAGGATGCCGCTCGACCACGTCCCGGCCCGCGTCGCCAGCGCCGACCTCGACGGCGACGGGCTCGAAGACCTCGTCACGCTCAACGCCAGCTCGGACACGCTCACGCTCTTCAGGAACCAGGGCGACGGGACTTTTCTCAACAAGGCCGAGCTGAACCTGCTCGCCTCCAGCGCGCGGATGTTGATCGCGCGCGACATCAACCAGGACGGGCTCCCCGACCTGCTGACCGTCAACCACGCCTCCGGCGACGTGGCGGTCTTCGTCAACAGCGGCGACTGGTCTTTCCGCAAGCCGCACTACGTCGCCGTCGGCAACCACCCGACGGGCGCCGCGCTGGCCGACGTGAGCGGCGACGGCCTGCCAGACCTTTTGACCAGCACGGAGGAGGGCGTCGTCGTCCTCTTGAACGGGGGGGGCGGCAAGTTTACGAAGGGGCCGACGCTCGGCCCCGCCCGCCCGGAGGTTCCCGTGGCCGCCGACTTCAACGGCGACGGCGCGATAGACCTCGTCACCGGCGAGGCGAACAGGGCGCGGTTCACACTCTTCATCAACCAGGGCCGCTGAGCCCTTCCGCGGGCGGACTGCGGGCGGGGGACGCGGAGAACCAGATGGGCAGAGAATCCTCGGCAAAAAGTGTTTCGGGCGCGCAGGCGTATAAGCTCTATGCCCTCGCCGCGTGCCTCGCGCTGGCCGCGGTGGTTTTCGTCGGCCCCGCCCTGGCGACCGGGCAGAAGGTCGGCGGCCGTGTGACGTGCGGGGGCCGCCCCGTCGCGGGCGCCTCGGTCAGGCTTCAGGGGGTTGGGCCGTCCGCGCTGACGGACGAGCGCGGCCTCTTCACCCTGACCGTCCCGTCCTTCAACCCCACCCGGTACGTCACCGCGGGCAAAGTCGGCTACTACACCGGCCGCGCGCGACTCGCCGCGCCGGGGCAGGAGCTGGTCATCGACCTGCGCGAGATTCCGAAGGAGGATAACAAGGACTACCACTGGCAAGACCCCACGCCCGACGTGAGGAGCCAGGACAACTGCGGCAACTGCCACAGCAGAATCTACCGCGAGTGGGCGCAGGACGCGCACGCGCGCTCGGCCGTGAACCCACTCGTCCGGACGATGTACAGCGGGACGGACGTGCGCGGCCGGCCCAACATCGGGCCGGGGTATCGGCTCGACTGGTCGGATGAGGGCAACTGCACGACCTGCCACGCGCCCGCCGCCGCGCTCTCCCAACACATGGACGTCAGCCGGACGCAGGGCGTCGAGAGCATGGGCGTCTCGTGCGACCTGTGTCACAAGATTCAGGAGGTCAGGCCGGACTTCAACCAGCCCAACACCGCGGAGGTCAACTTCCTGCGGCCGCCGCCCGACGCGAAGCTCCTCTTCGGCCCCTTCGACGACGCGACCTTCCCCGACGAAGTCCCCGACTTCTCTTACTCGCCCCTCTTCAAGAGCAGCCACCTCTGCGCCGCCTGCCACGACGGGAGTTTCTGGGGAGTCCCCGTCTACGAAACTTTCACCGAGTGGCGGAAGTCCTCTTACGCCTCGCTCGGCGTGCAGTGCCAGTCGTGCCACATGGGCTCGACGGGGAAGTTCGAGCTTTTCGCCGACCAGGAGAAGGGCGGGAAGCTGCGCGCCCCGGAGACCATCGCCTCGCACAGGATGATGGGCGACGACCCGGCGCAGTTCCTGCGCAGCGCCGTCACGATGGAGACCTCGGCGCGCGTAGAGGACGGCCTGCTGACCGTCACGGTCAAGGTCGCCAACGTCGGGGCCGGCCACGACGTTCCGACCGGCCAGCCGATGCGCAACATGATTCTGGTCGTCACTGCCGAGGACGAGTCGGCGCGGCCGCTCCGCTTCATGTCGGGCGAGTCCGTGCCCGTCTGGGGCGGCGGCCTCGCGGGGAGGCCGGGCAAAGGCTTCGCCAAAATCCTGCTGACGCTCAACGAGTACGCCACCTCGCCGCACATCCTCAACGAAGAGGAGGCGGCCGACTTCCCGGCCCCCTTCTGGCGGCGCAACCGCATCCTCTCGGACAACCGCATCCAGGCCAACGGCAGCGACCAGTCGAGCTACATCTTCGGCGCGCCGAAGACGCCCGGCCGCCTGTCCGTCAGGGCGCGCCTCATCTACCGGCGCGCCTTCGCGCCGCTCGCGGCCGCGAAGGGCTGGGACGTGCCGGACGTCACCGTCGCCGCCAACGGGGTCGAGGTCGAGAAGCCATGAGGGCCGCGCTGCTATGCCTGTTGCTGTGCGCGTGCGCGGCCGGCGCGCGGGCGCAGCGTCCCGCGCGGCCCTACACCGTCGCGCGGCTCGCCGACGGCGTCTACCTCTTCAGCGCATACTTCTACAGCAGCCTCTTCGTCGTGACCGGGCAAGGGGTCATCGCCACCGACCCCATCTCGCCGAGGGTGGCGCAACTCTACGCGCAGGCCATCGAGGGCGTCACGGATCAGCCCGTGCGCTACGTCATCTACAGCCACGACCACACGGATCACGTCGCGGGCGGGGCCGTCTTCGCCGGCACGGCGCAGTTCGTCGCGCAGGAGAACGCGCGCGCCAACATCATCGCCAGGGGCGACCCCGACATCGTCGTCCCGCAGATCACCTTCAGGGATCACTACGAGATTAAGCTCGGCGGCAGGGAGGTGCGCCTGCTCTACTTCGGGGAGAACCACTCCGACTCCAACGTCGCCATCTACCTCCCGGCCGAGAAGATTCTCATGATGGTTGACATGGTCTACCCGGGCAGCGTGCCCTTCAGAGACCTGCCCGGCACCGACGTCAGAAAGTACCTCGGCACGCTGCGCCGCCTGCGCGAGATCGACTTCAAGATTCTGCTCTACGGGCACGGCTCGCCCGGGACGAAACAGTGGGTCGATCAGTACATCGCCTACTTCGACGACCTCATCGCGGAAGTCCGAAGGCTCAGGCGCGAGCTGAGCTACGAGGAGCTGGTCGAGGAGCAACAGGGGCGCGGGGACGTGAGGGGGCTGTTCGACCTCTACGTCGAGCGCGTGGCGGAGAGGGCCGTCGAGACCCTGCGCCCCAAGTACGGCCGCTGGGGCGGCTTCGACGAGTGGGCGATCATGAACGCGAGAAGGATCGTGCTCTATCTCATCATGGACGGGTGAAGGGGATGTTGGACAAGCTCGATTACATAATCCTGATGGTCTCGGACATGCGCCGCTCGGTCGAGTTCTACCGGGACGCGCTCGGGCTGACGTTGAAGTTCGAGTCGCCGGGGTGGGCGGAGTTCCAGACGGGGGAGACGACGCTCGCGCTGCACCCCGCGGGGGCGCAGGCCGGCGCGCCGGGCGCCTTCTCGCTCGGGTTCATGGTTGACGACCTTGAGGAGACTTACGGCGTGCTCTCGGCGCGCGGCGTGAGCTTCAACGCGCCGCCCGCCGAGCGCGAAGGGGCCGGCCGTCTCGCCGTCTGCGCAGACCCGGACGGCCACCCGATCTCCCTCTCGGAGAGGAGGCGTTAGGCCGCGGCGAGGGAATGGCGAAGAGCGGGAACGTTTTGGAGGAGGTCGTCGCGCGGCTCGAAGCGGCCTACGGGCGGCCCGAGCCCCCGCCGGTCACAGACCCGCTGGAGTTGATACTCCTCGAAAACGTCGCCTACCTCGTCGGCGACGAGCAGCGCGCGAAGGCTTTCGAAGCCCTGCGGGAGCGCGTCGGCGTCAGGCCCGAGAGCATCCTCTCGGCGCCCGCCGCGGTGCTCGTCGAGGTGGCGCGGCGCGGCGGCGTCCACGCGGAGAAGAGGGCGGAGCGGCTGCGCGAGATCGCGCTCGTCGCGCTCGAAGAGTTCGGCGGCGACCTGGGCGGGGTGCTCAAGCTGCCGCCGGCGCAGGCGAAGAGGGCGCTGAAACTCTTCCCGGCCGTCGGCGACCCCGGCGCGGAGAAGATTCTCCTCTTCACGCGCAGCAGCCCCGTGCTGGCGCTCGACTCCAACGGGCTGCGCGTTCTCATCCGGCTCGGCTTCGGCGAGGAGCGCAAGAGCTACGCCGCCACCTACCGCTCGGCGCAGGACGCCGTACGAGACTACCTGCGGGAGGACTACGAGTGGCTCATCCGAACGCACCAGCTCCTGCGCCGGCACGGCCAGGAGTTATGCCGCAGGTCGGAGCCGGCCTGCGCCGCCTGCCCTTTGAAATCGCTCTGCCGGTACTACCAGGGCGTTGTCGCGCCGGGCGCGGGCGGCCGTGCGTAGCGTCGGGGGTGAACAGGCACAGAGGTTAAAGAACCGTTGGCGCGCACCTCGTCAAGGAAATGGCTGGCGGTCTTACTGCTCTGTGCGCTGTGCGGCGGGTCGGCCGCGGCTTCCGGGGCGCCGATGTTTACGGAGGTCGCCGCGGCGGCCGGCGTGAGGCACAAGCACGAGAAGCCGCTCTTCGACCAGCGGCTCGCGAAGGTGATGCCCTGGATTACTTCGCTGAACGCCGGCGCGGCCGTGGGCGACTTCAACGGCGACGGGCGGCCCGACCTCTACGTGGTGAACTCGCGCGCGGGGACGCCCAACGCGCTGTACCGGAACAACGGCGACATGACTTTCACGGACGTGGCGGCCGAGCAGGGCGTGGCCTCCGTCAACACGGAAGATGGCGTCTCGGTAGACCCGGCCTTCGGCGACATTGACAACGACGGCGACCAAGACCTCTTCGTCGCCGGCTACGGCCACAGCCGCCTCTTCAGAAACGACGGCGGGCGGTTCACCGACATCACGAAGGCGGCGGGCCTCGGCGCGTGGGGCAACGCCTCGTGCGCCGTCTTCGTTGACTACGACGGGGACGGGCTGCTCGACATCCTGGTGGGCCATTACTTCGACCGGGGCACGAACCTCTGGGACATCGCCTCGACGAGGGTGCTGCCGGAGAGTTTCATCAAGGCGCATAACGGCGGCGGACTCGTGCTCTACAGGAACGTGGGGAACAACACCTTCGCGGACGTGACGGCCCGCGCGGGGCTCGCGGGTAAGGGCTGGACGCTCGACGTGGGCTGCGCCGACATCGACAACGACGGCGACCCGGACATCTACGCCGCCGACGATTACGGCGAGGACTTCGTCTACCGGAACAACGGCGACGGGACGTTCACGAACGTCACGCGGCAGAGCACGGGCGGCGACTTCGACGCCGGGATGAACGTGGACTTCGGCGACTACGACAACGACGGCTACATGGACGTGTACGTGACCAACATCACCAACCGCTACATCCGCCAGGGCAACATGCTCTGGCACAACCTGGGCGACGGCACCTTCGTCAACGTCGCGCAGGAGGCGGGCTGCGCCGACGGCGGCTGGGCGTGGGGGGCCAAGTTCTTCGACTTCGACAACGACGGGCTGCTCGACATCTACAACGTCAACGGGTACGTCACGGACGGCCCCGTCGATCTCTTCGCGGGCAGCCGGCTCGGCGAGTTCTTCAACCGCCTCTCGTCCCTGGACATCTCGGACGTTGGCGCCTGGCCCGACATGCGCGGCTTCTCCATCAGCGCGCGCGAGAAGCACAGGCTGTTCCGAAACACGGGCGCGGGCTTCCGCGAGATGGCCGAGGCCGCGGGCGTGGCCGACACGGGCGACGGCCGCGGCGTCGCGCTCGCGGACTTCGACGGCGACGGCGACCTGGACATCTTCGTGACCAACTGCGGCCAGCCGGCCGTGCTCTATCGCAACGACGTGGGCGCCTCCCGCCACTGGCTCCAGGTGCGGCTCGTCGGCACGCGCAGCAACCGCGACGCCGTCGGGGCGCGCCTCTCGGCCACCGCCGGAGACCTCCGGCAGACGAGGGAGGTGGACGGCGGCAACGGCTTTTCGGCGCAGAGTTCGCGCGTCGTGCAGTTCGGCCTGGGAGACCACGAACGTGTGGACGCGCTTGAAATCCGCTGGCCGAGCGGCACGCGACAAACGCTGAAGGATGTCGCGGCCGACCAGCGGTTGACGATTACGGAGCCCGCGCCGCCCCGCGGGCGGGAAGAGCGTTCCCCATAAGAGGAGGTCGTCATGAGACTGTTAAAGAGTTGGACGCTAATTCTGGCGATGGTTCTCGGATGCTTTGTGCCGGACGGCAGCGCGCGGCAGCGCCGGGCCGGGCCGAGCGCGCCGCCCGCCGAGCCCGCGCCGCAGCCGCAGGCCGCCGCGGCCATCGAGCCTTCGCCTTTCCAGTTGGAGATCAATGAAATCTCCCTGATGTCGAAGAACAGGATGATCGCCAGGGACAATTTCAAAGAGACGGGGAGGTTCCGCGCCACGCTCAGCGCGCGGCCCGGCCTCGCCGCGGCCCCGACGCAGACGGACTACCAGGTGCGCTACGGCAACATCGCGACCACGGACGTGAGGAACGGCGCGCTGGTTCTGGGCACGACTTCGCTCGTGCCGCTGCGCAGCTCCGGCACGGCCGCCTCCGCCCTCAACGTCAACACCGGCGACCCCGCGCCCGACCGGGCGAGGCCGGAAGTCTTCACGGACGCCTTCGGCTCTTCTTTCGACGCGCTCTTCTCCATCCCCGTCTCGTCCAGGGGCGTCTCGACGGCCTTCGCCGACAACCGCACCTACCAGGGCAACTCCACCTTCGCGGGCAAGGAGATGTTCGGCGACCTCGTCTTCTCCGCGCGAGTCCACGCGGCGTCTTTGAAGGGCTACGAGACCTTCACGCTCGGCATCACGGACGTCGGGGCGCGCCGCCCCGCCGGGAAGCTCTCGGTGAGGAGGGACAGCATCAGGCTCGAATCCATCTCGATGAAGGACGGGCAGTGGCCCTGGACGGAGACGCTGCTCGACCAGGTCGATCTGACCCGCATGCAGGGAATATCCGACGTGCGCCTGACTTTCATGGTTGACGCGCAGGGGCGGATGTCGGGGCTCGCCGAGGTCACGAGCCGCAGCGGCGTGCAGCGGTTCAAGCTCAACGGGCGCGGGCCGCAGGCCGTCCTCGACCCGTCCTACGACAAGTACGCGGCCAGCATCTTCGTCGAGATACTGCCGAAGCCGCGCATCGCGCAGGTCACGCCGAACCAGATGGCGCGCGGCGCGCTTCTCCGAAGGGGCGGGACGTTCACCGTACAGGTCAACGGCGTCGGCTTCGGCCCCGACACGCGCGTCGAGCTGATACCGGAGGGGCGTGGGGCGGTTCCCGTCGTCGCGAGCAGCGTCCGCATCGCGCCGCACAACGGGTCGTTGGAGGCGACCTTCAGGACGACCGGCGCGCCCGCGCAGTCTTATTCCGTCAGGGTGACGACCGCGGGCCAGACGGCCGTCTTGGAGAAGGCGCTGAGCTTAAGGTGAGCCACGAGGGGACATTCGAGGCGACGCGGAAACGCTCCTTCGGCCTCCCGCTGTTCTTTGCGCTGTGTGCCTGGCTTGTCCCCCTGGCAGGGACGCCGTCGGGTCGAGGGAGCGTGCCGCGTCAAACGACGACGGACGAGTGGAGCTTCTCTCTCTCCGACGTTGAAGGCCGGATGCACGGGCGAGAGGAGTGGCGCGCGGGGCGGGCCGTCGTCATCTTCTTCCTCGAACCCGAGTGCCCCATCTCGAACAGGTATGCGCCCGAGATTAAGAGGGTCGTGGCCGAGTACGCGCCGAAGAATTTCGTCTTCTACGGCGTCCAGTCCGACCCGACGCCCGGCGCGCGCGAACGTGCCCGACGGGCCGTCCGTGATTTCGGCTACGGCTTCCCGATGCTGCTCGACCCGGCGCAGGTTCTGGCGAAGAGGACTAACGTCACGGTGACGCCCGAGGTGGCCGTGCTCTCGCCGCGCGGAGAGCTGCTCTACCGCGGGCGCATCGACGACCTCTACCTGGGCCTGGGCAAGTTTCGGGAGAGGCCGACGCGCAGGGATTTGCGCCTGACGCTGGACGCCATCGGGGCCGGCGCTCCCATCCCCGTGTCGGAGACGAAGGCCGTGGGGTGCTACTTGCCGACGCCGTCCGGAGGCGACAAGTGAACGGCTTGAGGGTGTTTGCTCTCGGACTGGCCTGCGCCGGCCTGCTGGCCGCGCTCGCGGAGCCCGCCCCCGGCCGGCGTGCGACGGCCGCCCCCGGCGCAGTGACCTACAGCAAAGAGATCGCGCCGATACTTTATAAGAACTGCGTCTCCTGTCACCGCGCCGGCGAAGTCGCGCCCTTCCCGCTCGAATCCTATCAGGACGCCGCGAAGCGCGCGCGGCTCCTGGCCGAGGCGGCGGCGACCCGCTACATGCCGCCCTGGAAGCCCGAGCCGGGTTACGGGGAGTTCCGGGGCGAACGCCGTCTGACCGAGCGGGAGATCGCGCTTTTGCAACGCTGGGCCGACACGGGCGCGCCGCGGGGCGACGCCGCCGACCTGCCGCCCGCGCCGACCTTCGCCGACGGCTGGCAGATGGGCGAGCCCGACCTGGTCTTGAAGATGCCGCAGCCGTTCACCGTCAGCGCCGACGGCCCGGACGTCTTTCAGACCTTCGTCATCCCGATGAACCTGCCCAGGGACGAGTACGTCGCGGGCTACGAGTTCAGGCCGGACAACCGCAGGGTGCTGCACCACTCGGTCTCCTACCTGGACAACTCGGGCACCGCGCGGCGCAAGGACGCGGCAGACCCCGCGGTCGGCTACAGCAGTTTCGGCGGGCCGGGCTTCACGCCTTCGGGCGCGCTCGGCGGCTGGTCTCCGGGGGCGTCGGCCGTCCGGCTGCCCGAAGGCGTCGCGCAGCCGGTGCGCAGGGGCACAGACCTCGTCATACAGAACCACTACCACCCGACCGGTAAGGTGGAGACGGATCAGTCGAGCGTCGCGCTCTACTTCTCGAAGACGCCGCCGAAGATGATCGCCGTCAGCGTCCCGCTCTTCCAGCGTGGGCTCGACATCCCGCCGGGCGCCAAACGCCACCGCGTGTCGGCCTCGCTCACGACGCCGATTGACATACAGGTCATCTCCGTCACGCCGCACATGCACTTCCTCGGGCGCGAGATGAAGGTCACGGCGACGCTCGGCACGGGCGCCGCCGTCCCGTTGATTTGGATTAAGGACTGGGACTACTACTGGCACAGTCAATACCAGTACCGGACGCCGCTCGCGCTGCCCGCCGGCACGCGCATCGAGATGGAGGCGTTCTTCGACAACTCGGCGGACAACCCGCGCAACCCGAACGACCCCCCCGAGCGGGTCGGCTGGGGTTCGGAGACGACCGACGAGATGGCCCTCTGCTTCATTCAGGTGGCGGTCGAGAAGAGTTCGGAGGCGGCGGAGTTGAGGAGCGCGGTTCTCAAGCAACTCGGCTTCGCCCGCTGACGGCTCGGGGCCGCCGCGCGTGCCCGACACTCCGCCGAGACCTTACGTCGAGCATACTTTTCAAATGCCGTGTGACGTTGTGAAAGACCGGACGGGAGCGTGATGAGACGGGCGAAACATCTGACGCTGCTGCTCGTGTGGCTGCTGGCCGGCCCCGTCGCGGCCGGCCCCGCGCAGGCCCCGAAGCCGCGCGCCGCGCGTCCCGCGGCCGACGCGCCCGAGACGGCGGTCGAGCCCGTGCCTTTCAGCTTCTACATCGAAGAGCTTTCGCTCTCGTCCAGGGGCCGCGTCATCCTCGAAGACTCCTTCGACAGCGCCGGGCGATTTCAGCCGGCGGAGGTCGGCGGCAAGCCCGCCGGGGCCGCCCGATACTTCCTCAGCCTCGGCCGGCTCGGCGGGCCGAACGTCAAGGGCGGCGCGCTCCGCGTAGACCAGTCGGACACGATCAACGCCTACGGCACTTTCGTCTCGAAGTTCGTCCTGCCCGTGGACGAGCGGGGACGGCTGGCCTTCTCCGGCGAGGAGCTGTTCGGCGACCTGCTGCTCTCGGTCAGAGTCCGCGCCCCCGCGCTGCGCGGCCACGAGCGGCTCAAGATCGGCATCGGGGACATGGCGACGATGGGGGCGCTGGCCTCGATCTCGCTTCAGAAGGACTCGATCAGTCTTCAGCGCCAGGGGCGCGCGGCGTGGGACGAGGTCTTGCTCGACCGCGTGGACATCTCGCGCATGGCGAACCTTCAGGAGGTCGAGTTGACTTTGAAGATAGACGCGCGGGGGCAGTTCTCCGGCCTCACGAAAATCCGCGGCGGCGGGAAGGAGCAGGAGTTCGCGCTGCGCGCCGACGACCCCTGGGCGCGCATCAGCCCCGACAACCCGAACCTCTCGGCCAACGTCTTCGTCGAAGCCTTGCCGAAGCCGAGAATCTTCGCGCTCTACCCGCAGAGCCTCCCGCTGGAGAAGCTGCGCCAGCTGAAGGGCGCCGTCCCTTTGCGAATCGTCGGCACGGGTTTCGCGCCGGACACGGAGGTGGAGGTCGTGCCCCCCGGCGGCGGGCCGGCCGCCCCGATTCAGGCGAGCGAGGTGAAGCTGCTGACGGCGAACACCTATCTGTCGGCGAAAGTCACGCTGCCGGAAGCCGGGGCCGGGGACTACAGCGTCCGGGTCACCACCGGCGAACAGAGCACGCTCCGGCGAAACATCATCCACGTCTACTGACGAACCGTTGGACGCCCGCAGCACGACCCTTTAAGGAGAACCCCTATGAACAGAAGAACGATCACGCCTTGCCTGTTCACTCTCACCGTCTGTCTGACCGTCGCGGGCCTCAACGCCGCGGCCCTCGCGCAGGGCGGCGGCGGGAGGCTCACCGGCAAAGTGCTCGACGCCAGGGAGCGCACGCCCGTCGCCCACGCGACCGTCACGCTGGCCGAACTCGGGAAGACGGCCGAGGTCGGCGCGGCGGGCGACTTCAGCCTCGAAGAGGTGCCGGCCGGCACCTACTCGCTGGAGGTCTCCGCCTTCGGCTACAAGTCGCTGCGGCAGCGCGTCAGGGTCTCCGAGCAGCCAACGAAGCCCTTCGAGTTCCTGATGCTCGTCGAGCCGGTGCTCAAGGAGGAGGTGATCGTCACGGCCAGCGGCCAGCCGGAGCCGGTGAAAGACCTCAGCCAGAGCACCGGCGTGGTCACGGCCGGAGAGGTCGCGGTGACGAAGGCCGTGGGGCTCGACGAGGTGCTCAACGAGATACCCGGCGTCAAGGCCGAGAGCCAGGCCGAGACGCAGGAGGTCAGGCTCTCGATCCGCGGCCGCGGCCTCAACACGAGCTTCGGCACGCGGAGCATCCGGGTGCTCGTGGACGGCATCCCCGAGAGCGACTCGACCGGCGAGACCTCAGACCTCACGGGCATCGACCTCGACTCCGTCGAGCGGCTGGAAGTCGTCAAGGGGCCGATGGCGGCGCAGTACGGGGCGAGTTCGAGCGGCGTCGTCAACGTGATTACCGAGAAGGGCTCCCAGGTGCCCTTCGTCGAGGCGAAGACCGTCTTCGGCAGCTACGGCTTCTGGAAGAGCCAGGCCAAGCTGTCGGGCAACTACAAGCCGCTCGACTACCTCTTCGACTTCACGCGCACCGCGCAGGACGGCTACCGCGAGCACGAGAAGTTACGGGCCTACCACGTCAACGGCCGGCTCGGGGTGGCGCTGGACGAGAAGACGAACCTGAACTTCTTCTTCAGGGGGGCGGACACCGACTCGCAGCTCCCGGGCAACCTGTCTGCCGACGAGCTGCAAGCCGACCGCCGCCAGGCCGGCTTCCTCTTCAAGCTGTTCGACGCCCAGAGCAACATCGCGCGCGAACAGTTCGGGGTGAGCTTCAACCGGCAGTGGGGCGACGACCGCTCGCTCTGGGCGATGTTCTACGGCCGCCACATAGACTTCCAGGTGCCGGTGCCTTTCGTCTTCCTCAACGGCCGGCGGAACTCGTTCGGCGGCGACGTGCGCTACTCCTTCCGGCAGGCGGTAGGCAAGACGAGGAACGCCCTCACCTTCGGCGCGAACCTCCAGCACGACCACGAGGTCAGGAAGGATTTCGACAACGACGCCGGCCAGATGGGGGCCGGCGTGCAGCGCGACGAGACGCGGCGGCTCTACAACACCGGCGTCTACTTCCTCGACAACATCGGCGTCGGCGAGAAGCTCGACTTCCGGGTCGGCCTCAACTACACGCGCGTCCACGTCCGCATCGACGACTTCCTCTTCGCCGACGGCGACGACTCCGGCGCGCGGCTGTTCGACAAGTTCAGCTACCAGCTCGGCGCGACCTACCACCTCACGCCGGAGTTCTCGCTCTACGGCAACGTCAGCACGGGGTTCGACCCGCCGACGATCACCGAGATCGGCCGCAACCCGGAGGGGAAGGGCGGGCTCAACCCAGACCTCCGGCCGGAGCGTTCGATGAACTACGAGGTCGGCGGGCTCTACAACCTGCCGCGGAAGACCTACGTCAACTTCTCCGTCTTCCGGCTGCGCGTCAACGACGAGATCGTCCCCACGGGCATCGGCTTCCCGCAGGAGACCTTCATCAACGCCGCGCGGGCCGTCCACAACGGGGTCGAGCTGGGCGGCGGGGCCAACCTCTACAAAGACCTGAGCCTGCGGGTCGGCTACACCTACTCCGACTTCTACTACCGGACGTTCGTCAACGGCTTCGGCGACTTCAGCGGCAAAAGGATTCCCGGCATCCCCGCCCACCGCTTCTTCGCCGGCCTGAGGTATCAGCACCGCTCGGGCGTCTACAGCGGGTTCGACCTGCACGCGGTCGGGAAGATCTTCGCCGACGACGGCAACAACGTGACGAACGACAGCTATCAGGTGGGGAACTGGTACGGGGGCTACGAGCGCTACTTCAAGAGGTTCAGCCTCCGGCTGCTCTACCGCGTCAACAACCTCTTCAACCAGCAATACTCCTCCTACATCGTGGTCAACGACAGGTTCGGGGGCTACTTCTACCCGAGCCCCACGAGGAACCAACTCGGCAGCGTCGCCTTTGCCTGGTACTTCTGACAGTAACGAGGAGGTGAATGGCTTGAGCGAAAAAGGATCGGGCGGGGCGCTGCTCCGCACCTTGTTGGCGGGCCTCCTGGCGGCCGCGTTGGGCGGCGGCGCGGCGCGGGCGGGCGGCGGGCGTGCCAAGCGCGCGCCGGGCGTGCGGGTGTCGAAGTCAAAGCCCTTCGGCCCACCCGGCGGCTGGGCCTTCAGCATCGCCCTCGACCCGCGCCGCAGCGAGACGGTCTACGTCGGCCTCCACGGCGGCGGCGTCATCAAGAGCGCCGACGGGGGGCGCACATGGGCTCCGGCCAACGCGGGCCTCAACGACCTGACCGTGATGCCGCTCGTCATCGACCCCTCCGACCCGCGGACGATCTACGCGGGCACGCACGTCGGCGTCTACAAGAGCACCGACGGCGCCAACAGTTGGTCGGAGGCTGACGCGGGGCTGACGACCCGCGACGTCTGGTCGCTGGCCCTCGACCCGAACTCCCCCGGCACGCTCTACGCGGGGACGGCGGGCGGCGGCGTCTTCAAGAGCACCGACGGCGCGCGCACGTGGTCGAAGGCGAGCCAGGGGCTGACCAACCCGGTGGTCTGGCCCCTCGTGGTTGACCCGCGGCGGCCGCAGACGCTCTACGCGGGGACGTTCGGCGGCGGCGTCTTCAAGAGCGAAGACGGCGGCGCGCACTGGACTCAGGGCAACGAAGGGCTGACGAACCAGAGGGTCTACGCGCTGGCGGTCGCGCCCGGCGAGGAGGGGACGGTCTACGCGGGGACGAGCGGCGGGGTCTTCAGGAGCGAGGACGGCGGCAGGCACTGGAGCGCGCTGTCGAACGCGCTGTCGCGGCAGCTCGTCTTCTCCCTGACGGTCGTGCCGGGCGACCCGAAAGTTATCTACGCCGGCACGGGCGCGGGAGTCTTCGTGAGTGCAGACCGCGGGCAGAGCTGGTCTGAGGTCAGCGACGGCCTGAGCAACCGAATCGTCTGGCCCGTCACGGTTGACCCGCGCCGCCCGCAGACCGTCTACGCCGGCACGCTGGGCGGCGGGGTCTTCAAGAGCACCGACGGCGGGCGGCGTTGGCGCGAAGTCCCGGCCCAACTCGCCAATCAGGTGGTCTTCGCGATGGCCGTAGACCCGCGCGACTCGAACACGCTCTACACGGGGACGGCCGGGGCCGGGGTCTTCAAGAGCACCGACCGGGGGCAGAGTTGGTCGGGCGCCAACGCGGGCCTCAGCAACCACGTCGTCAAGGCCCTCGTCGTAGACCCGACGAATCCGGAGACGCTCTACGTCGGCGCGCAGGAGCAGTTCCTCGGCTCGGCCGGCGGGGTCTTCAAGAGCACGGACGGCGGACGGAGCTGGCTCCGGGTCGGGGCCGAGACGATCAGGCGGCGCATCTTTTCGCTGGCCGTCGATGCGCGCCGCCCCGGCACCGTCTACGTCGGCACGGACGGCGGGGGAATCTTCAGGAGCACGGACGGGGGCGCGACGTGGGCCGACGTGAGCCGCGGGGCCATCAACGAGAACGTGGCCGGCGTGACTCCCATCCAGCAGTTGATGCACCCGCGCCCCGTCTTCGTGCTGGCGGTTGACCCGAACGACTCCGAGACGATCTACGCCGGGACGGACGGCGGAGTCTTCAGGAGCAGCGACGGCGCAAAGACCTGGAAGGAGATGAACGAAGGGCTGACGGATCGGCGCGTCAGGGCGCTCGTCATAGACCCGCAGGACTCCCGAACGCTCTACGTCGGCTCGGGGGACTTCTCCGACGCCTCCACGAGCGGCGGCGTCTTCAAGAGCGCGGACGCGGGCAAGACGTGGTCGCTTACCACGCTCGGCAACCACTGGGTGCTCTCCCTGTCGCTCGACCCCGCGGACGCCCGGACGGTCTACGCGGGCACAGACCAGGGCGTCTTCCGGAGCCGCGACGCGGGGAGAAGCTGGTCGGCCGTCAAGACGCTGCCGACCACGCATTACGTCCTGAGCCTGGCCGTAGACCCGCACGACCCGCACGCGGTCTACGGGGGCACGGAAGGCAACGGCATCTTCACCCTCGGCGCGAAGCCCTAGTCTTGGCATCGCGCCGGAAGCTTAGATTGACGTGCGCCGGGATGGACTGAGATGTACAGGTTGAGTGTGAACCAACGCGGCCGCGCGCGCACGGCGCTGGCCCGCTCCGTCCTTCTGCTCCTCGTCGCCCTTCCCGCGGCCCGCGGCGCTCGGGGGCAGGGCGTTTCGCCACGGCAAATCCAGGCCGACGGCACGCGCCGAATGTCGGAGCGGTTGGAGAAGATTGGGAAGCGGTTGGAGGCGGTCAGGCTCTCGTACACGGGCCTCGCCGACCCCGGGATGCTGCGCTACTTCTGGCAGATCAGGCAGCCGCTCGACCTCCGCGGCGAGTTGATCGTCGAGGCGCGGACGGCTTACGAGCTGCTCTTGCAGGGGCGCAACCGCGAGGCGGCCCGGCGCCTGGAGCAGGTGAAGAAGTCGGCCGCGGCCAACGTCGCCCTCTTCGACCCGCCGTTCCTGAAGAACGTCCGCGAGCTGTTGGCCGTCTCGTATCTCCGCGCGGGCCAGCAGGAGAATGATTCCGCCCGCGAAGGCACCGCCCCGGCGCTCCTCACGGTCGCGTCCCCGCGCGCGCATGTCGCGAACGAGGAGACGGAGGCGGCGGTCAAAGAGTACCTCGAAATACTGCGCGCCGACCCGGACGACGCAACTTCGCGCTGGCTGCTCAACCTCGCCTACATGTCGCTCGGCGAGTACCCGGGCGAAGTCCCGAAGCCCTGGCTGATTCCCCCCAGCGTCTTCAAGTCAGAGTACGACATGGGGAGATTTGAAGACGCCGCCCCGCGCCTCAGACTGGACGTGTCGGCCCTCGCGGGCGGGAGCGTGACGGAGGACTTCGACGGCGACGGCTATCTGGACATCATGACCTCTTCGCTCGGGCTCGACCGGGAGCGCGACCAGCTCCGCTACTTCCGCAACAACGGCGACGGCACCTTCGCCGACCGGACGGCGGCGGCCGGGCTGGCCGGCATCACGGGCGGGCTGCAAATCAGCTCGGCCGACTACAACAACGACGGCTGCGTGGACGTGTTCATCCCGCGCGGCGCCTGGCTCGGGAGCATCGGGCATCACCCGCCTTCGCTGCTGCGCAACAACTGCGACGGGACGTTCACGGACGTGACCGAAGAGGCGGGCCTGCTCACCCTTCACCCTTCGCAGGCGGCCGCGTGGGGCGACTTCGACAACGACGGCCGCGTAGACCTCTTCGTCGGCAACGAGTCCATGCCGACCTACAGGGCCTTGAGCATCAACATCGAGCTGGCCTCCTCGCCGAGCGTGAAGAACCCCATCTACTTCTTCGACTACCAAGACCTCAACCCGTGCCAGCTCTTCCGCAACAACGGCGACGGCACGTTCACGGAGGTCGCCAAGCAGGTCGGGCTCGGACTGCTCGGCTGGGTCAAGGGCGCCGCCTGGGGCGACTACAACAACGACGGCCTGCCCGACCTCTACGTCTCGCGCCTCGGCGAGCCGAACCTGCTCATGCGGAACGACGGCCGGGACGCGTCCGGCGGCTGGAAGTTCACGGACGTGACGGAGCAGGCCGGGGTCGGCGAGCCGATTCAGAGCTACGCCTGCTGGTTCTGGGACTACGACAACGACGGCTGGCTCGACCTCTTCGTCGCGGGCTACTCGATAGAGGACTTCGCGCACCAGGCGGGGCAGGTCGCGGCCGACTACCTCGGCCGGCCTTTCACCGCCGAGACCCCGAGGCTCTACCGCAACAACCGCGACGGCAGTTTTAAGGACGTGACGCGCGAGGCGGGACTGCACCACGCCCTCTTCAGCATGGGCGGCAATTACGGCGACCTGGACAACGACGGTTACCCCGACATCTACCTCGGGACGGGCGGGCTCGACTACCGCGCGCTGCTGCCGAACCGGATGTTTCGCAACGAAGCGGGCAGGCACTTTCAGGACGTGACCGACTCCGCCGGGGTCGGCTACCTGCAAAAGGGGCAGGCGGTCTCCTTCGGCGACGTGGACAACGACGGCGACCAGGACATCTACGCGGTCTTCGGCGGCGTCTACCCCGGCGACGCCTTCCGGCGCGCGCTCTTTCTGAACCCGGCGCACGGGAACCACTGGCTCAAGCTCAGGCTCGAAGGCGTGCGCTCCAACCGCGCGGCCATCGGCGCGCGCATCAAAGTGAGCGTGGACGTGAAGTCCGGGAGGCGCGACATCTACTCCGCCGTTTCGACCGGCGGCAGCTTCGGCACGTCGAGCTTGCAGCAGGTGGTCGGGCTGGGCCGGGCGACCTCCGTCCGCTCCCTGGAGATCACTTGGCCCGCGACCGGGAAGACGCAAACCTTCGGCGGCCTCCGGGTGGATCGCAGCTACGTCATCCGCGAGGATGATGCGGCGCCCGTGCCGGTCAAGCTCGGCAAGCTGAATCTGTACGGCGAGCCGAGACGTGCGAAGCCCGCGCCCGCGTCCAGGTGAGCGCGGCCGGTTGCGCGGTGCGGGTCGCGGGTTTGAAGGGAGCGACAATGAACCTGTTCGTCGTCATCATCATCGGCATCGTCACGGGCGCGCTCCCCGGCCTGGGCGTCTTCTCGCTGGAGCGACACCCTCATCAGACGGAGCTGTTCCTGGCGTCGATCATGAGGTGAGTCCTGGTCAGCCTACTTACCGCGCTCTCTTTGAAGGCCCGGAGTACCTGGCGGCTTGCCGTCGGATTAGGTGCCCTTTACGGCCTGCTGACCGCGCTGACGGTCGCCCTGGCGATGGGCGGGTTAAAGTCCCCCGACACGGTCTACATAGTTCCCTTCGCTCCGATCATGGGCGCCGTCACCGGGCTGCTCGTCCTCAAGTTCGCGTTCCGCCGCCCCGGCCACGGAACCGGCGTCTAAGCAGCTTTGGGCAGGCCCTTGCGCGCGACGTTTGACATGACCTCGCAGAAGCGGTCGAGTTCCTTGAGGGTGGTGTAGACGCTCGGCGTGATGCGGACGCCTTTGAATTCGTCGTGGACGATGGGCGTGGCGTAGATTTTGTGGCGGCTCATGAGGTACGCGCAGACCGCGTAAGGGTCTGTGCCCTCGACGTGGACGTTGGCGATGGCGCAGGACTGCCGGTCGTCGAAGGAGGTGTTGAAGCGGACGCCCGGCTCGCCCTTGAGCTGATTCATCCAGTGGCGCGCGAGCAGGCGGAGGCGCGCCTCCTTGCGCTCGGGGCCGACGCCTTGATGAAAAAGCAATGCCTCGCCGACGGCGAGGCGTTGCGCGGCCGAGCGCGTGCCCGTCTCCTCGAACTTGCGGATGTCGGCGTCCTGCGACTTCTCGGCGGCCATGAGCGGCCAGACCTTCGCGATCTTATCCTTCCTTACATAGAGCATCCCCGTCCCCTTGGGCGCGTGGAGCCACTTGTGCAGCGACGTGCCGAAGTAGTCGCAGTTCAAATCGTCGCGCCTGAACTGGAAGTGCGCGAGGGAGTGCGCGCCGTCCACGACCGCCTCGATGCCGCGGCGCCGGGCCAGCTCGCAGACCTCGCGCACGGGGACGATCTGCCCCGTGATGTTGATGACGTGTGAGACGAGGATGACGCGCGTGCGCGGCGTGACGGCCGCCTCGTAGGCCGCCGTGATCTCCGAAGGGTCTTTCGGCGGGACGGGAATCTTAACGGTCTTCAAGACGATGCCTTCGCGGCGCTCGCGCTGCCGGAGCGTCGTGAGCATGCGCGGGTAGTCCTGCGTCGTCGTCAAGACCTCGTCGCCGCGCTTGAGGTCGAAGCCGAAGAGCACGGCTTCGAGCGAGTCGGAGGTGTTGCGCGTGATGGCGACCTCCTCGCGGTCGCAGCCGAAGAGGTCGGCGAGGCCGGTGCGGATGGTCTCGGACTGCGGTTCGAGGATTTCCCACATCGTGTAGGCCGTCGCGTCCTCCTGCTGCCAGAGGTAGCGCACCAGCGCCTCGGTGACGATGCGGGGCGAGGGCGAGACGCCGCCGTTGTTCAAGTTCACGATGCCGCGCGTGACCGAGAAGGACTGCTGGATGTCGAACCAGAAATCCTCGTCGCGCGCCGCCTCCTCGGCCGGGAGGCGCGCGACACGCTTGGCCGCGGCGCGCACGTCCTTGAGGAGGGAGGCGACCGCGGACGAGGAGAGCGCGGCCAGTCCCAGACCCTTGCCGACCGACGAGAGGAAGCGGCGCCGGTCGAGAGCGCCGGGGTAGTGTTCCATTCTCTGTGAACCTTTCTTGGCCTTGCGCATCGCGGTTTAAGGAACGAGCGTGAACTCCACGAACTCCTCGGGCGACGGGAGCGACACGACGGTGTGGTCGCCGGACTTCTGCGCGTACGGCATGAGCGTGGCGCCGAAGGCGTCCCGCACGTCGCGCGGCAGTTGGCCGGGGAGGAATTCGAGCGCGGCGACCTTGCGCCCCGCGTACGCGCCCGCGCGCGTGAGTTTGAGCGAGCCGCCGCGCAAGCTGACGGTCGTCGTGCGCCGCTCGCCGTAGCCGTCGCCCGCGTCTTCGTAAAAACTGCTCGCGCCGTCCGCGCCGTTGACGACGAGGAGCGAGAGCGGCGCGCCCTTCATCTCGCCCGTGTGCTGCACGACCGGCTGCATGGGGATGACCGCGCCGACACGCGCGAAAAGGGGCAGGCGGTCGAGCGGCGCTTCAACTTCCGCGTCTTTGCCGCCCTCATAAACTTTACCCGTCCACCAATCAACCCAGTTGTCGCCGGCGGGGAAGTAGACGCCGCGCTTCGTCGCGGACTCGCGCACGACGGGCGCGACGAGCAGGTCGCGGCCGACGAGGTACTCGTCTTCGATGGTGTAGGTGCGCGCGTCGTCGGGGTACTCGAACCAGAGCGGGCGCATGACGGGCGCGCCCGTCCGCGTGTGCTCCTCGAAGAGCGTGTAGAGGTACGGGAGCAGGCGGTAGCGCAGCTCGACGCTCGCGCGGTTGATCTTCGTGAACTCTTCGCCGAAGGAGTAGGGCTCGTGCGGGTTGGAGCCGGCCTCGGAGTGCGAGCGCAGGAAGGGCGTGAGCGCGGCCGCCTGAAGCCAGCGCGTGTAAAGCTCGGGGGTCGGGTTGCCGGAGAAGCCGCCCACGTCCGAGCCGACGAAGGGCACGCCCGAGACGCCCATGTTGAGAAGCATCGGGATTGAAAGTCGAAGGTGATCCCAGCTCGCCACGTTGTCGCCCGTCCAGACGGCCGAGTAGCGCTGCACGCCGGCGTAGCCCGCGCGCGTCAGGACGAAGGGGCGCGCGTCGGGCCGGAGCTTCTTTAAACCTTCGAAGGTCGAGCGCGCCATCTGCATCCCGTAGACGTTGTGGTAGCGCGCGTGCGCCGCGGGCAGCCCGTCGCCCGCGTGCTTCGCGTCCACGGGGAAGGTCTTCATCGGGTGGTGGAAGATGTCGGGCTTGGGCGTCTGGTCGGAGAGGAAGACGCCGGGCTCGTTCATGTCGTTCCAGAAGCCGGCGACGCCCTCGTCTAAATTCTGTTTGTAGAGCGAGCCGAACCACTCGCGGGCCTTCGGGTCGGTGAAGTCTGGGAAGGCGCAGACGCCGGGCCAGACCGTGGCGTGCAGCTCGCTCCCGTCGGCGTTCCTGACGAAGTGTCCGCCCGCCTGCCCGTCCTTGTAAGCGAAGTAGTTCGGGTCAACCTTGATGCCGGGGTCGATGATGACGACGGTGCGGAACCCTTCGGCGCGCAGGTCGGAGATTAACTTCGGCGGGTCGGGGAAGCGCTCGCGGTTCCAGGTGAAGACGCGGTAGCCGTCCATGTAGTCGATGTCGAGGTAGAGAACGTCCGCGGGGATTTTAGACTCGCGGAAGCCGCGCGCGACCTCGCGCACGCGCGCCTCGGGGAAGTAAGACCAGCGCGACTGCTGGTTGCCGAGCGCCCAGACGGGCGGCAGCGGCGCGCGGCCCGTCAACTCCGTGTAGTCGCGCAGGACGTTCTTGGGCGAACGCTCCTCGCCGCCCGTGAAGACGTAGTAGTTCAGCTCGCCCGACGCCGCGCCGAAGGTCACGCGCGCGGGGTCGGTCTTCCCCATGTCGAAGTAGGTGCGCGAGGTGTTGTCGAGGAAGAGGCCGTAGGCGACGCCGCGCATCCGAGGGAAGGGCGGTTCTATCCCGCCCGAGATGTCCGCCGTGCCGTTGCGGATGGGGGCGGGCCGCGCCTGCCGCAGCGCGACGTAAAAACCTATCGACTGGTAGATGGGGTCGAGGCCGCGCGGGTAGCCGTAGGTGTCCGTGTTCCACATCACGAACTGCTGCGTGTCGCGCGAGACGGTGGCGCCCGCCTTCTCGCCGAGGCCGTAGTAGGTCTCCCACTCGACGCGCTTGACGGAGGTCTCGACGGCGCCCGTGTCCGGGTCGAAGGAGGTGGCCTTCGCCGGGTCGGCCTCGACGACCGGAAGCCCCTGCTGGTCGAACACGCTGACGAGGAAGGGGCGGCGCCTGACGACGACGGTCGTGCCGTCGAGGGAAGAGATTCTGATCTCGTCGGCCGACTCGGTGACCTTCGCCGCGACGGTCTTGCGGTCTTTCGACTCGACGGCGTAGGAGAGGTCGCGCTCGAACGTGCCCGAGGGCGCGAGGCGGACGCGCACCGTCTCCAGGTCGCGGAAGGTGACGGCGACGCGCGCGCCCGAGTTGAGCGTGAGGACGACGCCGTCCGCCTGCCGCGCGACCGCCTTCACGTCGCCCGCCGCGCGCCACGCCGCGTGCGCCTGCGCCCCTTGCAGGAGCAGGCAGAAGATGTAGACGCCGAAGGCGAGTCGGCCGGTGCGTCGAAGGGGCTTGTTCATGTCAGCGTAGTCTCGAAGGCGGGGCTGCCGGCGCGGGCGGCGGCGGCGGAGGCGGGGCGGGGTCGCCCGAGTCCCTCTCGCCCGCGTTGGCGTTCTCGACGCGGAGGAGGCGCGTCTCGCAGAACTGCTGCACCTGCTGGAAGAGCTGGCCGCACTGCTTCTCGGGCGAGAGGCCGTAGCGCTGGCACTGTTTCAGTTGCCAGCCGGCGGCCTTCATGAACTCGGTCTGGCGCGGCACGTCGTCGCAGAAGCCGGGCGTCGGGCGGCTCTTTTCGAGGCAGGCGCGCATGAAGACGTTGATCTTGATCATGTCGGTGAAGCCCTCGGCGCGCGCGTGGCGGGCGACCGCCTCGTTCAGGCAGCCCTCGTTGTCCGAGCGGCGGCCGTACTCGACGCCCTCGTTGTAAGTCTGCTTGCCCGCCTCCACCAGCCCCGGCCCGTACGTGCGCGCGAGGAAGTAGACCGCGACCGCGCCCCCCACCAACAGCAAGACCAGCAGCACCCCGACGACGAGCAGGACTTTCATCCAAGTGGGCATGGGAACCTCCTCCGAAATGATGAGTGATGAGTGATGAATGATGAATGAAAGGCAGGCCGCTTCTCACTCATCATTCATCACTCATCATTCATCACTTGTTTCTCTCGTACACGACCCGGCCGTCGAAGACGGTGACGTCCGCCTCGGTCTGTAAGATTTCGCGGGGCGGGATGGTCAGGAGGTCTCTGGAGTGGACGACGAGGTCGGCGAGCATCCCGGCGACGACCTGGCCCTTCTCGTGCTCCTCGAAGGAGGCGTAGGCGCTCTCGGCCGTGTAGTTGCGGATGGCGTCCTCAATCGAAAGCCGCTCCTCGGGCCACCAGCCGCCCGCGGGCTCCCCCTCCACGCTCTGGCGCGTGACCGCGGCGTAGAGGCCGAGGTACGGGTTGACGGGCTCGACCGGCCAGTCGGTGCCGAAGGGGACGTGGACGCCGTAGGACATCATCGTGTGCCAACTGTAGGCCCCGAGCACGCGGTACTCGCCCAGCCTGTCCTGCGCCCAGCGCTTGTCCGAGATGGCGTGCGAAGGCTGCATCGAGGCGATGACGCCGAGGTCGCGGAACCGCGCGAAGTCCGGGGGGAAGACGACCTGCGCGTGCTCGACGCGGTGGCGCAGGAGCCCCGAAGGGGAGAGCGGGTAATCGCCGATCAGGCCGCGGCCGTCGTTCGTCCGGGCCGGCGGCGAGTTGCGCGCGGCGCGCGCCGCCTGGAATCCGTCGAGCGCCATGTGGTTGGCGCGGTCGCCGATGCAGTGGAGCGCGATTTGAAAACCGGCCGCGTCGCGCTCGACGATCATCTTCGTCAACTGCCCGGGCTCCATGCGCGGGATGCCGCTGTTGTGCGGGTCGTCGGCGAAGGGCGCGAGCATGGCCGCCGTGCGCGAGCCGAGCGTCCCGTCCACGTAGCCCTTGAGCGCGGTCAGGCGCAGCCGCAAGGGGTCGTCCCCGTGCGACGCGAACTCTTCGCGCTCGCGCTTCAGCTCCTCGACCGTGCGGTCGAACTGCTGCCACTCGGCGACGCGCACGGTGAGCTTGCCCCCCTTGAGCAGCTCGCGGTAGAGCGGCACCGCCTCGAAGCTCGGCACGTCGTTGGTCTGGATCGAAGTCAGTCCGTAGCGTCGCGCCTCTGCGAGTGCGCGGTTGAGCGCCTCCAACTGCTCCTCGCGCGTCGCCTCGGGCACGACGTTCAAGACGAGGCCGCCGGCCGTCTCCTTCAGGATGCCGGTCGGCTCGCCCTGCGCGTCGTGCAGGATTTCGCCGCCCTGCGGGTCGCGCGTCTCGCGCGTGACGTTCCCCTTTTGCAAGGCGAGCGTGTTGGCCCACGAGACGTGCCCGTCAACGCGCTGGAGGATGACCGGGTTGTTCGGCGCGACCTCGTCCAGGTCTCTCTTCGTCGGCCAGGCGCCGCCCCAGAGCGTGTGATCCCACCCGCGCCCCGTGACCCACGCGCCCGCGGGAAGCTCTTTCACGCGCGCCGCGACGAGCGCCTTCGCCTCGGCGAGCGTCCTGGCGCCGACGAGGTTCACGCGCAGCAGCGAGAGCCCGCCGCCGAGGAAGTGTATGTGCGCGTCGTTGAAGCCGGGCGTGACGAGGCGCCCCTTGAGGTCGATGGTGCGTGCGCCTTCGTAAGCCGCGGCGATCTCGCGCGAGGTGCCGACGGCGACGATGCGGCTGCCGTCCACGGCGACGGCCTCGGCCAGCGTGCCGCGCGCGTCGGCGGTGAAGACTTTGCCGCCCGTGAGGACGAGGCTGACCTTGCGCCTGGTCTGCCGCGCGGCCCCGGCGGGGGCGAGTGCCGCCGCCGCGCACAGGGACGCGAGCAGCAGCAGTGTCAGTGCGAGCCTTGTGCGCAGAAGCATCTTTAACGAACTCTTGCGGGACAGGGATGAGCCGAGACGCGCTTTTTATACCACCTTATAACCCTTACCGAAAGCGATTCAACACAGAGACACGACTTCATCTTTAGTCCTCGACAAGCCGTGTCTCTGTGTCTCCGTGTCTGTGTGTTAATTTCTAGCTGATGCATGCCGCCGCGAAAGCCGAAAGTCATGTGGACGAGCGCGTCGAGCGCGCGTACCGCTTCGCCGGCCTCTCCGGCTACAGTTTCAAACAGAGGCTCGCCGTCCGCGCCGCGGGCTTCATCTTTCCCCTGCTCATCCGCGCCGTCGGCGCGACGCTCCGCTTCAACGTCGAAGGCCGGGAGCACTGGGACGAGGCCGCGCGCGGCGGGCGCCTCCCCGTCTACACCTTCTGGCACGACCGCATTTTCGCCGGCACGTACTTCTTCCGCGGCCGCCGCATCGTCATCATGACCTCGCAGAGCTTCGACGGCGAGTACATCGCGCGCTTCATCCAGCGCCTCGGCTACGGTGCGGTGCGCGGCTCCTCCACGCGCGGCGGCGTCGGCGCGCTCGTGGAACTGACGAGGCTCGTCCGGCTGGGCTGCCCGGCCGGCTTCTCCATCGACGGCCCGCGCGGCCCGCGCCACGTCGCCAAGATGGGTGCCCTCCTCCTCGCCAAGAAGACCGGCCAGGCCGTCCTCCCCTTCGGCGTCAACGCCGAGCGCTGCTGGACTCTGAAGAGCTGGGACAGGATGCAGATTCCGAAACCCTTCTCGCGCGTCCGCGTCCGCTTCGCCCCGCCCATCCGCGTCCCGGCCGAAGCCGACGAAGCGACTTTGAACGCCAAACGCGAAGAGTTGCAGCGCGCGCTCGAAGAGGTCAGCCCCTGACCTTGCCTCGACCGTGGCGCGGCCTCAGCCTGGTGTAGTAGGATTGACCCACACCCCGCAGTTCCCTTAGAGCTTTACCCGTTTGAGGCACGGAGATCTTTCCCCGAGGAGACTCGCATGATTAACCAGGAGCGCATCAAGAATCTTCTGCTCGAACTCGTCCAGATCGACTCTGTCTCGCGCGAGGAGCGCGACGTGGCCCAGCGCATCAAGCAGTACTGCGAAGAGCTGGGCGCCGAGGTCTTCATCGACGACGCCGGCGAGAAGGTGGGCGGCAACACCGGCAACGTCATCGCGCGCTTCCCCGGCACCATCCCTTCGGCCGAGCCCATCATGATGAGCGCGCACATGGACACGGTCGTCCCCGGCAAGGGCGTCAAACCCATCGTCGAGGGCGACATCATCCGCACCGACAGGAGCACGGTCTTAGGCGGCGACGACAAGTCGGGCTGCTCCGTCATTATCGAAACCATCCGCTGCCTGCAAGAGCAGAACGTCCCGCACGCGCCCATCGACGCCGTCTTCTCCATCTGCGAGGAGGTCGGCCTGCTCGGCGCCAAGCACCTCGACATGTCGAAGGTGCGGGCGAAGTACGGCATCGTCTTCGACTCCGACGACCCCGGCTTCCTCTTCACCAAAGGCCCCTCGGCCGACCACTTCGAGATCAAAATCTACGGGCTCGAATCGCACGCGGGCGTCGCGCCCGAGCAGGGCATCTCCGCCATCCGCGTCGCCGCCGAGGCCATCAGCGCGATGAAGCTCTTCCGCATCGACGACGAGACGACCGCCAACATCGGCGTCATCCGCGGCGGCGAGGCCACGAACATCATCACCAACCTCGTCACGCTCAAGGGCGAGGCGCGCTCGCTCGACGACGCCAAGCTCGACGCGCAGACCCGTCACATCATCAAGTGCTGCGAAGACGCCGCGGCCAGATACGAGGTGACCGTGGACGGCGTGACCACGAAGGCGCGCGTCGAGGCGGAGGTCACGCGCGAGTACCACGCGATGGATGTCTCCGACGACTCGCGCGTCGTCCGCCTCGTCAAGGAGGCGGCCGCGCGCATGGGGCTCCAGGTCGAGACGATGGCCTCGGGCGGCGGCTGCGACGCCAACATCTTCAACAAGCGCGGCATCGAATGCGCCAACCTCGGCACGGGCATGCGCGCCATCCACACCGTCAAAGAGTGGCTCGACGTGAAAGACATGTACGCCTCCGCCGAGATGACCCTCGAAATCATGCGCCTCAACGGCGAGGCCGCGCTCAAGTAAAAGGGAAGTCAAAGCCGGGAGCGCGGGCATCCTGCCCGCCATGAGCGCGTCAGCGCGAAGACGCGGAGACTTTAAACCTCGACGTTGAGGCATAGAGGGGCACTTGGAAGCGTGCTGGGGCACGCTTTGGCGGGCAGAGATGCCCGCGCTCCCGGCGTTCAGGCCCGCCCTTTCGATGGAGAGACAGATGAAACTCGCTAAGCACGCGAAACTGTTGCTCGCCACCGCAGTCCTCCTTTCAACACTTCCTCTGGGAACGAACGCGCAGCGCCGCACACCGCGCGCGCCGTCACGAACCGCCGCGCGTCAGGACGACGTGGAGCGGAAGGTCGAGGCGCTGTTGGCGCGGATGACGCTCGAAGAGAAGCTGGGGCAGTTGCAGCAGTCGGGCGGCGACGTGGCGGGGAAGGCCAACCCGGATTTGATCGAGGCGGCGCGCGCCGGCAGGCTGGGCTCGACGCTCGGGGTGAGGGGAGCCAAGAACGCGAACGAGTTGCAGCGCGCGGCCGTCGAGGGGTCGCGTCTGAAGATTCCGCTCATCTTCGGGTTCGACGTGATTCACGGGTACCGGACGATCTTTCCCATCCCTCTGGGCGAGGCGGCGAGCTGGGAGCCTTCGGTGGCGGAGCGCTCGGCGTACGTCGCCGCGACCGAGGCGCGCGCGGCGGGCGTGGCCTGGACTTTCGCGCCGATGGTGGATGTGGCGCGCGACGCGCGCTGGGGGCGCATCACCGAAGGGTCGGGCGAGGACACGTACCTCGGCGCGGCGTTCGCGCGCGCGCGCGTGCGCGGCTTCCAGGGGTCTGACTACTCTGCGCCGGATCGCGTCGTCGCGTGCGCCAAGCACTTCGTCGCCTACGGCGCGGCCGAGTCGGGGCGCGACTACAACACGACCGACATGAGCGAGCAGCGCCTGCGCGAGGTCTACCTGCCGCCGTTCAAGGCGGCGGTGGAGGCGGGCGTCGGCACCTTGATGAGCGCCTTCAACGACCTCAACGGCGTGCCCTCCTCGGGGAACCGCTTCACCTTGACGAAGGTCTTGCGCGGCGAGTGGGGCTTCGAAGGGTTCGTCGTGAGCGACTACACCTCGGTGCAGGAGATGATCGCGCACGGCTACGCGGCCGACGGCGCGGACGCCGCGCGCCTCGCCCTCTCGGCGGGCGTGGACATGGAGATGGTCAGCCGCCTCTACAACCAGAACGGCGCGGAGTTGTTGAAGCAGGGCAAGCTGAAGATGGCCGACGTGGACGAGGCCGTCCGCCGCATCCTGCGCGTGAAGTTCCGCGCCGGCCTCTTCGAACGCCCGTACGTGGACGAGTCGCGCGAGTCCGCTGTGACTCTGAGCGCGGAGAACCTGCGCGCGGCGCGCGAGGTGGCGGCGCGCTCGCTGGTGCTTTTGAAGAACGAGCGCGACACTCTCCCTTTCAGAAAGGACGTGCGCACCGTCGCCGTCGTCGGGCCGCTCGCCGACGACCCGCGCGCCATCATCGGCTCGTGGGCGGGCGACGGCCGGGCACAGGACTCTTTAACTTTACTTCAAGGGGTTAAGGCGAAGGTCTCGCCGCGCACGAAGGTTATTTATGAGAAGGGCATCGCGGTCGAGGGGCGCGGCGTGATGGGCAACTACGACGCGCCGCCGCCGAACCCGAGCGCGGCCGGCGGGACGAACGTCGCCGCCGCGGGCGAGATAGACCCCGCGCGTCTGGCCGCGACGCCCGCCGCTCCCGACTCCGTCGAACGCGCCGTGCGCGCCGCGCGCGACGCGGACGTGGTCGTGGTCGCCGTCGGCGAGACGGCCGACATGAGCGGCGAGGCCGCCTCGCGCACGTCTCTGGATTTGCCGGGCAGGCAGTTGGAGCTTTTGCAAGCCATCCAACAGACGGGCAAGCCCTACGCCGTCGTGCTGTTGAACGGCCGGCCCCTTTCAATCAACTGGGTCGCCGAGAACTCGCCCGCGATACTCGAAGCGTGGTTCCCCGGCACAAGGGGCGGCGAGGCCATCGCCGACGCGCTCTTCGGCGACTACAACCCCGGCGGCAAGCTCCCCGTCACCTTCCCGCGCGCCGCGGGCCAGGAGCCGCTCTACTACAACCAGCCGTCCACGGGCCGCCCGCCGTCGAGCGAGAAGTACACCTCGAAATACCTGGACGTGCCCGTCGCGCCGCTCTACCCCTTCGGCCACGGCCTCTCCTACACGACCTTCCGCCTCTCGAACCTGCGCCTGAGCGCGCCGCGCATAACGGCCTCTGGGAGCGTTGACGTGAGCGTCGAGGTCGAGAACACGGGGAAGCGCGAGGGCGACGAGGTCGTCCAGCTCTACGTGCGCGACGTGGCCGCCTCGCGCGTGCGCCCGGTCAAAGAGCTGAAGGGGTTCAAGCGCGTCACGCTCCAACCCGGCGAGCACCGCACGCTGAGCTTCAAACTCACCCCGGCCGAACTCGGCTTCTACAACGACGCGATGCGCTACGTCGTCGAGCCCGGCGCCTTCAAAGTCATGGCCGGCCGCAGCTCCGCCGACCCCGAAGCATTAGAGGCCACCTTCGAGGTGATAAAATAGGCAATGATGACAAAAGAGGAGGCCGAGCAGTTCAAAGCGAGGTGGCGCCTCGTTAACGATTTCACCGACGAGGAGGCGCGCTGTGCCCCACCCGAGGTGAGGCTCCGACAGACGGCCCTTCTTTACGAGGCGGCGCAGACCTTCGGCTGGTCGGAATCGCTCCGCGAGGGCGAGGATGAAGTCCGCGAACGCTGGCGCAGGCTGAAGGAAATATACCGCGTCTGAAATGTCCGCCTTGCCGCACGCATTCGAGGAGGCATTGCGCGCCTTGGCGCGTTGGTTTGAGTCTGACGGGGTGCCTTATACGACGGTCGGCGGCTTGGCAGTCTCGCTGCTAGGGCGACCGCGCGCGACGCAAGACATCGACGTAGTTGTCTGGCTCGGCGAGCGCTCTTGGGAGTCATTCGTCCGTGCAGGCGAGGCGCACGGGTTCGAGGGGCGCATCAGCGACGTGCTCGAATTTGCCGCGCGTTCTCGCGTTATCCTGCTCAGGCACGGTGCGAGCGGCATCAGCGTAGACGTTTCGTGCGGCGCCTTGCCCTTCGAGTTGGAGATGGTGGAACGCGCGCTGACATTGGAGGCCGGAGGCATCAGGGTAAAAGTTCCGACCCCGGAAGACCTGATCGTGATGAAGGCCGTGGCGCAGAGGGCCAAAGACCTTGACGACATCGAAGCACTTCTTCGCTCCCATCGGCGCCTAGACCTGGACAGAGTAAGGTACTGGGCGGGCGAGTTCGCGGAGGCACTGGAGACGCCCTGGATACTCGACAATCTGGAGCGCCTGCTGGAGCGGCGCCCCCAAAGTTGAAAGTTCTCTACAGCGGAAAACGGCATAGGGATTATGGGGGAGGAGATAAGTAACGCGCCGGTGCGCAAGGGGTTTCGCAGCGGCTACGTGGCGCTGGTGGGGCGGCCGAACGCGGGGAAGTCAACGCTTCTGAACCGAATGGTCGGCGAGAAGATCGCGGCCGTGTCGAACAAGCCGCAGACGACGCGCCACCGGATTCAAGGCGTCATCACGAGGCCGCAGGGGCAGATCGTGCTGGTGGACACGCCGGGCGTGCACCAGCCGGGCTACCTGCTCAACCGCCGGATGATGGCCGCCGTGCACGACGCGCTCGAAGGCGTTGACCTCGTCTGCCTCATCCGCGACGCGAGCGTTCCGACCGGCAACGGCGACCGCTTCGTCCTGGATTTGGTGAAGCGCTCGGACAAGCCGGCGCTCCTGCTGCTCAACAAGACGGACAAGATCGAAGACAAGCGGCAGCTCCTCCCGCTCATCGAGTGGTACTCGCGCGAGCACGAGTGGCGCGGCGTCGTCCCGCTCTCGGCGCGCACCGGCGACCAGTTGGAAGACCTCGTCAAAGAGTTCGTCGAAAATCTTCCCGAGGGCGAGCCCATCTTCGAGGAGGACGAGCTGACCGACCAGCCGATGCGCGCGCTCGTCGCCGAGATGGTGCGCGAGAAGATTCTGCACGTGACCGGCGAGGAGATTCCATACGTGACGGCGGTCGTCACCGAGCGCTACGAAGAAGTGTCGGACGAGCTGACCCGCGTCTACTGCGCGGTGTACGTCGAGCGCCCTTCGCAGAAGCGGATCGTCATCGGCAAGGGCGGCGCGCGTTTGAAAGAGGTCGGGACGGAGGCGCGGCGCGACATCGAGCGGCTGTTGGGGCACAAGGTCTACCTCGAACTTTTCGTCAAGGTCGAGGAGGGCTGGCGCGACTCGCCGCGCGCCCTGAGCGAGATGGGGATTGAGGAGCAATGATGAATGATGAGTGACGAATGATGAATAAGAGGCGGCGTGCTCTTTATTCATCATTCATCACTCATCATTCATCACTCAGCTATGAACTGGTACGCACTCGACTTGAGCTGCACGGCGGGGGCGGAGGAGGCCGTCGAGTACGCGCTGATGGAGGCGGGCGCGCTCGGCACGGAGTCGAGCGGGTCGCCGGGGAAGGACGGGTTGGTGCGGGTCACGGCGTACTTCGAGGCGCCGCCGGAGGTGGAGGGCGTGCGCACGTGTTTGGGCGAGGCGCTGCGCGTCTACGGGCTCGCGTCGTCGGACGTGCCCGCGATGAGGTTCCGCGAGGTCGAGGGGCGCGACTGGCTCGCGGAGTGGAAGAGGGGCTGGCGGCCGGTCGAGGTCGGGCGCTTCGTCGTCGCGCCGCCGTGGAGCGAGGTCGAGGAGGGCGAACGCCTCGTCATCCGCGTCGAGCCGGGCATGGCCTTCGGCACGGGCACGCATGAGACGACGCGACTCTGCCTGGCGGCCGTCGAAAAGCTGTTCCGCGGCGGGAGCTTTCTCGACGTGGGGACGGGCACGGGCATCCTCGCCATCGCCGCCGCGAAGCTCCACCCGGCGTCACGCGTCGAGGCGTGTGACACAGACCCTTTGGCCGTCGCGGTCGCCGAAGAGAACGCGCGCCTTAACGGCGTGGACGGGCGGATCGAGTTCCGCGTCGGCACCGTCGAAGAGACCACGGCCTCGGCCGACCTCGTCTGCGCCAACCTGACGGCGGACGTGATCCTGCCGCTGCTGCCTGCGCTCCTCGGCGCCACCTGCGGCCGCCTCGTCCTCTCCGGCATCCTCACGACGCAAGCCCCGCAGGTCGAGGCGCGCTTGATAGAACTCGGCGTCGGCGACTACGAACTCACGAGCGACGGCGAGTGGGTGGCGATGACGATTTAACGATGAGTGATGAGTGATGAATGATGAATCTCGCAACGTCGTCATCTTCATCATTCATCATTCATCACTCATCATTCATCATTCATCACTCATCATTCATCACTCATCACTCATCATTTCATTCTAATGACGGTACGAAGGTTCTATGCGCCGCCCGAAGCTTTTGAAGCGGGCGGGGTGTCTTTGTCGGAGGAGGAGTCGCGCCACCTGCGCGACGTGCTGCGGCTGCGCGCGGGCGACGAGGCGCGGGTCTTCGACGGCGAGGGACGCGAGTTTCTGTGCGTCCTGGCGGAGGCCGGCGGGCGCAGGGGCGGGGCGCGGCTCGAAGTGCGCGGGGCGGTCGAGCCGCCGAACCCGGAGTCGCCGCTGGAACTGACGCTCGCCGTCGCCTTATTGAAGGGCGAGAAGTTCGACCTCGTCGTGCAGAAGGCGACCGAGCTGGGCGCCGCGCGCGTCGTGCCCGTCGAGACGAGGCGCGCGGACGTGCGGCTGCGGGACGAGCGCGACGCCGCGAAGCGGGCCGAGCGCTGGCGCCGCCTCGCGCTCGAAGCCGCAAAGCAGTCCGGCCGCGCGCGCGTGCCCGCGGTCGAGGCGCCGGCCGCCTTTGCACGCCTGATTGAAGACGCCCCGCGCGCACACGAAGCGCGCGTCCTCTTCGCCGAGGGCGGCGGCGCGGCGCTGGAATCTCTTTTGACAGAGACGGGAGAGCGCCCGGCGGCCGTCGCCGCGCTCGTCGGCCCCGAGGGCGGCTGGGAGCAGGAAGAGATAGAACTCGCGCGCGCGCACGGCTGGGCGGTCGTCACCCTCGGCGGCCGCACCCTCCGCGCCGAGACCGCCGCGATCACGGTCTGTGTGCTGCTGCAAAACCTGTTCGGGGATTTGAAGTGAGGCGGAAGCCCGACCGTGAGGGAGGGCGTAGGTCTTCCGGCACAGACATCATGGAAGACCTACGCCCTCCCTCACGGTCGGGCTTCCGCCTCAGTTTAAGTTGAGGCGAGGTCGCGTTCGAGGGCGAGGGCGCGGAGCGCCGCGTCGAGCTGTGCTTGCAGGCGGGCGCTCTCGTCGGAGGCGGCCTGCTTCTCCTGCGCGAGCTGTTCGAGGCGCGTCTCCTGTTGGTCGGCCTTCTGGACGTAGCGGGCGATGAGCTGGCGCGCCTCGGCCGTCTTGGTGAGTGCCTCGATGTTCTCGCGCAGCCGCTTCTGGTCGGCGCCGATCTCGGCGGTCTCGCGGTCGATGGCCGAGACGCGCGCCTCGGCCGCCGCCAGTCGCGCCTTCAAATCGAGGATGTGCTGGAGCGCGTCGCGCGTCGCCTCGTCGATGTAGCGGCTCGTGAAGAAGAAGCGTATCTGGTCGGGCGTGACGTTCGACAGCTCGTAGGCTTCGACGCCGCGCTCGCGCTCGGCCACGACCAGCTCGCGCGTCTCGTTGGCCGCCAGCTCCACCTTGAAGCGGTAGAAGCGCTGGCTCTTGCCGTCGGGCGCGGGCGTCAGCTTGTCGTCCAACTCCCAGTAGGCGCGGACGGGGTGCTCGACGTAGACGGTGCGCGGGCGCGGCGTCTGGTTGCGCAGCGTGTAGACCTTCTTCTCGCGGTGGTGGTGCGTCGCGTAGAGCGTGCCGTTGACGATGCGCGCGTAGAAGGCGGGCGAGTTGTCCTCCTCGGCGCGCACGGTGACGAGCGTCCCGAGGTCGAGCGCGAACGAGATGAGACGCTTCTCGTCGGGCTTGAGCCGCTCAAGGAGCGCCTCGCCCGCGTAGGCGTCGCCGTCGATGACGGTGAGCGCGCCGCCTTCGAGCGTGAGCGGCGAGGTGTTCTTCAGAAGCAGCCCCGACATCGGACGGCTGCGCCCGTCCGCCTGGTTGAAGACGGAGACGCGCGAGCCCTCCATCCGCGTCTGCAAAATCGGGATGAGCGCCGAGCGGTCGCGGCGGACGGTGACGGGCTGCTCGATCTTGTACTCGAAGAGGTCGCCGACCTCGCCGCCCTCGGCCGCTGCCACGACGCCGGACTCGCCGCCCGTCATGCGCGCGCTCAGGGAGGGCTCGGGCCGGGCCGCGAACCTGTCCGCCTCCGCGCCGTCCTTCAGATAGCCCATGTTGCCGAAGCTTCTCCCGTTCACCGGGAGGTTGCTGAGGTTGTTCTGGTTGACGGTGGCCGCGATGGTGGGCGAGTCCGCCGTGACGGTGACGGTCTCGCTGACGCCCCCGACTTCGAGCGTCATGCCGACCCGCGCGGGGCTGCCCGAGAAGACCCGCACGCCCGTCCTCACCGCCTGCTTGAAGCCGGCCAGCGTGACCGTCACGCTGTAGCTGCCCGGGGCGAGCGGGGGCGTATTGAAGACGCCCTCGTTGTTCGTCTGCGCGCTGTACTGCTGCCCCGTCTCCTCGTTCCGCACAAGGACGGACGCGCCGGGCACGACCGCGCCCGCGGGGTCTTCGACCGAGCCGACGAGGGTGCCGGGCGCGCCGCCGCCGCCGACCTCGCCCGACTCGGGCTCGTAGACCTGCGGCGACATGCGCAGGTCGTCGGGCACGGGGACGACGGGGCGGTAGCGGTAGAAGGGTTTCTGGATCGGCTGGATGAAGGAGACCGGCGTGCCCGAGATGAGGGAGAGCTGCACGTCGTTCCAGTCCTCCTCGCTCACGTTGTCCACGATGGCCCAGCCCTGGAAGAAGGGCTTGCCTTCGGCGTCGAGGACGACGCGGTAGGTCGTCTTCCAGATGGGCGCGGCCACCGTGTAGCTCACCAGCATCTCGCGCGCGCCCGCGCCGTCGGAGGTGACGGTGATGGTCTTCGCGTCGCGGCGGCGCGCGCTCGCGCTGGCCTCCGCGAACTCGCCCACGTCGCGCCGCGTCCCCGCGTCGAGAAGTTTGACGGCGCGCACCTCCGAGAGGTCGAAGCTCTGCAACTCGCCGCCTTCGGAGGCGATGACGAGCGCGTGGGTCGTGACCGCGGGCTTCTCCGGGTCGGGCTGCGTGCGCCTCTCTTCGACCGTCAGGACGGAGCCGGAGGCGGTGCGCCCCGAGGCGGTCGTGACGGCGACGCGCGCGCCCTGCAACTGGCCGAGCACGCCGGCCAGGCCGCCGGCCGGCCCCGCGGTCGAGGGCGAGATGGAGAAGGGGATGTCGGCCATGCGCGCTGACGGCGGGGCGCTGGAGTTGTAGCTCACCGCCCCGACGCGCCCGCGGCCGAGGTCGAGCACGACCATCGACTTGAGCACGTCGTCCACCTGCGACTGCTTGAAGGAGAGGTCGATCTCGGCGTGGCCCGTGACGGTGCCGCGCCGCTCGATGTACGCGACGCCGTTGCTGTAGAGGATGACGCG
>Ga0213876_10000315_pt1 | contig 42554 bp, 34 predicted proteins | sample BarmaccomBMRX_R9_FD_160113 | JGI IMG/M metagenome (GOLD analysis project Ga0213876, IMG submission 160113) | Root-associated microbial communities from Barbacenia macrantha in rupestrian grasslands, the National Park of Serra do Cipo, Brazil - RX_R9 | ecosystem: Host-associated > Plants > Roots...
AAATGAGCCACTTACTGCCTCGCGGATGCGTTTTCGCCATGTCGGACGGATACCTCGACAGCTAAAAAACCCGCCAAAGCACACGGAACGGCCCGATTTTGCGGCATCGGCTTGGTTAGAAAATGGACAAAGTCGAGCTAAAGCCCCTGCCTAACCTCAGCCGTCCCTACGGGACCAAAGCAATACCCGGCCTTGTGTCCTTAACCAAATGGCAGTGGGGTAAACCCTGGGCTAGGTTCTGCCGGCCCGTTTGGCCTAAGGCAGAGTTTCACCTCGATGGTCATCGAAAGGGTATGATCGATCCCAACCAAGGCGCTTTTGGGGTGGCGGCGCGGCGAAAATGGGGTGGTACTTGCGACATTTTCGGTGCAAATCGCACGTTCCTCGAGGGAGCACCGATTTTTCGTCAGGAAGTCAGGTCAGCGGCGTTGGCCGTCAGGCTCTCGGCCAACGCGGACCGATTCATTGCCATCGCGAATTGCCGCTTCGATTTCATTGAGGGTCATCCCGTCCGCGCAGTCATACGGTTCGTAATAACGGTCGTGGTACTTCTGGAACGCCAGCAATTCCCGGCCATAACCCCTCCGGATCACGGCTGCGTCTATACGCCGCTCCGTCACGGTCTCGGCCGAAGGGCCCGTACCTGTCGCCGATTCGCACGGTCCCGAAACTAAGGCGTGTGTAAGCGTTTGTCGCTGCAGGTCCTCTTCGGCGTGGCAGAGTTCGTGCGCAAGAACTCCGGCGAGAGCGCGGCGCCCCATCCGCTTGACGTCCGCTTTGCTGACCCACAAACGAACGGTTTTTTTTCCGAGACGCACCGCCATTACGTAATCGTCAGTCTTCACCATTTTTACCTTCAGCGCTCGGTTTTGTAAGCTGGGGAACGAGGTGGCGATCATTTCCGCCGCCAGCGCAGCGATGGCGGTCCTTCTCATGCCCGGAGCAAGTTTCCGCCTTTGCCTGGTTCTGCCAAATGGTCTTTCCGAATGCCCGGTTTCGTCCCCGGGCGTGGCCGAGGTTAGTTACGCTGCTACGCCTGCACGCGCCCGCCCGCGACGACCAGCGCCTCGCAAAGCGCGTGCAATTCGGACTCGACATCATCAGGGTCCAGGACGGTCTGGGCCACTTCTTCGCGCAGGAGTTGCGCGTGGCGCCGGCGCAGGCGATGAATCAACGTTTTCAGGGTCGGCAGGCCCACGTTCAGGGCCCGTGCCGCTTGTTCGTAGCTCAAGTTCACCCGTGCGCCTTCATCACCCAGGTACGGCCGCAGGATAGAAAACACTTGCGCTTTACCGCGTGTCGTCTGTTCCTGCTCCAGGCGCCGGGTGGCGCGGTTCAGCAACTCGAAAGCCCAGCGCGCGTCAAAAACCGTTTCCGGCGTCAGCCCGTCTGCAGGTGCCAGGTCGACCCGACTTTCGGCCTCCTTCCAGTCAATCCGGACCATTTGGGCGCGGCCCCCCCGTTTTTCGGCTTGGGCGCGTCGTTGCTCGGTCAGACTGAAGTTCTGGAAGGAGGCCAGCAGAAATGACCGGAAACGTCCTTTGGCCTGGTCGATCGTGCCCAGCGCGCGGCTTTCGATCAGGTGTTCAAAAAACCCTTGCACAAGGTCCTGGGCGTCGTCGGGAGAATGGCCCCGGCGCCGGGCAAACGCGTAAAGCGGCTGCCAGTAGCGTTCGCAGAGCCGGGCGAGGGCCTCCGGACCGTGGGTGGCACCGCTCCGGGCCGCTTCCAGCACCTCGCTCCAATGCGTTGCTTCAAAACGAGCGTGTGAAGCTCTATCCGAATGGTGTGCCGGTTGCATGGATGAAAGATAGCGGCCTTAGGCACAAAACTCCTTCGGGTCACTTTACCAGCCCTGCAGCGGATGACGAGAGAATTCCGAACGGTCCTGGACGCCATGGGGCGCTTGCCGGCGCGGGATGAACGAATCCGGGAAATCCACCTGGTGACAAGCCGGCCGGACATGAGCCTGCAGCCCCTCGGGTCCGGGTTGGCGCCGGTGTCATCGAGCGGAATCGATAAATGGTCAGACCGCAAGCATCAGCGGAGCCTTTTCATGCGATTATAAGGTTGTGAGGAGCCGAAAAGACGAACCGGGCCAGGATCAGAGCACCAGCGTGACGGACCAACCCGAGGAGGGGACACCCCGCCCGGATCCGCAGGAAGAGGACGCCGAACGGCAGCGCTCTAATCAACAACGCGTCGGAGATCAGGAATAAAGGGCTCGAGGCAGTAGAGCCCCTGGGGCAAAAAGGCCGGATTACCGCAGGCATTTGACGCCGGAAAAGTGCACGTCCGCGTTTTCAACACGGCCGGGACACCCGGTGGGAAACGGGTCTGACCATTTGATATGGGCGCGTGCATGCGCCTGGCGCGGCTTCGTGGTTTTCCGGCGAACGTTGAACTTATGGCTACATATCCGTACAAAGATTCTCAATTGCCAACTGCGCAGCGCGTCTCCGACCTGCTCCGGCGGATGACCTTGGAGGAAAAAATCGCCCAGATGTATTCGCACTGGCTGATCCTGTCCCCCGATGGCAATCACCGTGTCCGTACCGACGCCTTTGCTCAAAGTGCAACGACGAAGGATCTCGAAAAGATGCTCAGGCGGGGAGTGGGACAGATCACACGCCCGCTCGGCACGCATCCCGTGGATCCCAAGGAAGGGGTGCGCGCGCTTAATGCCCTGCAGAAATTTCTCGTGGAACAAACCCGGTTGGGTATACCGGCCATCTCGCATGAGGAATGTCTCAACGGGCTCATGATTAAAGGGGCAACACTTTTTTCCTCCGCGTTGAACTATGGTTCGACCTGGAACCCGGAGCTCATCGAAGCAGTCGGCCGGGCAATCGGTAAAGAGGCCAGGCAGCTCGGATGCCACCAGGGGCTGGCGCCCGTTCTGGACGTATCCCGCGATGTTCGTTGGGGACGTACCGAAGAAACGATGGGGGAGGATCCATACCTCGTAGGGGTCCTGGCTACGCGCTACGTCAGGGGACTCCAGGGAGATAACCGTGACCTGCTGGCGACCCTGAAACATTACGCAGGCCACTCCTTCAGTGAAGGGGCACGCAACCACGCGCCGGTGCACCTCGGCTTCAAGGAGCTCAACGACATTTTCATGCTTCCGTTTGAGATGGCGGTCAAGCTGGCGAATGCCGGTTCCGTCATGCCGGCCTATCACGATATCGACAATCAACCGTGTCATGCGTCCCGTTTTCTGTTAACCGAAGTGCTCCGTGACCAATGGGGTTTCGACGGGTTGGTGGTCGCTGATTATGCCGGCATCAATCTGCTCCAGGCTCACCATGGCGTAGCCAGGGACAAAGCTGAGGCCGCCGCTTTGGCATTTAATGCGGGGCTGGACATTGAACTGCCGGCATTCGAATGCGCAGAACATCTGCCGCAGGCGGTCGAGCGCCGGCAGATAAGCGAAGATAAAATCGACGAAATCGTGGCGCGAATACTGGCGGAGAAATTCCGTCTCGGCTTGTTTGAAAATCCGTATGCCGACGAGAACCAGGTGAGTTTGCAATCCGAGGCTGCAACGGCTTTGGCCAAGGACGTTGCGCTGCAGTCAATCGTTTTACTGGAGAATAAGGGGGTCCTGCCTTTGGACACTTCGCGCCAACCGAAGGTGGCGGTGATCGGTCCGACGGCAGACGATCAGCTCGCGATGTTCAGCGGCTACAGCTTCCCCGTCCACTTGATTATCGCCAATTTGCAGGACGAGCGGACTCGGTACGCAAAAACGCCGCGGCAGGCGCTGAATGAACGGTTCGGCACCGAGAATGTCCGGTACGCCAAGGGCTGCGATATCCTTACCGGGCGCAACCCGGAGGCGCCGGTATTTCCGGGCGATGTCGAGTCGAATGTCGCCAACCTGAAGCGCACCTCACCGGTCAGCCGGGATACCTCGCAAATACAGGATGCGATCGACTGCGCCCGACAATCCGACGTCGCCATCGTCTTCGTGGGAGATCTGGCCGGACTCTTTCAAACGGGCACGGTCGGCGAAGGCTCAGATACCGACAGCCTGCGGTTGCCAGGGGTGCAGGAAGAGCTTGTGAGGCAGGTCATCGCGACCGGAACGCCGACGGTTGTCGTCATGACGTCGGGCCGGCCTTATACTCTCAACGGCCTGGAAGAGCAGGCGGCGGCGATCCTTATGGCTTTCCAGCCGGGACAGGAAGGCGCCGAAGCCCTTGCCGATCTGCTGACGGGCAAGGCGAACCCGAGCGGTCGCTTGGTGGTGTCAATACCCAAGAGTACGGGCGCGGTGCCCTATTACTATAATCACAAGCTCAAAAGCGCCGGCACCCCTGTCGCCTATCATTTCGGAAGCAAGTATTGCTTCGGTTATGGCCTGAGCTATACCCGGTTTGAATACCGTGAACTTAAATTTGAGCAGGAGCGCGTCCCCATCGACGATGGGACCATTCGCCTTTCCGTGGAGGTGGAGAATAGCGGGGATCGCGAGGGCTCCGAAGTAGTCCAGGTCTATGTACGGGACGTGTACGCCTCGCTGGTTCGTCCCGTCAAAGAGTTGAAGGCATTTAAACGGGTGACCTTGCAGCCAAAACAGAGGGTCGTGGTCCGCTTTGGCATCCCGGTCGACATGCTGAATTTTACGGACCGGGACAACCGGCGAACGGTTGAAGCCGGCGAATTCGAGATCATGGTGGGCGCATCCAGTGGTGACATCAAACTGAAGGGCCGGGTCGAAGTCGCCGGTGAAAACCGGGTGCTCGGTCGCGACTGGCGCATGGAAAGCCAGGCAGACTGCACCTGGTGACCTCAGCTGCGACCGGCCTTCTTCGACCGGTCTCCCTGTAAGAACGCCGGATCTGCCGGCACGCGACTCTACCGGTGACCACGCAGTAGCAAAGCGCATCAAAATGGCTCGCGATTAGTCGGTCAGGGCATGCACGAAACCCTCGAACCGACCGATCACACCCAAACCGCAACGACCGTTGCGCTTGCGCTCGAGGTGGAAGCGGACCTCAACGTTTACTCGTCCACAGGGCAGGGACCGCCCCCGAAAAGCCGGATACCCCGCCGCTGGCACGAATTGTCATCTTTGCGGCGCGACGGCGGGCACGATCCTGGTTAGACCGAGGTTTGATCTCACGGGCGAAAGCTACACCGCTTTTCAAGTTGATTGAGCCGTTTTTGCCCCGGAGAATCCCTCCGGGCGAAAACAGCTCAAGCATCCTGAGAATGGGTGTAATTGGGCTTGTTATCCGAACCGGGAGCAGCGCTGCTGTCCCGGACGATCAGTTCCGGGGCAATGTCGACATGCTGCGCGTCGGTTAACCCTTGCTCGATCCAGGTCAGAAGGCTGCGCACGGCGAGCTCGCCGATCTTTTCGAAATCTATCCGGACGGTCGTCAGCGCCGGCCGAAAAAAACGCGCCTCGGGCATGTCGTCGAACCCGGTGACCGAAACCTGGGCGGGCACGCGGACCCCGGCGTCCTTAAGCGCAGCGATCGCCCCGAGGGCTAACTGATCGTTCGCGGCGACCACCGCCGTGAACTTGCGCTGGTCCGCGAGCAGCTTTCGCACGTTGGTGTACCCTCCTTCCGAACTCCAATCCGCCTCTACCGATGGCCCGGGATGCAGACGGCGCTCGGCTAACGCATCGATCCAGCCTTGCCAGCGCATCCGGCCGCAAACCCAGGTCTTGTCGCCGGCCAGGTACGCCAGCCGCCGATGGCCTAACTCAAGAAGGTGACGGGTAATCAGGTAACTGCCTTTGCGGTGGTCAAATTGGATGGTGGGAAATGGGCGGCTGGTGCAAGCATCCAACGTCAGGAAAGGTAGCCCGCGCAAACCAAACTCGAGTTCGGAAAAACGGACCTCAAGGGGGACATTGACCAGGATACCGGCCACCCTGTGCGCAAGGAGTTGCTGGGTTGCTTCGCGCAAGACGCACCGCTCCACGCTCGCCACGCCGGTAAGGAGGACTTGGTAGCCGGCGTCCCGTGCTGCCTTGTCGACGCTGGTCAGGACGTGGCCGGGCCCGTAAAGCCGGGTGCCGTAGGAGATGACGCCGATTAACCGCGACCGTTGCCGTACCAATTGCCGGGCGATTTGGTTGGGGTGATAGTTGAGAGCCTTGATCGCCTTCAAGACGCGATCCCGGGTTCTTTCGGCAACGTGTGGGGACCCGTTCACCACCCGCGAGACCGTCTGGTGAGAGACGCCGGTTGCTTTGGCAACGGCATAGAGCGTGGTCGACTGCGGTTTAAACGGGCATTGAGGCATAAAAAACCTGCACGGAAAGTCCGGCATCCGGGAAAACAAAACATTGACGGCAGACGCGTGCGCCGCAACGTTAACGTTCACAAAACACCCCCCCTCATCCACTTCTATGCTGACCCGGCCGGTTTTCCCCAAGCTCATCGCCGTCCTCGGCGGTTTGACCCTCGTCATGCTTAGCCTTAGCCCCGCGCGGGTCGGCGCCGCTACCACGCTCCATTGGTTGGGCTTGTCTGACGGCAATACAATTACCAGCGCCAAAAAGGTCATCGCCGCCTTCGAAGCTAAAAATCCCGACGTCAAGATCGCCTTCGATGCGTATCCCTTTCGGCAGTTGTTTGAAACCATCGAGGTCCGGATGAAGGCGCAGGACGCCGACCTGGACCTGATCCAGGTGGACGTTCCGCTGGTCGCCTCCTATTCCACGCGGGGGTACCTCGCGCCCCTGGACGAGTATTTTACGCCGGACGAACTTGAACACACCTGGGTGGCCGCGTCACGCCAGGCCGGAACGTACCAGGGCAAACTGCTGGCTGCGCCCCTGAACAATTCGACGCAGTTCATGTACGTCAACCTCGGCCTGTTTCAGGACGCAGGCGTGACCCCGCCGTCCTGCCTTACCGCCGGTCAAACCGTTACCCCGGACATGGTGGCATCCCTGGCCGAGAAAGATCGCTGGACGTGGGAACAGGTGGTGGACGCGGCCAAAAAGCTCACCAAGACCGGCCCGTCAGGCCAGGTGTGGGGGTTCGAATTCGACCAGGTCAGCCGCCTTTACCAACTGCAAGCGCTCGGTGAATCGCTGGGCGGACCGCTGGTAGGCGACCACGGGTTGAAAGCCACCGGCTACTTCGACTCCGATTCATGGAAGAAAGCGGCAAAGTGGTACTGGTCCCTTTTCAACGAATCGAAAGTGAGTCCGAAAGGCGTTCCGCCGGCCGAAACGGCGAACCTGTTTGCCGATAACAATGTGGCTATCTTCGTCGGAGGCGAATGGAACATCCTGCTTTTCAAGAAATCAGGCGTGAAATTCGGCATTGCCCCGCACCCGTATTTCGCCGGGGGCAAGCCGGTGACCGGAACGGGCTCCTGGCACCTGGGCATCAATAAAGCTTCCAAGAACAAAGAGGTGGCAGGAAAATTTGTTCACTTTATCAGCGCCGATGACGAGGGCTCACGCCTGTGGTTTGAGGGCCAAGGTCAGTTGCCGGCGACCCAAAAGCTTCTGACCGCCATCGACCAATCGCCGCAATACGCCACCTTCCCGGAATGCGCGTACCTTCTGGGCGTTTATGAGGCACGTCATACCGCCGTGCCCCGGCCTCAAACCCCCGGCTATTTGCAGCTGGAGGACATCTTCGCGTCTACCTACGAAGATATTCGCAACGGGACGGACCCGAACGAAGCGCTGCCGGCGGGGGCGCGACGGGCGGACCGATTCCTGGGGCAGTTCCGCAAGTAAGTAGAGCTGGCAACGATGAAATTTAAAGGCAGTTCGCCGACAGCTTTTCTGCTTCTGCTGCCGGCGTTGATCTGCCTTGTCGTTTTCCGGATCTACCCCATCGCGCTGGCCGCGTGGGGTTCCTTGTGCCAGGAATCCTTCGAGCAGGCGGGCCGGACCATTTTCGTCGGCGTTCAGAATTATGCGGACCTGGTTAGTGACCCGCTCTTCTGGAAATCGCTCTGGGTCACGGTCAAGCTCAACGCGGTGATTAATCCGGTGCAATTGGCCCTGGCGCTGCTTCTGGCCGTAATGGTGAACCAGCGATTTCGTGGCATCGGTTTCTACCGGCTACTGTTCTTCGTGCCAATCGGGGTGTCCCTGCCGATTGCCTGCGTCATCTGGCGGCTCATGCTGGATCCCGCGTCCGGGCTGATCAACTCCCTGCTCGGATGGATCGGCATCAATAAACAACCGTTCCTGATCGATGAGCGTCAGGCGCTCTGGAGTGTCCTGGTGATTGCCACCTGGAAAGGGGTGAGCTTTTGGATGATTTTCCTTTGGGCGGGATTACAGGCAATCCCTTCGGAATTGTACGAAGCGGCCCGGCTTGACGGCGCCGCCACCGCGCGCCGATTTTTCCACATCACCCTTCCCTTGTTGAAACGAACACTGCTGTTTGTCCTGGTCACCGATACTTCCGTGAATTTCCTGCTGTTTGTTCCCATGTTTCTCCTCACGCGCGGCGGGCCGTCCTATTCGACCAACGTCCTGATGTATGAAGCGTACCGGTCGGGGTTCGTTTACGGGGAGATGGGGCGTGCACTCGCGATCGTAATGGTGCTGATTCTGCTCGTCAGCATCACGGTTGTGCTCCAGTTCTATTTCCTGCGCCAGCAGGAACTATCCTGACCATGCGCCGGGCATCGACATTCCTTCGGCATGGGGGTTACCTGATCGTCGGATCTATCTTTTTTCTGCCGCTCTGGTGGGCTTTCAGCTCGTCGCTTAAGCCGCTGGCCGAAGTCTTTCATGACACGTCGCCTTTTCACGCCCGCGCCCTCCTGCCGGTTCCGTTGGATCCGCAGGCTTACGGAGAAATCTTTCAGAAAGGCTTCGGGCGGGCGCTTTGGAACAGTGCCCTGGTGGCATTTCTCTCCGTGACGATCGGGCTGGCGGTGAACGGGTGCGCCGGGTTCGCCTTTGCCGTGCTCTCGTTTCCCGGCAAAAACCTCCTTTTTGCCCTCACCGTCTTCACCTTTTTGGTCCCTTCAGAGGCGATTGCCGTCCCGCTCTACACGGTCGTGCGCAACCTGGGATGGCTGGACACCTATGCCGGGCTGGTGGTTCCGGGCTTGGCCAACGGGATTACGATCTTTTTGTTCCGGCAATTTTTTGCGCAAATCCCGCGAGAACTGGCTGAGGCGGCCCGGGTCGACGGCGCGGGGTGGCTCACGATCCTGTTGCGCATTTACGTTCCGCTTTGCAAGCCGGTCATCATCAGTGCCGGCCTTCTGATCTTTCTTTTTCAGTGGGAAGCATTCCTCTGGCCGCTGATTGCGACCCGCTCAGAGAGCATGCGCGTGGTCCAGGTCGCACTCTCCAGCTTCGAGCAACAGCATCAAACGCTCTGGAACGAACTATTTGCCGCCTCCGTGATCTCCGCGGGGATCCCGTTGCTGATCCTGCTGCCGCTGCAGCGCTACTACATTCAAGGGGTGGTCGGCGCTTCCCTTAAAGGCTGACGCCTTTCCCGGATGACTATATGAGGCCTGTCATTCTCGACACCGACATCGGAAGCGACGTTGACGATTTGTTGGCGCTGGTGTTCATCCTGCGTTCGCGCGAACTGGCGCTGCAAGGGGTGACGACGGTTTACGGCGATACCCGAAGACGGGCGCGTCTGGCGAAAGTGGTCTGCGGCCTGTCAGGCGAGCCGGAGCTCCCGGTAATTCCCGGCCAGGAAAAGCCGCTTTCGGGCAGGCAGGTATACTGGGCCGGCATTGAAGGCGAAGGCGTTGCCGGATTGGATGACGTAAAGCTCGACGCTGAAAACGGCGCGGACGCTTTCCTGCTCAGCCAGGCGGAGGCGCGGCAGGGAGAGTTGGAGATTTTGGCGATCGGGCCCCTGACCAATATTGCCCGTGCCATCGAACGCGAACCGCGATTTTGCAGGTGGATCAAACGGCTCTACCTGATGGGGGGCACGTTTTATGACGATCGGCCGGAACACAACATCCGTTGCGACACCGTGGCCGCGGCAAAGGTCTTTGGCTCGGGCATGCCTACCGTCGCCTTGGGCCTGGACGTGACGATGATCCCATCCATCCGCGAAAAGGACGTGCTGCGTCTGGAGGGGTCGTCCGATCCTCTCTCCCGCTTGGCGGCCGAGCAAATCCGACGGTGGTGGTTGTTCCGTCATGACGCTCAAAATAATCCGCACGATCCGCTCGCGGCTTTGGCGATGGAGCGTCCGGATCTTTTTCGTTTCGAAACGTGCGGCGTGCAGGTGCAACTGGATGGCCCGTTTTACGGGCGGACTTACCGGGTGAAGACCGGGCCCTTGGTTGAGGTGGCAAGTGATGTCTTTTCACACACCGCCCTCGAACTCATCATCGATCGCCTGGCCTACACCCCTTCTCAGGATGGTTAAGCCGGTTTTAGTCCCGAAAGGGCGCTGTGCGCCCTCCCTAACAAACGCCCGCCCCGCCGGGTTGGATTTGCTGAAGGGGCGGAAGAGGGGGTTGCTCACGCTTACGTACCGCCCTGAACCTCAGGCCCCAATAGACGCCCCCTACCTTGTCCGCTTTGCCAAGTGCCGGACTGTAACCGCGGTGCGCGCCGTTCTTCATTGTCGGCTGCGGTGTTTCGCGGCGCTGTGCGTCGCGTACAGGGTCCGCGCGGCGTTTACCAGCCCGACGTGGGTAAAAGCCTGCGGCGTATTGCCCACCTGCCGTTGCCGCCTGGCGTCGTACTCTTCCGACATAAGCCCTAAGGGGCTGCGCTTGGAGACCAGGCGTTTAAACAGGGCCTGGGCTTCGTCGTGGCGGCCCAACAGCCACAGGCAGTCCACCAGCCAGAACGAACACGGTAAAAATGAGCCTTCGCCGGGCGGCAATCCGTCCACCGACTCCGAGCCGCTCGTCGCGTAACGCAGCACGAAACCGTCAACCATGAGTTCCTGTTGGATCCGGTCAACGGTATTCCGGACTCGTTCATCTGAGGGCGGCAGGAAACCAACGATAGGCACCAGCAACAAGCTCGCGTCCAGCTGATCGGCCCCGTAATATTGGGTGAAGGCCTGCCGCTTGGGATTGTACCCTTTGGCGCAAACCTCCTGATGGATCTGTTCGCGCAGCGCTTTCCACCCCGCAAGATCGCCTTCCAAACCGAACTGTTCTATCGCCTTTACCGCGCGGTCGATCGCTACCCAGGCCATGACCTTCGAATGGGTAAAGTGACGCCGCGGACCCCGGATTTCCCAAAGGCCTTCGTCAGGCTGCTTCCAATGCGCGGCGACAAAGTCTACTAGGTGACGCTGCAACCCCCAGGAGGCCTCGCCGGAACGGATGCCGACCGTCCGAGCCAGGTGCAGTGCGTCCATCACTTCGCCGTAGACGTCCAGTTGGAACTGCTCTGAAGCGGCATTGCCGATCCGAACCGGCCTGGAGTTTTCATAGCCCGAAAGGTGCGTCAGTTCAAACTCCTGCAAGCGGCGTTCGCCCGCGACACCATACATAATCTGCATTTGTTCGGGATCTCCGGCCACAGCCCGGAGTAACCAGTTAGTCCAGGCCTCTGCCTCCTCAGTGTAGCCCGACTGCATAAGCGAATAAAGAGTCAGGGTAGCGTCACGCAGCCAGCAAAAACGGTAGTCCCAGTTCCGTACTCCCCCGATCTGCTCCGGCAGCGAGGTAGTCGCCGCTGCGACGATGCCGCCGGTCGGCGCGTAAATCAATGCTTTCAGGGTCAGCAGGGAGCGCATCACCAGATCCCGGGCTTCGCCTTCATAGCTGCATTTTGCCGCCCAGTCTTCCCAAAAACGTTCCGTCCCGGCGAGTGCGCCATCGACATCCAATGGCGGCGGGGGATCCTCGTGGGATGGGTACCAATTAAGGGCGAAAGTTTGCTTCACCCCGGGTTCCACCCGAAAATTGGCGTTACTCGAAAGATCCTCGTTTCTGCCTTGCAGAGGGATCGCGCTGCGCAAAATCAGCGCATCGGGACCGGCCACCGCGGTCAGGCCTCCCTCGATGCGCTGCACCCACGGCACCGCCAACCCGTAGTCGAACCGGATCGTCAGGTGCAGCGTGACGTCCACCGCCCCGTCGATCGCCTCAACGATCCGGACGAGTGCAGGCGCGCCCGCACGGGGCGGCATAAAGTCGGTTAGCTTGAGCACTCCCTGGTCGGTCTCAAACGCCGTTTCCAAAATCAAGGTATTGCCGCGGTACCGCTGGGTTGCGTTTCGCACCGGGTGGGCGGGGCTGATTTGCCAATGGCCATTCCCGGCATTCCCGAGAAGCGCGGCGAAGCACGCGGCGGCATCGAAGCGGGGAAAACCCAGCCAATCAATCGAGCCGTTGACCCCCACCAAAGCGCCCGTGTGCAGGTCGCTGACGAAACCGTAGTCTTCAATCTTCATGCGACGAATAGGGGCTAGTGAAAAGCGGAACCGGGTGCGGACCTGAAAATACGCATTTGCACTCCAAAGCTCGTCGTTCAAGTGCCCGTTGAATGTCAGGGTTGTGGCGGACAAAGCGTTACTAGGCGGCCTCAGGGGTTTGCGACGCGGCGACGTGGCGTATCCCGGAAAATCCGCTTGAACGCAGACCGCGGCTTCCGCCCGACGCTGCGCGCTCAGTCGGTAATCGTGGATCTTGGCCGTTGCCGGGGGCAAGGGGGATCAGGTCTGGACAGAAGGGCAACCAGATCCTCGATTTCGGGCGGAGGCCGCCCGGCGGCAAAGGCAAAGGTGTGGTCGAGGCGAGCCGTCCGTCCGGCGAGAGCCACGAAGCGCACGCCGTTCGCGATCAGGCGCGAAACGCCTTTCGGCAACAAGCTGATTCCCTGTTCGGCTGCCACCATGGTGAGCACCGCGCTGACGCGCTCGGATTCGTGAACGATTCGTGCACGGAACTTTTCTGAGGCGCAAAATCGGTCGAACTGCCGCCGGAACGCCGGGGCGGCATCTCGTGAAACCATCACCCATCCATCGTCCCGCACATTCGCCAGCCGCACGGACTTTTCCCGGGCGAACCGGTGCGCCACGGGAAGGGCAAGGACCAGAGGTTCGCTCCTCCAAAGGACGGTGCGAAGGCCGGGGTCGATCCGGTCGGGAGGCGCTCCGACGAAGCCTCCGTCCAGTTCTCCGGCTCGCAACGCTTCGAGTTGGCGTGCGGGCGGAAGGTCCGTCAGGTGAACCTGGCAGCGGACATGGGACCGCCGGAAGTCCCGCAGGACGCGGATGAGTCGGTCGTCCAGCAAGGCTCCCACGAACGCGAGTCGAAGCCGGGTGGTTTCCCCTTTCGAGGTTCGGCGCGCCGCATCGGTCGCGTGGTCGAGGCGGGTCAGAAGCGTCCTGGCGTCCTCAAGGTAGAGAGCCCCGGCGTTCGTGAGAGTGACGCGGCGCGTGCTGCGCACCAGGAGGTGTACCCCCAGCTTGTCCTCCAGGGATCGAATCTGCCGGGAAAGGGCAGGCTGGCTGAGGTTAAGCCGCTTTGCGGCCCGAGAAAAGTTCAGTTCTTCCGCGGTCGCCTGGAAACATTCCAGTTCGTGCACGGTAGGCCGATTCATGCGCATGCCACATTAATATAATGCAATCATAGCATTTTTCTTCGCATACCGCGGCAGGCATGCTTATCGCCATGAAAACTGCCTTTGCCAACAAATCCACGGTTGATGAGATTCGCCGCCGGTTCGATGGGGATGTCGAACGGTTTAGCCGGCTCGAAAGCGGGCAGCAGGCGACGATCGATGCGCCGTTGGTGCTCGACCTGGTTTCGGCTGCCGCCCGCACGCATGTGCCCGCGGGCGGCACCATGCTCGATCTCGGCTGCGGCGCCGGAAACTTCACGCTGAGAGTGATGCAGGCGATCGGACCGCTCGAGTGCCACCTGGTGGATCTGAGCAGGCCAATGCTGGACCGCGCGGCGCAGCGCGTCAGCGAGGCGGGCGCGCGATCCGTTCGCGTTTATCAGGGGGACCTCCGGCAGTTGTCATTGCCCGAAGAGGAGTTCGACCTGGTGGTTGCCGGGGCGGTACTTCATCATCTGCGCTCCGAGAGCGAATGGGACGAGGTTTTCGGCAAAGTATGGAAATGGCTGAAACCGGGCGGCCGGTTCTATGTTGCGGATCTGGTCACGTTTGCCGACCCCGAGGTTGACGGTTTGATGTGGAAACGCTACGGCGACTACCTTGAGGGACTGGGCGGGCCGGGGTATCGCGAGACGGTCTTCCGTTATATCGACCGGGAAGATACGCCCCGATCGTTGCCCTTCCAGATCGCGGGCCTGCAGAAAGCAGGTTTTCAAGCTTACGATATCCTGCATCGCAACAGCGTTTTCGCCTGCTACTTCGCCCGGAAATAAAGGCGGCAACCTTCGCGTCCGCAACGGGGCGGATTTACTGATCCACGGAACGGCCGGAATCGTTGCCCTGACGGACTTTGACCAACGCCAGTATCAATCCGGCAATCGCCTTGGCCCGCTTGGGAAGCGGCTTTTGCAAGGTACAAGGTCTGCCAGCGGTCCCCGCCCGGCATCCGTGAAAACCAGCGTTCATGACCTCATCAATCAAAACCTTCAATTTCAAGACCAGACCCGCCGTGCTTTGTTGGGCCCATGGCCACGATAGCGAAGACGTTAAAGATTGGCGACGATCTGGAAGTGAACCGCCTCGGATTCGGCGCGATGCGACTGACCGGCAAGGGAATCTGGGGTGAGCCGAAAGACGTCAACGAGGCAAAACGGGTTTTGAAGCGTGCGGTGGAACTGGGCGTGAATTTCATCGACACCGCCGATAGTTACGGCCCCGCGGTTAGTGAGCCGTTGATCGGCGAAGCCCTCGCTCCGTTCCCAAAGGGTCTCGTCATCGCGACCAAAGGGGGGCTGACCCGGCAAGGCCCCGACCGATGGCTACCCGTCGGCAGACCGGAGTACCTCGCGCAGCAGGTTGAAATGAGCCTTCGTTTCCTCAGGACGGAAGTCATCGACCTCTGGCAATTGCACCGGATCGATCCCAAAGTTCCCCTGGAGGAGTCGCTGGGCGTGATTGCGAAACTCCAGCAGGAGGGCAAAATCCGCCATGTCGGCCTCAGCGAGGTAAAGCCCGCCGAGATTGACCGGGCCCGCAAGGTGGTCGAAATCGTCAGCGTTCAGAATCGGTACAATTTAGCGGACCGCCAGCACGAGGACGTGCTGGAGTATTGCGAAAAGCAGGGGCTTGCTTTCATACCCTGGTTTCCCGTCGCCGCCGGCAAACTGGCCCAGCCCGGCGGAACGCTGGACACGATCGGGCAACGCCACGGTGCCACGGTTGCGCAGCTGTCGATCGCTTGGCTGCTGCACCGCAGCCCGGTGGTGCTTCCGATTCCCGGGACATCGTCGGTTGCTCATCTCGAGGAAAACCTCAAGGCCGCGCAGATCCCTTTGTCGGATGCTGAACTGAACGAACTTGAACGAGCGGCTAAATAGGATGCCGGAAGTGGGGCGCCCCCGCAGCACCAAGGCCCCACCGGCCTGACCTCGCGCACCACCCGTCGGAGGTAACCAGCCCGGGGCGGCCGGCGTCACTCAAATCCAACCAGCGGGTGCGGGACGTACGGCGCCTCCAAGGCCCGGAGCTCCTCGTCGGACAACTTGATCGATAGGGCGGCCACGGCGTCTTCCAGGTGCTCCGGTTTGGTCGCCCCCACGATGGGCGCGCTCACCGCCGGCTGCTGCAGCAACCAAGCCAGCGCCACCTGGGCGCGCGGCAACCCCTGCGCCTTGGCCACCTCTCCCAAGCGGTCCACCACCGCCCGATCGGCCGCTTCGGTCGCGCTGTAGAGGCCCTTGGCGTACTGGTCGCTCCGGGCGCGTTCGGTGCTGCCCTGCGCTTCCCAGGGCCGCGTCAGGCGGCCCCGCGCCAGCGGGCTCCAGGGCAACACCCCAATGCCTTGGGCCCGGCACAAGGGCAGCATCTCGCGTTCCTCCTCGCGGTACATCAGGTTGTAGTGCGGCTGCATGCTCACGAAGCGCGTCCAGCCGTGCAGCTGCGCGAGGTAAAGCGCCTGGCAGAACTGCCAGGCGAACATCGAGGAAGCCCCCAGGTAGCGGGCTTTCCCGGCCTTGACCACCTCGTGCAGGGCTTCAAGGGTTTCTTCGATGGGCGTCTCGTAATCCCAACGGTGGATCTGGTAGAGGTCGACGTGGTCGGTGCCCAGCCGCCGCAGGCTCGCGTCGATCTCGGTCAGGATGGCCTTGCGCGAGAGGCCCCGGCCGTTGGGGTCCTGCGGCCGCATGGCGCCGTAGACTTTGGTGGCCACCACCACCTCCTCGCGCCGGGCAAAGTCGCGCAACGCGCGACCCAGCACCTCCTCGCTGGCGCCGCCCGAATAGACGTTGGCGGTATCGAAAAAGTTAATCCCGAGTTCGAGCGCCTTTTGGATGAAGGGCCGGCTTTGTTCCTCGTCCAGCGCCCAGGTGTGCCAGCCCTTTTCCGGGCTGCCGTAGGTCATGCAGCCCAGGCAGACGCGCGACACTTTGAGCCCCGTCCTGCCAAGTCTTACGTAATTCATATGCCTTTGCCGTTTCGATACTTCGATTAATGGGAGCTGGCAGGATCGCGCCGGCTATGTTGCGGTTCATAGCCCAAGACGCCCCTTGCTTTGTCAATGGAAAGGAGCATCTCGTTTGTGTCGAGCGGCTTTTTCAACGGCACGCCGCGGAAAACCTCCGCAACCAGTTCCGCTGTCGGCCGTGACATCACCGTGTCGCAATTGGCAATGACGAATACGTTCGCGCCTTTGAACGGGGCCTCAAGCGCCCGCAGAATGCTAATGCCATTCAGACAGTTATCTTAATAGAATGTCGGCTCAGGGAGATGCCGGCGCCGGAGGATGCTGCGCAGCTCAGTCCCTGCCTAACCTCAGCCGTCCCTCCGGGACGAAGGCCACGCCCGGCCTGCCGCCCTTAACTAAATGGCAGTGGGGTAAAGCCTGGGTAACCGTCAAATCACGATCGAGCCCTCCTAAGGCGTCACGCCTGCACGCCCGCCCCGCCGGGTTGGATTTGCTGAAGGTGCGGCAGAACCCGCCGGCAACGCCTTCTGTCGCTCCTCCAGGGCTCGATCGGGGGAGGGGTGCGTTCCCAAGGGTGGAACCCTGCACTAAGGTCTCCCGGCCCGTTGGGCGTAGGCCGTTTATACGGTCTAATAAGTGTAACGCTGGCAGGGCACCTGGGAAGGAAGGCAAAAAATTTACCTCCATGGCCGTCGAAATGGTATAAGCCTGAAACTTTTCGCCCGTATCGCGATCGAAGATCGTCTCCAAAACCTCAACGACCAGCTTTGCGCTCGCGGCGGGCGGGTTTTCCCGACCCCGGCGTTTGCGGTCCAGCAGGGACAGGTCGGCCAAAAGTTCGCTCGTTTCGTCGAGCCAAAGGCCCCCGAGTCTTGTCATTAAACCGGGCGCACCCAGGGCGGCACCGCGAAATGCAGGCCGAGCGGTCTTGGCCCCTGAAAGTGACGGCCGGCGGCGTTCTGCCTGCGTTAAGGGTAAAAAGCATCGCCGGGAGGAAAACCCAGAACCGCGCTTGAGCGCTCCATCGAGCCGCGCGATCGTACCCTTCGCATGAAAACGGCAGCCCGTCCTTTTCGAGTCGACAACTTTTCGTGGTGACTTGGATAACGAAACGCCATGCATGCGACGTCACCTTGCCGACGGCAACGATTTTTAACCGGAGGGGGCAACGATGCCGTTCATTGAATCGAACAAAATCCGTTTTCATTACGCGCTGGGCGGCGCTGCGCACGGTCCCCTGGTGGCATTTCAGCATGGACTGGGCGGCGACATTTCCCAGCCGCATGGCGTCCTTGGCGAGTCGGTCCGCTTGCGGGTCTTGTCCTTCGATTGCCGAGGTCATGGCCGTACCCAACCGCTCGGGCCTCCCGAGCGGCTCACGTTTTCGAGCTTTGCCGACGATCTCCGGACTGTTCTCGACGCGCTGAATGTCGACGGCCTTACGGTCGGCGGTATCTCCATGGGGGCCGGAGTCGCGCTGAATTTTGCCTTGCGCTACCCGGCGCGAGTGCGTGCCCTGATCTTGTGCCGTCCCGCGTGGCTCGACCTTCCTGGTCCTCGCAATCTGGACATCCTGCAGACCATGTCCCGGTGGCTCAGGCAAGTGGGACCACAACGCACAAGGGAGTTGCTTCCGGCTGATCCTGAGTTCTGTCGCATCCAAACGGTTAGCCGGGACAACGCGGCGTCACTCCTGCGCCAACTGGAGCGGCCAAGCCTGGAAGCGACCATCGCCACGCTGGCGAGATTGCCGGCGGACGCGCCTTGTCCCGCGCCGGAGGGTTGGCGCGCGGTCCGGGTGCCAACGTTGGTGCTCGTCAACCACTTGGATGCGCTGCACCCGGTCGAGTACGGGCGGCGGCTCGCCGAGGGTATTCCAGGCGCACAGTTGGTGGAAATCACCGCTAAAGAACGCAACCCTGCAGCGCACGCCCGTGAAGCACGGGAAGCGATCGAAACCTTTGTCGGAGGGCTCTAACCTGACGTCAGAAACCGGTCGCTTCCACGATCGCAACGGTCCGGTTTCGACCGAGGTGGCCGGACCGATCAACCCTGGATTTCCGGGGTGGAAACCGCCATCACGGTGTGGGAAGTCAGGGGGTGCATTGAACCGTTTCCGGCGCGAACTACCAATCTCTGCATTTGTTATCCTGCACGCGGACGAAGCAAACCGGCCCGGCTTGGCAGCGTAGCCGATCAACGATAATCGTCCGTGCGGGAGTCGTGGAAGCCGGTTTGTTGGCCGTTTCCGGAAAAAACCGAACGACGCGGGATCCGCAATCGGTCTGGCGGGAATGCGCCCCTGAAACGATTTACACCGAAGCGACCGGCCTGCGGACAGCAGCGGGCCAGGGCGTCACACGTTTCCGCAGAATACCTGCGCGGTTTTTCCGTCCAAGGATTAACCAATGCAACCAAGCGATCGGCCGATCCTCAAAGTACGCTGCAATACAAGCATCCTAAACGGCAATGCGAATTATCGGCTCGCCCATTGAAAATGCCGGAACACCCCTGAAAAGCGGCTTTTCAAGTGCCCAAAGGCGGTGTCCCAGGTTGCACTTTCAATGCGGAGGTCAATACTTCTCGCCGGGAACGGCTCTGAATCTAAGTAAGAACGAAGTGTATTCGCTTATGGACTTTGATCCCCTTTTTGTCTCGGGAGAGATTCAGAACGACGACCCATTAAGGCCGGTTCCCGAGCGGGCCCGTTGACTCGCCAAATCGGATTCCGAGCAATTTATAACTCTTCGAGATGCCGTCGGCCAAAGAGCGAATCAAGAAAGCCCTGCCCAGCTGGCTTTTGCTCATCCGCCGCTACTGGAAGGCGCATGGCGTCTTACCGAACCTCGTTTGCCCCGCTACTTTTAACGAGAAGGTTCTGTACCGTATAATTTTCGACCGGCGGCCCGTGCTGGCGCAGCTGGCCGATAAAGCGGCTGCGCGCTCCTATGTAGAGTCACGACTCGGCCCCGGAGTGTTGCCGGAGCTTTACTGTTTGACGACTCGTCCCGAGACAATTCCCTTCGATCGACTTCCGAACTGCTTTGTGGTGAAGCCGACGCACGGCTGCGGCTGGGTTCAGATCGTCAAAGACAAATCGGCCCTCGACCGTGGCGCCCTGATAGAGAGTTGCACCCGATGGTTGAATCAGAGTTATTACGAGATCACGCGGGAGTGGGTCTATAAGGATATCCGACCGCAGATTATGGTCGAAGAATTCGTCGACGACGGCAGCGGGACTCGCCCGAGCGATTACAGGTTCTTCGTCTTTGGCGGCACGGTCGAACTGATTCAGGTTGACCTCGGGCATCTCATCACGGATCGGGTACGGCTCTATACACCGGCTTGGGCAAGGATTGCGCCCGGAGCTGGCAGTGAGGTTCCCCGGCCCGCCCGTCTTGCCGAGATGCTCGCTGCCGCGAGGATCCTTGGCGGAGGCCTGGATTTTGTGCGTGTTGATTTCTTCGCCACAGCCACGCGGCTGTACGTCGGCGAACTCACGACCTCACCTGAAGGTGCCATGGGCCGACTCGTTTTGAAGGACCTTGAACGGCATTTGGGCGGACGTTGGAAACTGCCCCGCTTCGCGCAACTACGGTCCGCCTCACGATCGAGCGGCACGCCCGGCGAAAGCTCGGATGCGCGTACGCAGAAGGTTTCCATCATCATCGTAAATCATAATTACGCCCGGTTCCTGCGCCAGGCTATCGATAGCGCGTTGTCCCAGACCTACACCAATACCGAGGTCATTGTCGTCGACGACGGGTCGACCGACGATTCATCCGCGATCATTCAGTCCTACGGCTCACAGATCATCCGCATATTAAAGGGTAACGCCGGCCAGCTTTCCTGCTATTATAGCGGATTTGCGGCTTGCAGCGGTGACCTCGTGCTTTATCTGGATGCCGACGATTTCCTTTATCCGGAGTGCGTCAGTGAAGTGATCGCCCATTGGCAACCGGGATGCGTCAAGGCCCATTACTATCTCGATGTCGTGGATGAAGGCGGAGCCAGGATGGATGCAGTCGTCCCGAGTGGGTGCTTGGGCAAGGGTAAATCTCCGTTGAAAATGATGCGCCTTTTCGGCACTTACTGTTCACCTCCCGCCAGTGGAAACGTCTATAGCCGGGATTTTCTCGCCAGGATTCTGACGCCCGAGAATCAAAGGACGTTACGGAATTTTTACGTGACGTCCTTCAGCGCTGACGCGATTCCCATCTTCGCCGCACCATACTTCGGCACCATCGTGGCTATCCCGCGCACGCTGGCGTGTTACCGCCGCCACCGTGATGCCGCCGCGGCCGTGATTTCGCAGTTTGAGGTCGAAGCCGATCTGCAAAAATTGGAGCGGGACCACCAAAAGGACCTGCTCAGAGATCGCGGGTGGCGACTCGCGATCGGCCGGAATGAGGCATCCAGATTATCGGAGCCATCGCGGCTGAAGCGGCGTTTTTGCTACTTGCGTCTTTCCGGCCGCGGACTCATTGCCTCAGACCGGCGTTTAACCCTCGTCGCCAAGGGCGTTTGGTCCTGCCTTTGGTGGAATGGATATTCCTGGACGCAAAAGGTTGCGATCAGCGCGTGGTTCCTGGGAATGGCGATTCTCCCGTCCGGAATGGTACGGGCGTTGATCCGCCCGGCGCTCGGAATAAGCGATCGTACTCCGAGACTGAGGCAATTTCTTCAGGTCAGGGAAGGCCGGCGCGGGCGTACCTGCGAGGAGTGTGGAACCGGCCCGGCAGCTTAACGTTTTACCTTCTTCCGAGCCACGGATCCCGATCGCCGGGACCAAACCAAGACCAACGCGGGGCCGCCTAACACTAAAAACGCAACCACCAAGGTTGGGGCAATAAAGCACAAACCAAGAAACAGAATTCCGCCCAGGATCACCAGCACCGCGTCCAGCAACCGCCGGAGCAGACCTTTTTTCGCGTTATCCACAACGCCGACCTTACGCTCTGGAACCGAAACGGACAACGATCTTACGACGCGTGCAGCGTAGAGTTGGTCCGTTCGGCCACCGGGCTGCCTTTTGACGGTAAGCGCACCGCGGCGGCGGGCCCGTAAAGACGATCGAACCCCTCCCTGCTGGCAGCCCGGTCAATTCAGGGCCGGGGAACGGAACGAAAAGCGATTCGCCCATCGGGACGCATGAAAGCGGCGCCCCGGAGCGTCTTCCCGCGCAGGAGGCCCCAATGACGCGGCGCGGTAATCAAACGCCGACCCCGAACGGCTGCGCCACTTAACACCCGCCCGGACATGACTCCGGCGGGTTGATCAAACCGGAAAAGGGCTCGGCGGCCATTGTTCGCGAAAAAGGCCCAATCCGATTTGACGGCTGAACCCGAAAACAGAATTGCCGAATATGCAGTCGGGGCGACCTGTGGTCCCAATCAACTATGAGAAATCTACCTGTAGAGGCGGTGGACGTGCGCGACTACGTCGAGGCAATTTGGGATAAACTAAGCGGTGAGCACCTCTGGACGCTCAATCATCTCTCCGTGACCGACGATTTCGGTTCGCTCACCGACATCGAAAGCTTTATGGCTGCCTACCCCCGCAAACCAAGATCCGCCCGGGCGGTGGCGAAGGCCTACATTGCGCAGGCCCTTGCCGCGCCCGGGATCGTGGCGCTCCTGGACGACTGATACCATTTCGACGGCCATGGAGGTAAAATTTTGTTTTCCTTCCCAGGTGCCCTGCCGGATTGACACCTTTTAAACCGTATAATCGGTCCAGACCCAACGGGCCGGGGGACGGTTTGATGGCCTCCTAAGGCGTCACGCCTGTACGCCCACCTTGATAAACGCCCGCCGCGCCGGGTTGGATTTGCTGAACGGGCGGCAGAACCCGCCAGCAACGCTTTCTGCCGCCCTTTCAGGGCTCGATCGTGATTTGACGGTTACCCAGGGGGTAAAGCCCTGGGCTAAATTCCTTTGGCCCTTCAGGCCATCAAACTGTCTCCCGGCCCATTGGGCCTAAGACCGGTTCAACCAGCTACGGAGCATCTTCCGGCGGCGACACCCCCCTTGAGCCGACATCCTCTACCGAGGTAACTGTCTGAATGGTATGAGAGGTCTTGGGTGATATTTGTTCGGCCGCCCAGGCGGGAAAATGCCGGCTTTTGCATTCAATCGGGCTCCGTTGGCCTCCGCTTCCGCCATCGAATGGTGAATGCCATGCATCCGCGACGAAGGTGCCGCCCGTGAGCACCACGCCCAGCCAGCCGGGAATTTCGCTGTCCCGGAGATTTCTTTCGGTCATTTGTTACCGAACGTAATCCGTTCATGCGTCGCGTGGGTGGCCCGGTCACCTGCGGCCATGCGCACCCGGTTGCTGGTTGCGCCGGCTTCATGCCTGGGTCTCGGGCCGGCGTTAAATGGGATTTGAGCGCCGGGACGGGCTTTGAGTCCTGTTGTCATTGATCCGGAACCGATTTAACTGCAAGAAGGGTGCAAATCGTTTTACGATTAGGCGTAAACTGGCGGCAGTTTCGTTCCCCGTTTTATTCCCATGAGCACTATTGACTACCGGATCGGCAACGATCTGGACCTGAGCGAGGTCATCGAGCTTTATAACGCTTCAACGCTCGGCGAACGCCGTCCAACCACCGATCGGGACCGCATGGCTGCGATGCTCCGGCACGCTAACCTGATCATCACAGCCTGGGATGCAGAAAACCTGATCGGTTTGGCACGCACCCTCACCGACTTCGTCTATGTGGGATATTTGGCGGACCTGGCCGTCCACGCCGGCTACCAGCGTCGTGGCGTCGGAAAGGGACTCATCGCCCGGACCCGTGCCCAGATGGACCCCAGGTCGACCCTGGTTTTGCTCGCTGCACCCAAGGCCGCGGATTATTACCCGCATGTTGGTTTCACCCGGCATGACAGCGCGTGGACGTTGCGAGCATCCGATCCGTTTCCACTACCGAGCGCTTGAAGGCTCACTCCATCGCCCTTCAGTTGGGGTATTCACTGGTGGAATGCAGCATCTAAAGGGAGCACGTTCCCCCGGCACAGGAGTTCGATATCGGAATCTGCCCGTGGAGTCCCCTCGCGGGCGGTTTTCTTTCAGGCAAATACCGGCGAGACAACCAAAACACAGCCGCCGCGGGCCGCCTCAACGTGGTGAAAGACACGGGTAACACCATTCAGACAGTATCTTGGTAGAATGTCGGCTCAGGGGTTGTCGGCGCCGGAGGATGCTCCGTAGCTGGTTAAATCGGTCTTAGGCCGGACGGGCCGGTTCTTAAGCCCAACGGGCTGGTTCTTAGGCCCAACGGGCCGGGAGAACATAGCCCAGGGCTTTACCCCCTGGGTAACCGTCAAATCTCGATCGAGCCCTGAAGGGGCCGCAGAGGGCGTTGCTCACGGTTTCTGCCGCCCCTTCAGCAAATCCAGCCCGGCGGGGCGGGCGTTTGTTAGGATGGGCGTACAGGCGTGACGCCTTAGGAGGGCTGAGTCGGGAGGGAAACCGCCTTCCGAGGGTAACCCCCACGGCCATTTAGTTAAGGGCCCGTGGATGGGGGCGCTTTCGTCCCGGAGGGACGGCTGAAGCGCTGCCCCGGAGGGTGCCGGCTTCCAAGCGGCCAGCCAAACCCGGCGCAACCCTCGACGCCGAAAACCCGAACGGCTCCCCAATCTTTGATGCCCGCCTGCTTATGGCTGTTTCAGGCGCCTGAAAGGGATCAAAAGGCGTTATGGTCGTTATTTGGACACATTTTACCTGCCCATCCAGGTTTGACGAAATGCCCGGGGGGTCTGGTAAAAGACGGCTTTGAACCGGCGATCAAAGTAGCCCTGATCAGAAAAACCGACCTGCTTCGCCACCTCCCCGATAGGCAGCGAGCTCCTTTTCAGCAGGGGGATCGCGTTGGCCAGACGAACGAGGGTAAGATAGCTGACGAACGTCATTCCCGCGACCTTTTTGAACGCCTTCATGAATTGAGGCAGGCTCATCTTGGTCAGCATGGCGCCCTGTTTGAGCGTCATAGGCTCGGCATAGTGGTGAGCCACAAAGTCGAACAGGGGTTTGACTTTCGCCACGCGCTCTTGTTGGCGAATCAGCTCGGAACGGGGAAAATTTACGGCGCGAAAATGCCGGGCCAGATGGTAAAGCATTTCGAGGAGATACACTTTGCAGGCAGCCTGGAAAAAATCGCTACGGTCGAAATACGACCGCAAGAGCTGCGCTACGGCCTGATGCACCTGCGGCAGAACCGGCCCGTCCCGGCGCAACACTCTCGCCCCACCGGCGGGCTGCGCGTAGAAAGGAAGCAAGAACACGTGGTCAAGCGGCGGCAGGCCCGGACCATGCACGAACTCCGGCAGAAAGCTGATAACGATGACCCGCGTGTTCAATCCGGGCGTATCCACCGTCATGTGCAGCTTCAGGTTTTCGACGACTAAGACTTCGCCCGGGGCGAGCTCAACCTGGCGTTTGCCCATCTGCATGCGGGCATCCCCATCCAGCGGCATAAACAACTCGAGCCTCTCGTGCCAACTCAGCCCCGGCGTGAAATCGTGGTGGCGATAATGAAATAACTTGATGATGAACGGGAACTCGCGATCCAACGGTTCGTCATACCGGCCCGTCGGATCTAACCAGATCCGGTGCGGCTCGAACGCCAAACGATTCGCAACCCCATAAAGTTCCTCGGTGTAACTTTTGATCTTCATTAAACTTGAGTTTGACGCATCATGCGCCCGCGCCCAGGACGGTTTGTGCCCGGCACGATCTAACGAAACTCCGTGCCTGGCTGGCAACCAGCTTTTTCGGGTTTGGCGTGGTTTGACGGAATCCCGGAAACCGCCGGGTTCGGGCCGGATTCGCCGGCGGTTGTGAGCGCGTCCACCCTCCGGTGGGCACGGTGATTTTGGCCGGCCTTCAATGAGAGAAAAGTGACCGGACCGTTGGAAATCGTTAAAATATTTTTCGTAATTGATTTGACACCATACAAGCCCGGCCGCATAAAAAACGTTGTACTGACGCGGTTTCTCTCCATCCCCCGCCTATTTACATGGAAACGCGTGAGGCCGGCGCCCTGAGTAAGGCTGCCCGCCAGCGAGAGGTGTTTACGTGAGGGCTTGCCCGGCAAGAGAGGACCAGTCCCATGAGACACCGTTTCCTGCTACCAATGGTCAGGCCGGAGAAGATCCAATCGACCCCTCTTAATCAAGTCTGTCAAGTCTGGCGACGGTTGGGCCCTTTTTCATTATGGATCCCCTGGTCATAGGAGAAAACCTCACCAGATCGTATGGGCCAACCGTCCCGGTTAACTCCGTTTCGTTTGCGATCCGGCGCGGAACCGTCACGGCCCTGCTCGGCGCCAACGGAGCAGGTAAAAGCACGTTGACGCGCCCGATGAGCGGGGGCACCCGGCCGGACCACGGCCGTCTGGTGTTCGATTCGCACCCGGTGTCGTTCCCCGAATACTCGGTCCGAAGGGCGAAGGACCTCGGAAATCGGGTAGTTCACCAGGAGCTCTCGGTGCGCACGAACCTGAATGCGGCAGAGAAATTTTTTCTGGAGTTAAGTGAGCTTTTTCCAGGTGGCCCGTGGCGTCGACAAGCCGGTGTTTTCGTCTTGGTGGTCTTCGGAATGGCCGCGTGGCTTTGCCTCACCGGGGTTAATACCGCGTCGGACGTCAACGCGGCGAGTTCTTACACCTTTCTCAGCGTTGCCGCGGTCGTGATGGGCGGCTGCGATCTCGTTGGCGGCCGAATCGAGCCGGCGGGCGTCGTCTTCGCCGCTGTGACCCTCTCCCTCCTGGGCACCTTGCTGGGCTTTATGCGGCTTAGTTCAGACGATATCGCCCCGGTTCAGGGCTTTCTCCTGATCGGCATCGTGATTTTACGAACCCTCTGGGCGCGCCCGCGATGAGAAAGCTCTTTGAGCAACCGTGGATTTGGGCACTCGTAGGCGTCGTCGTCCTTTGGGTCCTCTTGAGCATCGGCGCCCACCAGGTTGGTCTTGGTAACCTCAGCGGCATCGTGGCTTCTGCCGCCTTGCTTTGCATCGTGGCGATCGGGCAAATGCTGGTGGTGACCACCGGGGACGGGGCCGTGGACCTCTCTATCCCGAGCGTCATCACGCTTTCCGCCTTTGTCACCACCAGCGTTACCGGCGGTCAGGACGCGCGCCTGGTGCTCGGTTTGGTGATCGTGGCTGCACTCGGGGCGTGCGTGGGCGGGGTGAATGCGCTTATCGTTAACCGGCTGCGTATCCCACCGATCATCGCCACGCTGGCGGTGGGGTACATCCTGACCACCGCGACCCTGGTTTTCAACCGGGGCTTCAAAACCTACGCCGTGAGCCCGATGTTGGCGTACGCAGCCAGCGGGCGCGTTTTTGGGGTGCCGATCATCCTCCTGCTCGCGCTGGTTCTGACGTGGGTAACGGCCTGGCTGCTGCACGCGAGCGTTTACGGACGGAAACTTTCGGCCGTCGGCCAGAACCGGCGGGCTGCCCGCTTCGCAGGCGTCCGCGTGGAGGCCACGACCCGGACCGCCTATGTGCTCAGCGGTTTGCTGGCTGCGGCCGGTGGTGCGCTGCTTTCCGGTCGCGTGAGCGGCGCGTTTCTGGAAATGGGCACGCCTTACCTGTTGCAATCCGTTGGTGCCGTCGTCGTGGGCGGATCCTCGATCCTGGGAGGAAGAGGAAGCGCCTTCGGCACGCTCCTCGGCTCCATTTTTCTGGTGATGATCGTCACGACGATGCAGGTGCTGCGCGTGGCCGGCGGTTCCCAGGACATCGTTGAAGGCATGCTTATTATCCTTGTGCTCGCGGTGGCGACCGTCCGGGCACCGGAAACCAAAAAGGCCTAACCTGAAAAGCCGGAAAAACGAGGTGCGCGCAATATGAAAATTGCAGTCTTAGGCGCGGGCGCGATGGGCAGCGTCATCGGCGGTGCGCTGGCAAAAGGTGAAAATGAAGTCGTCCTGATCGACGTCGCTAAAGAAGTCATCGCCGCCATCAACTCCAGGGGCCTCACCGTTCGGGAAAAGGACGGGCATGAAGAAACCATCAAGCTCTTGGCAACGGACCAGCCCGTTGCCGTTGGTCCCGTCGATTTGGTTGTCGTTTTTGTAAAGTGCTACCACACCGAGAGCGCGATCCGGAATGCTGCCCCAATGATCGGGCCGCGGACCGCGGTCTTGTCACTGCAAAATGGCTGGGGTAATGGCCCGATGATCGGGAAAATCGCCGGCTTCGACAAACTGCTGCTTGGAGTCAGCTATCATAGCGCGACGGTCCTCGGGCCTGGTCACGTCCTTCATGCCGGTGTGGGGAATACGTTTATCGGAGAACTTGACGGTACATCCTCAGATCGCCTGGCGCTGATCGCGAACGCGTTTAGCGCGGCCGGAATACCCGTTACGCCGACCACATCCGTCTTGAAGGAGATCTGGTCGAAGCTCGCCCTTAACGCCGTGACGCTGCCTACCTCGGCGTCGATCCGCCTCAGTGCGGATCACTTGCTGGCTACCGAGGAGATGGAGCAGTTGATGCAAGCGCTCCTCCGGGAAGCCGTTGCCGTCGCGCAGGCCCAGCAGATCCCGCTTGATTTCAACGAACGCTGGCAGGCCATCGCCGGCCTGCTCGGAAAGCTGGCTCCCGGCACAAAAGGCTCGATGCTCCAGGATGTCGAGCGGCATCGCCGCACGGAGATCGACGTGATCAATGGCGCGATTGTGGAAGCCGGCCGTCGGTTCAGCATTCCGACGCCCTATAATAATGCGATGCTTTGGTTAGTTAAGGGGTTGGAGAATTCCTTTGAAAACTGAGGTTACACCGGGTTGCAAGGGGCATGAGCCGGTCTGTTGGAACCTAACCCAGGGCTTACCCTCGAAATCTGACCTTCCACCCGACCGCCTATGACTACTCAAATCCGTTTCTTTGGCGTGGCTGCCTATGAGTTGATCACCGGCCGGGGCCAGCACATCCTGCTTGATCCCTTTCTGGATGAGAATCCGGGAAGCCCCGTCAAGTCGCAGGATCTCGACCAGGTCGATTTGATCGTCGTGAGCCACGCGGCGGTTGATCACCTCGGAGACACCGAAGCGATCGCGCGCCGGACCGGCGCGCCTGTGATTTGCGGAGGTGAGGTGAAGGCCTATCTCGTCGCCAAGGGAATCCCGGCAGGCCAGATCCGAGCCACCACGTGGGGCATCGCCGTGGAAGTGGCCGGCATCAAAGTCCAGCCGCTCGAGTGCCATCACTGGTCCCAGATCCGGATGCCGGACGGAACCTATGCAAGCGGCGTTCCGATGGCGTTCATCGTCTATGCCGGCCCCGGAGTTCGGTTCTACCATTACGGTGACACGGCGATCTTTTCGGACCTAAGGTTGCAAGCGGAACTCTACCAGCCGACCATCGGGTGCATCGGGATCGCGAATCCACTCGAGATCTTGCACCGGTTTCCCATGCCGGGTAAAATGCTCACGGCTGAGATGAACCCGCGGGAAGGGGCGTTGGCGGCACAGTGGCTCCAACTCAAAACGGTTCTGCCGTGTCACTTCATCAATCCGGACTGCCCGGAAGTGGCAGAATTCCACGAATACCTCGCCGCCGCCGGGCGGAACGGCGCGAGCGTGCCGGAATCCATCGTTCTGAAACCTGGTGACACCATCGAAGTGCCATGAAAGCAGCGATCTTTGATGCTCCCCATCAGATGCACGTCGGTCACTGGAGGAACCCGGAGCTCGGGCCCGACGATGTGCTGATCTCCGTGAAGGCCGCCGGGATTTGCGCCGGCGACCTTTACATCTATACCGGTAAGAATCCGTACACGAAATACCCGATTATCGGCGGCCACGAGATTTGCGGGGTAGTGGCGGGAACCGGTTCAAACGTAACGGGGATGGCTGCGGGCCAGTTGGTAGTGGTGGAACCGTTTTTAAGCTGCGGACGATGCTATGCCTGCCGGGTTGGAAAACCGAACTGCTGCACGAATTTACAGATCATCGGCGTCCATCGGGCGGGCGGCTATGCCGAGGACGTCGTTGTACCCGCAACGCACGTCCACGCGGTGCCGGCCGGCATGTCTCCGCTCCGGGCGTCCTTCGCTGAACCGGTCACGATCGCCATCCATGCGTGCCGGCGCGGCACGGTCAGCGCGGGAGAGTACGTGTTGGTTCTGGGGTGCGGGCCGATCGGGTTGGCGCTGATCGAGGTGGCATTGGCTCGCGGCGCCCGGGTGGTGGCCGTGGACATTATGGAGCCGCGGCTCGAGACCGCCCGGACACTCGGCGCTGAGGTCCTCAAAAGCGATGAGCGTTTGCTCGAGCGCGTGCTTGAACAAACCAACCAGGAAGGAGCGCCCGTGGTCATCGAGGCTACGGGTAATCCAAGGGTCATGGAATCCACGGCGCAATTGGTCGCCGCCGGCGGCCGCATCGTGGTCGTCGGCTTGGTCCCCAAAGGAGTCCAGGTCCAATTCCCGGGACTCGATTTTACGCGCAAAGAGATGACCATCCTCGGTTCTCGCACCGAGACGAATTGCTTTCCCGAAGCCCTTGATCTGCTGGCCGGCGGTAGGCTCCGGTACCCTGAGGTTGCGACCGCCTTCGATCTGTGGTCCGCACCCGAAGTGTTCGGGCATATCGTCCGGACTCCCAACGCCGTGCACAAAGGAGTTTTTGTCAGGAACTGACTTTACATGCGACTCTACACTTTCGAGATCAACGATGAACCCCGGGCAGGAGCGGAACTGCCCCGACAGGGGCGTCTCCTCGACCTTCATGCCGCGGACCCTGCCTTGCCTTCGCGGTTGCTGGAGTTAATCCGAGCCGGTAAACCGGCGTGGAAACACGTTGCGGACCTGCTCAACGTCACTTCCGCTCCAGCGTACGCGTTCGAGGAAGTCAAACTGCTCGCCCCGATTGCCCGGCCCGGAAAAATTCTTTGTTCGGGAATCAATTACCGGTCGCACCAGGAAGAAAACCCGAACGCGACCTTTCCGGAAGAGCCGTTTTTCTTTGCCAAAATGCCGTCCGCCGTGATCGGACCGGGCGCACCCATCCGGCATCCGAAGCGGACCAGGGAGCTGGACTACGAAATCGAGTTCGCCGTCGTGATCGGCCGGCGTATGACCGGTGCGCCGGCCGGCGCGGTGATGGACTGCGTTTTCGGTTACACCATTCTGCACGACGTGTCAGCGCGTGACGTGCAGTTCAAGGACAACCAGATCACGCTGGCGAAAAACTTTGATTCGTTCTGTCCTCTCGGGCCTTGCATCGTCACTGCGGACGAGCTCCCGCACCCTGAAAACGTACGGCTCCGAACCTATCTGAACGGGGAACTCATGCAGGACGGGTCGACCTCCGACTGGGTCTTCAGCCTGCCGGAGTTATTAAGCTTTCTGTCTCACACGATGACCCTCGAACCCGGCGACGTAATCAGTACCGGGACGCCGGCGGGGGTCGGTGTTTTCCGGAAACCGCAGCGGTTCCTGAGGCCGGGAGATGTTGTTCGACTAGAGGCAGAAGGGGTCGGTGTGCTCGAGAACCCTGTCATTGCCGCCTGACTTTAAACCATTCAACATCGCCGGCCGAAAAGGCCAAAACCCGTCATATGAAACGCATCGTCATTCTGATTGTAGCCCTCTTCCCCGGGCTGTTAAAGGCGGAAGATACCGCGCAAAGCACCGCTCCGAAAAAGCCGTGGCGGATAGCGCTGTCAAATTCGTTCTATGGAAACATCTGGCGCCATCAGATGGTGGAGGCCTTTCGCGACGCGGCTGAAAAGGCGAAAGCGGAAGGCTTGATCTCCGAATACACCATTGAGAATGGAGATAACACCGTTAACCAGCAAAACGCCCAGATGAGCGGGATCATCTTAAGGGGCGTCGACGCAATCTGTATCAACGCCGCATCCCCGACGGCGCTCAATGGGGTGATCGGGAAGGCTTGCCAGGCGGGTATCAAGGTGCTGGCGTTCGATTCGATCGCCACCGCCGACTGCGCTTACAAGTTCGACTTCGACATGGTCGGCATCTTCGGCGGGATGGCAGATTACATCGCGGGTACATTGCTTCATGGCAAAGGGGACGTCCTGCTCGTGCGCGGGGTTGAGGGATCCGCACCGGACAAGATCATCTCCGACGCGCAGAAGGACGTCCTGAAGAAGTATCCCGGTATTCGTATCGTTGGGGAGATTTACGGTCAGGCAAGCACTTCCGTTGCCCAATCGGCCGTCGCCAATATCCTGCCGAGCCTGCCGAATGTCGATGCAGTGATCGCTCAAGGCGGCGGCGATGATATTGGTATCGTTCAGGCCTTCGAACAGTCCGGGCGAAAGCTGCCTATCGTTCAAGGTGGCGGCAGCTCCAACTTCCTCAAATGGTGGGGCGAGCAATATAACAAAAACCAGTACCAGACCGTCTCGGCGAATACCGCGCCGGGAATCGGCGGTGCCGCGCTCTGGCTTGCCATTGACATTCTGAATGGTAAAGACGTTCCAAAGGTGATCAAGATGCCCGGTGCGAGCGTAACGGTTGAGAACCTCGCCCAGTATGCCGGCATGCCGCCCGGCCAGATCGTCAGCCCGACTTACACCCAGGAATGGGTGGATCAGAATCTGGTGCAGAAAAAATAGCGCCGCGCGCAACCGGAAAACAGAGCCGCCATGCGCCAGAACCCTGTTGTTCGGGTAGTAACTTCCAACCGAATAGTTAAATCAAGAAATCTCCCCAAGATTCCCCAAGACGATGAACACGAGAATTGAATCCGGCGTCACGAGACGTGACGCCCTCCGCTCCGTAGGAGCGCTGGCTGGAGCCGCCGCGGTTACCGGGTTGACCGGCCCCCGGAAAATCGCTGCCGCTGAGAGCACCGGACAATCCGGGAGCAACGAGGAATACGTGTGGCTGTCGGCAAATGTGAACCTGCCGTTGTTTGTGGCGCACGACCAACCCGCGCTGAGGCTCGTCGGCCAGGAACTTGGCGTTAAGGTCACGATCGCCGGACCGAACAGCGTGGATATCCGCGGGTTAGTCGAGGCGGTTGAACAGACCACGGCTCGCAAGCCTGCCGGCATGATGGTGGTGGGTTGGGACCCGAGTGCCCTGATCCCGGCTATTAACAGCGCGATTGACGCAGGAGTTCCCGTGGTTTGCGTCGATGCCGATGTGCCCAAGAGCAAACGATACGCGTTTATTGGTACCGACTGGTTTGACTTGGGCGTGCGTCAGGGGGAGGCGATGATCAAGGCCCTCAATGGTAAAAAGGGTAAGGTGGCGCTCCTGGGTTTGATCGAGCAGACCATAGACCAGCAGGCGTTTGCCGGCTTCAGGTCGGCAGCGGAAAAGGCCGGACTCACCTGCATGGATCCGCAACAGGATAAGGGGAATCAGGCCGAAGCGGCCCGTGTGGCTGCTGCGATCATCCAGGCCAACCCGGACCTGATCGGTATGGCCGGATTTGACTCCGAAAGTGGCCCGGGCTTCGGCCAGGCCATCAAGGAGGCAGGCAAAGCGGGCCAGATCGTTGCAACCTGCGTTGACGCCGAGGCGCAGCACCTGAGGCTCGTTAAAGAGGGCGTGTTAACGGCTGCCGTGGGACAGAAGCGGGAGTTGTTTACCTACGTCGGAGTAAAGGCGCTTTATGAGCTGCGGCATTCCAAATTAAGTTTTACCAAGGACGATAAGGCGGCCGGCGTTGTACCGATTCCGATTAATTATAATACGGGCACCTACACCGTTACCAAGGAAACCGTGGACCTGTTTCTGAAAACCTGAGGCCGAAGCGAACCGCGAGCCGGCCGTCCTTCTTGACTCGATGCGCGTAACAATAAGCGGCATCAACCTGAAGGTGCTAAGATTTTGGGGGTGCATGGTCGCCTGCGGTTTGCGTTAGAAAGCTGCGCCGCGCCGTATTTTCAACGTGCATCCCGATCGAGGGAGGGCAGCGCTTCGTCGTTGCCCTTCCTGGTGACCGACACTCGGCTATGAATCCTTCTCTTCCGGCAGAGCCTTCACCCGGGCGCCCGCTTCTGGCGATGCGGGGAGTCCGCAAAAGTTTTGATGGTAACGAGGTGCTCAAAGGCGTCGACTTCGACCTTCGGCCCGGCGAGGTACATGCCCTGGTCGGTGAGAACGGAGCTGGGAAAAGCACCCTCATGAATGTCCTGGCCGGCGTACACCAACCGAACGCCGGCACGATCGAATTCGACGGACGCACCGGCATCGTCATTCCCGATGAAAAGTCAGCGCAGCAACTCGGGATCAGCATCGTGTTCCAGGAGCGCAGCCTGTTTGGCCATCTGAGCGTCGCGGAGAACATCTTCGCCGCGCGGCAGCCCAATGTCCTCGGGCATATTCTTCGAAAGGAACTGCAGACCGACGCCAGGCGCAGTCTGGAGCGAATCAAACTCGACGTGGATCCGGGTACGCCGGTCGAAGATCTTTCACCCGCCCAACAGCAGATGGTCGAAGTCGCCAAGGCGTTGTCGCTTGAAGCCAAGGTGATCATCTTCGACGAACCTACCTCATCCCTGACCGGCAAGGAAACCCAGGCGCTCTTCGGGGTTATTCGACAGTTGCGGTCTCAGGGCGTGGGCGTAATCTACATCTCTCACCGGTTGGAAGAAATTTTTCAGATTGCCGATCGGGTCACCGTGCTTAAAGATGGTAAATGGCAGGGTACCACCAGCGTGGCGGAAACGGATACCGGCGACCTCGTCCGGCGTATGGTTGGCAGGGATCTGGAGCTACGGCACAACGATGCCGTCGCTGCACACAATCCGATCTTACTGGAAGTACGCGGCCTTTCCGACCTTCCCAGCCATTCCAAAGCGCTCCTGAAAGACGTTTCGTTCAACGCCCGAGCAGGTGAAATTGTTGGTTTTGCCGGTCTGGCAGGTGCAGGCAGAACCGAACTGGCACTTTCTATCTTCGGGATCCGGCCACGCGGAGGGGGTGAGATTTACGTGAGTGGGCGCCGGGTAACCGTTCGCTCCCCGGCCGAAGCGATCGCGGCCGGGATCGGTTACGCGTATGAAGATCGAAAAGAAGGGGGACTCTTTCTGGATATGAGTGTCGCCCATAATATCGCGGCGGCAAAATTGAAGAGGTTTGGCACCTGGTGGTTAAGTGAAGGCAGGCAATCCGCGGTCGCCGCAGAATTGCAGGAATCCCTTCGCATCGCCTGCAGGAATACCAGCCAGTCGGTACAAAGCCTTAGCGGCGGTAATCAACAGAAGGTGGTCCTGGCCAAGTGGCTGCTCGCAAACCCCAAGGTCTTGATTGTAGACGAACCTACGCGAGGCGTGGACGTGGGCGCCAAAGCGGAAGTGCATAACCTGCTCTACCGGTTGTCACGCGGAGGCGCCGCCGTGATCGTGATCTCGTCCGATCTGCCCGAAATCCTGGCCGTTTCCGATCGCATCTATATAATGCGCGAAGGGCGGATTACCGGGGAATTGAACCGGACCGAAGCAACCGAAGAGAACGTGATGCGGCTGGCTTCACTGACCTTGCCAACTCCCGTATGAACGAGTTACCTGCGACCACCGTCCCGACCTCAGCCGGGATCGGCAGGCACAACCGGCTGCGATTTCCGGCTTTTCCTCGGGAATTGGCCTTGGCCGTGGTCACGCTCGGCACCGTCATCGGCTGCTCTGTCCTCTACCCGGCCTCGTTCGCAAACTTCAGCAACTTTGCCGCCATCGTTCGGAACCTGGCCTTTGAGGGAATCCTTGCGATCGGGATGATGTTGATGTTGATCGGTGGGAGCTTCGACCTGTCCGTCGGCGCAATGGCCTCAATGATCGGCGTCATTACGGGCGCACTCATGAAAGACCTGAACTGGCCGGTGCCCTTGGCCGTTCTGGCGGGATTGTTGACGGCGATATCAGGCGGCCTGCTGAACGGCTTTATCGTCGCCAAAGTTCGCGTTAATGCGTTGATCACGACACTCGGGACCATGGGAATTTTCCAGGGGCTCGCCCTGTTGATCGGTGGCCCGGGAATTACCTACCTGCCGGAGTCGTTTTCACGTTTCGGGCAATCGCAATTCCTTGGGCTCCAGGCACCGGTCTGGGTGCTCGTTGCGCTCGCAATCATCGCCCATTACGCGATGGCGCATACGCGCTTCTTTCGACAGTTTTACTACATCGGCAGCAATCCGAAAGCTGCGCACCTGTCGGGAGTTAACGTGGAAAGACTCCAGATCGTTTCGTTCATGGTCATGGGTTTCCTGGCTGGACTCGCCGGCATCCTCTACGCTTCCCGTATCGCCACGGCGACCTCGACCGTCGGTGTAGGCGCCGAGCTCCAGGCGATCACGGCCGTCATCCTCGGCGGCGCTAGCCTCTCCGGAGGTCGCGGAACGATCTGGGGCGCCATGATCGGCGTCTTCTTCATGGGCCTGATGAAGAATGTGCTTATCATCGCGCGTTTCTCGTCGGAGTGGCAGGGGATTGTGCTCGGCGCGGTGCTGGTTGCTGCGGTTGCCCTCGATTCGCTCATGAACCGGAAGCGCATCGGGTAGATCCAAAGCCGGGGAACTCCTGGGCGGTATTCCTATTTTGGCCAGAAATGTACCAGGATAGGCACAAGCAAGGCCGTCGTTAACCCGTTCAAGGCAACTGCCAGGCCTGCAAAGGCACCGGCGGTTTCATGGAGGGAGATAGCGCGCGCAGCACCGATACCGCTGCCGGCCGTTCCGGCCGCCAATCCCAGGGGCCGCCAATCTTTAACTTTAACCAAGTCTAAAAGGAACTCCAAGGAAACCGCCGCCAGAATCCCACTCGCAATGGCCAGAACTGCGCTCAACGACGGGATACCGCCAACGCTCTGCGACACGCCGATGGCAATCGGGGTCGTCGCCGCCTTGGGAGCCATCGAGACCGCTACCGCCCGGCTGCCCCCGAAGAGTTCGACCAGTTCAATGCCCGAGACTGCGGACACGAGTGAGCCGATCATGATGCCTACCAGCACGGCAACCCGCATGCCTCTCAATCGCTCGAGGTTGTGAATGATAGGGATCGCCAGCGCCACCGTTGCGGGCCCGAGCATAAAGTGAATGAACTGTGCACCGCCGAAATAAACTTCATAAGAGGTCCCGGTCAGGTGGAGAAATCCGCCGATGAGCAGGATAGCAATCAGCACCGGGTTGACGATCGGGTTTCCTCGGCAGAGCCGCTGCAGCCGGCGGCCAAACTCATAGCTGCCCAAAGTCAAGCCGATCGAGAAAATCGGGGTGGCGATGATCTGCTGCCAAACGGCCCAGGAACTATCCCCCGCCATGCTTTGCTGCGCTAAATGCATCATTTCTCGGCCGATGCCTCCTGCGGATTCGCCCGGCGCTGGAGCCGTGATCGCATAAAGTTTACCGTGCAGGCCGTTGCCAGGAGGGACAAGCAGGTCGAGCCGATCAACGCCACGCAAATCGGCATCCACTGCTGGCGAATCAACCCGATGTTTGCGACCACGCCAACGCCGGCAGGCACAAAGAACAGCCCGAGATTCTGCAGCAGAATACGCGCGGACGCGGCCAGACTTTCAGGAATGGCTGACGGCCGTCGGATCAGAATCAAAGTCAGCAGAACCATGCCCGTGACCGGTCCCGGCATGGGCACCCAAAATACCCGGTGAAGAATTTCCCCGGCGAGTTGACAAGCAAAAAGCAGAAGAAGAGCCACCGACATGATCGCACGCGGCCACCCGGTCTGCCTTTCGGAACTTCCGGGTCTATCGGCGTACACCCACCTTGGGGTCGGTGGGTCAGGCGATAGCGGATAGACCGGCCCTTAACCAAAGGGCAGTGGAGTAAAGCCCGGGGCCAAGATCCAATACCATTTCGACAGGCACGGGGGGTAAAATTTTGTCTTTCTTCCCAGGTGTCCTGCCAGCTTTAAACCTATCAGACCGTATAAACGATCCAAGCCCAAACCGTCTCCCGGCCCGTTGGGCCTACGACCTATTCAACCAGGTACGGAGCATCCTCCGGTCGCCGCCCCTTCACGGAACGCCTTCCTCTACCGATCGAGGCGTGCCGGAAAGGTTTCCCAGGACACAGAGCGGCGGATTGCGCGCCGTGCCCGCGTCGGACGCTCCAGGTACCACGGCACGGTGATTATCAATACCCGCGGATGGCCGTTGAACAAAAGCAACGTCCTCAAGATGGCCGCGCGCTGGTTGTTCAGGAAACTGACGTACCAACGATCAACCAGTTCCGGCACGACCACCGCAATCAGGCGGCCCGGGTTGTCACGTTCGAGTTGCCAGACGTGTTCTAAAATAAGGCTGACCACGCGCCGGTAAGGTGATTTCAACAGCACGAGTTTCGGCGGGGGTAGCTTCGCTTCACTGATCGACTGCCGGGCCGCCTGACCCCAGTCCTTTGCTAATTCACCCACATTGTCTTCCCGCTCGACGTGGAGTACCTCCACCTCGGGCGTTAAGGTGTAGGCTGCCTGCAGCGCCTTTTGCGCCACGCAATCCCAGCTGTCGACAAACACCACCGCAATCGGTGGCTCCGAAGGCTGTAAGCTGACGTGCGGGGCGCGCTCAATTTCCCGAGCGATCCTCGCGGAATGCTTCTTGATCGCCAGCATCACCGCGTAGATGCAAGGTAGAACAATGACCACCAGCCACGCGCCTTCAGTAAATTTCGCGATCACGATAATCACCAACGCAGCCCCGGTGGAGAAGGCGCCTAATCCATTGATGAATGCGCTCACGGGCGACCGTTTCTCCCCCTTGAGCCCGTGTCGGATCATGCCGGCCTGCGACAGGGTAAAGGTCCCAAATGCGCCAACCGCAAATAATGGGATCAGCCGGTCGGTTACCCCGTTGAAAATCATCAGCAGAACGGCAGTCACCGCAGCCAGTACGCAGATACCCTGGGTGAACACCAGCCGGCGGCCCCTTAGGCTAAACGAATAAGGCAAAAAGCCGTCGTGGGCCAGCCGCTGGCACAGGCGTGGGAAATCGGCGAAAGAGGTATTGGACGACAGGCTCAGGACTGCGAGGATTGATGCGATCGTCACGTAATAAAGAGGACCTCGCCCCCAGATGGCCGCAGTCACGAGGGAGAGTAGGCTCTGGTAACCCGGTTTTCCCGGATCAGTGGCGACGATGTGGTAGAAGGGCAGTATAAAAGCTACCCCCAACAGCAGGAAAGCCAGGATGGCCACGATCAGGGTCAGGCAACGTCGGGCGGTGTCGATGACAGGTTCCTTAAAGGCCTGAATGCCGTTGCTGACGGCTTCAACCCCGGTCATGGCTGTGCATCCTGCCGCGAACGCGCGCAGGAGCAACCACCAGGTGACCTGCTCTTGCGGTTCGGGTGCCGGCGCCGGCGGGCTCACCGCCTGCGGGTGGCCGCCGGCCAAAACAATCTTGATCACGCCGTTTACCACCACCGCCCCTAGACACAGAACGAAAAGTGCCGTGGGCGGCAGAAAGACCCGGGCCGACTCACGAACCCCGCGCAGATTGATGTAGGTCAGCAGCGCCAGCAGCAAAAGGCAAATCCACAGCGCATACGGTTGCAAGACGGGCAGCGCGGAGATCAGCGCATTCACTCCCGACGAAATTCCCACCGCCGTGTTCAAGGCATAGTCAATCATCAAGGCGACGGCGGCCATCAGTCCGGCATGTTCGCCCAGGTTCTCTTTAGCTACCGTGTACGAACCGGCCCCGGTGGGGTAAGCGGCGATCGTCTGCCGGTAACTGAAATACACGATGGCCAGCAACACCACGATGAGGCCGAGAATGGGCAGGCTGAACCCGAGGCCCGCCATTCCGAGCGGGATCAGCACGGTCAGGGCAGCTTCCGGGCCGTAGGCGGCCGAACCCAGCCCGTCCAGGCCGAACACAGCGACCCCGGCAGCGGCACCGACTCGTTCCTCTTTGTCTTCAGCAGAGGCCAGGTGACGGCCCAAAAGAGCATCCAGAATGGCCATAAGTCAAAAAGAGAAGCGCCAACCGTCGGCCGCTCACGCGCATAAGCGTTGCCGAGGAGCGCTAATTGTTTTCTTCGCAAGCGGCAGCAGCGGTGTTCGACCACGAAACCTTAGTTCTTGGACTGCGTTCATCACCCTACAATCGCCTGGGACAACGCGCCGGATTGCTCTCGATGTGCGGTCTCCTTCGTTGCCGGCCCCGTGATGGGTCGCGCCGGGCCGATTTGTCTCGCGCATTGCGAAAACGTCACCCCTAACCGAGCTTTAGCCATGTCCAATGGTCCTGTTGAACCGTTCGTGTGGGGGGCCGCCACGGCCAGTTACCAGATCGAAGGCGCGGCAGCCGAGGGGGGACGTGCACCGTCCATCTGGGATGCCTTTGCCCGCACCCCGAACAAAGTTGAGCGCTCGGAGACGGGCGATGTGGCTTGCGACCATTATCACCGTTTTAAAGAGGACGTCGCCTTGATGCGTGATCTGCGGATCCAAGCCTACCGTTTTTCGATTTCCTGGTCACGGGTGCTGCCCGAAGGGCGCGGCCGGCAGAATGCCGCCGGCTTTGACTTTTATGACCGTCTCGTCGATGAGCTCCTCGCCGCAGGCATCACACCCTTTGCGACGCTCTTCCATTGGGACCTGCCCCAGGCACTGCAGGAACGGGGTGGTTTTACCAGCCGCGACGTGGCCGGATGGTTCAGCGATTATGCCGTGCAAACGGCCGATCGCCTGGGTGACCGCATCAGAAACTGGATTCTGCTCAACGAACCCTCCGTTTATGCCTGCCTCGGGCACGCCCTCGGTATCCACGCGCCGGGCGTAACCGATTTGCGGGCCTTTCTGGCGGTGACGCACCATCTCAACCTGGCGCAAGGGCTCGCTCTGCAAGGGCTGCGATCCACGGATTCCGCATGGCGGCTAGGGACCACGATGACGATCCAGCGCGCCCTGCCCGCAGACGCTTCAAAGGCTTCCGCGACGATGGCTGAGCGGCATAATGATCTCTGGAACGGCTGCTTTCTCGAACCGCTGTTCCTGGGGACCTACCCGGATCGCGTCCGCGCGGAATTTGAGCCATTTATCCGTCCAGGGGACCTGCAATCGATTCGACAACCGGTCGACTTCCTGGGTGTTAACCACTACTGTCGCATGTATCTCCGGGCTAGACCGGACGCCGTCCTGGGCTATGAGCACGTCTCGCCGCCGGCGCACGTGCCCAAAACCAGCTTTGACTGGGAAATCAACCCTCAGGAGTTTCGGGATATTCTCCTTTGGCTCCACGACGCCTATCCCTGTCCGCCGATCTACATCACTGAAAATGGCGCTTACTTTGAAGACACGTCGTCCGAAGACGGCAAAGTTCATGATAACCGGCGCATTGAATTCCTCGACAGCTACATTCATGCGATGCTGGAAGCCCTCAGCCGGGGAGTGGATATCCGGGGTTACTTTGTCTGGTCGCTGATGGATAATTTCGAGTGGGCTTGCGGCTACCGGCCCACCTTCGGCATCATCAAGGTGGACTTCGCCACCCAGCGCCGGATCCCCAAGGATTCTTACTATTGGTACCGGGATTTCATCCAGCGGCACCGGGACGTGGCTCGCTCCGGCGGCGGTGGCGATTGAGCGTTTTTGAGGTTAATCAGGGCCGTCAGGACACCTGGAGGGGCTTGTCGCGGTGCCGGTTGGCGCCTCTGCACACCCGAGACGCCGTACCGATTTGCTGCCGGCTTCGTCATGTGACCACGACCGGTTGACCCCCATCGTGCGAAGTGGGTTGTGCGCGCGCCGCCGCGGTCAGGACTTTGAGGCCCGTGCCCATCCCAAGATGGCATGTGGAAACCAGGAAGCTCGCCGGCCGTCCGCGGCCTGGGTTCAGTCCCTTTTGCATCCATGAAAGTAATCCATCCTGTCGGCTTATTATTGATCGGTGTCCTCCTGCTGGTTTTTGGAGGCTGCGCTTCCGTCAGCGTCACGTCCGAGCGGTCTGACCAGACCCGGGCACCGCATCGCTGTCCTACCGTGCTTTACGTTAAAGACTTTGGTTTTCCATCGCAGGCTTCAATCCGGGCCGACCGGCAAGGCGCACAGTTGGTGGCGTTTGAGCAGGGGATCCAAACCAGGATGCGTACCCAAACGGTGCGCGCTCTGGGCCGGTACGGCCTGCCGGTTGTGCCCGTCACAGCTCCGGTCGAACTGAATAAGCTGCGCCGCCGCCAGCCGGGATGGTTGATCGCCGGGCAATTTACACGCGTCAACCAAGGCAGCCGCGCACTCCGGATCGCGCTCGGTTTCGGGGCCGGTGGCACCAAAATGGAAACCGCCGTCCAAGTGTATGATTTAGCAGAGCGCCGGCGGGAGAGGCCGTTGTTTTCCTTTTCTTCCTCGGGCGGCAGCAATGCCGAACCGGGTGTGATCACGTCCGTGGGCCCGCTGGCGCCCACGACCGTACCTGCCGCCGTGATCGCGATTGCGGGTAAAGCGGGGCACGGCGTTTCTGAGGACGAGAAGCGTACGGCGCGCGTCATCGCCGCGAAGGTATCTGAAGAGCTGTCGTCACGCGGTTGCCTGCCCCCGGAACACAAGCCCGGGAAAGCCAAGCGGCCAGGCGATCTATAAGCATCGTTTGACATCCTCCCCGGCCTCAAGGCCGAGGATTCCTTGCTATGTCACATTGCTGCGCATTCTTACAAGGTGGTTCCTGGTTCAACGAACCGTGCCCCTCACGAGAGCGGGTCTTACAGGTTATCCACAGGCGTTTAGCGATCCCCGGTGCCCCCGGGTACGTGGAAAGCGTTTCAGAGTTTTCCGTCTTGATCCTTCTGCGTTTTGCCCGCCGCAAGGTTTCCTGGGCGGAACCGGCAACGCCGAGTCTTCAAAGAACCGCTTCCAGTCTATCGCAAAGGCGCGACCCCTGCCAGAAAGCAAATTGCCAGTAAACCCAAAAACCCTCGACCCTCGACCCCGCCCTAAAGGGCTGAGCATTACCCACATTTTTTGAGAGCAGCGCGGGGACAGCCGTGACCGTCTTTCGGCCCGAAGGGCCAAGAGAACATAGCCCAGCGTTTACCCCTCGACCTGACCCGCAATTCTGCCACCGTCAAGCAAGACCCGGCACGCGCCACGCATCCGCGCGTCTCTCTATACCATTCCGCCGGC
>Ga0213876_10000316_pt1 | contig 42531 bp, 44 predicted proteins | sample BarmaccomBMRX_R9_FD_160113 | JGI IMG/M metagenome (GOLD analysis project Ga0213876, IMG submission 160113) | Root-associated microbial communities from Barbacenia macrantha in rupestrian grasslands, the National Park of Serra do Cipo, Brazil - RX_R9 | ecosystem: Host-associated > Plants > Roots...
GAGATTGCGCAGCGCGGCGAGCTGGGCGATCAGGCGTCCGGCGAGGTCGGCGTCCAGGTCGGAAACGGCGCTCCGACCTCGAACGAAGCGAAGCCACTCGTCGATCAGCACCATGCTCGAGTAGATCCGCTCCGGCCCGCTGCGCTCGAACGCGAGCTCGGCGTTCACTTGCTCCCAGCCCTGGCCCTCAACCCCGAGCAAGGCGTCCTCGGGCAGCTCGACGTCGTCGAACCGGACCTCGGAAAAGTGCTCGTCGCCGGCGAGGTCCCGGATCGGGCGGGCGGTGACGCCGGGGGCGGACAGGTCGATCAGCAGCTGGGAAAGGCCCTTCTGACGGTCATCGGAGGTTCCGCTCGTCCGCACGAGGGCGATCATGTAGTGGGCCTTGTGACCGTAGGTGGTCCAGATCTTGGCGCCGTTCAGCCGCCAGCCGGAAGCGGTGCGCTCGGCCCGGGTCCTGACGCTGGCCAGATCCGAGCCCGAATTGGGCTCGCTCATGCCGATGCAGAAGAAGGCTTCGCCCCGGCACACGCGGGGCACGATCGCCCGCCGCTGCGCCTCGGTCCCGTAGCGCAGGATCAGCGGGGCGCTCTGGCGCTCCGCGACCCAGTGGGCCGCCACGGGCGCGCCCGCGGCCAGCAGCTCCTCGATCAGCACGAACCGGGCGAAGTAGCCACGGCCGCCGCCCCCGTATTCGGGCGGCAAGGTGAGCCCGATCCATCCCTTCTGCGCCAGGGCGCGGCTGAAGCCGGCGTCGAAGCCCATCCAGGAGCGAGCCCGCCTGGAGGCCGGCGTGCCGGCCACCGTCTCGGCGAGGAACGCCCGCACCGGCTCGCGGAGCGCTTCGTCCTCAGGCGGGATCGCCGCCAGCGTCAAGGTCTCGAGCAAGGCCGATCCTCCCTTCCCCTTGCGGTTCTAAGCAGGCTTGCGCCCCAACTCCAGTGCGCGGCGTAAGCCCGCGGCCGCTGCGACCGTTTCGCGCCGGCGGCGTTGTGCAGCCGATGACGAATGAAGCGCCGCCGCCGGCCCCGCCCCGCAGCCAGATCGCCGATTATGCGATCATCGGCGACCTGGAGACGGCCGCCCTGGTCAGCCGCACCGGATCGGTCGACTGGCTGTGCTGGCCGAGGTTCGACTCGGACGCGTGCTTCGCGGCCCTGCTGGGAGACGACTCCCACGGCTGTTGGCGGCTGGCGCCGGCCGCCGATTTCACCGTCACGCGCCGGTACCGGCCGGGAACCCTGATCCTCGAGACCCTGTTCGAGACAGCCGAGGGGACGGTCGCGGTCCTCGACCTCATGCCCCCGCGCTCGGACGTCTCGCACGTGGTGCGCATCGTCGAAGGACGCCGCGGTCTCGTGCCCATGCGGATGCGCCTGGTGATCAGATTCGGCTACGGCCGGGCGGCGCCCTGGGTGCGCCGGATCGAAGATCAGACGCTCTGCGCAATCGCCGGCCCCTCGATGACGGTGCTGCGCACGCCGGTGGAGACCCGCGGCGAGGGGCTGACCACGGTCGCCGAGTTCGTCGCCCGCGAAGGGGAGGCGACCCCGTTCGTGCTCAGCCACCAGGCGTCGCACCTCTCGCCTCCGGCGCCGATCGACGCCGAGGCGGCCATGGCCGAGACGGAACGATTCTGGCGCAGCTGGCTCGGCGCCGGCGTCAGCGCCGGCCCTTACGCCGAAGCCATCGAGCGCTCGAAGATCACTCTCAAGGCGATGACCTTCGCGCCCACCGGAGGCCTGGTCGCGGCGCCGACCACCTCGCTACCGGAGCAGTTCGGCGGCGAGCGCAACTGGGACTATCGCTACTGCTGGATCCGCGATTCCACCCTGACCCTGCTGGCGATGATGAACAACGGCCACTACGAAGAGGCCGAGGCGTGGCGAGCCTGGCTGCAGCGGGCGGTGGCCGGCGCGCCGCAAGACCTGCAGATCATGTACGGGATCGGCGGCGAGCGACGGCTCATGGAATGGACCGCCGACTGGCTCCCCGGCCACGAGGGGTCCCGCCCGGTCAGGATCGGCAATGCGGCCCACGAGCAGTTCCAGCTGGATGTGTTCGGCGAGCTCCTCGACACCTTTCACCAGGCGCGGCGCGGCGGAGTGGCCGACGGGCCCGACCTGTGGGGCCTCGAGCTGGCCCTGGTCGACCACGTCGCCAAGGTCTGGAACGAGCCGGACGAGGGCATCTGGGAGATCCGGGGACCGAAGCGGCGCTTCACCTATTCGAGGGTCATGGCCTGGGTCGCCGTAGACCGGGCGATCCGGAGCGCCGAGGATTTCGGTCTCGAGGGTCCGCTCGAGGATTGGCGGGCCCTGCGCGAGGCCCTCGCGGCGGACGTCTGGGCCAACGGGTTCGACGCAGCCCGCAACACCTTCGTGCAGGCCTACGGCGAGCCGCAGCTGGACGCTTCCCTGCTGCTCCTGGCGCAGGTCGGGTTCCTGGCCCCGAGCCATCCGGCCTATGTCGGGACCGTGGAAGCCATCGAACGGGAGCTGCTCGTGAACGGCTTCGTGCAGCGCTACCGAACGCGGGCCTCGGTGGACGGGCTGCCGCCCGGCGAGGGCGCGTTTCTGGCCTGCAGCTTCTGGCTCGCCGACGCCTATGCCCTCATCGGGCGCCCGGACGACGCACGGCGGCTGTTCGAGCGGCTGCTGGGCGTCCGCAACGACGTGGGCCTGCTTTCGGAGGAGTACGACGTCCGCGGCGGGCGGCTGGCCGGCAACTTCCCGCAGGCCTTTTCCCATATCGCGCTGATCAACACGGCCGCCAACCTGACCCACGCGACGAAGCCGAGCGAGCAGCGGACCCGAAAGGACAAAGAACCTTGAAGGCGCTTCAGAACCCCTGCCAGCGCCGGACCCGGCCTACGTCCACGTGGACAAAGTCCGAGCTTGGGTAGTAGCCGACCCCGCCGATCGCCAGTCCGAGCGCGGCGTCGCGCACCCGGGCGGTGTCGAGACCGGCGATGCGGATGTCGATCGCCTGCCCCTTCATGTGGAGACTGCCCGACGCCACCTGATCGCTCCGCTCATGGAGCATGGCGTTGGTTTGCGGCGAGCGGTAGCCGGAGATCACGCCGAGCTCGGCGGAGGTCCCCAAGGACGCCGAGAGCGCCGTCAGCAGGTCGAGCAGCCTCGGCTCGATCACGTGCACCTCGTCGTTGCGGTAGTCGCGCAGCAGGTGGGTAACCGCCGACAGCGCGTCCGGCACGTATGCGCCCTGCTCCCAGTAGGCGACGTTGAGGGATTCGCCGGTGTGCAGATTGTTGAACGCGAGGCGCCGCGCCGGGCTCGGGGCCATGGCGAGCGCCCCTGCCGGCAAGCCGAGCGAGGCCGCGCCCGCGGCGATTCCCAATCCGGCCGTCAACAAGCCGCGGCGTGCGATCATGTCCGCGTCTTCCTCCGCCCATGGAGGGGCGCAAAGCTAACGCAACGCTCCCGACGCTGCAAAGTCGGGGCCGGTAAACTTGACCGTGCGAGGCGCAATCTTGCGTGAACGAGGTGTGGAATTCGTTGAGAGCGCCGTGAAGGGACCGCCGCTCGCGGCCCCCGGTGCGGAGCGATCACCAGCAGACGCGGTGGTGGTGGCGCCAGTGGCAGTGATGGTGGCGCCAATGGCGGGCGCTCGCCGGCGAGGCCACCGCCGAGGCGAGGGTCAGCACCGTGAGGAGGACGACGATGGGTTTCATGGGCAAGCTCCTGGACAGCGCCGTGGGGCTTTTTCCGCCCCAATCGGCCCCGGAACTTGGCCTGGCAATGTTGCGACTTTACTTCAGCGAGCGGCAAAACCACCCATTGTCTTAACCCCGATGGCGCAGGATGGAGGGCTCGCTTCGATCCGCCCGCGGGCGCCACGATCCTGACGCGGACTCATGGTCATGCCAGGATGCCGAGATAAGTCTCGTTTGGAAATCTGATGAGCCGACCACCGCAATCGCGGGAATCTCAGAGCGGACCGCCGGCCGCTGTTAGCGGCGACCGGAAAGCGAGGGATGTCGGGTCGGAGCGCCGCCGGCGCCAGGCCGCGCGCTGGCGTATTGGCGCCTGGACTTTCAGCGCCGCAGGCCACCTTGCCCTCCTCGCCGCCCTGATCGCCGCGAAAGGGCCGCCCCCCGCCCCCCCGCCGCCGGCCCCGATCACCGTGGAGCTGGCCGACTGGCCGAGCCCCGTCCCGGCGCCCAAGCCGCCGGCCGGGACACCGACGGTTCAGACCCCGGCGGCCGCGCCCGCCACGCCTACCAAGCTGCCGCCGCAGAAGAGCATCGTGCGGCGCACGCGCGAGAGCGACGACATCGATTCCCTGATCTCCGCCCAGGCCTCGACCACCTCCACCGGCGTCGAGCTCACCGGCGCGGAACTGGCCGGCGCCGGCAGCGCCGACTCGGGCGCCGGCGGGGGCTCGTGCGACATGGCGCGCTCGATCCAGAGAGCGCTCAGGCGCGATCCCCTCGTGCAGGCCGCGGTGGCCTCGTTAGGCGGCAAGGCGATCAAGGTGTGGAACGGCGATTGGGTGCAGAGCGGCGGCGAGGACGGCAAGGGCCTGGCTGCAGTCCGCGAGGCGATCATGTGGGAGGTCGCCTTCTCCCCGAAGGCGTGCCGCTCGGAGCCCGTCCACGGGCTCGTCCTGCTCTCGCTGAACGGCTCAGGAGGGTCCGCGCGCCTGGCGCTCGGCTCAGGGGTATGGCGCTGGTCCGACCTCCTGAGGCCGACGCCGACGATCGAAGACCGATAGCCGGCGCGAGCGGCGACACGACGCCGGCCGGGTAAGGGGCCGAGACCAGAAAGAGGCGGAGGCAGCCCGAGGGCGGCCTCCATTCCTCGCTCCGTCAGGCCATCACGATCACGACCACGCGGCGGTTCTGGGCCCGGCCCGCGCGGGTGTGGTTGGTGGCCACCGGGGCCTTGTCGCCGTACGAGATGGTAGCCATCCGGTTCAGCGGCACGCCCTGCTGGTTCATGAACAGCCGCACGGCCTCGGCCCGCTCTTCGCCCAACCTTTGGTTGATCGAATCGCTGCCGGTGCTGTCGGTGTGGCCCTGAATCTCGACGTAGACGTTCTTGTTGTCGTTCTTCAGCTTGCTCACGAAGTCCATCAGCCGCGACTGGGCCTCAGGCGACAGCTTGGAGCTGTCGGTGGGGAACTTCACCGAGTCGTCGGACAGCACCATCTGGTAGAGGAACTTGCCCTCGGCCAGCTTGCCAGCCGCCTCGGCCCGCTCCAGCGCCTCGCGGCTCGTCTGGTCCAACTGCGCCAGGTGAGACTGGTGGTCGTTGACCTGACCCTGCAGGGTCGACACCTGGCCCTGCACCGGCGCCACGTGCTTGTCCACATAGTCCTGGGTCGCCAAGCATCCGCCCAGCGAAAACCCGGTAAGCAACACTACGCCAGCGATTGTCTGTTTCGCCATTTGCTCCACCCATTCCTTCTTCAGTTTAGGTGCGCTGAGGGTGGCCGTCACCGGCCCCATAGCGGCGGTAGTAGTTAATCTGGGCGAAAACGCGGCAGAGATGGGCCTTACGGTCAGGATTCAACTGGGACACCTGGAGGCGAACGATCCGGAGCTTTCGGAGACGACGACGGAGGCTTCCGCAATACCTACAGCGTACCCGGCGAGGAGGCGCCAGGCTCGCGCCAGCGCCCGCGGCATTTGGAGATTTGAAGGCTGGCCTCCGACGGCTTAGGCTGCGCCTGCGGCGTCGCTGACGCCGTCCGGAGACGCCATGCTCATAGGTCTGATTCTCGCAGCCGCCGCCGTCGCCGCGCCGCCGACGGACGCGGTGCGTCCTGAGGAGCGTCCCGCCTACGAGGCGATGCTGGCCGTCAAGGCTCGCGAAGCGGAGCGCACCTATTCCGGATCGGCCTGCGAGAGCGCGAAGGTCCGGCGCCTGGGCGCCCAACTGGTCGTCAGCGTCGCCGACCACCCGGAGCTGATGCTCTGGCGCGAACGTGTGAAGGTCAGCGGCTGCGGCAGGAGTTCGATCCAGAACATCAACGTCGGGCGAACCGGCGGGTCGCCTCCCTGGCGGATGGCCGCCGGCCTGCCGGGCGACAGCCTGGCCGACATGACCCTGCAACAGAACGCCTATCCCGCGGCGATCACCGAGGCGCGCGCCAGCGTGCCCTCCGGATGCCGCCACCAGGCCCTGACCGACGTCTACATCGCCGCCAGGCCCGGCGGGGTGGACGTCTCGCTCCCCGACGCGCCGGCGGCGGCGGCCAACGGCGCCCGCCCCTTCGTGAAGCTGCCGGACAGCGCCAAGGAGCTCGCCCCCAAGCTCGACCTCGCCCAGGCCTGGATGGAAGTCTGGCCCTTCCAGTTCTGCGGCCGCGACCGCACGCTGGAGGTGGTCTTCGTGCCGATCCGCGATCAGTCCACCAGCCTCTATCTCTTCTTGCCGGTGTGGCGACAGATCGAAGCCCAGGGGCCGCGGGCGCGCCCGGTTCCCGCCCCTGGAGGATAGCGGCCGCGCCTGGGTCAGGTCCCCGTCCAGCGCGGGGGCCGCTTCTCGGCGAAGGCGGCGGCGCCCTCGCGCGCGTCGTTGGACTGGAACACCGGACCGGTGAACTCCCGTTGCAGGTCGAAGGACTCGGCGTTCTTCCAGTCGAGGGAGTCGCGGATCACCTTCTTGGTGACCGCCAGCGCCAAGGGCGCGTTTTCGGCGATCCTGCCGGCCAGCTCCAGGGCCGCCGCGAGCGCCTGGCCTTCGGGCGCCAGGCGATTGATCACCCCATAGGCGTGCATCGTCTCGGCGTCGATCATGTCGCCGGTGAGGGCGAGCTCCAGAGCGATCCGGATCGGGGCCTGGCGCGGCAGGCGCACGAGGCCGCCGCCCGCCGCCACCAGCCCGCGCTTGACCTCGGGGAGGCCGAACTTCGCCGTCCGCGAGGCGACGATGAGGTCGCACACCAGGGCCAGCTCGAAGCCCCCGGCCAGGGCGAAGCCCTCCACCGCCGCGATGACCGGCTTGGTGATCACGGCGTTTTCCTTGCCGCCGAAGGGAACGCCGCTGGTGTCGATCTTCTCGCCGGCCACGAAAGCCTTGAGGTCCATCCCCGCGCAGAAGGTGCCCCCGGCGCCGGTGAGGACGCCGATCCGGATCTCCGGGTTGCGCTCGATCTCGGCGAAGCCGTCGCTGAGCCCGCGCCCCACCGCGCCGTTCATGGCGTTGCGCGCCTCGGGTCTGTTGATGGTCATGACCGCGATGCGGTTCTCCACCCGAAATTCAACCGCCGACATCAAACCTCCCTAGGTGCGGCGCTCCCGGAAAGGGGCGTTCCATCTCTATTGCCGGCCTCGCCCGGCGCCAAGTTTCGCCCGCGGTCAGAAGCCGTGCAGGCGTGCGTACCGCTCGCGGTGATAGGCTTCGTTTCCGAAGGCCGCCTCGGCGACACGGGCGCGTTTCAGGTAGAGGCCGGCGTCGTGCGCGTCGGTCATGCCGATGCCCCCGTGCATCTGGATCGTCTCGTTGGACACCAGGCGCAGGACGGCGCCCATCTTGGCCTTGGCGAGGCTGACGAGCTCGGGGACCTCCGGGGCGCCGTCGTCTAGGCCCTGGAGCGCCGCCTCCACGGCGGAGCGGGCCAGCTCCAGCTCGGTGTGCATCCAGGCCGCCCGGTGCTGGAGCGCCTGGAAGGCGCCGATCGGCTGGCCGAACTGAACCCGGATCTTCAGGTAGTCGACGGTCATCTCGAAGGCCTGGGTGGCCGCGCCCAGCATCTCGGCGGCGAGGCCGGCGCGGCCCCGGTCGAGAACCCGCTCGAGCAGCGGCCAACCGTGGCCGGCCTCGCCGAGCAACTGGTCCGGCCCCGCCTGGACCCCCTCGAAGGAGAGGCTGGCGGCGCCCCGGCTGTCCATGAGCGCAAGCCGCCGGCGCGCGAGGCCCTTGGCGTCGGCGGGGATGAGGAAGAGGCTGAGGCCATGGGTCTCGCCGGGCGAGCCGCTTGTGCGGGCCGCCGCCACGAAGAGCCCCGCCGCCATGCCCTCGAGGACGAAAGTCTTGGCGCCGTCGAGCCGCCAGCCGCCGGCCGAGGCCTCCGCCTTGAGAGCGGTGCGCTCGGGCGCGTGGCGCGGCCCCTCCTCCAGGGCCAGACCGCCGATCAGCGCGCCGCTGGCGATGGGGCGCAACCATCTGTCCTTCTGCTCGGGCGATCCCCCGAGCGTCAGCGCCGAGGCCGCCACGAGCGCCGAGGCCACCAGCGGCGAGGCGGTCAGGGTCCGCCCGGTCTCCTCGAGGATGGCGCCTAGGGCGAGGTAGCCGAAATCGGAGCCGCCGTAGGCTTCCGGGACGACGACCCCCGGCCAGCCCATCTGGCTGATGGCCGACCACGCGTCCGGATCGAACCCCAGCTCGGCGCCGCTGTCGCGCAGCTTGCGCAGCGCGCTGACCGGGCTCTGCTCGCGGGCCCAGTCGCGGGCCGCATCACGCACCATCGCCTGTTCTTCGGTCAGCGCCGCCATGGACCTCGTCTCCGCCGGCCGTTCCGGCCAGAAGACCTTTGCCCGGCGCCCGCGCCCGTGTCGAGCCGCGCGGCGCGGGCGCGGCAGGCGGCGGCCGCTCTCAGGCAGGCTCGAGCAACATCGCCTGCAGCGCCTTCTTTTCACTGGGGCCGATGTCGAGGTGGCTCCGGAGGTAGTTGGCGATAGAGCCCTCGCGGCGCTCGATCTCATCGCGCATGGCGGTGAGATAGGCGGGATCCGACCGCAGCATCGACGAGCGCAGCTCGCGGGACATCTTGGCTACGGCGGCGAAGCCGGTCGACCTGTCGGTGGCCCCGACGCGGGTGGCCACGGCCTCGAAGTCCACCAGCTTCTCCGAGAGGCTGTAGTCGTGGAGGATCTCGTCCCAGCGCACGTCCAGGGCGCTCAGCAGCAACGCCGCGGCGGCGCCGGTGCGGTCCTTGCCCGCCGAGCAGTTGATGACCAGGGGCACGTTGCCGGCGAGCAGCTCGGAGAACATCATCTGATAGCTTTCCAGGTGCCCATAGGGCAGCTCGACGTAGAAGCCCTTCATGGCCTCGCGGACGATCTCCTGGGTGAAGCCCCCGCCGGCGGCCACCGCGTCGCGGATGCGTCTGCCGTTGATCTCGTAGTCCCGCGTCCGGATCGGCGGCCCCGCCTCGCCCGGCCACAGGGTGGGCTCGTCGACCCGCTCGCCGACCGTGCGAAAGTCGCAGATGACCGCGATCCCGAGGCCCGCGAGAAAGCGATGGTCGGCCTCGGTGAGGTCGCTCATGGCGCCCGACCGGAAGAGCCGGCCCCATCGGGTCATGCGCCCGTCGTCGGTGCGATAGCCGCCCATATCCCGGAAATTGCGACCGCCCTCGAGCGGCAAGAGCCGTTCCGACATGCTTTGCAGACTCCGAACCCGAACAAGGGTCATTAGCATCCGACCGTGACAGGGTCGAAACAGCCGGACCGCGCGCCTCTTCCTAGAAGGCGTCCGCCTTCGAGACCGCGGGGCGGCTTTCGCGGGTGCCCCGCATGCGCTTGTCCGGCGTCGCCGGGTCGTTGGGCGAGATCTCGATGTAGTCGTCGTGGACCGCCAGGATCGTCCCCACGAACGGGAAGTCGTCGAAGGCCTCGGGCACTCGGTAGCTCACCGTGTCGCCGACCTTGAAGGTCGAGGGATCGAAGTTGAACTCGAAGGGGCAGCTCTCGCCTGGACCGCCTAACGATTGCATGGGACGCCTCCTCTGGAACCGCCCGAATGTACAACGCCGCGTCCGCCGCGGGCAAACGGCGCCCCGCTGAAGCGGCGGGCCGGGCGCTCAGACGTCCAGCACGTCGCGGGGATCGGCCTCGTAGAGGAGCGGCGCGCCGGAAAGATAACGGCCGAGGTTCTCGAGGAAGACTTCACGGCTTCGCTCCGCAAGGCCGGAGCCGAGCCCGGCTGTATGGCCGGTGAGCGTGACCCGGGGATGGCCCCAGAAGGGGCTATCGGGCGCCAGCGGCTCGGCGCGGAAAACGTCCAGCACGGCCCGCTCCGGGGTTCCGCGATCCAGGGCGGCCAGCAGCGCGGCCTCGTCCACCAGGCCCCCGCGCCCGACGTTCACCAGCACCGAGCCGGGTTTCATGGCCGCGAAGAAGGCTGCGTTCGCCATGTTCTCGGTGTGACGGTTCAGCGGCGCAGCCAGGACCACGACGTCGGCCTGCGGCGCTCGCGAGAGAATCTGGTCGGGCGCGGCCGTCTCGTCGGCGAGCTCATGGCCGCCAGCGGTGCGTCGCACGCCGACGATGCGCGCGCCGAAGGCCTTGGCGCGCCGGGCCGTCTCCTCGCCGATGGCCCCGAAACCGACGATCAGCCAGGTCGTGCCCCTGATCTCGCGGAAGGGCTGCTGGCGCCAGCGCCGTTCGGCCTGGGCTGCCCGGCGTTCCGGTCCGTCCTGGAAGTGGTCGAGCACCCCCCAGAGGACCAGGTCGGCGATGCCGACGGCCTGGGTGTGGTTGGTGGTGAGCCGCACGCCGCGCCGCACGAACTCGGCGAACATCGGGTGTTCGAAACCGGCCGCGGCGCTGTGCAGCCACTTGAGGTCGGCCGAGCCGCGCAGGATCCGCATGTGTTCCTGGACCGGACCGCCAAAGAAGAGATCGGTGTTGGTCCAGCCCACCTCCGGGCGCGCCTCGTCGGGCGTGACCGGCCGGCCGTTCAGAGTCATGCCGCCGTCGCGCCCCATCAGGATCGGCTCTATGCCGGACTTGGGGAGCCGGTCCTGGATCTTCCGGAACGACGGCTCGTAGAACAGCACCCGCGGCATGGAACTCCTCCCCGGCGCTCGGCCGCGCGCTTCATACCGGCCGGCGACGCGCCCCGCCAAGCGCGCAGTGCAAAGGATGGACGCGCGCCCTCGCGCCGGTATATGCCGCCCGCGACGGCGAAGGCCGACAAGGAAAGCAGCGGCTGGCGACGGCGCAAGGCCAGCCCGCGACGGCGATGGGAGTGCGAATGACATCCGAGAACGGCATCCTGGCCTACGGGGCTTACATTCCCCAGCGCCGGCTGCAGCGGTCGGCGATCTACGCCGCCAACGCCTGGTTCGCCCCGGGCCTCAGAGGCCTCAGCGCCGGCGAGAAGGCGGTCGCCAGCTGGGACGAGGACAGCATCACCATGGCCGTAGAGGCCGCGCGCGACTGCCTGACCGGCCTCGACCGCGCCGCCGTCTCGGGCGTCACCCTCGCCTCCACCACCCTGCCCTTCGCCGACCGGCTGAACGCCGGCGTGGTCAAGGAGGCGCTGAACCTCGCCGACGCCGTGGGCGCGTCCGACCAGACCGGCTCGCTCAGGGCCGGCACATCGGCCCTGGCCCAGGCGCTGGCCGGCCAGAGTGGCCGCCTCTGCCTTGGCGCCGATCTGCGCAAGGCCCGGGCCGCCTCGGAGGCTGAGCTGCAGCAGGGCGACGCCGCCGGCGCCATCCTGGTCGGCCAGGGCGAGGTGATCGCCAAGTTCCTGGGGAGCTACAGCGCCACGGTGGATTTCGTCGACCACTTCCGGGCCACCGGCGAGCCGTTCGACTACACCTGGGAGAGCCGCTGGATCCGCGACGAGGGCTACGCCAACCTGCTGGGCGGCGCGATGGCGGCCGGCCTCGCCAAGCTGGGCGTCTCCGGGGAGGCGATCGACCGGGCGCTGATCCCGATCCCGGTGCGCGGGGTGCCCGAAAGCCTGGCCCGCCGTTGCAAGATCAGACCGGAGGCGGTGGCGGACACCCTGGCCGCCTGCGTCGGCGACTCCGGGACGGCCCATCCGCTGGTGATGCTGGCCGCCGCCCTGGAGGCCGCGAGCCCGGGGGAGAAGATCTTGCTGGTCGGCTTCGGCCAGGGGGCGGACCTTCTGCTCTTCGAGACCACCGAGGCCCTGAAGCGGCTGCCGAAGCGGCTGGGCGTCGCCGGCCACCTCGCCCGCGCCCGCAAGGACGCCAACTACATGCGCTTCCTCTTCCACCGCGGCATCCTCGACATGGAACGGGGCATGCGCGCCGAGGCGGACGAGAAGCAGCCCGGGACCGCCCTCTACCGGAACCGCAAGGCGGTGCTCGGCCTGGTCGGCGGCCGCTCCAAGACCACCGGGACGGTGCAGTTCCCGAAGACCGAGATCAGCGTCAGTCCCAACGCCCGCGCCCAGGGCGACCAGGAGGACTATCCGCTGGCCGAGAAGCGGGCCCGCATCACCACCTACACCGCCGACAGCCTCAGCTATTCGCCCGACCCGCCGGTGTATTACGGGGCGATCGATTTCGAGGGCGGCGGGCGGCTGGTCGCCGAATTCGCCGACTGCGGCCCCGAGGACGTAGAAGTCGGCCGCGAAATGCGGATGGTTTTCCGCGTCAAGGCGGTTGATGAGCTGCGCGATTTCACCAAATACTTCTGGAAAGCCGTTCCAGTCACTTCCGGAGAAGCCTGATGCCCCGCGGAATCAAAGACAAGGTCGCCATCCTCGGCATGGGCTGCGCCAAGTTCGGCGAGCGCTGGGACAAGGACGCCGACCAGCTGATGGTCGAGGCCTTCGACGAGGCGATCGGGGACGCCGGGATCGACGTCTCTCAGCTCGACGCGGCCTGGCTGTCGGTGGCCTTCGACGCCGTGAACATCGGCCCCTCCGGCATTCCCCTGGCCACGGCGCTCAGGTTGCCCAACGTCGGGGTCACCAAGGTCGAGAACTTCTGCGCCAGCGGCACCGAAGCCTTCCGCGGGGCCGTCTATGCGGTGGCCTCCGGCGCCGCCGACATCGCGCTCGCCCTGGGCGTCGAGAAGCTGAAGGACACCGGCTACGGCGGCCTGCCCGTGCGCACCCGGGGGACCACCTACGACATGATCGGCGTCAGCGGCTCGGCGCCCGGCAACTTCGCTCAGCTCGCCGCCGCCTACCGCTCCAAGCACGGGGTCGGCAAGGACGACCTGAAGCGGGCCATGGCCCACGTCTCGGTGAAGAGCCACGCCAACGGGGCCAGGAACCCCAAGGCGCACCTCCAGAAGGCGGTGGACATGGACACGGTGCTGAACGCGCCGATGATCGCCGAGCCGCTCGGCCTCTTCGACTGCTGCGGCGTCTCCGACGGGGCGGCCTGCGCCATCGTCACCACCCCCGAAATCGCCCGCAGCCTCGGCAAGCAGGACATCGTCACCGTCAAGGCGCTGCAGATCTCCACCTCCAACGGCTGGGAGCTGCAGGCGAACGGCTGGGACGGCAGCTACTTCCACACCACCCGGATCGCCGCCACCAAGGCCTACGAGGAAGCCGGCGTCACCAAACCGCGCGAGCAGATCAGCCTGATGGAGGTGCACGACTGCTTCTCCATCACCGAGCTCGTCACCATGGAGGATCTCTACATCTCCAAGGAGGGCGAGGCCTGGAAGGACGTGCTCGAGGGCTTCTTCGACGCGGACGGCAAGGTGCCCTGCCAGATCGACGGCGGCCTCAAGTGCTTCGGCCACCCGATCGGCGCCTCGGGCCTTCGGATGATCTACGAGAACTACCTGCAGCTGCTCGGCCGCGCCGGCGTGCGCCAGCGCAGCACGCCGCCGGTCCTCGCCCTCTCGCATAACCTGGGCGGCTCGCCGATCCAGAACGTGAGCGCGGTGGCGATCGTGGGCCTGGCGGACGCCTGACCCGAGATGGACGCCGAGTCCTTCGGCCTCTTCCTCGAGCAGCTCAGGCGTTACGTTCGCGAACGGCTGGTCCCGGCCGAGGAAGAGGTGATCGCCCTCGACCGGGTGCCCGACGACATCCTGGGCGAGATGCGCGAGATGGGCCTCTTCGCCATCACCACGCCGCCCGAATACGGCGGCGCCGGGATGACCACCAGTCAGTACATCGAGACGATCGAGGAGCTGAGCTGGGCCGCGCCGGCCTATCGCGCCACCATTTCGATCAACGTCGGCATGACCGCCGCAGCGCTGAAGAACGCGGGCACGGAAGCCCAGAAGGCCGAATGGCTGCCGAGGGTGGCGGCCGGCGAGATCGCCTGCTTCGCCCTCACAGAGCCAGATTCCGGCTCGGACAGCGCGGCCCTCAGAACCCGGGCGGTCCGCGACGGCGAGACCTATGTGCTGAACGGGTCCAAGCGATACATCACCAACGCGCCCATCGCCAAGTTCGCCCTGGTGATGGCCAGGACCTCGGCGCAGAACCTGCCGAGCAACGGCCACGTCAGCGCCTTCCTGGTCCCGACCGAGCTTCCGGGCGTCAGCCTCGGCAAACCCGACAAGAAGATGGGCCAGTCCGGCGCCCTCATCGGCGACATCGTCCTGGAGGACGTGCGGGTGCCGGCGGCGAACCTGCTCGGCGGCGTCGAGGGAACCGGCTTCAAGGCGGCCATGCAGTCGCTGGACAACGGCCGGCTCAGCGTCGCGGCGGCCGCCACGGGCTACGCCAAGCGGATGCTGGACGCGGCGCTCCGCTACGCCACCGAGCGCAAGGCCTTCGGCGAGCCGATCGCCAATTTCCAGCTGATCCAGGCGATGCTCGCCGACTCCAGGGCCGACATCTACGCCGCCGACTGCATGATCCGCGACGCCACGGCCAGAGCCGACGCCGGCGAGCGCGTCTCCACCGAGGCGGCCTGCGCCAAGATGTTCGCGAGCGAGATGTGCGGGCGGGTGGCCGACCGGGGGGTGCAGATCTTCGGCGGCGCGGGCTATCTGCGCGAATACGCCGCCGAGCGGTTCTTCCGCGACGCCCGGGTCTACCGGATCTACGAGGGCACCACCCAGATCCAGCAGCTGGTGATCGCCAAGGCGATGCTGCGCGATTTCGCGGCGCGGTAGCCCTGGGCGGGGCGCCCGGGCCTCTGCCGGAGCCTCGTTCAAATAGCGGTGTTCGCATTGCCGGCCTCCCGCGATGGTGATCACGTGGCCGTGGGGCCGACACGGCCCTGCCTGAGCCAGGAACACGACGATGGCCGAGATCGACAACGACAAGCTCAATGCGCTGGTCGGAAAGCTGCTGGCCGACCTCGGAGGCGCCTACAGCGTACCCACCGTGCGGATCGGTTTCCGACTGGGGCTCTTCGACGCCCTGTCCCGCGCGGGGCCGCTGAACGCCAAAGAGCTCGCCTCGCGGACGGATCTCGCCGAGCGGTACGTCCGCGAATGGGCGCTCGCCCAGGCGGCCAACGGCTATCTCGACTATCGTGCGGAAGATGACCGCTTCGAGCTGAATGCGGAGCAGGCGATGATCTTCACCGAGCGGGACAGCCCCGTCTTTCTGGAAGGCGCCTTCGACCTCGTCGCCGCGATGATCGAGGGCGAGCCCAAGGTGGAGCAAGCCTTCCGGAGCGGCGGCGGCGTCGCCTGGGGCGAGAGCGCAGGCTGTCTCTTCTGCGCCGTCGGGGCCTTCTTCCGACCGGGCTACGTCAACAGCATCGTTCAGGCCTGGCTCCCCGCGATCGAGGGCGCGCCAGCCAAGCTGCGCGCAGGCGCCAAGGTGGCCGACGTCGGCTGCGGCGTCGGCTTCTCGACCCTGCTCATGGCCGAGGCTTTTCCGAACAGCAGCTTCGTCGGCTACGACTTCCACGCTCCGTCCATCGAGCAGGCCAACGCCCACGCCAAGTCCCACGGCCTCGGCAGCCGGGTCCGCTTCGAGACGGCGCCCGCCAAGGAGATCGAGGGACGCGACTTCGATCTCGTGACCATGTTCGACTGCCTGCATGACATGGGCGATCCGCGCGGCTGCGCAGCCCACATGCGAAGGCTCCTGAAGCCGGACGGGGCCTGGATGATCGTCGAGCCGCTGGCCGCGGACGACGCCGCGAGCAACCTCGCCAGTCCCGTGAGCCGCCTCTACTACAACGCTTCCACGATGATCTGCGTGCCTACCTCGCTCGCGCAGGAGGTGGGGGAAGGCCTAGGGGCGCAGGCGGGCGAAAAGCGGCTGGCGGAAGTGATCACGGGCGCCGGCTTCACGCGCGTGCGGCGCGCGACGGAAGGCCCTTTCAACATGGTGCTCGAAGCGCGTCCTTAGCCTTGCGGACTTAATGCGAATCCATGTCTCGCCGCCCGCGGCGGCGGGCTAAGCTGGCCGCATGAGCCATGAACCCGACCGCCTCGCGCCCCTGATCCTGTACGGCATGGGGAGCCCCAACGTGCGCAAGGTGCTGATCATGCTGGAGGAGCTGGGGCTGCCCTACGAGACGCGCCATGTGGCGGTCACCCTGGGCGACCAGTTCGGGCCTGAGTTCCAGGCCATGAACCCGCTGGGCAAGGTTCCCGTGCTCACGGACCCGAACCCGTCGCAGCCCGGCGCGCCGCTCTTCGAATCCGGCGCCATCCTGATTTATCTGGCCGAAACCTACGGCGGCGGCTTGCTCGCGCCCTCGGGCCCCGAGCGGTACGCGGCGCTGTGCTGGCTGATGGCGCAGATGGCCCAGGTGGGTCCCATGCTCGGCAACAACAACCACTTCCTGATCCTGCCGGAAGGGACCGGCGGCTATGGCGCGGGACGCTTCGCCGACCAGTCGATGCGCCTCTACCGCAAGCTCGACGAGCGGCTGGCGGCGTCCCCCTGGCTGGGCGGCGAAGACTATTCGATCGCCGACATCGCCACCTGGCCCTGGGCGGCCTACCTGAAGATGCACGGCGGCGACTGGGCGGACCATCCGCATCTGGACAACTGGAGCCGGAGCATCCGGGCGCGCCCCGCCGTCCAGCGGGCGGACGCGCAATACCGGCGGTTCCAGGCGCTCGACCAGGAGGCGCGGGCCAGGGCGACGCCCGAGCAGATCGACCAGTTCTTCGGAAGGGCGCCGCCGCCTCAGGTTAGTGGCGCTCGAGGGTGATCTCGCCGGCCCCCGGCAGGCGCCCGCCCCGCTCGCGGATCAGGCGGCGCAGGTCGCGGTCCACCGCCTCGCGCTGCGGCGGCTGGAAGATCGGGTAGTGGAGCCCGCCCGCGTGGCTGGCCGAACTCATTTCCGCCGCGTCGACGAAGATGAAATAGCCCTGATAGGCGCCGTTGGCGCCGGACCCAGTCTGGAGACGGACCGCCTCCAGCAGCACCGCGCAGTTTTCCAGGCTGGAAACGTCCTGGGCCAGCGGCGTGAACTTGGCCGCTCCATCGCCCGCGGCGGCCGCGGACCGCCAACAGACCCCCCGCTCGTCGGGCGCGGTCACGTCCCCGCAGGAGGCGAGGATCAGGGCGGCCAGGGCGAGAGGAAAGATCCGGGGCAAGCGGGCGCCAGCCTATAGCGCCGGACGCCGATTTCGCTCAAGCCGCCAGGCCGGCGGCCTGCATCAGGTCGCGCACCTGGGCGAGCTGCTCGGGGGCGCCGGCGAGCTCGGCCCGGGCGGTCTCGCTGCGCAGCAGCTTCAGCGCCGCGGCCCGCGCCCGATCGGCCGCCGGCCCCAGCGGCGCGGCCTCGCCCGTCGCCAGCCGCAGCAGCAGGGCGAGACGGTGGCCCACCGGCGCCTGGGCCTGGGCGAGCATCGCCGCGATCTTGGAATCCGCCTCGATGGCGCCCCCGATGTCGCCGAGCTTGGTCTGGATCGGCGCCAGATCCTCCTCCGTCAGACCCGCCCTGCCGGCGTCGCGCTGCAGGACGGCCAGGGCCGCCAACCGCACGGTGGGAGAATCGGGCCCGTAGCGGAGCTCCTTCTCGAAGCGCAGAGATCCGACGTGAGTCATCAGGTAGCGCGCGGCTTGGCGCTTGTTGGCCGCCCCAATGACGTTCTCGGTCAGCCAGATGAGCTGTTCGGCCTCCTGGCGCGCGGATTCGTCGCGGCCGAGCAGACCCTCCACGAACTCGGCGGTCACCAGCATCCGCGAGCGGGCGACGAAGGCCTCGTGGACATCCTCCGCCGGCAGCAGCTGGCTGGCCGCCGCCGTGAGCGCCATGGCCAGCGACCTCAAGAGCTCGATCTCCTGGACCGGATCGCTCGGCCGCAACCGCCGCGGGCCCATCAGCTCCTGCAGAATCCGCCGGCCGACCGCCGCTCGCACGGAGACGAAGCTGCCCTTCTCGAGCAGGGCGGCCAGCCGCTGGGCCGGACCCTCGAGCGGCGGCATGGCGCGCGCGACCGACGGCTCGGCCGCCACCAGTCGGGTCACCGCCTCGCTGGCCGCCAGCCGCGTCATCGCCGCCAACCGGCCGCCCAGATCGAGCGACGAGCCCAGCAAGTCGGTGATCCCGGCGCGGGTCTCCAGTATCTCCGCCAGCGGCTGCTCGAGGACGTCGAAGGCGAGCTTACGCGCCTGCCCCGTGGGCGCGTGATCGGCGAGATCCATGAGGCGCGCCACCTTTTCGGACCAGTTCGCCGCACCGGCGAGCTGGGCGGCGACGCCTGCGCCCAGAAGGTAGCCGGCCTCGGGGTCGGCGCTCAGCCGCTCGGCCGCGGCGACGAAACCTTCCGAGGCTAGGTCGGGGAAGGCCCCACGCCGTCCATCCTTCAGGACTCTTGCGACGCTTCGCTCGATGAGGCCCTGGAAACTGCGGATCAGCTCGTGGGTCGAAAGGCCGCGGGCCTGGGCCTCCGGCACCGCGATCTTCTGCACCGCGTGCTGCAGCTCGACGCCGGCCGCGTCCAGCCGCTCGACCAGGTCCGGCCGGTGGAGCAGCTCGAAGGGGGTCGCCTGGCTTCGGGCGAGCCACGCCTCGAGCAGGCGGCCGATGCGGTGGCGGGCGTGGATGGTGTAGAGGTCGGAGGGCGAGACGCACAGAGGCTCGCGGTCCTCCACCACCTTCTGCTTGCGCGGCTCCTCGATCTTTCCTTCGGTGAGGACGACGACGCTGCGGAACTCGCGGGTTTCGGCGTTCAGGATCTCCTTGGTCACCCGCACCGCCGCGACGCGCTTTTCGGCCATCAGGGCCTGGGCCGCCTCGACCACCTGGTCGCGGCTCTCGCTGGCCATGTCCAGAGACCAGGGCGCGCCCGGGGCGCGTTTGATGAACAGCTCGAAGTGGACCTGCCCCTGATCCATCTGCGCCTTGCGATCCCAAACCGACCCGGCCGGGAGCGGACCCTTTGGCCCCCTCCCTTCCCCGGCTCTCAGCCACTCTCGGCGCCAGCCTGCCGCATTAGGCTTAAGAGCGTCTTGCTTTTCCTGGCGGTTCGCCCAATTGAGGCCATGCAAAGCGGCGATGGGCGAGCCGAACCTTGCTTGCCGCAGTCAGCGCCTTGACGGGGACGGCGCTCGTGCGGCCCATGTCTGCGTGACTCGGGACCACAACCCTGGCGCAGCGCCGCCTCCGACGATGAACATCTGAAGAAGACTCAATGGCGAAAATCACCCTGGTGGACGACGACGAGAACATCGTCGCATCCGTATCCCTAGCGCTGGAGAGCCACGGGCACGCCGTCACCGCGTGCTACGACGGCGCCGCTGGCCTGGCCTCACTGGAGAGCGATCCGCCCGATCTGGCCATCCTCGACGTCAAGATGCCGCGGATGGACGGCATGGAGGTGTTGCGCCGCCTGCGCCAGAGCTCGGAGGTGCCGGTGATCATCCTCACCTCGAAGGACGAGGAGATCGACGAGATCCTCGGCTTCAATCTCGGGGCGGACGACTACATCCACAAACCCTTCAGCCAGCGGCTGCTGCTGGAGCGGGTGAAGGCCGTGCTCCGGCGAGGGAGGCCGGAGGAGGCGATCGAGATCGACGGCCAGACCGCCGCCGCGGGGGCCGCCGGCAAGGCGATCAAGCGCGGGCGCCTCACGCTCGATTCGGCCCGCCACGACTGCCTGTGGGACGGCAAGCCGGTGCGCCTGACGGTGACCGAGTTCCTGCTGCTGCAGTCGCTGGCGCAGCGGCCTGGCTTCGTCAAGAGCCGGGACAACCTGATGGACGCCGCCTACGATGATCAGGTTTACGTCGACGACAGGACGATCGACAGCCATATCAAGCGCATGCGCAAGAAGTTCCGCCAGGTCGACCAGGAGTTCGACGCCATCGAAACCCTCTATGGCGTCGGTTACCGCTACCGCGAAACCTGAGCGGGAGGCCCGTCCTCGCCGCCTGACCGCGCCCGGCTCCCGCCTCGGGCGCCTCATCGTCACGCTTAACCTCGTGGGTCTGGCGATCCTGATCGGCGGGGCCCTGCTGCTGAACGAGCTGCGTCAAGGGCTGGTGAACGCCAGGATCGCCTCGCTGCGGACCCAAGGGCAGCTGATCGCCAACGTCATCGACGACGCAGCGACCATCGGCGATCCAGAGCCGGCCCTGGAGGCGGACCGGGCCAGCGAGATCCTGCAGTCGCTGTTCATCCCGAAGTCCCAGCGCGCCCGGCTGTTCGACGCCGAGGGCAAGCTGATCGCGGACTCCTACGTGGTCGCCGACCGGGTGGAGCGCTACCCCTTGCCGCCAGCGCGGCGCCCCGGCGAGCGGCCGTTCGTGATCCCGGGCTTCGCCCCCAAACCGCGGGCCTTCGACGCGGCGCAGCGGGCGCTCTCCAGCGAAGTGAGGCGCGCGCTCGCGGGGGCGCCGGTCGCGGACGTGCGGGTGGCCGAGGGCGGCGAAAGGGTCGTCTCGATCTCGATCCCCATCGAACGGGTCCGGGCGGTGCTCGGAGTCCTGACCCTGGAAGCCAATGACGTCGACCAGATCATCGCCGCCGAGCGCGCGGCGATGATCCCGTTCATCATCACCGCCGTGGCCGTGAACCTGATCTCCTCCTTCGCCCTCACCCAGCTGATCGCCCAGCCCGTCCGGCGCCTGTCGCGGGCCGCCGACAGCGTGCGCCTGTCGCGCGCTCGGGCGATCGACCTGCCCGACCTGGCCGCCCGGCGCGACGAACTCGGCGATCTTGCCCGCTCGCTGGAGGACATGACCCACACGCTGTCGGAGCGGATGGCGGCCATCGAGCGCTTCGCAGCCGACGTCGCCCACGAGATCCGCAATCCGCTGACGTCGATCCGCTCGGCGGTGGAGACCCTCGACCTAGTCAGCGACCCCGCAGCGCGCGCCCGGCTGACCGGCATCCTCAAGCAGGACGTCGGCCGGCTCGACCGCCTGATCACCGACATCTCCAACGCCTCGCGGCTGGACGCCGAGCTCGCTCGGGATTCGCCCCGCCCGGTGGACCTCGGCAGGCTGCTGCGCGACATCACCGCCATGTACGAGATCAGCCCCGGCGGCGGCGCGGCCGCGGTGCGGCTGATCGGGGCGGGGGACGCCGACGCCGTCGTTCCCGGCCGCGAGGGCCCCCTGGGGCAGGTGTTCCGAAACCTCATCGACAACGCCCGCTCCTTCTCGCCGGAGGGGGGCGAGGTCAGGGTCTATCTTTGGCCGGGCCGCGATCGCATCACCGCCTCGGTGGAGGATGATGGGCCCGGCATGCCGCCCGAGAACCTGGAGACGGTGTTCGAGCGCTTCTACACCTCGCGGCCGAAGGGCAAGGCGTTCGGCGGCAACTCCGGCCTCGGCCTCTCGATCGCCCGCCAGATCGTCCAGGCCCACGGCGGCGAGATCCGCGCCGAAAACCGGGTCGACGGCGGCGGGCGGGTGATCGGCGCCCGTTTCGTGGTCACCCTGCCGGCGGCCGGGCCGCGGCCTTGATCGTGCACGCCGGCCTCATCGCCCGCCGCCTCGCGGGGCGCTGGCGCGGCGTCCTCATCCAGGGCGGCTCCGGGGACGGCAAGAGCGACCTGGCGCTGAGGGCGCTGGACGCCGGCTTTCGCCTGGTGGCCGACGATCGAACCGTCCTTTGGTCCTCCGGCGGCGCCCTCTACGGACGGGCGCCGACCGTCTTGGCGGGCCTCATCGAGGCGCGCGGCCAGGGGCTGCTGCGTCTTTCTCCCATCGGCTTCGCCGAAGTCGTGCTGGCCGCGGTGTGCAGCCCCGCGGGCGCCGTCGAGCGGCTGCCCGAGCCGGCGGCTGGATCTTTGGCGGGAATTGAGGTGGCCCGTTTCTTGATTGACCCGTTTCAACCCTCTGCGCCGACTAAGTTGCGACACGCAATGGAGCATCTTGGAGCCGGGTCGCAACAGGGGTATCTAGCCGATCCTCTCGGCGGCCCACACCGCGCAGGGACTGGGGAATCCCGTTGAGGCTTTGCCTATGATCGGGCTCGTGATCGTCACCCACGGGCGCCTGGCCGAGGAGTTCGTCCACGCGATGGAGCACGTGGTCGGCCCGCAGGAGGCGGTGAAGGCGATCTGCATCGGACCGGATGACGACATGGAGCGGCGCCGGCGCGACATCCTGGCCGCCTGCGGCAGCGTCGACAGCGGCGGCGGCGTGATCCTGCTCACCGACATGTTCGGCGGCACTCCCTCGAACCTCGCCATCTCGGTGATGGAGCAGACCAAGGCCGAAGTGATCGCGGGGCTCAACCTGCCGATGCTGATCAAGCTGGCCAGCGTGCGCCTGCGCGAGGACCTGCCCACCTGCGTGGCCCAGGCCCAGGCCGCCGGCCGAAAATACATCTCGGTGGCCTCCTACGTCCTCACCGGCGAGAAGTAGATGACGGCCGAACGGTCGGTGGACATCGTCAACGAGCGCGGCCTCCATGCGCGCGCCTCGGCCAAGTTCGTCAAGCTGGCGGCGGCCTTCGACGCCGAGGTGACCGTCTCCAAGGACGGGGCGACGGTGGACGCGGCCTCGATCATGGGCCTGATGATGCTGGCGGCCGGTCCCGGTTGCTGCATCACCATCCGCGCCGAAGGCCCCGACGCGGAGGCGGCCGTGACGGCGCTCAGCGACCTGGTCGCCAACCGCTTCGAGGAGGAGCGATGAGGTCCAGGCTAGCCTAGTGTCCCGAGTCCGAAGTTCGCCAGTGGATGGGATGGGCGCCCGGGCGAACTTCGGACGCGGGACTCTAGGCCATGGCCGCCCGCTCGCCCATCGGCCTCAGGCCGAGGTCGGCCAGCAGCCGCTCGTCCTGGCTGGGCTCCGGATTGCGGGTGGTGAGGAGCTTGGCCCCCACGAAGATCGAGTTGGCCCCTGCGAGGAAGCAGAGCGCCTGCAACTCCTTCGACATGTGCTCGCGACCCGCCGAGAGGCGCACCACCGACTTGGGACACACCAGCCGGGCGACGGCGATCATCCGGACGAATTCCAGCGGGTCGATGGGCGCCGACCCCGCCAAGGGGGCGCCCGGCGCGGGCATGAGGTCGTTGATCGGCAGGCTTTCGGGGTGAGCGGGCAGGGTCGCCAGCTGCAGCAGCAGGCCGATCCGGTCGGTCCGGGTCTCGCCCATCCCGACGATCCCACCGCAGCAGACCGAGATGCCCGCCGCGCGGACCGCGGCCAAGGTGTCGAGCCGCTCCTGGTAGGTGCGGGTGGTGACCACCTTCTCGTAGTAGTCCGGACCGGTGTCGAGGTTGTGGTTGTAGTAGTCGAGCCCGGCGGCCTTCAGCGCCCGGGCCTGCGGCGCCGTCAGCATGCCGAGGGTCGCGCAGGTCTCCAGCCCCAGGCCCTTCACCCCGGCGATCATCGCCGCCACCTTGGGCGTATCGCGGTCCTTGAGGTCGCGCCAGGCAGCCCCCATGCAGAAACGCTGCGCGCCGCCGGCCTTGGCCTGGGCGGCCTCGGCGATCACCGCCTCGACCTCCATCAGCTTGGTGGCCTTCAGCCCGGTCTCGAAGTGCTGGGATTGGGCGCAGTAGCCGCAGTCCTCCGGGCAGCCGCCGGTCTTGATCGACAGCAGTTGCGATATCTGCACCTCGCCAGGGTCGAACCAGCGGCGATGCACCTCGGCCGCCCGAAAAAGCAGCTCGGTGAACGGCAGGTCGAACAGGGCCTCGATCTCGGCGAAGGTCCAGTCGCGGCGCGGCTGGGCGGGATCGGGGGCGGCGGCGGTCATCGGGAAACTCCTTGCCGGCCATCCGTTATCCAAACGCGCGGGGCCCGCCAAGATGGCGAAAGCGCGCCGACGAAAGAACATGCTACACGGAGAGGGGGCCGGAGGAGCAGATGAAGAGGCTTCCGCGCGAGACGGAGCTCAAGTTCGCCCTCCCGCCGGACCATGTCCTGGCCCTGGCGGGCCAGATCCCGGCTTTGACCGGCAGCGAGCCGAAGCCGCTGGTCTCCGTCTATTTCGACACCCCAAAGCAGAGCTTGCGCCGGGCCGGCCTGACCTTGCGGGTGCGCACCGAGGACGGCCGCTTCGTCCAGACCCTGAAGCAGACCGCCGCCGGCGCCCTGAGCCGGGGCGAGTGGAGCGACGATATTCAGAGTCCGGCGCCGGCCCCGGACCTGCTTGGCCACACCCCTGCCCGCGCCTGCCTCGCCAAGGGCCCGGCCCTCGCGCCCCAGTTCGAGATCGAGACCCGCCGCCGCTCGGCCGAGATCATCGAGGCCGGGAGCCGCATCGAGGTGAGCCTCGACGAGGGCGAGGCGAAGGCCGACGGCAAGGCCGCGCCCTTCGCCGAGCTGGAGCTGGAGCTGAAGGAGGGGCCCCTGTGGGGCCTCCTCGCCCTGGCCCGCAAGCTGGCCCAGCTGGATGAGCTCAGCCTGTCCTTCACCAGCAAGGCCGAGCGGGGCTTCGCGCTCGCCCGCCCCTCGCGGCTCCGCGCGCAAAAGTTCCAGGCCCCCGAGCTCAACCGGACCGCCCCCACCGGAGACGCCTTCCGGGCCGTGGCCCGCGCCTGCCTGCGCCAGATCGTCGGCAACGCCGAAGCCTTGCGCGAGCGGGCGAGCCCGGAAGTCATCCACCAGCTGCGGGTGGGCCTTCGGCGCCTGCGCAGCCTGGTCACCACTTTCAAGGACGTAATCTCCGACGCGCGGCTGCCGGCGCTGAAGGCTGAGCTCAAGTGGCTCACCGGCGAGCTGGACGCGGCCCGCAACCTCGATGTCCTGCTGCACGGCGGCTACCGGGTGGCGCTCGGCGACAAGCAGGCGCCCGACGGCCTGAAAGGGCTCGGAGCGCGGCTGCGCGGCGCAAGGCGGATCTCCTACGCCAGGGCCGCCTCGGCCGCGGAGAGCGAACGCTCCCGAAGGCTGCTTCTGGATCTGCTGATCTGGATCGAGGAGGGCCCCTGGACGCAGGCCGCCGAAGGCGCGCCGGTGCGCGACCAGCCGATCCCCAAGTTCGCCCGCAAGGCGCTGAACAAGCGCTTCCGCAAGATCGTCAGGCGGGGCGGCGACGTGGCCGCCCTCGACCCGGCCGCCCGTCACAAGCTCCGGATCGACGCCAAGAAGCTCCGCTACGCAGCCGACGCGTTCGCGGGCCTCTACGATCACCCCAAGCGGACCCGCGCCTTCATCGCGGCCCTCAAGGTCGTGCAGGACGAGCTCGGGGAGCTGAACGACATCGCGGTGGGCGAAGGCCTTGCGCATGACGCGGCGACCAGCGCCGGGCTCGGGGCCGGCGACGCCGCCTTCGCCGCCGGCCGGATCGCCGGCGCGCGCAAGTCCGAGATGGAGTCCCTGCTCGGCAAGGCCCAGGACGCGCTGGACGCGCTGGCGAAGGCCAGACCCTTCTGGCCGTCCTGAGTCTCATATAAACCTTCCTTTATGTGCCATTGCGGGCGCCGGCGCGCGCGGCTATAGAGCGGCGCCGACAAGGAGGAGTTGATGGCCGATCACGTGATCAGGGATCCCGCCCTCGCCGAATGGGGCCGCAAGGAGATCGAGATCGCCGAGACGGAGATGCCCGGCCTGATGGCGGTGCGGGCGGAGTTCTCCAAGGACCAGCCGCTGAAGGGCGCCCGGATCGCCGGCTCCCTGCATATGACCATCCAGACCGCGGTGCTGATCGAGACCCTGCAGGCCCTGGGCGCCGAGGTGCGCTGGGCGTCCTGTAACATCTTCTCCACCCAGGACCACGCCGCCGCCGCCATCGCCGTCAAGGGCACGCCGGTGTTCGCGGTGAAGGGTGAGACGCTGACCGAATACTGGGATTACGCCCACCGGATCTTCGAGTGGGGAGACGGCGGCTATCCCAACCTGATCTTGGACGACGGAGGCGATGCGACGCTGCTGTGCGTGCTAGGGCCCAAGGCCGAGGCCGATCCCCGCATCCTTGACGATCCGAAGAACGAGGAGGAAGAGGCGCTCTATGCGGTGATGAAGCGCTATCTCGCGGAGAAGCCCGGCTTCTATAGCGCCATCCGCGAGTCCATCCGCGGGGTCTCCGAGGAGACCACCACGGGCGTCCACCGCCTCTACCAGATGCAGGAGCGCGGCGAGCTTCCCTTCACCGCGATCAACGTCAACGACAGCGTCACCAAGTCGAAGTTCGACAACCTCTACGGCTGCCGCGAGAGCCTCGTGGACGCCATCCGCCGGGGCACCGACGTGATGCTAGCGGGCAAGGTCGCGGTGGTGTGCGGCTACGGCGACGTGGGCAAGGGCTCGGCCGCCTCGCTCCGCAACGGGGGCGCCCGGGTGATCGTCACCGAGATCGACCCCATCTGCGCCCTGCAGGCCGCCATGGAGGGCTACGAAGTCCTCACCGTCGAGGACGCGGTCCCCTTCGCGGACATCTTCGTCACCGCCACCGGCAACAAGGACGTCATCCGCCTCGAGCACATGCGGGCGATGAAGCACAACGCCATCGTCGCCAACATCGGCCACTTCGATTCCGAGATCCAGATCGCGGCCCTGCGCAACTACCGGTGGGACGAGATCAAGCCCCAGGTCCACCACGTGGAGTTCCCGGACGGCAAGAAGATCATCGTGCTCTCGGAAGGGCGGCTGGTGAACCTCGGCAACGCCACCGGCCACCCGAGCTTCGTGATGAGCGCCTCGTTCACCAACCAGACGCTCGCCCAGATCGAGCTCTGGACCAACGGCCACGCCTACGGCAGGAGCGTCCACACCCTGCCCAAGCACCTCGACGAGAAGGTCGCCATGCTCCACCTCGACAAGCTCGGCGTGAAGCTGACCCAGCTCAGCAAGCCCCAGGCGGACTACATCGGCGTGCCCCAGGACGGCCCCTTCAAGCCCGGCCACTACCGGTACTGAGACACGACGGGCGGCCGTCGCGGCTGCCCGGGGCGAAACCTGATCGTCCGCCAACGACCGGGGCCCTGTCGCCGGAGTCGTGACCCGGGGGGCGCTTTCGCGCGCAGGAAGCTGGGGTTTCAGCGGCCGGAGGTTGCAGCCCCGACCTGGCTAGGCTGGGTCAATCGCCCGATCCCCGAAACAGCCAGCGCGTCTATCCAAGCCCTGTTCAGCTCTCGCCATGGCCGAGGTCTGAACGGCTGGAATGGAGAGGCCGTCGTGGGTGGACGTGGCGCAGTTCGTCCGGCGCGGGCGTGGATCCCCCTGGCGCTCGCGGTTCTGGCGAGCCTGGGAGCCTGCAAAACCCTCGAGCGACTGCCGGCGGAGCCGCCGGCGCTCAGCACCGGGGCGCTCCCCGAAGCGGCGGGATGTATCCCCCCGAACCCCTCCCCGCAGGCCTCCCCGGACGCGGCGCCGCAAGCCGGCGCCTGCCGCTACTTCGTCGCCCGCGAGACCGCCAGCTTCGTCGCCGAAGCGCGGGCCGCCGCCGCCCGCGGCCGGGCCTGGCACGCGCAGAACGGCGTCCCGATACCGCCGCTGAACATGCTGGCCGTTTCGGGCGGCGGCGACGACGGCGCTTTCGGGGCCGGCCTTCTGGTCGGCTGGACCGAGGCCGGCACGCGGCCCGAGTTCCAGGTGGTGACCGGAATCAGCACCGGCGCGCTGATCGCGCCCTTCGCCTTCCTGGGGTCCAGCCGCGACGGCGACCTCAGAAGCGTCTACACCGAGATCAACCAGCACGATATCTTCACCTCCCGCAGCTTCCTCGCCGCTCTGACCAGCGACGCGATGGCCGACACCAAGCCGCTTCGCCAAATGCTCGAACAGCACGTCGACCAGGCCCTGCTGGACCAGATCGGCGCCGAGTACGCCAAGGGCCGCCTGCTGTTGGTCGGCACCACCGACCTCGACTCGCGCGAGCCGGTGATCTGGAACATGACCGCCATCGCCGCCAGCCACAGCCCCAACGCCCTGTCGCTGTTCCGCAAGGTGCTGCTGGCGTCGGCCTCGATTCCCGGCGCGTTTCCGCCGGTGATGATCGACGTCGAGGTGAATGGCGCGCGCTACCAGGAAATGCACGTCGACGGCGGCGCGACGACCCAGGTGTTCGTGTATCCCCCGACCCTGCGCATCGCCGAGGAGGCCGCGGCGGCGGGTATCGAGCGCCAGCGCTCGCTCTATGTCATCCGCAACGCGAGCCTCGATCCTGACTGGACGGTGGTGAAGCGGGGCACTCTGCCGATCGCCGGGCGCGCCGTCAGCTCGCTCATGGCGGCCCAGGGCATCGGCGACCTCTACCGCATCTATCTGCTGGCCGAGCGTGACGACATCGACTTCAACCTCGCCTACATACCGGCCAGCTTCAGCGCGCCCAAGAAGGGGCAGTTCGACCAAGCCTACATGCGGGCCCTGTTCCAGGAGGGCCACGACCTGGCCGCGCGTGGCTATCCTTGGGAAAAGCATCCGCCCGGATACACCCGCGCGATCAAGGAAGCCGCACACTAGGACGCGAGCGTTAGGCTCGGCGACCGTGCCGCCGCTCCAGCCCCGCCTCTTCGGGAGAGGCGACAGCGATCCTGCCGGCGCGCACGGCGGCGGACAGGGCGGCGTGGTCGCGCTCGGTCTGGTCCTGATAGGCCAGCGCGTAGCGCGAAACCGCCTCGGGGAGCGCGTCGCCCCCGCCGCAGTAGCCGGAGATCATGGCCGCATCCCCAGACTTGGCGTGCGCCAGGGCCAGCGCCCAGCCGCAGAGCCGTGCATAGCCGGGCAGCGCCCCCCGGGTCTTCGCGTCGCCTTCGGCCAGGTGGATGCTTCCCTTCATGTCGGCCAGCTGACGGACGTAGAAATCCGATCGACGGCGCTCCTCGACCGACCCCCATACCAGGAAGATGTCGGGCAAGCCCTGGATCATGCGCTGGCCGATCACGACCCGCTGCCCCTGGTTCGCCACCCTCAGGGGGGTCTTCACATGGTCGGCGAGGACCGAGGCCTGCGCCTCCTTGATCTGCAGGAACAGCGGATCACCGGCGTCGAGTCCCTGGAAGAGGACCACCCAGCAGCCGGTCCCGACGCTGCCGACTCCCACCACCTTGCGGGCTACGTCGACGATGCGGTAGCGCCGCAGGAGGCGCTGGCGGTCGGGCGGCAGCGAAGCAAGATATGCCCGCAACAGGTCGTCCATTGCCCGGGCGATCGGCGTGCCATCCGCCAGGTGCGTCTCGCGCACGATCAGCGGCGCGTCCTCGACGATGCGGTGCTCGCCACCCACCTCACGGGTAAGCTGGTCGAGCGCCCTGACCCGTCCCCGCGCCCGGGCCTTGTTCAGCATCTCCTGGACCGCATGGCGCCGCGTGTGCAGCGTGGCCGCCAAGATCTCGTCGGCGTCGATCACGTCGTACCAGGTCTCGAGATAACCGCGTTCGGCAGCCGCGTATCCGCCGGGCGTAGGATTGCACGGCGTGCCAGGCGACCTCCTGGGCGAAGTCGCGGTCGGCGCCGGTGAAGGCGGCGGCCACCGCGCAGCTGGCGGCGAGCCGCTTCAGATCCCATTCCCAGGGTCCCGGATGGACCTCGTCGAAGTCGTTGATGGCGAAGACCAGGTTGCGCTCGGCCGAAGCGAAAAGCCCGAAGTTGAGGAGATGCATGTCGCCGCAGGCGAGCACATGCAGCCGCGTCGCCGGCGTGGACGCCAGGTCGCGCGCCATCACCGCGGCGGCGCCTCGCAGGAAGCCGAAGGGCGAGGCGTCCATCCGCGCCATGCGGACTGCAACGAGCGACTGCACCCGGGCCGCGTTCTGGCGCTCGAGGATCGCCAGCGCCTCGCCCGAATCGTCGCGGCGCGGGTGGAAGGCGTGTTCAGACCTCGGGATCTGTTGGCGGAGCGCCTTGCCCTGGGCGAGGCGCTCGGCCAGCGACGGTCGCGCCGCCGCGAAGCTGTCGAGCAGCTCGAGGCCCGGCCCGCCTAGAACCCCGTTCGCGTGGCCCTCGGCGACGCGCGGCCGGGTCCCCCTGACCTTCTGCGCACGCATCGGCGCGAGCCGCTTCGCCGGAGGCTCTACGACATGCGGCTGGTCCATCCGGCGACCTCCTCCTTCGAGCGGGAGAGCTTCCCTGAGCACAAGCCTTCAGGTCGCCACGGAGCCGGCGGCGGATGTATCGGGCGGACGCCGGAAGAAGCGCAGGATGTCAACCGAGGCGCGCCTGGCCGCGACGCCGTCCGCGGCGAACCGACTAAAAACGAGCCCGCGCCGCCGCGGGCGGTTCGTCCACACCGCCAGGGCCTCGTCCGCCGCCGCATGGGGCGTGGAGCGGAGGGGGCCGCAGTATTTCTGCGGATGGTCCAATGCGACCGGGGCCCTCTTCATTCGGCGGCGAATGTTCAACGAGAGGGCGGGCCATGCGTCGCGCCAGCCAGGCGACTCGCGCGCCGCCCGAGCGAGCGCGATTGAAGCGACCGGCGGCGGTGAAGCGCGCCGACGCTCGCCTGGTGTGGATTCCGGGCGGCCGCTTCCGGATGGGCTCAGACGTACACTATCCAGAGGAGGCCCCCGCTCGCCTGGTGGAAATCGACGGCTTCTGGATCGAGGACCGCCCGGTCACCAACCGCGCCTTCGCCATCTTCGTGGCGGCGACGGGCTGGGTCACCTCGGCCGAGATCGCGACGGATCCAAGAGACTACCCCGGCGCCGCGCCCGACATGCTGGCGCCTGCCTCGTTGGTCTTCACGCCGACGGCAGGTCCGGTCAATCTAGCCCAGTCGCTGGCCTGGTGGCGGTATGCGCCCGGCGCGGATTGGCGCCATCCCCTGGGGCCGGGCAGCCACCTTGAGGGCCTGGAGGACCATCCGGTCATACACGTCGCCTGGCGCGACGTGGCGCCCTACGCCGATTGGGCGGGGCTCGATCTACCTACCGAGGCGGAGTGGGAGCGGGCCTGTCGCGGGGGACTGGAGGGTGCGGAGTATGCCTGGGGCGCGGGGCTGACCCCCGGCGGACGCCACATGGCCAACGTATGGCAGGGGCGCTTCCCGTGGGAGAACCTGGCGCTCGACGGCTGGATGCGCACCTCGCCGGTGGCGAGCTATCCGGCCAACGGATTCGACCTCTACGACATGATCGGCAACGTCTGGGAATGGACGAAGGATTGGTGGTCGGACCGTCCGGCGGCCCGCGATTGCTGCGCCCCCCATAGTCCGGCCGGCGCCGCCGAGGCCGGCAGCCTCGATGCGCGCGATCCGCATGGCCGCGTTCCGCGCAAGGTGCTCAAGGGGGGCTCGCACCTTTGCGCGCCCTCGTACTGCCGCCGCTACCGGCCGGCCGCCCGGCATGCCCACCCGATCGACACCTCGACCTCCCACATCGGCTTTCGCTGCGTGCGGCGTCCTGCGTAGCCCGAGGCGGCCGAATGGACTCTCTGAAGGCCCTGCTGCCGATCATCATCCAGGCCGGCGTAGCGACGCTGATTCTGTGCGTCGGGCTCGATTCGACCCGCGATGACGTCCTCTACCTGGCGCGCCGGCCTCGTCAGCTCGCGCGCGCCTTCGTCGCGATCAGCATCGTTCCCCCCGCCGCCGCCGTTCTGGTGACGAGCGTCCTTCCGCTGCCCCTGCCGGCGAAGATCGGCGTGATCCTGATGGCGCTGTCGCCGGTGCCGCCGTTCGTTCCGGGCTCGGTGCTTCGAGGCGGCGGGCGCCGTGCTTACGGATACGGCCTCTACGCCGCCTTCGCGGTGCTGACGGTGATCATCGTGCCCGCCACCGTGCAGGTGCTGAACTGGCTCTACGGCGCATCGGCGGAAGTGTCCCTGAGGACGCTCGGGATCATGGTGCTCGGTTCGGTGCTGGCGCCCTTGGCGGTCGGAATGGCGGTCCGCGCGCGCAGGCCGGAACTTGCAGCCGCGGCCGCGCCGGCGATTTCGAAGCTCGCGCTGGTGCTGCTGCTGGCGATCCTTGTGCTGCTGATCATCGGCGCCTGGCCGGCGATGATGGCGTTGATCGGCGACGGAACGGTGCTGGCGGTAGTGGCGATCTCACTTGCGGCGATCGCCGCCGGCCATCTGATGGGCGGACCGGACCCGCGCGACGAGGTGGCGCTCGCCACCGCCGCGGCCACCCGTCACCCGGGGATCGCGCTGATGGTCGCCAACGGGCTCGCGCCCGACAAACGTGTCGCGGCCATGATCATTCTTTACGTGCTCGTGTCCTTCACCACCGTTGCGCTCTACCAGGCGGCGCTCAAGCGGCGGGCGAAGCGGAAGACGAAGACGCGTGGCCGCGCTGCGGCGCGCGGCCCGCGCTGAAGCATCACGCCCGCGGCGCCTTCGGCAGGCGAACCCACAGCGGGATGCTGAAGTCGAGCCAGCCAGATGTGCCCTGGAGCCGGTTCTTGGCGTCGAACTCGGTCATGACCCGCACCCGCAGCGTGGCGGGCAGCGGGCCGATCTTGAAGCTGTGGGCCACCGTGCCGCCGACCCCGACCACCTGCCCCTTGAACGGTCCCAAGCTCGCGCCCGCGCCGGAATCGCCCGTGAGCTGGTCGAACCAATAAGCCTGGGCGCCAAGCGACCAGCCTGGCGACAAGATCTTCTCGACCGAGCCCTCCAGGTGGAACTCCGTGCCGGTCCTGTACTGGGTGTCGCGATTGACGCCGTTGAACGTCAGGCCCTGGCGCCAACCCAGCTCCGCGGTCAGGATGGGATCGCCGATCTTCAGCGCATGATCGCTTCTGGAGAGACCGAACGAACGGCCGCGCGGGCCGGTGACCACCGCCGAAACGTCGACGAGTGGATCGCCGATCGGCAGCGCGCCGCCGAACATTAAGGTCCCGCCGGCGAAGTCCGTGGACGGGACCCAGACGACGGTGGCGAAATCGGCGACGATGGTGGCGCGCAAACCCGCCACGACGTTGCCGCCGATCGGGAACTGCGCCCCGCCCTTAGCCGAGCCGTCGTAGACGTAGACGGTGTCGTCGGCGAACACGCCCACCACCGGCGGCGTCACCGCCGCCTCCGGGCCGCCGGAGCCCAACAGGTAGAGGCTCGCGCCGGCCTCGGAGGCGCGCGCGCCATCGGCGAGAAGGAGGCAGATCAGCACGCTTCCCAGCCATGCGGCCGAGCGCACACGGAACATCGCCAGCCTCCCGCGGTCGTCGTCCCCGACCCAGGCTACGACGGGCCCGAGGCGGCCACATCGGGAGGAACCCGGAGAGGGATGGACGAAAGTTCGCGGGGGCCGCTAGCGCCAGCCGACCCGGCGCAGCATCGGCGTGATCGTGTCCCAGTAAGGGCGCGCGCATTCGGCGTGCCAGAGGCCCGTGAGGCCCAGCTTGCCGTCGGGGTCCTGAAGGACATGCAGGCGCGTGGAGGCCTGGCCAGGCGCGATCGCCGTCTTGCAACCCTTGCACCATGGGCCGCGCGGATCGCCGCCGGGCTCTGCGTCGTAGGCCATCGCACCCCTCCTGAAGCCTCACCACTACGCGGCGACCTCCCACTTTGGAGTCGGGCGCGATGTCGCGGGCGCATGGAAAGGCGGTGACGCCTCAGGTCGGGTTTCACCCGGATGCCGGAACCGGCTGTGAGGCTTAGCGTCGTTTGAATGCAGCGATGTCGGCGGCCCCCAATGCGCAGAAACGGCGGCTGAGGTGGAGGCGACTTTCAAAGGCTCTGCGTCCTACGTCGCGCTGGGCTGCGAGCTCGGCACGGTGGTCATCCTGACGATCGCCGCCCTCGAGGCGGCGCTGCTGCTCGTGCGCGCCGCGCCGCGGCTGGGCGACGCCTCGGTGAAGCGGCGCATCTGGGTGCGTTTCGCCTCCTGGATCGTGCTGGCGCTGGAGTTCGCGCTCGCGGCCGACATCGTCGACACGGCGATCTCGCCCACCTGGAACGACATCGGGCAGCTGGCCGCGATCGCGACGATCCGCACGGGGCTCAACTACTTCCTCGCGCGCGATGTGGAGGCGATGGGCCGCTACGCCAATGAGCCCGGCCTGACCAAGGCGTCGGCATGAAGCGTAACGCGTTCCCGAGCCCGTGCCCGGCCGCCATCACCCGCCAGGGCTGCGGATCGTTGAGGCCCCGTGGGTCCGGGCGCCACCGGGGGTCCGTGATTCGCCCGATGGCCACCCGGAGCCCCGGACTGAAGGGTATGCGCTTCCACTTCCATTGGAGGCCGCGATGCCGAACGGCAAACCCAACATCTTCAACCTGCGAACCGATCCGTTTGAGCGGGCGGACGTCACCTCCAACACGTACTGGGACTGGTACATCAGCAAGGCCTACCTGATCATCCCGGTTCAGCAGATCGTCGGGCGGTTCCTGGCCACCTTCCAGCAATTCCCACCCCGGCAGAAGGCGGCGAGCTTCACGATCGACCAGGTGATGGAGAAGATGACCACCGCCTTCGCGGGCCGGTGACGCTCACCGCGCCTTTACGCCTTCGCGCCGGCCGGACCTCCGGGGCCGGGGCCATGACCGGCGTCGGCGGGCGCGGCGGCGGGGGCTCTTCCAGCTTGGTCTCGGATGTTCGCCGATCCAAACGCCGGCCGCTCTTGCCTGGGTGGCTCGGCGAGGGGCCCGCCCGCGCATCTGGAGTCCGGCCATGAGCACCCCATCCGGCGCCCGCTTCGACGTGCAGCCGAGCGTCAGCAACCACTTTTCCTGGATCAACACCCAGCTGTCGATGCAGCGCACCCTGATGTCCGCGACCCGCACGGCCGTGTCGCTGATCGGCTTCGGCTTCACCGTCTCGCAGTTTTTCGAGCGACTGCGCAGCAGCGTCCCGGAAAACCTGCGGGTGATGCGCCCCGAGGGCCCGCGGGACTTCGGACTGGCGCTGATCGCCGCCGGCGTCGCCTCGCTGATCATCTTCACCTGGCAATACCGGGTGGCGGACGCCGAGATGCGCAGCGGCGAATTCGCGGCGATCGCGGTCAGGCGACCGCACCGGATGGTGGCGCCCGTCTACATCGTGGCGGTGGTCGTCACGGTGATCGGGATCGCCGCCTTCGTCACCGTCTACATGCGCCTTTGAGAGAAGGAGCATCCCCGGCCGGGCTTTCAGAACCCCACCGCCACCCCCTCCCGCCTCGGATCGGCGCCGCCTTCGAGGCCGCCGGGCCGGGCGACGACGCCGTGAACCCCTGAGCCCTCCGCCGCATAGCCGGTGGAGAGCGCGAGCCCGCCGGCGGTCAGGCCATCGACCACGCCTGGCGGAAAGAGCTTCGGCTCCGCCTGGGTCGTAGCGCCCCGGGCGATCAAATTCGGCAGCGCCGTCGCGGCCTGCATCGACTGGCCCCAGTCCAACACCGCGATCATCGACTTCAGCACATAGGCTGGGATGGCGTTACCTCCGGGCGAGCCGAGCGCCGCCACGAACCGGCGGTCCTTGTCCAGCACGATCACCGGCGACATCGACGAGCGCGGCCTCTTGCCGGGCGCGACGGCGTTGGCCGTGGGCAGGCCGCGGCGATCCTCGGGGACGAAGCAGAAGTCGGTGAGCTGGTTGTTCAGGAAGAAGCCGTCCACCATCCGCCCGTCGCCGAAGATGCTCTCCACCGTGGTGGTCATCGAGACCACGTCGCCGCGGGTGTCCACGATGACCATGTGCGAGGTCCCGGCGTCGCCGGCGTCGCAGCTCCCCGTGGCCGGGGCGCCGGGCGGGCGGCCGGGCGGCGGGGCGAGCAGCGCGGCCGCATCGACGAACCCGGCGCGTCCGGCGAGGTAATTCGGGTCGAGCAGCCCCCGGGTCGGGACATCCACGAACGCCGGATCGCCCTCGTAGGCGTCCCGGTCGGCGTACATCAGCCGCTCCGCACCGGCGAGGGCGCGCCAGGCCTGCGGATCGGCGGGGCCGCGGGCGGCGATGTCGGTGTGCTCGAGGAGGCCCAGCGCCTCGAGGACGGCCGGTCCGCCGGAGGGCGCGTCGGGCCCGCAGACGATGTAGGCGCGGTAGGGGGCGCAGAGCGCGGGGGCCTCGCGTGGGCGGTAGGCGGCGAGATCGGCGAGGGTCATGGGCCCGGGGAGCGGATCCTGGCGCAGCCGCCTGACGATGTCGGCGGCTATAGGACCCGACAGCAGCGCGCCAGGCCCCTGCGCTGCGAGCCGTCGTAGAGTCGCCGCATAGGCGCGGTTCACCAGCACATCGCCGGCTTTCAGCCGCGTTCCGTCCGGCTTGCTGAAGTAGCTGACCGCGTCCGGGGCCGAAGCCTGGGGCGCGCGGGAGGTGATCATCGAGGCGAGGCGCGGGCTGACCGTGAAGCCCCTAACGGCAAGGACCTCCGCGTCGTCGAACAGCCCCCGCCAGGCGAGCCGGCCATGCTCCTTGTGGGCCAGCGACAGCATGGCCACCGCCCCTGGAACCCCCGCCGAGCGGCCTGACAGGATCGCCTCGGCCCGCGGCAGCGGCTTGCCGTTCGGACCGATGAAGAGGTTCGGGCTGGCCCCGGCCGGCGCCGTCTCGCGGCCGTCGTAGGCGGTGATCCGCCGCGTTCTCGCCTCGTAGTAGACCATGAAGGCCCCGCCCCCGAGGCCGGAGCTCTGCGGCTCCACGAGGCCGAGCACCGCCTGCGCCGCCACGGCGGCGTCGACCGCCGAACCGCCCCGGCGCAGCACCTTCAGACCCGCCTCGGCGGCCAGGGGGTTGGCCGCCACGACGATCGCGTGGGGCGCGAGCGGGGCCGCGCCGGCGGCGCCGGCCAGGGCCAGGGCGGCCGCCGCGAGAAGACCGATGAGGGGCTTCATGATTCCATCCCGAAGCTGGGGATCGCCACCATAGGGCCGGCGCGCCCGTGGACAACCGAGCCGGCGCCGTGCGAGCAAGCGCCATGACCGGCGCGCGCCCCGGACCGCTCAACCTGATCACCGACGTCGCCGGGCTGCTGATCGGCCAGGCCCACGACGATGCGGTGCGCACCGGCGTCACGGTGATCTTGCCCGACGTGCGGGCCGTCTGCGCCTGCGACGTCCGAGGCGGCGCGCCCGGCACCCGGGAGACCGACGCCCTGGCGCCCGAGAACCTGGTGGACGCGGTGGACGCGGTGGTGCTCTCGGGCGGATCCGTCTATGGGCTCGCCGCCGCCGACGGCGTGGTCGCCTTCCTGGGCGCGGACCGGCGCGGCTACCAGCTCGCGAGCGCCCCGGACATCCCGGTCGCCCCGGTGGTGCCGGCGGCGATCCTCTTCGACCTCGCCAACGGCGGACGCAAGGACTGGGGCCTCAGCCCTCCGTATCGGGATCTCGGCCTGGCGGCGGCCCGCGCGGCCGACCAGACCGTCGCGCTCGGCGCCGCGGGCGCCGGCCACGGCGCGACGGCGGGCGGGCTCAAAGGGGGCGTCGGCTCGGCCTCGGCGGTCACGGCCGAGGGCTTCACGGTCGGGGCGATCGCGGCGGTGAACAGCTTCGGATCGGCCGTGGCCCCCGGCTCGCGGACCTTCTGGGCCGCCCCCTACGAACTGGACGGCGAGTTCGGAGGCCTGGGCTCGGCCGGTCTCCGGGCCGCCCCGGACGAGTGGGGCCGCGCCAAGAGCGCGCCGGGCGCGCGGACCCACACCACCATCGCCTGCGTCGCCACCGACCTCGCCCTCGACCCCGCCGAAGCGCGCCGGGTGGCGATCATGGCCCAGGACGGCCTCGCCCGGGCCCTGCGCCCGGTTCACGCGCCCTTCGACGGTGATGTGGTCTTCGTCCTCTCCACCGCTCGGCGCGAGCCGCCCGAGCCGCGGACCATGACGGTGGCGCGGGTCGGCGCCCTGGCGGCCGATTGCCTGGCGCGGGCGGTGGCGCGCGGCGTCTACGAGGCGAGGTCCTGGCCCGGCTCGGACACGCCCTGCTGGCGGGACCTCAAATGAGCTAACGCACCCCCGCCGCGTGCTCGATCCGGCGCGAGGACGGACGTCCCGCCACCCCGTCGGAGGGCACGATGGTGACAGTGAGCACCCCCTTCTGCAGGGCGGCGGCCGGCCTGGGACCCTGGGCGATCACCACGTCGTCGATGCGGGAAAGCAGGGCGCGGCCATTGGGCCGTCCGGCGATGCCGACCAAGGCCTCGCTCGCCACCATCGCCGCATCGGCCAGCAGCGCCGCGGCGCCGGGCGTGGCGTCCTCGCGGGTCTCGAAGCCCACCTGGTGCTGCGCGGCCCGGCTCGCACGCACGCTCGCCTGGTAGAAGCGGTTGAAGAGCACCGTCGGGCTGAGGGGGGCGATCCTCAGCGGCGACGAGGTCCCCTCCAAGGCCGCCGCCGAGCCGTCCGGCCGGCGCTGGGTGAAGACCGTCATGCCGCCGAAGCGGGTCGCCCGCAGCATCGGCTCGCCGATGTCGTTGCGGTAGATGGTGTCGCCGCGCGGCCCGGCCGCCGCCTGCAGAACCCAGATCTCCGGGTTGTCCTCGAACTTCAAGAGCGGGATGGGGTTCGAGCGGTCGAGGACGAACTGGCCGCCCTCGTCGGTCTGGTAGCGGCCGATGGTCGGGGGATCGGCCTTGCTCCCGGGACCCGGCCGGTTGCTCATCAGCGCCTCGCGCAAGGTGAGCGAGGGCGAGGCGAGGACCTGCGACGCAATCGCCCCCGCCGCCAGGCCCAAGGCGAGCGTCAAAAGGACCCGGATTGCCGTCAACGGCGCCGCCATTTCCCCGCAAATGCCCCCGGAGTGGGGCGCTTTTTGGACGCGCTTACTAACCCGTAATGTATTGACCGCCGTTTACTGTGAGAGTCGCGCCCGTGATGTAACCGGCTTCGTCCGCCGCGAGAAAGGCGACGCAGCGGGCGACTTCATCCGCCATCCCCAGGCGTCCCACCGGGATGGAGGCGACGATCTGCTCCAGGACGTTGGGCGCCACGGCGCTCACCATCTCGGTGTCGATGTAGCCCGGCGCGATGGCGTTGACCGTGATCCCCTTGCGGGCGTTCTCCTGGGCCAGCGCCTTGGTGAAGCCGATCATGCCCGCCTTGGCGGCCGAGTAGTTGGTCTGGCCGGTCTGGCCCTTCTGCCCGTTGATCGAGGAGATGTTGACGATGCGGCCGAAGCTCCGCTCGCGCATGCCCTCGATCACGTTGCGGGTCATGTTGAAGATGGACGCGAGGTTGACGCGGATCACCTCGGTCCACTGAGCCTCGCTCATCCGATGAAGGACGGCGTCCCAGGTGATCCCGGCGTTGTTGACCAGGATGTCGATGGGGCCGAGGGCCGCCTCCACCTCCTTGACGGCAACGTTACACTTCACAAAACGGGCACAATAGGTATGCTTTCGCCGGTCGGGGAGCATCGTGATGCTTCCGTGGCTGGAGATGATCCCCCGCTATGAGCGAAACCGGCGGTTCGCAGTGCTAGTCTGTCACCTGGACGATAGCGGCGAGAAGCGCGAGCCCATCGTCACGCTTGCCGGCTACCTCGGCACGGCGGCCAATTGGAGCGACTTCGAACAGCGCGCGACCGCCTTCTTCAACGACAAGGGCGTAGACTACCTACACACCGTCGAGCTGCACCATCTTCGGGGAGAGTTCGAAGGATGGGATCGAGACGAAACGCTGGCGTTCGCCACTACGTTTTTCGAAATGGTCGCCGACGCGGCGCCGGTCGGACTAGAGTTCTCCGTCCTTAAGAGCATCTTCAATCGGAATAAATCCGATCTGAAGAAGGTCCGCGAAGGATCGCCGGCGACCTTCTGCTTCAAGGGTCTGTTGCAGAACATGATGTGCGACGAGGCCATTCAGACCGTTCTTGCCATGGACGGGGTGGACCTCTCGTTCGTGGTCGAGTCTGGACCGCGAAGCGAACCAATTTTGAAGGATTTTAATCGTCTTAAGGCTGCCGGCGCTTTTAGGGGCGTTTTGCGGTCGATGACCATCGAAGATAAGAAGAAATTCAAAGGGCTACAGGCGGCCGACTTTCTCGCTTACTTCTCCAGACGCTTGCGTTGCATGGATAAGTGGCACCCACACTTCAACGACGAGTTGGCGTTTTTCCAGGCCGCGACGCGCCCGATAGCGGTTCATTCGCATTTTCTGGCGACGGCGTTCTCGTGACCTTCCCAAACGCTCTATCGAAGTCTTTCGGATCGTCGGACGCGCCGATCTCTTTCGCTACCTTCAGGAAGCGTTGGTACTCGTCCGGATCGGCGTGGCCGGGCGGCTTCTTCGGCTTCGGTTTCGGCTTCATCGCAGACCTGTCTTCCGGTCGATCACACGTTCACAATTGCCGCACTTCCAACGGTCAAACCGCGCTGGTTCGGGGTGCGGCACAGGATACATGGTGCTCTCATGCCCGTTGATGAAGCAGAAAAAGCAGAGATTGCGGCCTTCCGGAAACGCCTTCGCGCGCTCCAGCGCAGCGCGCACCGCCGCCTCATCGCGAGCCGCATCCGCGCCTTCGGCTTCCGCCTTGAGTCGCTTCGCCTTCGCCTCGTGATCACGATCCTGAAGCTGCCGGATTACCTCTCGGCGTTCCTCCTCATCTTCTATCGGCGGCGGCATCGTTCGGCCCCATGAACGGGAATTCCAACTGTTGCGCGTCCTCAAACGGGACGCTAGCCCTCCCACGACGCCGGGGCGGAAGACGGCCCGGCCGCAGTCGGCCCTGCGCGACGAGTTGTTTGATAGGTGAGCCGCTTGCCCTTGGCGCCCATGACCGCCAGCTCGGCGCGGCGATCGTCGCTGACGCCCAGCTTCTCCCGGTTGGAATAGCGGAAGTCGAACTCGCTCAGATAGCGGTGAAGGTGCGCCTCGCTGACGTGATGGAACACGCCATAGACGCCCCGCTTCAGGATGCTGAAGTACCCCTCGACGGTGTTGGTGTGGATGGTCGGGTCTTGCCGCGAGACGTACTCGCCCTTGGAGTGAGTGACGCGGCCGTGGTCCTCGAAATTCCAGCCGATGGTCCGATAGACCTGGGCGTCGTCGGTCATCAGCCGGCTCTTGGGATCGGCATGACGCGCGAGGACCGAATGCAGGCTCGCGCCGGTGACGTCAGGAACGTGGAACGAGCGAACGCTTCCGTCCCGCTCCAGCAGCGACATGACCGGAAGTGCGGGGCCGGGGCCGCGCAGCTTCTTAGCTGGGTCGCGGCTGAGGAACGCTTCGTCGGCCTCCACGACCTTCCCGGCGCCGCCCAACGGTGGGGTGAAGATGTCGTGCTTGGCCGCCATCGCTTCGCGGATGCGATGGGTCAAAAACCAGGCCGTCTTCATCGAGCACTTCAGAATGCGCTGGATTTGGCGGGTCGAGACGCCCTTCTTGGATGCGCACATCAGGTGGATGACTTGCAGCCACAGGTGCAGCGGCAGGTGGGAGCTTTCGAAGATCGAGCCTTGGCGCACGGTGAACTGCTTCCGGCACGCCTTGCAGCTATGCAGGCCCATGCGAGCCGTCTTGGCCGTCAGGCGCGTCAGGCGCTCCGTCTCGCCGCAGTGCGGGCAGACCGGGCCGTTCGGCCAAAGGCGCGCCTCGACGTAGGCGAACGCGGCGGCTTCGTCTTGCAGGTGCGGCGCGGAAAGAGCGGAACGGGCCATCGGATATCTCCTTGGCAATCACCCTATCTATGGGGGATAATTTGTCAAGTGTAACGTTGCCTCCTTGACCGCCTGGGAACAGTCCGCGAACAAGGAGACGTTGCCCTTGACCACCATGGCGCCCAGCTCGCCCGCGCAGGCCTTGGCGGCCGCCTCGTTTCCCGCATAGCCGGCCGCCACCCGATGGCCGTCGGCGAGCAACCGCTCCGTGATCGCCCTGCCGATGCCCCGGGTGCCGCCGGTGACGAAAGCCACTCTGGTCATCGCCCGCCTCCTTCGCGTCCGTCCCCTTTGTCGTTGTCTGAGCCCCTACTCGGCCTGCACCGTCAGGGCCACGCCCATGCCGCCGCCCACGCAGAGGGTGGCGAGGCCCCGGCCCCCGCCTCGCCGCCTGAGCTCGTGCAGCAGGGTGGTGAGGATCCGCGCGCCGGACGCGCCGATGGGATGGCCGATGGCGATCGCCCCGCCGTTGACGTTCACCTTCTCCTCGTCGAGGCCCAGCTCGCGCACCACGCAGATCGACTGGGCCGCGAACGCCTCGTTGGATTCGATGAGATCGACATCGGAAAGGGTCCACCCGGCCTTCTCCAGCGCCTTGCGGGCCGCCGGGATCGGTCCGGTGCCCATGATCTCGGGGGGGACGCCGGCCTGGGCCCAGGAGACGATCCGGGCCAGCGGCCTCAGGCTCCGGCGTTTCGCCTCGGCGGCGTTCATCAGCACCAGGGCCGCCGCCCCGTCGTTGATCCCCGAGGCGTTGGCCGCGGTGACCGAGCCTTCCTTGGCGAAGGCCGGCCTCAAGCCCGCGACGCTCTCCAGCGTCACCCCGTGGCGGATGTATTCGTCGTCGCCCACCACCACCTCGCCCTTGCGGCCCTTGACGGTCACCGGGGCGATCTCGTCCCTGAACCGGCCGGCCTTCTGGGCCGCCTCGGCCTTGTTCTGGGAGGCGACGGCGAAGCGGTCCTGGTCCTCGCGGGTGATCTGCCAGCGGGCGGCGATGTTCTCGGCCGTCTGACCCATGTGGTAGCCGTGGAAGGCGTCGAGCAGGCCATCCTTCAGCATGGTGTCGACCAGGGCGAGGTCGCCCATCTTCTGGCCGGAGCGAAGGTTCTGGGCGTGCGGGGACTGGCTCATGCTCTCCTGGCCGCCGGCGACGATGAT
>Ga0213876_10000317_pt1 | contig 42312 bp, 26 predicted proteins | sample BarmaccomBMRX_R9_FD_160113 | JGI IMG/M metagenome (GOLD analysis project Ga0213876, IMG submission 160113) | Root-associated microbial communities from Barbacenia macrantha in rupestrian grasslands, the National Park of Serra do Cipo, Brazil - RX_R9 | ecosystem: Host-associated > Plants > Roots...
TCAGCGTCCAACTCGAAGAGCTCGGGCTCACGCACGAGAAGAATCAGGCGATGATGCTCCGCCGCCTGGCGCGCGGCGCCGACACGGCCCCGCTCCGCACGCTCGTCTCGGTCGTCGAGCCGGTCAAGGAGTACAAGCGCTACCAGCAGCGCCCGCAGTTGGTGACCGCGCCGCTCACCGGCCTCATCGACGCCGCGCGCCCCGACAGCGAAGAGGGCCGCCGCTTCAACGCGGCCGTTGACGCGCTGCTCTCCGACGCCCCGCGCTTCGCGTCCCGCGCGGAGCAGTTGCGCGGCACGCTGACCGCCTGGCGCGACGCTGGCCCCGAACTGGCCGCGCTCATCGACCGCTCGCCCGCGCTCGCGGAGGCGCGGCCGCTCGCCGCAGACCTGCCCGCGCTCGGGGCGGCAGGGCTCGAAGCCCTCTCGTACCTCGCGCGCGGCGCCGCGCCGACCGCCGAGTGGCGCGACGCGCGACTCGCCGCGTTGGAGCAGGCCGCGCGGCCGAAGGCGGCGCTCGAATTCGTCGTCATCGACGGCCTCCGCCAACTCGTCGTCGCCGCCTACGAACAGCAGCGACTCCGGCAGATGACGGCCGCCGAGTGGAAGGCGCAGGTGAAGGCGCTGACCGCTAAGTAAGAATGATGAATGATGAGTGATGAATGATGAATTAAGAGCCGTCTTTAATTCATCATTCATCACTCATCATTCATCATTCTTTTAGCGCGGTGGCGCGACGCTGTCTTCGTCGTCCGCCTTGCCTTCGTTCTTCAGCCGCTTGACGATGCCCATCTCCTCCTGCGCCCGCTCGGGCTGCTTCAGCCGCGCGTAGAGCAGCGCGAGGTTGTAGTGGGCCTTCGGGTCTTCCGGGCTGAGCTTCACGCCCTCTTCGAGCGCCTGCCGCGCGCGCTCGTAATCCTTCAGCTTCAGCAGCGTCGCGCCCAGTGCGACGTGCGCGTGCGAGTAGGTGGGGGCGAGTTGGATGGACTTCTCGAAAAGCTCAACCGCCCGCGCGTCTTCACTCTCGCCCTGCGCGATGAGCCCGAGGTAGTAGAAGGCTTCGGGCGTCGCCGCCCCCTTCTGCGTGCTCGACTCAAGCAGCGCGCGCGCCTCCGCCAAACGCTTCTCTTTGAGCAGCACGTAGCCGAGATGCATCTGCCCCTGTGCGTCGTCGGGCCGGAGTTGTAGGAACTGCCGGAAAGCCAGCTCGGCCTCCGAGAGGTCGGCCGGGTAGGCGAGCCACGCGGAGCCGATCCGGAAGTGGTACGAAGGCTCGGAGGGGTTCAGCTCCGCGGCCCTTTTCAACGCCGCGACCGCCGCGACCCTGTCACCCTTTTTGAGATACGCTTCGCCCGCGACAGCGAGCAAGGGGGCGGAGAGCGCCCGCGTCCCTTTGAGAGATTCGAAGAGGGCGACGCACTCTTCGACGCGGTTCTGCGAGAGCAGGAGCCACGCGAGGCGGTGCGCGGCCTCCGCGTTCTCGGGTTCGAGACGCAGCACCTCGCGGAGCTGTGCGGCGCTCTTCTCCGGCTCGCGCTTGAGCAGGTAGAGGTAGGCGAGGTTCATGCGCGCTCCCGAGAGCTTTTCGTCGCCGCGGACGGCGCGCAGGAAGAGCGCCTCCGCCTCTTCGAGCCTCCCCTGTTTCGCGCGGAGCGCGCCCAGAAGGTTGAGCGCCTCGGCCTCTCCCGGGGCGGCTCTCAGGATTTGATTTAACTCGCGCTCGGCCTCCGCCAGTTGGTCGCTGCCGATGAGCGCGGCCGCGCGCTTCAACTGTTCGACGCGGTCGTTCGTCTGCGCCGTCGCGGCCGCGGGCGCGAGGAGCACGCACGACAGCGCGAGGACGGCCGCACGGGCGAGAATGTTGTGTGACCTGGCGTGCATGAGCGTTAACCGCGTACGTCAGCGCCGCGCGGCCTTGAACTCCTTCTGCTCGACGACGCCCTGCCCCTCTTTGATGACGACCAGGCTGTTCACCTTCGCGTTCGTGACCTTATCGACGGCGCCGCTCGGCCAACGCACTTCAATCGAATCGATCTTCGTCCGCTCGCCCAGGCCGAAGTGCAGCCGCTTGTCGCTCTGCGAGAGGTAGCTGTCGCCGCTGCGCACCTCGTCCTTCTGCGCGAGGTCGCCGGAGACGACCGAGACGCGCGCGCCGACGCCGTCGCGGTTGCTCTTCACGCCGACCGTCTTCACGAGCACGAAGTTGCCGGCGCTGTTGCCGCCGTCGTTGCGGAGCACCTGCGCCGCGTCGCCGAGATTGTTGATGACGATGTCCACGTCGCCGTCGTTGTCCAGATCGCCGAAGGCGGCGCCGCGCGCGGCGTGCTTCTCGGCGAACGGCGCGCCCAGAGTTTCGCCGACCTCCGCGAACGTCCCGTCGCGGTTGTTGCGGAAGACGAAGTTGCGCTGTTTGAAAGTCTTGATCTGCGGGTAGACGTGCCCGTTGGCGACGAAGAGGTCAACCCAGCCGTCGTTGTCGTAGTCGAAAAACTTCGTCCCCCAGCCGACGTACGGGAGGCTCACTGCTGCGACCCTCGCGGCGTAGGAGGCGTCGGTGAAGGAGTTGTGCCCGTCGTTGTGGTAGAGCGTGTTGTACTCGTCGTCGAAGTTGGTGATGAAGAGGTCAAGGCGGCCGTCGTGGTCGTAGTCGGCCACGGTCACGCCCATCGAACCCTGCGCGCCGCCGCTCTCGCTCAAGGCCGTGCCCGAGAGGAAGCCGACCTCCTTGAAGGTGCCGTCGCCGTTGTTCTTGTATTGGAAGTTCGGCGTCGAGTCGTTGGCGACGAAGATGTCCGTGAGGCCGTCGTCGTCGAAGTCGCTCGCGATGACGCCCATGCCGTAATAGCCGTTCGGGTCGGAGACGCCGGCCTTCTTCGACACGTCGGTGAAGGTGCCGTCGCGGTTGTTGTGGTAGAGCGTGTCGCCGTCGCCGGGCAAGCCGCGCGGGCCGCATTGCACGGCGATGCCTTTGAACTGGCAGGTCTTGTCCTTGCCGAACTCGGGCAGGTTGTTGAAGTCGAAGGCCACGTAGTTGGCGACGAAGAGGTCGAGCCACCCGTCGCGGTCGTAATCGACGAACGTCGCGCCCGTAGACCAGCGCGGGTCGCCGACTCCGGCCTTCGCGGTCACGTCCGTGAACGTCCCGTCGCCGTTGTTTTTGAGCAGGTGGTTCGGGCCGACGCAGGTGACGTAGATGTCCTCGAAGCCGTCATTGTTGTAGTCGGCGGCGATGGCGCCCATCCCCCAGCCGATGTCGCCGACGCCGGCCTTCTCCGTCACGTCCTCGAACGTGCCGTCGCCCCGGTTGCGGTAGAGCGCGCTGCGCGTCTTCCCCTTCGACTTGACGAGATCGACCGTGAGCGAGTTGACGAAGAAGATGTCGAGGTAACCGTCGTTGTCGTAGTCGAGGAGGGCCACGCCGCCGCTCATCGACTCGACGATGTAACGCTTCTCGGGCGTGGAGACGTGTCTGAAGTTGATGCCCGCCTGCGCGGTCACGTCGGTGAAGCGGAGGGCGGCAGCCTGCCGGGCGGCCGTCTGTGCGCGCAACGGGAGCGGCAGAAGGATGAGCGCCGCGAGCAGGAACGTTTTGGTCGAAGGCAAGCTCGGCACACCTCGGTTCGCGTCTAAGGGGTCGTCGCGTGGAGCGCCTTCTCTTTCAACTGCCGCGCGGTTTCGAGCTGGGCCTCGCCCTCTGACTGGCGGCCGGCGGCGATGTAGGCGCGCCCGAGCTGGTAGTGGACGTGCGCCAGTTCGGGCGCGAGCTTCGCGGCCAGCTCAAGGTTTTCGACCGCGCCGCGCACGTCGCCCTGCTTCAGGAGCGCGTTGCCCAGTTCGAAGTGCGCGTTGGCAAAATCGGGGCGGTCGCGGACGACTTCGCGCAGCAGCGAGACGCCCCGCGCGGTCTCCTGCCGCGCGAGCAGTGTGAAGCCGAGATGGAATTTCGCCTCCGCGTCCGAGGGGTTCAGTTTCAGTTCGGCCTCGAACTCGCGCGCGGCCTCGTCGAGCTTGCCCGCCTTCAGTTGAATGAGCCCCGTGTAGAAATGCGCGAGGCGCACCGAGGGGTCGAGCTTGAGCGCCGCGCCCAGCTCTTCGAGCGCCCCGGCCGCGTCGTTCTGCTCATAGCGCGCGCGGCCGAGCAGGATGTGCACCTGCGGGCTGTTGCCGCCCAACGCCACCATCTGCCGGACGACGCGGTTCGACGCCTCGGTCTGCCCCGTCTTGGCGAGCGAGAGGGCGAGCGGGTAGTAGAGCGCCGCGTCGTCGGGCCTGGCCGCGACCACTTCAGTCAGGAGCGTCGCGGCCTTTGCGTAGTCCTCCATCATGAAGTAGCTGAGGCCGAGCAGCTGCTTCGCCTGAAGGTTCGACGGGCGCGCCTTCGTCTCGCGTTCGAGCGGCGCAATCGCGTCCTTGTACGACTCGGACTTGAAGTGCGCGAGGCCGAGGTTGAAATCGAGCCCCTCGTGCAAAGGGTTCCACTGCGCGGCCGAAGAGAACTCCGCGGCCGCCGCGCGGAAGTCGCCCCGCTCGGCGCGCAAAAGCCCGACGTTGTTGTGCGCCGCGGCGACCACCTTCTCGTAGAAGGCCGCCTCCTGCGCCAGCGCGTCCGTCTTCTTAGAGTCCGCATCCGTCGCCCCTGTGGCTACGCCCGGCGCGGAGATGAGCTTCGGGAGCTTGCCCTGCTCGTCGTCCTTCGCGGCGTTGAGGTAGGCGTCGAGCTTCTCCTCGTCGCGCTTGAAGGCTTTCGACTTCAGCTCGGCCGCCTTTTGCAACTCCTCCTCGCCCTCGGCGGCGCGGCCCGCCTTGATGAGCGACTGGCCGAGGCGGTAGTGCGCGTTCGTCACCTGGTAGTCGTTGTGGTCGAGCCGCGGGTTGAGGGCGATGGACTTCCTGAGCGCCTCGACCGCCTGCTCGTACCTCCCGAGATTCTGATAGCCCTGGCCGAGCAGGAAGTACGGGTCGGGGTTGTCGGGCTCAAGGCGGGCGGCCGTCTCAAGCGGGCCGACGGCCTCCTGCCATTTCCCCTCGCTGGCGTGAATCACGCCGAGGTAGTAGTTGGCGAGGAACTCTTCGGGGTGCGCGGCCAGCTCGGCCTCAAGCTCCCGCGTCGCGTCGGCGAGGCGGGCCGCGCCCTCCTTGAGCAGGTAGGTCAGGCCGAGGTGGTAATGCACGCGCGGGAAGCGCGGGTCGAGCGCGGCGGCCTTCTTAAACTCCGCAACGGCCTCGTCGAAGAAGCCCGTCTCGCGGTAGGCGCGCCCCGTCAGCACGCGCAGCTGCGGGCGCTCGCCGAGCGCGGCGGCCATGCCTTCAAAGATGCGCCGGGCGTCGGCGACCCGGCGCTCCTTGAGGTAGGCGAGTCCGAGCGTGTAGGCCGCGTCGTAATCCTCCGGCGCGAGCGAGCGCACGGTCTCCAGCTCGCGCACGGACTCCGCGAACTCGCCGAGCATGAAGTGAACCTTCCCGAGCATGTGGTGCGCGGGGGCGCTCCGCGGGTCGCGCGCGAGTGCTCTGGCGAGCGGCTCTAAAGCCTTTTGGTATTGCCCCGTGTCGAAGTAGGCGATTGAGAGATCGACGAGCGCCTCGGCGGAGTCGGGCTGCCGCGCGGCGGCCGCCTCCAGCGCCGCGACCGCGCGCGCGTACTCTCCCCGCGCGAGGTAGATTCTGCCGAGCAACGGGTAGGCTTCGGCGAGGATGGCCGCGTACTCTTTCTCGGCCGCGGCCGGGTCGCCCGCGCGCCGGTACGCCTCCGCCGCCTCGTGGTGTCTGCGGAACGAATCGCCGGGAGTTTGGAAGGGGGCAAAGAGAAGGAGCAGCGGAAGAAGGGCCGAGGGGAAATACATTATGACCTTGATTCGGCGCGGGCGGACTCGGCAGAAACTTGGACGGAGGGCTGAAAGATTAATCTCAACCCTCCGTCCCGGTTTCGGCCTGGCCGAACTATATCAGAAAGTTAACTTCATGCCGAACTGAATTTCGCGCGGCCCGCGCGTCGAGCCGGCCCGGCCGAAGCCGACGTCGGCCAGGGTGTTGTCGATGCCGCCGCCGGCGACGCTCAGGTTGTTGCCGCGGAAGTTGACGAAGTTGAAGACGTTGAACATCTCGGCGCGGAACTGGAGGCCGTAGCGCTCGCGCACCTTCCAGTTCTTCGCCATCGAGAAGTCCACGTTCTTGATGCCGGGCGCGCGGACGAACCCGCGCGGGAGGTTACCGAACGTGCCGAGCGCGGGCGTGGCGAACGCGGCCCGGTTGAGGAGCAGCGAGCGGTCGCTCGCGTTGTGGATGTAGAGGGGCACGCCGGAGACGAGGTTGGGGCGCTGCACCGTCGAGTTGCCGAGGCCCGCCACGTCCGTGCCGAGGATGATGTTGAGCGGCGTGCCGCTGTAGAAGGAGGCGATGGTGTTGAGCTGCCAGTCGCCGAGGATGGCGCTCGCCAGCGAGCCCCAGCGCTTGTAGGACGGCAGCGCGTAGACCGCGTTGAAGACGAAGGCGTGGCGGCGGTCGAGGTCGGCGTCGCCGCGATCCTGGTCGTAGTTGAAGACGTCGGTCGTGGCGCTGATGAAGGACTGGGTCGGGACGTTGCTGATCGTGTGCGACCAGGTGTAGGCGGCCTGGAAGGCCAGCCGGTTGCTGAACCGTCGGTCAACCCAGACCTGAAGCGCGTGGTAGTTGGAGTCGCCCGTCGATTCGTCGCGGGTGATGCCGTTGGCGAAGCCGAACCGGCGGAAGTTGTTGGCGTCCGCCCCGTGGGCGACCTGCGAGCGGAACTGCGGCAGCACCGCGTTGTAGCTGCCGTTGATCAGGCGCCAGATGTGCAGGCCGTGGTTGCCGACGTAGGAGACTTCGGCCACGGTGTTCTTCATGACCTCGTGCGAGACGGTCAGGTTCCACTGCCAGCTCTCGGGCGGCTTGAAGTTGGGGTCTACCGAGTTGACCGCGCCGACGTTGGCCGCCGCGGCCCTGAGCACCGTGGCGTTGGCGTTGTCGAGCGTGCGGCAGGTCGGGCAGTCGGCCAGGGTGACGGCCGTCGAGTTCCAGCCCGTGTCCACCTGCGTCGTCCAGGGCGGGTCGCCCGCCATGCGGAGCAGCGAGGCGATGACGTTCGAGCGGCTGAGGTAGCGGCCGAAGCCCATCCGCAGCGCCGTCTTGCCGTCGCCCTTCACGTCCCAGGCGAGGCCGACGCGCGGCTGGATGCCCCACTTGTACGGGTTCACAAGCGAGCGGGGCAGCCCGGCGGCCCCGGCCTGGTCGGCGCGGACGTAGCCGCTGTTGAGGTTGTGGCCGTCGTAGCGCTCGGGAATCCAGTTAGTGACGCGGTCGTCGGCGGCGAAGGCCGGCGGGAAGTAGGAGTAGCGCAGGCCGAGCGTGAGCGTCAGGTTCTTGCGCGCCTTCCAGGTGTCGTTGCCGTAGAACTCGAAGTCGCGCCAGCGGCCGAGGGTCGTGTCCTGGCGCTGGAGTTCGGTGTACTCAAGAATCGGCAGGTCTTTGAGCAGGAGGTCTGTGATGAGGCTGCCCGTGCGGCTGCCGTCGGTCTGGATGGTGTAGATGCCGCTGCCGCCGCTCGGCTGCTCGTCCTTCCGGTTGCGGCTGTAGAGGACGCCGAACTTGGTGGAGTGCGAGCCGAGCACCACCGAGAGGTCGTCCTTCCAGATGTTCAAATCCTGGTGGTTCTCCCACGGCGCCTGGTGCCAGAGGTTGCCGTAGCCGCCCGCCCCCCAGCCGACGGTCGGGAACCCCGTGCCCTCGACGCGCGGGAAGACGGTCGGCATGGCGGAGGCGACCTGCTGCTGGAGCGCCGCGGCCGCCGGGCTCGTCGAGACGAAGATGTCGTTGCCGGAGCGGGAGAACTGGAACTCGTTGACGGTCGTCGTGCTGAGCGTGTTCGCCAGCTTGACGGCGAAGCTGCGGCTCGGCTGCTCCCAGTCGGAGGAGAGCGTCGGGAAGGGCGTGTCGCCCCAGAAGTTGCCCGCCGCCTCGCCGTGCACCCAGGTCTCGTTGATGTAGCGCACCATCAGGTTCATCCGGTCGGTGATGTTGATGTCGCCGCGGATGAGGTCTTGCCGTGTGTCAACCGGCTCTAAGGGCGTCGAAATCCAGTTGGCCCCCGTCTTCCGGCCCGTCGGGTCGTCGGGGTTGTTGGGGAGCGGGAAGATGTTCATCAGGGCGAGGCCGGCCGGGCTCAGACGGGCCTGCGGGATGATGTTGCCGGGGAAAGGGCTGCACGTGGTCGGGCCGAATTGGCGGTTGCCGGCCGAGTCGCGCGTGCAGGTGGCCGGGTCGTACGGCAGGCCGCCCGTGAGCCCGCCGCTGAAGTTGCCCGCGCGCTCCTGCGCGGTCGGGACTAAGGCGCGCAGGGGCCCCGTCCCGCGCCGCTCCTTGCGCCACTCCTCCGACCAGAAGAAGAAGACGCGGTTTTTGACGATGGGGCCGTTGAAGTTGCCGCCGAAGTTGTTGTAGCGCAGCGGCGCGCGCTTGACGCCGGCCTGGTTGGAGAACCAGTCGTTGGCGTTCAGCCGGTCGTTGCGGAAGAACTCGAAGAGCGAGCCGTGGTAGTCGTTCGAGCCGCCCTTGGTGACGAGGTTGATGACCGCGCCCTGCGCCTGCCCGTACTCGGCCGAGAAGCTGTTGCGCTCGACGCGGAACTCGGCGATGGAGTCGATGGAGGGGAAGACCAAAAGCGTCGCGTTCGAGCCGACGTCCATGTTGTTGACGCCGTCCACCGTCCACATGTTGGCGTTCGACTGGTTGCCGTTGACCGACACGTCCACGTGCGAGTCGAGCCCCGTCCCGCGCGTGCCGAAGGCGCCGCCCTCGTTCGGGGCCGAGAGCCCCGGCACGAGCGTGACGAGCGCGGCGTAGTTGCGCCCGTTCAGCGGCAGCTCGGTCACCTGCTTCTCGGAGACGAGACTGCTGACCCGGCCGCTCTCGGTCTCGACGAGCTGCGCCGCGCCCGTCACCGTCACCGTCTCGGTGACCGCGCCGACTTCGAGCTTGATGTCGGCGACGACCCGCTCGGAGACGTGCACCTCGATGCCGGTGGCGACCGTCCGCTTGAACCCCTGCGGGGACGTGCTCACGCTGTAGCGGCCGACCGGCAGACTCTCGGCCGAGTAGGTGCCGTCGGCGGCCGTCCTGACGGTGCGCTTCTGCCGCGTCGTCTCCTCCTCGATGACGACCTCGGCGTTGGGGACGGCCGCGCCCTGCGGGTCAAGCACGGTGCCGCTGATGCTGCCGACGGTGCTCGTCTGGGCGCGCGCGCCCGAGAGCAGGCCGGCCCCCAGCAGAATGAGGACGGCGTAAAGGGCGACTCTCTTTTTCATGGTTCGGGTCTCCTGGCGCATGGCGGCGGTCGGGTGTTCGCACGGGTTGCGGCGCCGATCCGGCCGTTAACAGAACGGGTCTCTGAAACAGGGCTCGGGGAAAGCCTTGACGACTCTCGCGCGCTCCTCTAAGTGGGAGCCAATGATCGCTGGCGAAGAATAATAATGTTTACTAGCAGGTATGGCCCGACCGTCTTAGCCACGGAATCGACGGCCACCGACCAGACGGCCGCCACGTATACTAAGACTTGGATACACTCTATACCCGAGGTACGTCATCCCGAAAGTTACTGTCAGTAAGACACGGTGGGCCGGCGGTTCGGGCCGCATATCGCCTGAGAAAACGGCGCGTTACACGGCGGATGTAACCTCGTTACATGGCGGCCGAATATATTTCGCCAGTATGTTTGTTGAAAAGCCGCGGGCGGGCTTATAATCCGTGCCGCCGTCACCTGGAATTTATCCAGCCTTTGTTAGGTTACCGAACAATCATTGTCAACTCGCACGTGCTTTGAGACGGCGCCGTCCTTTATGCCCGACCCAATCTGTAAAGGGTCGCGGCCGTGACCATGGAACTAGGCAAGGAACAGAAGCTCACGCAGCTCGAAAAAGTCCTCCAGAGTCGCACGCTCCAAAACTCTGAGAGCCTCAAGGCGTTCCTCCGCTACGTCGTCGAGAAGTCGGTCGATGACGAGGCCGTGCTGCTCAAGGAATACACCATCGCCACCGAGGTCTTCGGGCGGAACAGCGACTACGACCCGCGCATCGACTCGGTGGTACGGGTGCAGGCCGGCCGGCTGCGCACCAAGCTCCAGGAGTACTACACCACTGAGGGGAAGGGTGACCCCATCGTCATCGACCTCCCCAAAGGCCACTACCACCCGGTCTTCGTCCGCGCCCAGGCCGCGGGCGAGGGCGGGCCTGCCGCCGACGCCGCCCTCGCGCCCGGCGCGGTCGCCTCGAACGGGCACGACGCCGCGGCCGCGCAGGCGGGCGAGCACGCGCAAGCCGTGGAGCGTCCCGCGGCGGGGCGCGGCCGGGCGGTCACGTACCTGCTCGCCGGCCTCCTCCTCCTGTTCGCCGCCGCCGCGGTCGCGCTCTACGCGTCGAACCGCGAGCTGCACGAGCGGCTGGCGACCACCGCCGCCGCGGCCCCCGGCGCCGACCCCGCGTCCGGCACAGAGGAGTTCAAGGCCGTCTGGAGCCAGTTCGTTGACGACCCGCAGCCGGCGCTGCTCGTCCTGAGCAACCCGACCGTCTACCGCTTCATTAACGAGGCCGACCCCGACACGCTGGCCGCGCGCGCCATCCAGCTCAGCCCCGCGCAGACGCGCCTGCTCGCCAACGCGCCGGAGTTCAAAGGGCAGTGGGCGGGCGGCGAGTCGCCCCGGCTCATCCCCTCGCTCGGCATGTACACCGGGATGGGCGAGGCCATCGGGCTCCACCGCCTGACAGACCTCTTCCGCACCGCGAACAAGAATATCCAGCTCAAGCAGAGCCGGCAGGTGAGCGCCGCCGACCTCAAGTACCGGAACGTCGTCCTGCTCGGCAGCATCTACGTCAACGAGTGGACGCGGCGGCTCCCTTCGGTCGAGAAGTTCTCCTACACCTTCGCCGCGACGATTGAGAACCGCGACCCGCAGCCGGGCGAGGAGCGCGAGTACAAGCCGCAGTTCGACCCGCAGACGGGCGAGCTGACCATCGACTACGCGCTCGTCACCGTCAAGCCGAACGTCTCGGGCGAGCAGGCGGTGATGACTTTGGCCGGCATCTTCAGCGAGGGGACGGAGGCGGCGGCCGAGTTCGTCACGACGCGCAACCACCTCGCCACGCTCGGCCAGCACCTGCGCCAGCTCGGCGGCCCCAACGGCCCGCCGAAGTACTACCAGGCGCTCCTCAAGGTCGGCGTCGAGAACGGCACGCCGACCACCATCGAACTCCTCTCGCTGCACGCGCTGCCCGAGCCGACCCAGTAAGAGCCGAGAGCCGTAAACCGTAAACCGCGACAAGAGAAGACAGGCTCTTCTTCTCGTCACGGTTTACGGTTTACGATTTACGTCTCTATGTCTTACTGGCTCGTCTTCTTGAGCCTCTCCGCCGCCTTGCCGATCTCTTCGCTCAACTGAAGGATGTCGCGCAGGTCGCGCCCGGCCTTCTGCGCGTCTTTCACGTCGATGACTTCGGGGATTTTGAAGAGCGGGTTCTCTGTGAAGCTGTCGATGCGGTGGCACATCCTGACGAGCGCCTCCGTCAGCCGCTCGCCTTCGAGGTCGGGCCGCTGCTCCGGCTCCTTGCTTTCGCCCCCGGGGGTTTCGCGGAGGAGGTGCGTCTTCAGACGGCCGGCGCGCTTGTTGATCTCGTCGCTCTCGTGGGCGATGAACTTGTAGTCGAGCGGCTGGCCCGACTGGAGGTGCCGCACCACGCCGTTGCGCAAGAGCTGGATGCCCCGGAAGTCGTCCTTCATCTGTCCGACGGCGGCCTCGACGCTCCGCCGGTCGGTCAGCTTCGACTCCCCCACCCACTCGGCGCTGCGCAGTTGCGCCTCGCGCTGCTGCCGCTCACGCGTCTCTGCGAACGGGTCGCGGTCGCCCGGCGGGGGCGGGCCGGGCGCCGTCCCCCTCTGCGCCAGGGCCGCGCCCGGAGAGAGCGCGAAGAAGCAGACGAGTCCCACGAATCCGGCTAAGACTGCCGCGCCAGGCGCCCGACGGTTTCTCATAAACGATGCCGCTCCTCTTTGCAGGATGGCCGAGTATAATCCCGCGCCCCGCCCGCGGCAAGATATCTCGACGTTCGTCGTCAGCGGGGCGGGTCGCGTGCTACGGGTGCCCCTTCTCCGACTCAAGCCTGAGGCGGAGCTGTTCGGAAGCCCGCCCGGCCAACTCCTTGCACGCATCGGGCGAGACCAAAGGGTCGGGCCGGACGCCGCGCTCGCGCCCTTCAAGCCTTTGCCAGAGGCCCGACGCGTCCGGGTGAGAGGTCAGGAGGATGTCGCACGGGGCGGAACGGAGAAAGGCGAAGCTCTTCTCGAAGTCCTGTACCGCCGTGGGGTACTCGCGGCTGTCTGTGAAGCGGAACCCTTCGGCCGAGACGGGCGTCATGCTGTCGGAGTAGACGAGGTTCAGGCAGCGCCCCCCTTCGCACGACTTCCAAGTCCAACTGGTTCCGCCGGGGGTGTGGCCGGGGGTGAAATGCGCGGTCAACTCGATGTCGCCGACGCGGAGGGTCTGGCCGTCGCGCAGGGTCTTGGCGCGCGGGACGAGCGCGACCGGCGGGATGCTGCCGAACTGCGGGTCGCCCTTGCCGACGCCGGTCTTCGTCAACACCTCGGCGCTCCAGGGGCTGGCGGCGACTTCCGCCCCGCTGAGCCGCTGCAACTCGGCGATGCCCCCGCCGTGGTCGAAATGGACGTGCGAGTTGACGATGAGCTTCACGTCCTCAATCCGGAACCCGAGGGAGCGGATGTTGGCGACGACCTGCGGGACGGATTCGGGCAGGGCGCCGTCTATCAAAACGTGTCCGGCCTTGGAGGTGAGCAGGAGAGAGGTCAGCCCGTGCGGGCCGACGTAGAAGGTGTTGCCGTAGACGCGAAAGGGCGGCTGCGGCCTGTTCCACACGGGGCATTCGGAGCAGGACGATTTGGGCGCGCCGTTCTGTCCCGCCGCGAGCGCCGCGAGGACGAGGAGAAATGCGGCCGGCACAAGGACGCGCGTCCGAGTCGGAAGATGTTTTCTCGTGCTCATAAATTCAATCTCGTACGTCCTTTCTCAACTGGCTCTGGCATTCCGCCGGCTCAACGCCGCGGCCAGACGGCCGAGCCCCTCGCGAATCGTCGCCTCGTCGAAGGCGGCGAAACCCAGGAGCACTCCTTTGGGGTCGGGACTCTTCAGGGTATAGCGGTCAAGCGCAATGGCCTCGATGCCGTGCGCCGCCGCCGCCGCTTCCGCTTCTCTCGAAGTCATGCCGTTCTTTAGAAACCCCACGGTGTACAGGCCGGCTTGAACGTTGGAGATTTCAAGCAGGCCCGTCAGGTGGCGGCGTCCCCCTTCGAGCAGCGCCGCGAGACGGCCGGCGTACAGCTCACGCATCCGCCGCAGGTGGCGCCCCAAGTGCCCGCCTTCGATGAAGTCGCAGAGCACCGCCTGATCGAGGCTGACGGAGCGGAAGTCGGTCTGAAGCCGGAACGCCAGGAAGTAATCGACCAGGGGCAGGGGCAAGACCACGTACCCCAGGCGTAGCGACTGGAAGAGCAGCTTGCTGAACGACCCGACCAGGATGACGCTCGAACTTCGGTCGAGACTTTGCAAGGCGGGCACGGGCCGCCCTTCGAAACGGTACTCGCTGTCGTAATCATCTTCGATGACGAAGGCGCCGACGCGCGCGGCGAACTTCAGCACTTCCATCCGGCGCTCCAAAGACATCGTCATCCCGAGCGGGAACTGGTGGGCCGGCGTCAGGTACATCCCCCTCGGGCGGGCGCACCTCTTCACCCCGGCCGAGACGGAGAGCCCCTGCTCATCGACGGGCACCGGGACGACCTTCGCCCCGGCGTTCGAGAAGGCCATGGTCGCCCCGACGTACGCGGGGTCTTCCACCCACACGGGGTCGTCCCGTCTCAAGAGCAGGCGCGCCAGGAGGTCGAGCGCCTGCTGCACGCCGGAGACAATCATCACCTGGTCGGCGCCGCACCTTACGCCGCGGGACGAGCCTAAATAATGTGCGACGGCCTCGCGCAGGGGGCGGTACCCGCGCCCGTCGTCCTCCGTCTGCAACCAGGACTTGAAGGTGCGCGCCCGCCGGGCGACCATCTGCCCCCAGAGTTTTGTGGGGAACTCGTCGAGGGCCGGATCGCGCATTTGAAAAGGGCGGCGCCCTTTCGTCCCGACCCAGTCCTCATAAGCCTTCGGGCGGGCGTAGGCCGAAATCACCCGGCGGACGTAGGCCGGCGGCGCCTGCGGCTCCGACCGAGCGCGGGCACCCGCCGCCCCTCGATGACTCACCCACGTCCCCGACCCGACGCGGGAGGACAAATACCCTTCGGCCAACAACCGTTCGAAGACGACGACGACCGTGCCCCGCGAAAGAGAATGCTGCCGCGCGAAATCTCTCGACGCCGGCAGTCTCGTCCCGGGCCGGAGGCGGCCTTCCAGGATCGAGCCGCGCAGCTCCGCGTACAGCCAGTCCGTCAGCGTCTGCTGTGACGGCCGGCTACTCAACGTGAGTTCGAGCGAGCTGACGGTTTTAGGCATGCCGTGACGATTGGTCTAACAGAATCAGGTATAAATGGCTCTACCAATTGTACCACTGCGAGTGTAAGCTCGACACCACGACGCACACGTTGGGATTCCCGGAGAGGTTAGCCACGTCCATCAAGGAACAGGTATGCCGATGTTAAGCCGCACGGCCTTCTCGAATCTAGGCAGTCGTGTGTACGGATTGGGCGCCGTCGCGCTCGGGCTCGTCGGCCTGGCCTGGGGCGATTTCGCGTCCGTCTGGCAGCCGATCCAGGCTTTGCCGTTCACCGTTCCACATCGCACGGCGCTCGCATACGTCACCGCCGCGTGCCTGCTCTCGGCGGGCGTGGCGATTCAATGGCGGCGGAGCGCCCCGCCGGGGCTTCTAGTGCTGGCGGTCTTCTATTTCATCTTCGCCTTGCTCTGGCTGCCTCGCGTGATCGGGTATCCGCAAATCTTTGGCACGTGGGGCGGGTTTCTCGAAGAGATAGCCTTGGTCGCCGCCGCGTTGGTCGTCTACGCGTCTCTGCTGCCGCACGATTCGACCAAGGCAAACAGAATGGCTCAAATCGGCCGTCTCACATTCGGCGTCTGCGCGCTCGCGTTCGGGTTGAATCACTTCTTTGCCATTCCGCAGACGGCCGCCATGGTGCCCGGTTGGATTCCTCCGGGCCAACAGTTCTGGGCGGTGGCGACCGGCGTCGCGCACCTGCTCGCCGGCGTCGCGATACTGACGGGGGTGCTGGACGTACTCGGCTCGCGTCTGCTCACCTTGATGCTCGTCACTTTCGGCGCCCTGGTGTGGGCGCCCGCGCTCTTCGCACAGCCGCGGGAACACATGGTGTGGGCCGGCAACGCGGTCAACCTGGCTTTAATCGGGGCGGCCTGGGTCGTTGCCGACTCGATAGCGGCTCGGCGGCGGCAGACCCGGAGTCGGGAAAGCCACGGCGCACTGCTCGCATAACGTCATCCCGAGGGAAGATAATGATGAAGGTCTTCAGCCTGTTTGCAGTCTTATTCATCCTTATGATTGCTTCCGCCAATCAGGTCAGCGCGCAGGAGACGAGAGTCCGCTGGTTCGGGCACGCGGCCTTCTCGATTACGACCCCGCGCGGCAAGGTTCTGCTGATCGACCCGTGGCTCGGCAACCCTTCGAACCCCGAGGCGAAGGACGGCAAAGACCCGCTGGCCTCCGTCCCCAGAGTTGACTACATCCTGCTCACGCACGGCCACCGCGACCACGTCGGCGACGCGGTCGAGATCGCGAAGAAGACCGGGGCGGCGCTCGTCTGCAACCCGGAGCTGGCCGGCAACCTCGTCAAGCTCGCGGGGTTCCCCGCGAAGCAGGCCGAGACGGACGCCATCATGGGCATCGGCGGCGAGATACAGCTCGCGGACGGCGAGGTCACGGTCGCGATGACCCCGGCCGTCCATTCGAGCAGCGTCTTCAACCCGAAGGCCGGCCCGAACGAGGCGGAGCGGGCTTACGGCGGCAACCCCGCCGGCTTCGTCATCATGATTAAAGACGGCCCGACCATCTACCACTCCGGCGACACCGCGTACTTCAAAGACATGGAGACCATCGGCGAGCAGTACCAGATAGACCTCGCGCTGCTCAACATCGGCGGCCACTTCGGCATGGAGCCGCGCATGGCCGCGCGCGCGGCGCAATCCGTCCGCGCCCGGCTCGCCGTCCCCCAGCACTACGCGACCTTCCCCGGCATCGCCCAGAACGCGGACGAGTTCGCCGCCGAGCTGAAGAGGTTGAAGATACCCTTCTACGAGATGAAGCCCGGCGAGACCGTCACGTTCCGCGGCCGACAGTTGACACGAAAATAAAGGGGCGGCTCAAAAAACTTGCAAAAGATTTCGAGAGTGCTCGCGTTGATTTTCATTCCAGCGTTCGCCGCCTTAGCGCACGCACAGGCCCGGCCGTCTTCAGGTGACAGGGCGGCGCCGCTGGTCATCGGCGAGACGTTCACAATCAATTCCAAAATCCTGAGCGAGACGCGGCGTATTAATGTCTACGTGCCGCCCGGCTCTCAGGAGTCCGCCGGGACGCCGCTGCCCGTGCTCTACATGCCGGACGGCGGTCTGGCCGAAGACTTCCTGCACGTGGCCGGCCTCGTGCAGGTCTCGGTCGGCAACGGGACGATGCGGCCGTTCCTGCTGGTGGGCATTGAAAACACAGAGCGGCGCCGCGACATGACCGGCCCCACCGAAAACGAGAACGACAAGAAGATTGCGCCCCGCGTGGGAGGCTCCGCGGCGTTTCGAAAATTCATCCGCGAAGAGTTGATGCCGCAGGTGAAGGAACGCTATCGCACGACGAACGAGACGGCGATTGTGGGCGAGTCCCTCGCGGGGCTCTTCGTGGTCGAGACGTTTCTCCTCGAACCCGACCTGTTCGACACCTACATCGCTTTCGACCCGAGCCTCTGGTGGAACGATCAAAAACTGTTAGGCGACGCCGGAGGGCGTTTGCACGCCCGCGCGAAGACGGAGAAGACTTTGTATTTTGCGAGCAGCAGTGACGACATGGAGGCCACGCAACGCTTCGCGGACATTCTCGGCAAGGACGCGCCCGCGGGCCTCCGCTGGCATTACGAAAAGATGCCGGAGGAGAAACATTCGACGATCTATCATCCCGCCGCGCTGAGAGCCTTCCGGGCGGTCTTCAAGCCGGCGGCGGCCAGGTAACAGATTCAAGCTCTACGTCGGAGGACGCGATGTTGACTCAGAGAGAGAAGGCGGAGCGGTTCAAGGCGCTGCACGAGCGCGAGGGGGCTTTCGTCATCCCCAACCCCTGGGACGTCGGGTCGGCGCGGCTGCTGGCGGGCTTGGGCTTCGAGGCGCTGGCGACGACGAGCGCGGGCTTCGCCAACTCGCTGGGGCGGCTCGACGGACAGATGACGAGGGACGAAGTGCTCGAACATTGCCGCAGCCTCTCGGCGGCGACCGAGCTGCCGGTCAGCGCCGATTTGGAGAACTGCTTCGCGGACGACCCGGCCGAGGTCGGAGAGACGATCCTCCTCGGCGCGCGCGCCGGGCTCGTCGGCGGCTCAATCGAGGACTACAGCGGCAACGCGTCGAATCACATTTACGATTTCAGCCTGGCGGTCGAGCGCGTGCACGCGGCCGCCGAGGCGGCGCGCTCGCTCGACTTCCCTTTCACGCTGACCGCGCGCGCCGAAAACCTGATCCGCGGAAAGAACGACCTCGACGACACGATCCGCCGCTTGCAAGCGTTCGAAGCCGCGGGCGCGGGCGTGCTTTACGCGCCGGGGCTCTCGACGCTCGACGAAGTTCGAACGGTGGCGGGCGCGTTGACGAAGCCTTTGAACGTTCTGGCGCCGCTGCTCAAGGGGGTGACGGTCGCGCAGTTGGCCGACGCGGGCGCCAGGCGCCTCAGCCTCGGGGGGGCGCTGGCGCGTGCCGCCGTCACGGCGCTGCTGCGCGCGTGCGCCGAGATGCAGGAAGCGGGGGGCTTCGCGTGGACTTCGGACTTGGCTTCGAGCGCCGACGTGAAGAAACTTTTGAGCGTCTGAAATAAGGAGATTCAGGTTATGCGTAGATACGTCGCCGTCGCGGCACTGTTGGTCGCGGGTCTGTTCGCCGGGGTTACGCTTGTGCAGGCCCAGTCGGCGCTGCTGAATCTGCCGGACGCGAGCCAGCACGCGCGCGTCTCGCAGCGCATCGGCATCACCGACATCACGATTGACTACCACCGGCCGCTCGTCCGGGGTCGAAAAATCTTCGGCGGCCTTCAGGCCTACGGGCAGGTGTGGCGGGCGGGGGCCAACTTCAACACGACCATCGAATTCAGCGACCCGGTTACCGTCGAAGGTCAGCCGCTCCCGAAGGGCGTCTACGGGCTGCACCTGATTCCGGGCGAGACCTCCTGGGTCGTCATCTTCTCGAAGAATTCAACGTCCTGGGGCAGCTTCACCTACGACCAGGCCGAAGACGCGCTCCGCGTGACCGTCAAGCCGCAGGCCGTCGAGAACCACGAAGCCCTCAGCTATGATTTCGAAGACCCCGAGCCCAACTCCGCCTTAATCACGATGCGTTGGGAAAAGGTCGCGGTGCCTTTCAAGGTCGAGGTCAACACCCCCGAGATCGTCCGGCAGAGCCTCCGCAACCAGCTCCGCGCCCGCCCCCAATTCGAGTGGCAGGCGTGGGAGGAGGCGGCCAGCTACCTTCTGAATAACAAGCTCAGCGCGGAGGAGGCGGCGAGATACGCGGATCGCTCCATCGAGATTGAAGACCGCTTCGAAAACGAAATGACGAAGTCGCACGCGTTGAGCGCGCTCGGGCGCAAGGAGGACGCCCTCGCCGCACGCGATAAAGCGATTGCCAAAGGCAGCCAAATCCAAATCCACAGCTACGGCCGCGGGCTCCAAATCCAGGGGCAGAAGGACGAGGCGCTGGAACTCTTCCGCGACAACGTTAAAAAAGACCCGAACAGCTGGGTCGGGCACAACGACGCGGCGCGCGTCGCCGTGGCAAAGGGCGACTTCGACACGGCAGTCAAAGAGATGAAGCTCGCCGTCGCGGCGGCCCCGGAGTCGCTCAAGTCTCAGCACGCCGACCTCGTCAGGCGTCTGGAAAACAGAGAGGACATCAACAAGTAGAGTTGTCAGATAGGAAGACGGGAGGACTCGGATGAAGGCTGCCCTACTCTTCGCCGGATTGATTTGCATTGTGCTGTTTGGCTTCTCCGCCCGGGCCGGCCGTCCCGGCGACGGCAACTCCCCTTCGGGCGCGCCGAGGACGGTCGTCGCCCGCGAATGGAAAGGCCGCGTCGCGCCGGCACGCGCCGAAGAGTATTACCGGTACCTCCTCGAAGGGGTGACGAAGATTCGCTCCACGCCCGGCAGTCTCGGCGTCCAAGTGATGCGCCGGGACGAGGCGGGCGCGGTCGAATACACCGTGATCTCTTACTGGGAGTCGCGGAAAGCGATTGAGGCATTTGCCGGGCAGGATATCGAAAAGCCTCACCACCTCCCCCGAGACAGGGAGTTTCTACTCGAACTCCCGACGCGCGTGCTGCACTACGACGTGACCTACGCCGACCTGGCGCAGGTCGGGGTCGCCCGGTAGGCTCGGCTCGCGACCGTCTTGCGTCGGGCGCCCGTGTATGTCAGTCTGGCAATATACTTCGCGTACGAAGCGCGGGGGCGCGGTCACATGGGGGGCGAAGCCAGCTATGCACGGAACTCGGATGTACGAGCCGCTTGAGGGGCGCGGGCGCACCCCTCGATGAACGAAACTTTACGGGCGAATCCTCCCCGGCCCTCCCGCCGGGGCCTGAGCTACGCCGTCTGCACGCAATTCCTCTTCATGCACCTGGCCTGCCTGCTCGCGTTCTGGACGGGCGTGAGCGCCGCGGCGGTCGCCGTCTGCCTGCTGCTCTACGTCGTGCGCATGTTCGCCATCACCGCCGGGTTCCACCGCCTCTTCTCGCACCGCTCGTACAGGACGGGCCGGCCCTTCCAGTTCGCGCTGGCGTTCGTGGGGACGACCAGTTACCAGAAGGGGCCGCTCTGGTGGTCGGCGCACCACCGCCGCCACCACCTCCACGTCGATACCGAGGAGGACTTGCACTCGCCCGTGATGCGCTCCGTGTGGCAGTCGCACGTCGGGTGGTTCCTCTCGCACGAGAGTCAGGCGACGGACGTGAGGCTCATCCCCAACCTGCTCAAGTACCGTGAGCTGCGCTGGCTGGATAAGTTCTACGTGCTGCCGCCCTTGATGCTGGCGGCCTTCACCTTCCTGCTGGGGCTGCTGCTCGGCCGTTACTTCCCCGGCGCAGGCACTTCCGGCTGGCAGATGTTGGCCTGGGGGTTCTTCGTCAGCACGGTGCTGCTCTACCACGGCACCTTCACGGTCAACTCGGTCGCGCACCTCTTCGGGGGCCGCCGCTTCGAGACGGCGGACAACAGCCGCAACAACCTCCTCGTCGCGCTCATCACGCTCGGCGAGGGCTGGCACAACAACCACCACCACTACCCTTCGTCCGAGCGCCAGGGCCTCTACTGGTGGGAGGTGGACGTCTCGCACTACGCGCTCCGGGCGCTCTCGTGGGCCGGGGTCGTGCGCGACCTGAGGACGCCGCCTAAAGGCTAGAAGTGCGCCCGCACTTCCCGCCCCCCCGTAAGGCCGGCACTAAAAAACTCTTGACAAAAGTATCCGCGGGGCAATATTGTCCGCACGCCGAACAAAAGGCGGCCTACCCGTGCGTAAGATAAACACTACGGATTTCAACATCGCCACCCGCACGACCGCGCGCGACATCAATCGGCGCATCGCGCTCAACCTCATCCGCGAGCACCAGCCCATCTCGCGCGCCGACCTCGCCCGGCGCATGAAGCTGACGCGCGGCGTGGTGAGCGTCCTCGTGCAGGAACTACTCGAACAGGAGGTGATCTACGAGGGCGCGACCGGGGAGGCGGCGCGGGGACGAAAGCCGACCTTCCTCTACGTCAGAACTCAGAATCGTTTGGCGGTCGCGGTGGACATCAGATTCAGCAAGACCTACCTCATGCTGTGCGACCTCTCGGGCAGACAACTCGGGATGGAGATTTACGACACCGTCTTTTCGTTCCCCGCCTTTGTGAAGGACTTGGCCGGGCGCATCAAGAAAATGCTGCACAGCCGCGGCGCGCACGCCGACTGCGAGGGCGTCGGCGTCGTCGTCCCCGGGATGGTTGACCATCTGACCGGGAGGATTCTGAACGCCCCGGCGCTGGGCTGGCGCGACGTGGACATCCGCCAGAAGTTGGCGGCGGCGACGGGGCTGCCGGTGCACATAGAGAACTCGGGCCGGGCCTGCGCGCTCGCGCACCTGTGGCTCGAAAAGGCAGAGACGGCCGGCCACAGCTTCGTCTACGTGAACGTGTCCGACGGCGTCGGCACCGGCATCGTCATCAACGGCGAGTTGATTCGCGGGCACGATCACGTGGCCGGCGAGTTCGGGCACATGCCCATGAACCTCGACGGGCCGCGCTGCATGTGCGGCGCGAACGGCTGTTGGGAAGCCTACATTTCGAACCTCGCTACCCTGGCACGTTATTTCGGGTGGACTTTGTCCCAGTTCAGTCCAAAACAGCTGAAGGAGCTGGAGGCGAAGTCCTTCACGATCCTCGACCTCATCGCGCGCGCGCGCGCCGGCGACGCGAAAGCCCTGGGCGCGGTGCGTACCAGCGGGCGCTTCCTGGGGCTGGGGCTGGCGGCCGTCGTCAACATCATCAACCCCGACTGCGTGTACCTGGGCGGGGAGATTACGAGCGCGTGGGATTTAATCGAAGACGCGGTGCGCGCGGCCCTGGCCGAGCGGACGCTGACGGCGGCGGCGGCACGCACGCCGCTGCGCATCACGACGGCGCAGGAGTATCCGCGACTGCGCGGCGCCGCCGCGCTGATCGCGGCGCCGACTTTCGCCGCGCCGAGGGTGGCTTAGGTTAGAAGCGCCCGGCGCGGGCGAATACGAACACGGGGGTGGGCAGTCTTTAACGGGCAGGGCGACGGCCGCCGGCCGGGCTCCGCGCTGCTTTTCCGGCTCGAATTTCTTCTTCGGAGGTCGCTGACATGTTGAGTGCAGGAAATTTCGGCTTGAGAAAGATTCACCTCGCCGTGCTGTTCGTGATGCTCGCCGTGCCCCTGACGGCCGTCGCGCAAGTAACTACCGCCACGATAGTCGGCACGGTCACCGACCCGAGCGGCTCCAACGTGCCCGGCGCCCAGGTCACCGCACGCAACGTGGACACCGGCCTCACCCGCACCGTGACCTCCGGGGAGGAGGGCGGGTACCGGATCGAGTTCCTGCCGGTGGGCAAGTACGACATCGAGGTCAGCTTCTCCGGCTTCAAGCGGGCGCTCGTCAGCGGCGTCGTCCTCCAGGTCAACGACACGGCCCGCGTGGACGCGCAACTCTCCGTCGGGGAGGTCAGCGAGACCGTGACGGTCTCGGAATCGATGCAGCCCGAGGTCAACACCAGCACGCCCGAGATCGGGCGCACCATCCAGGCCGCCGAAATCAACAGCCTCCCGCTGGTCGAGCGCAACGTCTACACGCTGCTCGACCTGACGCCGGGCGTGCAGTCGAACAACAACGGCGTGGCCGCCGCCTCCACCGGCACCAGCTCGCTCATCCTCGGCTTCCCCGAGCAGCGCACGCTAATCAACGGCGGCGTGGACGGCGGGACGGGCTCGGTCAACTACTACCTCGACGGCGGCATTAACATGACCGACCTGCGCAACACCGGCAACATCCTGCCGAACCCGGACGCCATCCAAGAGTTCCGCGTCCAGACCAACAGCTACAACGCGGAGTACGGCCGCTTCGCCAGCGGCGTCATCAACGTCCTCACCAAGTCCGGCACCAACCAGTTCCACGGCTCGGCCTTCGAGTACGTGCGCAACGACATCTTCAACGCCAACGACTGGGGCTCCCAACTGGCGAAGGCGCCCTTCCACCGCAACCAGTTCGGCGCCAACATCGGCGGCCCCATCAGGCACGACAAGACCTTCTTCTTCTTCTCCTACTCGGGCCTGCGCCAGACGACGAGCAGTTTCCTGAACGGCGCCGTCGTCCCGACCGCCCTGGAGCGCGCCGGCGACTTCAGCGCCTCGGCGACCAAGCCCACCGACCCGGCCACCGGCAAGACCTTCGTCTGCAACGGGGTGACCGGCGTCATCTGCCCCGGCCGCATCGACCCCGTGGCGCTGAAGATCATCAACCAGTTCATCCCGCTCTCCAACGTGGCGGGGAGCAAGTGGCAGGGCAACATCCCGAGCCCCTTCAACACCAACGAGTTTCTGACGAAGATCGACCACCAGCTCAACGCCGCCCACCGCCTTACCTTCAGCTACTTCGAGACGGCGGGGACGAACACGGTGAAGGCGGGCGGCGGCAACCTGCCGTGGGGCAGCCAGCAGTTCAACTGGCGGCAGCACAACGTCAACGCGAGCGACGTGTGGATCGTCAGCCCCAACCGGATCAACCAGCTCTGGGCGACCTACACGCGCAACTTCGGCGGCCGCCTGAACCTGCCCGCGACCTCGCTCGGCGACCTGGGCTCGGCCTTCACCATCCAGGGCACGCCGTCGCTGCCGCAGATCACCGTCAGCGGCTTCTTCACCCTAACGAACTCCATCGGCGGCCCGACGGCCGGCACCAACTTCTACTCCCTGCGCGACGTGTTCAGTTGGGTCAAGGGTCGGCACGCCCTCAAGCTGGGCGGGGAAGTCTCGCTCAACAAGGACATCCAGCAGACGCTGCTCAACAACTACGGCGTCTTCACCTTCAACAACAGCGTGACCAAGAACGCGCTGGCCGACTTCCTGCTCGGCATCCCGAGCGCCGTCTCGCAGGACGCGCCCGTGACGGGCTACACCAACAGTTGGTTCACGGCGCTCTTCGCGCAGGACGACTTCCGCGTCCACCCGCGCGTGACGCTCAACCTGGGTCTGCGCTGGGACGTGCAGACGCCGCCGACCGACCCGCAGAACCGCGTCGTCAACTACGTCCCCGGCCAGAAGTCCACGGTCAACCCCAGCGCGCCCGCCGGGGCGTTGTTCTTCGGCGACCCCGGGGTCGAGCGCGGCGGCATCCCCGTCAGCTACAGCCACTTCTCCCCCCGCCTCGGCTTCGCGTGGGACGTGTTCGGCGACGGCAAGACCTCCCTGCGCGGCGCGGTCGGCCTGTTCTACGGCAGCCTCTCGGGTAACGAGTGGAACACGATGACCAACTTCCAGCCCTTCTCGACCCGGCTCACCTTCTCGAACATCAACCCCAAGACGGACGCGAACGGGGTGCCGCTCGGGGCGTCGCTCAGCAACCCCTACAGAGCCTTCGTCGGCGGCAACCCGTTCCCCTACAGGGGGCAGTTCACCACGGGCGGCGGCCTCTTCCCGGTCGCGTCGGACTTCAAGTGGCCCCACTCCATCCAGATGAACCTTTCCGTCCAGCGGCAGTTGACCAGAACCCTGACGGTGGGCGCGGCCTACGTCGGCACGCGCAGCTCCAACCTGCCCTTCGCGCGCGACGTGAACTACCCGGTCTTGACGCCGACCGCCACCGCCGCCGGGGCGAACGTCCTCGCGCGGCGGCCCAACCCGGCCTTCGGCGCGGTGCTGCTCCTGCAATCCGACCAGACCGCCTCCTACGACGCCATGCAGCTCACGAGCAACATGCGCATGAGCCGCCACGTCAGCTTCAACGCCTTCTACACCTACAGCAAGACCCTCGACAGCGCGCAGCTTCAGAACAACACCACGCAGGGCGGGGCCGAGAACTTCAGCAAGCTCTTCTTAGACAAAGGCCGGGCCGACACCGACCAGCGCCACGTCTTCGCCATGAGCATGAATTACCAGCCCGACTACTTCAAGCGCGGCAGCGTCGCCGCCATGTTCTTCAACGGGTGGAGCATCGCGCCCATCCTCAAGCTGCGCAGCGGCCTCCCGTTCACCGTCACCAACGGCAACGTGGACGCCAACCTCGACGGCAACACCAACGACCGCGCCCAACTGATCGGCGACCCGCACATCAACAACCCGACGGCCCAGATGTGGTTCAACACGGCGGCCTTCGTCCAGAACAAGGTAGTGACGGGCGTGGCGGTTGACGGCAACGCGCCGCGCAACCTCCTCGACGGCCCGGGCTACCGGAACGTTGACCTCGCCATCTCGCGCGACTTCCGCCTGGGCGAGCGCTTCAAGCTGCGCTTCCGGGGCGAGGCCACCAACGTCTTCAACATGGTCAGCCTCGGGCAGCCGGGCGCCTCCGTGCCTTCGGGCGCGACTTCGGCCACCTTCGGCGTCATCACTTCGGCCAGCCCGATGCGCAAGCTTCAGTTCGGCGTGCGGCTGAGCTTCTGAGGCAGACTGCGGAACTCGAATCCGCGGGGGGCGCGATGCCTTCGCATTTGCATCGCGCCCCCCGCCCAATCGCCGACGGTCGAAGTCAAGAGATGCTGAACGCGCAACCAGTCGAAGCGGCGGCGACGACCGAGGCCGGGTTCAAGCTCCGCGGGCTGCGCTGGTGGATCGTCGGGCTCATCTTTCTCGCCACGCTCATCAACTACGTAGACCGGCTGACCATCTCCGTCCTGGCCCCGGCCATCACACGCGACCTCGGCCTGACCAACACGGAGTTCGGCGGCATCCTGACCTGGTTCCTGCTGGCGTACACCATCAGCCAGGGGCTCTCTGGAAAGCTCTACGACCGCGTCGGCACCAAGCGCGGCTTCGTCTATTCGATCACGCTCTGGTCGTTCGCCGCGATGGCGCACGCGTTCGCGCGCGGCCTGGCGAGCCTCAGCGTCTTTCGTTTCGTCCTCGGGCTCGGCGAGGCCGGCAACTGGCCCGGCGCCGCGAAGACCGTGGCCGAATGGTTCCCCGTCCGCGAGCGCGCGCTGGGGATGGCCGTCTTCAACAGCGGGGCCGCCATCGGCTCCGTGGTCGCGCCGCCCCTCATCGTCTGGCTCAGCCTGACCTACGGTTGGCAGACGACGTTCATCGTGACGGGAGCGTTAGGCTTCGCATGGCTGGCGTTGTGGCTCCTCTTTTATCAAACGCCCGACTGTCATAAGTGGCTGAGCGAGCGGGAACGCAGGCTCATCCGCGAGGGACAGCAGGACGACGACGCGAAGTCTCTTGCCGCGGGACAGTCCGCGCCGCTCGGGTGGCGAGAGCTGCTTCGCTACCGGGAGGTCTGGGCGATCATCCTGTCGAGGTTTTTGACCGACCCGGTCTGGTGGCTCTACATCAGCTGGCTGCCGAAATATCTCGCCGACGCGCGCGGCTTCTCGCTGGCTAAGATCGGCCTCTTCGCATGGGTGCCTTACGTCGCCGCCGACGCCGGCAGCCTTTCGGGCGGCTGGCTGTCCGGCCACTTAATCAAGCGCGGTTGGAGCGTGAACCGCGCGCGGAAGCTCGTCATCCTGATCGCCGCGCTGTTGATGCCCGCCGGCATCTTCGCGGCCTTCGCGGACGACGCGATGGTCGCGCTCGCTCTAATCGGCGTCGTGCTTTTCGGGTTTCAGGTCTGGATCAACAACGTGCAGACCTTGCCGAGCGATCTCTTCCCCGACCGGGCGGTCGCCTCCGTGGCCGGTCTGGGCGGGACGGGCGCCGGCATCGGCTCGATGATTTTCACTTTAGGTACGGGCTGGGTCGTGGATCACTTCTCCTACGTGCCCGTGCTGGTCGCGGCCGGCCTGCTCGCCCCCTTCGGGACTCTGATTCTGTTCGCGCTTTCGGGTCGCATCGGGCGCGTCCGCCTGAAGCCGCCGCTGACCGTCGCCGGTAGTTGAAGGCATTTCAAGGGAGCAACTGTGGAGACTTCTTTCGACCTGAACGGGAGGGTGGCGCTCGTCACGGGCGCGTCCTCGGGAATAGGCAGGGCCACCGCCGAGGCTCTGGCCGCGAGCGGCGCGCGGGTAGCCATCAACTTCCACCGCAACCGGGCGGGGGCCGAAGCGGCGCGCGCGGAGATAGTCGGCCGCGGGGGCACGGCCATCGCGGTTCAGGCGGATGTCACGCGGGCGGGCGAGGTGCAGTCGCTCGTCGAACAGACAAACGCCGAACTCGGCCCCGTAGACATTTTAGTCAACAACGCCGGCTCGCTGGTCGAGCGCCTGCGGATTCTGGAGCTGACCGAAGAGCGCTGGGACGAGGTGATCGACCTCAACCTCAAGAGCGCCTTCCTCTGCTGCAAGGCGGTGGCCGGCTCGATGATGGAACGCCGGGCGGGCGCGATCATCAACGTCTCTTCCATCGCCGGGCGCAACGGCGGGGCGCTCGGCTCAATTCATTACTCGGCGGCGAAGGGCGGCCTCATCACTTTCACCAAAGGCTTATCGAAAGAGCTGGCGCCCTTCGGCGTGCGCGTCAACGCCGTCTCGCCGGGGGTGATCGACACCCCCTACCACGAACAGTTCTCGTCGCCCGAGATGATGAAGACCTACGCGGGCATGATTCCGCTGGGCAGGGTCGGGACGCCCGCCGAGGTCGGCCAGGTCATCTGCTTCCTCGCCTCAGACGCGGCCGGCTACCTCGTCGGCGAGACGATTGAGATCAACGGCGGCATGTTGATGGACTGATGATCGGGAGCCAGATGAACAACTACCGGCGGCGCTTGTTACTAATCGCGCTGGCGCTCGCTTCCGGCATCATGCCGGTCGTCACGCTCCTGGCCCAGGACGCGCGCGAGTTGGAGCAGGAGCGCGCCGCGAGCAGGAAGCTCAAGGGCGAGCACCCCCTGGTCGAGCTGATGCGGACGCGCAAGTCCGCCCTGCGGCCCGAGCTGTTGGGAGTCCACCCGCGTGTCTACGTGACCGACGCCGAGCTTGACGTTCTACGCCAGCGCGCTCGCACCACGCACCGCGAACTCTGGCAGCAGGCCCTCGGTCAAATTCGCGCTCTCAACACCAACCCGCCGCCCCCGCCCGCCGAAGAGCGCCGCGCGCAGAATGAAGTCGGCCTCGGGATTGCCGAGGCCGCCCTCGCTTACAAAATCGAAGGCGACAAAAAATACCTCGACGCCGCCAAGCGGTACATGGACGCCGCCGTCTCTTACGAGGTCTGGGGCTACAGCTTCAACAAGCCGAACGTTGACCTCGCCGCCGGCCACCTGCTCTACGGCCTCGGCTGGGGCTACGACCTGCTCTACCACGACCTCAGCGAGACGGAACGCGCGCGCTACCGCGAGAAGCTCGCGAAGCAGGCGCGCCTGATGTACGACTTCTTCAAGCCGAAGCCGGGGAAGACCTACGCCTACAGCCAGAACCACACCTTCATCCCCATCTCCGGCCTCGGCGTCGCGGCCTACGCGCTCTACGACGAGGAGAAGGACGCGCCCGAGTGGGCCAGGCTCGCGCGCGCGATCTTCGACCGCACGCTGGCGACCTACACGCCGGACGGCTACTACTACGAGGGCTTCGAATACTGGATTTTCTCGACGCCCTGGCTCGTGCATTACATGGACGCGCACCTGCACGCGACGGGCGAAGACCTCTTCGACCTCCCCGGCCTCCGCCACACGCACGAGTACGTCGCGCACTCGATGCTGCCTTCGGGGCAGTACGTCTTCGACTTCGGCGACGTGTTCGAGGGGCCGCTCACGCGCGCCGGGCGCGGCGAAGAGTACCCGCGCACGCACCCCGGCGGACACTTCCACACGAACTACAACCTGCTCTACCGACTGGCCTCGCGCTTTCGCAGCGGCGAAGCGCAGGGCGTGGCCCTCTGGCTCAAATCGTTGGGGCAGGTCAACGCGGAGGACTACTGGTCGCTCCTCTGGTACGACCCCGGAGTGAAGCCCGTCCCGATTGAGCGACAGCCGACTTCTCACTACTTCCCCGACCACGAGGTCGTCTACTGGCGTAGCGGCTGGACACCAACGGCGACGGCTTTCGCTTTTAAAGCCGGCCCGCCCGAAGGCCATCACGCCGCCGAACAGCTCAGACAGTTCTCCGACTGGCGTCTCTCTTCGGGGCACGCCCACCCGGACGCGAACAGCTTCATCATCTACGCGCGCGGCAAGTATCTGACGGGCGATTCGGGTTACGCGGGCGTGCCCCTCACGGCGCACCACAACACCGTCCTCGTTGACGGGCGCGGGCAGGGCAAGGAGGGCGGGGGCCACGACGCTTTCGACGGCTTCCCCTACGACCGGCTTAATCAGATTCGCATCACGGAGGCGCAACTCGGCGCGGACTCGGCGGTCGTGCGCGGCGACGCGACGGCCGCTTACGACGAAGGGCTCAGCCTCACGCGCTTTGTCCGGGAACTGAAATTTACGGAGGGCGGCGGCTTCACCGTCACGGACGACCTACAGGCGCGGCGGCCCGTCCGCTTCACTTCGCTTTTGCACGCGGACGAGCGCATCGACAAACTGGACGGGGGGAGTTTCGCCTTCGACGCAGGGGGCGTCAGACTGCTCGTCTCGCCCGAAGCGGGGGCGGCCGGTGAGACCACCGCGGTTGAAGATAATGAGTTGACGGCGCCCGGCCCTCCCGGCGCCGTCGATAAGGGCGAGCGGCAGGTGCGCGGTCGTCGTCTCGCTATCTCGACGAGCGCGCCCGTCACTCAAGCCACCTTCCGCCTGCGTCTTAAAGTTGAAGGCGGCGCTCAGGCAGACCACACGCATCGTTGACCGAAGACGCCCGCGCCCGCGGCTCACTCATTTAACGCACCCCGGCTCGGCGGACGCCGCGCCCTCGGCGGCGAGCGGCGCGAGGCCGTACTTGCTAAGCAGCGCGTTGAGGGCCGGCACCGCGCTGGTCTCCGCGCCGCGCAGCCGCGCGAGCCCCGCGCGCAGAGACTCGCACGACTCCTTCACGCGCGCGCCCGCCGTCTCCGGCGGGCGCGCGTCGCCGCTCTCGACCATCGACATGTAGCGCGACAGGTCGCGGTTGACCGAGCCGAGCCCGGGCGTCTCGCCCGCCCCATCCGCGACCGCTTCGAGTTCCTTGTCCAGCGCCGCCGCCGCTTCGGCCGCGTCCTTCGCGCCCGGGTCGCCGGAAAGCTTCTTCAACCTCTCGGCCAACTCGGCGCGCAAAGACGTTACCGCCTCGTAAGAGTCGTGACTGGCGCGCATCATCTCCGACATCTCGTCCGCGAGTTCGAACTGTGCCGCGAGGTCTCCGGGCGCGACGCGCACGCGCGGGTCTAAGGTGACGGCGAGCGTCTGCCGGTAAGTCTCGCCGTCAACGGTCAACAACACTTCGTAGTTGCCGGGGACGACCAGAGGCCCCTGCGGCTGGCGGCGCGGCGTCTCGCCGGGGACTGCGTGATCCGGCAGTGTGTACTCGACGTAGTCGAGGCGCCGGCCGTAGAAGCTGAACGGAAGTGCGAGCGGGTCGGGCAGGCGCAAGTCCCACACGAACCGGTTGAGGCCGGGCTTCGCCGTGAGCGCCGCCGGCGGCGCGAACCAGTAATCGGGCACGTTCGCAGGGGCGCCGCCCGGCGCGGGCGGCGCGCTGGTAAAGCGACGCAGCACGCGGCCGCGCGGGTCTCGAATCTCAAGCGACACTTCGCGCGCGGGCGACTTCAGATAGTAGTCGATGATCGCGCCGTCGGGCGGGTTCTCGCCCGCGGGCGTCTCCCTCTCAAGCGGCGTCTCCTGCCAGTTGTCCCAACGCACGCGCACCGCCGCCTTCGGGCGGAAGAGTTGCGCGCGCCGGTCGGCGTTCGCGCCGAGCTGGCGCAGCGGCGAGAGGTCGTCGAGAATCCAGAGGCCGCGCCCGTAGGTCGCCGCGACGAGGTCGCCCGCGTGGACGGACAGGTCGCGCACGGGCGAGGTCGGGAGGTTGAATTGAAGCGGCCGCCACGCGTCGCCCGAGTCGAAGGAGACGAACACGCCCTTGTCCGTGCCGGCGTAGAGGAGCCCCTTGCGCTCCCGGTCTTCGCGGACGACGTGCAGGTGCCCGCGCTCGGGCAGCCCCGTCACAATCTTCTGCCAGGTGCGGCCGCCGTCCCTCGTGCGGAAGGCGTAGGGGCTCAGGTCGCCGCGCGGGCCGAAGGCGACGGCGTAGGCGGTCTCGGCGTCCGCGGGCGAAGGCTCGATGCGCGTGAAGCTTGAGCCCTCGGGCAGGCCCGGCGGCGTCACCTCGCGCCACGACTTGCCGTCGTCGGGCGTGAGCTGCACGAGCCCCGTGCTCGTGCCGACCCAGATTTCGCCGGCGCGCACCGGCGAAGGCGCGATCTCACGAATCACGCCCGCCGGCGGCCCGCCCGACTGCGACTCTTCTCCCTCTTCCCCTCCCTCGCGTTCCGACTCCGCGCTCTCGACGTGGCCCGTGCGCGCGGGCGTGCCCGAGGGCTTCGGCGCCGGCTGCTGCGTCGCCGCCTTCAGGGTCAGGTCGGGGCTCAACTCGCGCCAGGTCTTCGCGCCGTCGTCGGAGGCGAGCAGGCTCTGCATGCCGACGTAGAGCGTCCGGCGGTCTGTGGGCGAGAAGGCGAGCGGCGTCTCCCAGGCGTAACGGTGCTTCGGGCTCGGGATGAAGACCGTGGAGATTTGGCCCGTCCTCCGGTCGAGGCGGATGACGGTGCCGTACCAGCCGACGGAGTAGACGAGGTTCGTGTCGCGCGGGTCGGGCGCGACGTAGCCGCTCTCGAACGCGCCCGTCGAGAACCAGTCGCGGAAGGTGATGCGGCCGTAGTCGCTCCGGTTCGGCACGGCGACCGAGCCGCTGTCCTGCTGCGCCGCGTAGGCGTGGTAGGGGAACTCGTCGTCCGTGATGACGTGGTAGAGCTGCCCCGTCGGCTGGTTGTACCAGAGGCTCCAGGTGCGGCCGTCGTCGAGCGTGACGGTCGCGCCCTGATCCGTCCCCATCAGCATCCTTCGCGGGTCGCGCGGGTCGATCCAGAGGACGTGGTCGTCCTCGCCGCTCGGCGTCCCCTTGAACGCCTCGAAGGTCTTCCCGCCGTCGGTCGAGCGGTAGGTGGAGGTCTGCATCACGTAGACCGTCTCGGGGTCGCGCGGGTCTGCGTACGTGTGGCCGAAGAACCCGCTCCCGACGACGCGCGGGTCGGCGGTCGCGCGCGCCCAACTCCCGCCGCCGTCGTCCGAGCGGAAGAGGCCCTGATTCATGATCGCGTAGACGCGCCCCTCCTTAGCCGCGGCCGCGACGCCGATGCGCCCGCGCCCGCCCTCGGGCAGCCCCGCGCCGCTCAGCTGTCGCCACGTCTCGCCGCCGTCCGTAGACTTGAAGATGTTTGACTCGGCCGGGGGCCGCTTGTCGTTCGGGTTGCCGGCGCGGCCCGCCCACGACGCGGCGTAGACGGTGCGTGCGTCGCCGGGCGCGGCGCACATGTCCGCGATGCCGGCGCGTTCGCCCGTCGAGAGAACCTGCCGCCAGTTCTTCCCGCCGTCCGCCGTCCGGTAGACGCCGCGCGCGGCGCCCGAGACGGGGTCGCCGAGCGAGCCGACGAGGACGACGTTCGGGTCGCGCGGGTCAACGATGATCGAGTAGATGTAGCGGGTGTCGCGCAGGCCGACGTTAGCCCACGTCGCGCCGCCGTCGGTCGATTTATAAACGCCGTCGCCCTCCGTCTCCTCGCCCGTCCCGACGTAGACGATCTCGGGGTTCGACGGCGCGAGCGCGAGCGCCCCGACGGACGAGACGCGCGCGGCGTCGAAGACGGGCTCCCAGACCACCCCGCCGTCGGTCGTCTTCCAGACGCCGCCGCCCGGGGTCGCCATGTAGTAGACGGCGGGCCGGTCGGGGATGCCCGCGACCGCGGTCACGCGCCCCGCGCGGTGCGGCCCGATAAGTCGCCAGCGCAGCGCCGAGTAGTCGCCCTGGTCGTACTGCTGCCCCGCCGCGAGACCCGCCGCGCCGAAGGCGCACGCGAGCAGGAGCACGGCGCGTCGTGAAAGCGATAGAAGCTTCATAACGTCGCTCACTATTACCCTTCTCATTGACCTCTTACGGCGACTTGTAAACTGCCCCGCCCTTCATCACGAAGCGCACGCGTCGCAGCGCCGAGACCTCGCGGGTCGGGTCGCCTTCGACCGCGATCAGGTCGGCCAGCAGCCCCGCCTTCACGCGCCCGACCTTGTCGTCCATGCGCAGGACGCGCGCGTCCACTGACGTGGCCGAGCGCAGCGCGTCGAGCAGGGGCATGCCGAAGTTGACCATCGCCTCGATCTCGCGCGCGTTGTCGCCGTGTGCGAAGACGCCCACGTCGCTGCCGCTCGCGATGGTCACGCCCGCCTGGAGTGCGGCCTGGAAGACCTCGCGCTTGTGCGCTTCGTTCCCGCGGCTGGCAATGGCGAGCGTCGGGCAGAGCGCCGTGCCGCGCTCCTTCATCAGTCTGAAGGCCTCCGGCGTGCCGCCGTCGCCGTGCTCGATGGTGTCCACGCCGGCGAGTATGGCGCGGCGCATCCCTTCGGTCGTGGTCGCGTGCGCCGCCACGGGGACGCCCGCGCTGTGTGCGACCTCGACCGCCGTCTTCAACTCGTCGAGCGTAAAGGTCGGGGCGGCCTGTCCCCTTCCCCAGCGGTAGTCCGCGTAGAGCTTGACCCAGTCGGCACCCTTGCCGATCTGCTCGCGCACGGCCCGCACTAAGCCTTCGGGGCCGTCGGCCTCTTGCGCGCCCTGCGGCACGTCCCATTCGGGCGCGTAACCCTTCGGCGCGTAAGAGCCCGTCGCCACGATGGCGCGCGTCGCCACGAGCATCCGCGGGCCGGGGATGATGCCCTGTTCGACGGCCTGCTTCAGCCCCACGTCGGCGAAGCCCGCGCCTTCGGTGCCGAGGTCGCGGACGGTCGTGAACCCCGCGAGCAGGGTGTTGCGCAGGTGGTTGGTGGCTCGGGCCACCCGCAGACTCAGCGCCTCGCGCGCCACCTGGTCGGCCCAGGGCGTCTCGCTGTACGGGTGCAGCATGACGTGCGAGTGCGCCTCGATGAGACCGGGCAGCAGCGTCAGGCCGGGCAGGTCGGTGATCTTTGCGTCGGCGGGGGCACGGACTTCGCCCGCCGGCCCGACGGCCTCGATGCGCTCGCCGCGCACGAGCACCACCCAGCCGTCGTGCAACTGCGCGGACTCGCCGTCGAAGACGCGCGCGGGCTTGAGCAGGTAGACGGCTTCGGGCTGAGCCGCCGCCGTCGTCACTTGGGCCGAGCCGATGGGACTTGCAAGCATAGAGCACAGGAGGAGCAGGGGCACGTAGCGCATGTTCGTCACCTTCCGTCTATTTCGCCCGCGGGTCGGCGCTCAGGTGCAACGGCTGCGTGTAGCTCCTGCCGCCGACGGTGAGCTTCACCGTATAGTCCCCGGGCGGCACCGGCGCCACCCCGCGCCCGCCGAAGACCGCCGCGCCGCCGCGCTGACTGCTGTCGGCGGGCGGGGGCGGGCGGAAGTCCCACGCCCAGCGGTGCAGGCCGGCCGAGGCCGGGAGCGTCGGTTGGACGCGCACCCAAGAGGCGGGAATGTCGAGCTTGTCCGGATCGACCGGCGTCGGCTTCTCCTCGCTTGAGTAGAGCCGGACGGTCTTCCCGTCCGCGCCGAGTATCTCCAGCGTGACCGGCCCCGACGCCGCGCTCTTCAAGTAGTAGTCGATGAACGCGCCGTAAGGAGGATTCTCCGCCAAAGGCTCGTCGCGCGGCTGCGGCGTGCCGTTCTCGCTGTAGAGCGGGACGATGAAGGCGTCGGCCGGCCGGAAGAGGAACGCGTCGGAGTTGAAGACCTCCGCGCCCGTCTGCCGCAGCGGCGAGATGTCGTCAATCACCCAGAAGCCCCTGCCGTGCGTCGCCAACACGAGGTCGTTATCCTTCACAACCAAATCACGCACAGAGACCGGCGGCAGGTTGAGTTGGAGCGACTGCCAGTGGTCGCCGTCGTCGAAGGAGACGAAGACGCCCAGCTCCGTCCCCGCGAAGAGCAGGCCACGCCGCCGCGGGTCTTCCTTGAGCGTCTGCAAGTAGACGCCCGCGGGCAAGCCGCTCGTAATACTCTGCCACGTCTTGCCGCCGTCGCGCGTGCGGTAGGCGTGCGGCTCGTAGTCTTCGAGCCGGTGGCGGTCGATGGCCGCGTAAGCCTCCTCCACTTCGAAGTGCGAGGCGTCCATCATCACGACCTTGCTCCACGCCGTCAGCTCGGGCGGCGTGACGTTGCGCCAGGTCTTCCCGTCGTCGTCAGTCCTGTGGATCAACCCGTCGTCGGTGCCGACCCAGATTGTCTGCGCGCGCAGCGGCGACGGCGCGATGGTGTAGATGACGCCGCGCCGCTTTCCTTCGGGCGCGTCCGCGGCCGTCGCGGCGTCGAGGTTCGGCGGGGCGCCGGGGTCTTCGCGCGTGAGGTCTGGACTGATCTGCGTCCAGCTCTCGCCGCCGTCCGTCGTCTTGAAGAGGAACTGGTCGCTGAAGTAGAGCGCGTGCGGGTCGGCCTGCGAGAAGACCAGGGGCAGCGTCCAGGTGTGGCGCGCGGTGTTCGCGGGCAGGCTCCGTTCGGGCGAGACGTTGACGATCTCGCCCGTCGTGACGTTGCAGCGCGTGACGCGCCCGCCGAAGAGTATCTCGGGGTGGAGCGGGTCGGGCGCCGTGTAGTCGCTCTCGCCGCCCGCGCAGACGGGTCGCCAGTCGTGCGCGGAGATTTCCGCGAGGCTGCTGCGCGAGGGCACGCCGACCGAGCCGCTGTCCTGCTGCGAGCCCGTCGCCCAGTACGGGAAGCGCGCGTCGGCCGCGACGTGGTACAGCTCGGCGGTCGGCTGGTTGTACCAACTGCTCCAGGTGCGCGCGCCGTCCACGGTCACGACCGCGCCCTGGTCGCTCCCGAGAATCATGCGCCGCGGGTCGTCGGGGTTAATCCAGAGCTGGTGGTAGTCGTCGCCGCCGGGCGCGCCCCGGATGGCCGTCCACGTCTTGCCCGCGTCGGTCGAGCGGTAGAGCGAGGTGTTCGAGACGTAGACCGTGTCGGCGTTCTTCGGGTCTACGTTGACCTTGCAAAAGTACCAGCCGCGCCCCCAGATGCGCGCCTCGTTCGAGACGAGCGTCCAGGTCGCGCCGGCGTCGTCCGAGCGGTAGAGCCCGCCCGCCTTCGCGTCCACGATGGCGTAGACGCGGCTGCGCATCGACGGCGCGACGGCGAGCCCCACACGCCCCAGACGTTCCGAAGGCAGTCCGCCGGTCAACTGCGTCCAGCTGTCGCCGCCGTCCGTAGACTTGAAGACGCCCGCGCCCGGCCCGTACGAAGGCGGGTAGATGCTCCACGGCGGCCGCCGCGTGTTCCAGAGCGACGCGTAAACGACCTTCGAGTCCGAAGGGTCGAACGCCAGGTCGGCCGCGCCCACGTCGTCACCCTTGAAGAGAACCTTCTGCCACGTCCTGCCGCCGTCGCGCGTGCGGTAGACGCCGCGCTCCGGGTTCGCGCCGTAGGCGTGGCCGAGCGCCGCGACGAAGACGACGTTGGGGTCGCGCGGGTCGATGACGATGCGGCTGATCTGCCGCGTGCCTTCGAGACCGAGGTGCTGCCACGTCGCGCCCGCGTCCGACGAACGGTACATCCCGTTGCCGTATGAAATCTGCGAGCGCATGTCGGCCTCGCCCGTGCCGACGTAGACGACCTGCGGGTTCGAGGGCGCGACCGCCACCGCCCCGATGGAAGCGACGGGCTGGGAGTCGAAGACCGGCGCCCACGTCCGCCCCGCGTTGACGGTCTTCCAGACGCCGCCGCCGACCGAGCCGAAGTAGAAAGTCTCCGGCTCCGTCCTGGCGCCGGCCACCCCGTTCACGCGCCCGCCGCGGAACGGGCCGAGCAGCCGCCAGCGGAGGCTTGAGTAGAAACCCGGGTCAACCTGCCGCGCGGCCGCGGCGAAAGGGCAAGAGAGCATGACCGCGGCGAATAACGCGGCGAGTCCCCGGCGCCGGTGCGCCGCGGCAAGGCGTGCAATCATCTTAGTGACGACCATCATTCCCCTTCCGACCTTCCACGTAAACCGCATCTTGTCCATGAAAAGAGATATATGCTGGCCGCACTCAGAAGGCAAGGGCTTAACCCGTCGGGGCGGGCGCCATCTCACGCGCGGGGTTTTGCCGCGCCGGCCGCACCGCTTAAAATGCGTGTGCAAACGCTCTCGCACTTCCGACTTCTAAGGACAAGCCGAATGGAAACGCAAGAAGGGGTCATCCTGCTCGACCCGCACCCGCGCCCGGTCGATCTCATCTTCAGCCCGGAGGACAAGGCGCGGCTCGAACGGCTCGGGCGCGTCGTCTGGCACGACGGGTCGCCCGCGCCGGACGAGCACGTCGAGAAGTACCTGCCCGAGGCGGTCGCCATCATCGGGCAGACGCCGATGCCGCGCGAGCGCCTTGAGCGCGCGCCCCGCCTGCGCCTGATCGCCAACGTCGAGAGCAACTTCCTGCCGAACGTGGACTACGAGGAGTGCCACCGGCGGAACATCCACGTCGTCGCCACCGGCCCCGTCTTCGCGCAGCCCGTCGCCGAGATGGCGCTCGGGATGGCGCTCGCCTGCGCGCGGCGCATCCACGAGGCGGACGCGGCCGTCCGCCGCGGCCACGAGTCGCTCTACGGCGAGGCCGACAACTACGACTCATTCCTGCTTAAAGGTAAGACGCTCGGGCTGCTCGGCTGCGGCAACCTCGGCCGCGCGCTGCTGCCGCTGCTCCGGCCCTTCTCGCGCGACATCGTCGTGCACGACCCGTGGATTCACCCGAGCGTGCTGCGCGAGCTGGGCGCGGAGCCCGTCGGCTTCGACGAGTTGTTCGCGCGCGCGCGTGTGCTCTTCGTGCTCGCCGCGACGACGACCGAGAACCAGGGCGCCATCGGCGCGCGGCAGTTCGGCGCGATGCAAAAGGGCTCGGTCTTCGTCCTCGTCAGCCGGGCCGGCGTCGTGGACTTCGAAGCGATGCTCGACGCGGCCGCGTCCGGCCGCATCCGCGTCGCCGTGGACGTTTTCCCCGAAGAGCCGATCCCCGCCGGCCACCGCGCGCGGCGCACGCCCAACACACTGCTCTCGGCGCACCGCGCCGGCAACATCCCCGAAATCTGGCCCGGCATGGGCTCGATGGTCGTGGACGATCTCGAACTCGTCCTGCGCGGGCTCCCGCCGCAGCGCTGCCAGCGCGCCGCCCCCGAGACGGTCTCCCGCCTGCGCAGCAAGCCCATCTCCTGAACCGCCGAACGCTGAACGTTGAACTGAAAGGCAAAGGTTTTCAGTCCGACGTTCATTGTTCCTACTTCATCGTTACCCGCGTGCCTCTACCGCGTGAGGGCGAATTCGGGGCCGTCCGCGCCGTCGCCATCCAGGAGGCGTAGTCCGTCCCGCGCCCGCCCGCGAGCAGAGGGTCTGCCTTCGAGAAGCCGGGCTCGCGGTTCGGGTCGGCGATGCCGCCGACGGGCACGTCGCGCCCGCCGTTGTAGAAGGTGTTGTCCGCGTGGTCGAAGCCCGAGACCTTCACGCCCCCGCCCGACAGTTGATAAAGCATCGTCTCGTCCACGACGCCCGAGAGGACGAAGACGTTGTCGCGCAGCGTGAGCCCCCGGGTCAGCGTCAGGCGCAAGCTCCTCCCGCACCCCTTGGGCCTGCTCTCCACTTCGTTGCCCGGCCGGACGAGCAGCACGCCGCGCTCGCCGATGCCGACGAACGTGTTGTTGACGACCGTCGCGTCCTTCGCCGCCCAGATCGCCACGGGCTCGACGGGCCGCTCGCCCGGCCGCGTCGAGACGACGAGGTTGTCGCGCGCCGTCATCCCGTACGACTCGAAGCGCGCGAATGAGCAAGGGCGGCCGTGCCGGCCGTCGATGAAGAGGTCGGGGTCGGTCGAGCCGCCGGAGAAGGCCGCGCCGGAGTTGTCCACGAAGACGTTGGCCTCGACGAGCACGCGCCGCCCTCCGCCCTTCGAAACGACGCCGCGGTGGCTGTTGCGGATGACGTTGCGCCGCACGACGGCGTCGTCCACGCACGGCAGGTCAACGGCGGGCTTGCGCTGCGCGTTCTTCCCGTCGAAGAGTTCGTTGTCTTCAATCGTGATGTGGTGCGCCTGGTTGAACTTGACGAGGTAAAGCCTGTCGTCGTCCTGCAAAGGGTCGTAGTCGGGCGTGCAGCCGGCGGGCGGGCAGTCGTAGTGAATCCTTGAGTTGCGGACGGTGATGTAGCTCGTCCAGAGCGAGCGGTCGTACCACGCGGCCGTGTGTCGGCCGGGCGGGTCGTTCGTCTTAACTTTATTGAACTCGTCCTCCGGCTCGTAGACGCTATCGCCGTGGACGCCGTTGCGGCGCCGGTTAATCTTCTTGCCGGCGGCATTCGTGTAGTAAGGGTTCGGGAAGATGTCGAAGCCGTCCACGACGATGCCGCGGGCGAGGTGGAAGCTCACCGAGTCTATGATGACCCCGCGCGGCGTCTCGGCGCGGATGGTGAGCGGGCGCGCGGGGTCGTAGCGGTAGATTCCGATTGTGTCGGGCCGCGCCGGGTCGGGGACGGGCCGGCGCGGGTCGCCCGACTCCAACTTGTCACTCATCGTCAGGGTGAGGGAGAGCCTGCCCCATTGCGCCGCCTCGCCCGCCTTTCGGTAGTCGCCGTTCTTCGCGACGACCGTGTCGCCGCTCCCGACGTGCTTGAGGGCGACGCGCCAGGATTTATAAGGTCTCGTGTAGCTCCCGTCGCCGCGCGCGTCGTCGCCGTCGAGCAGGTGGACGTAGACGGTCTTCCCTTTCGCCTGCGCGCCCGCGCAAGCGGCGCACAGGAGGAGCGACGCGAGCGCCCATTTTAAAAAGGAGCTATTCAACCGACACCCTTTCGCCGACGCCCCGGCTCACCTGCCGGCCGGCGCCGCCGCGCCGACCCAGCGCCCGCCGAGCATGACGCGGCGGACGTTGCGCATGTTCGAGATGTTGGCGAGCGGGTCGCCCTCCACGAGCAGGAGGTCTGCGAGCTTGCCCGCCTCGACGCTCCCCAGGCGGTCTTCGCTGTGGAAGAAGTGCGCGTTCTCCCAAGTGCCCGCGACGATTGATTCCATCGGCGTCAGGCCGCTCTCGACGAGCAACTCCAGCTCGCGCTGGTAGGCCCACCCGCGCTCGGCGTGCGGTACGGCCGAGTGCGAGCCGACGACGACGTGCGCGCCCGCGCGCTTCGCACGCAGCACGAACTCCTCCATGCGCTTGAAGGCGCGGACGTGCATTTCGGTCGTCTCCTTGTCGCCGCGCTGCCGCTCGAAGACGGCGAGCGTCGGCGAGACGAAGGTGCCGCGCTCGACGATCAGGCGGAAGAGGTCGCGCGCGCGCGGCGAGTTCAGGTCAATCTTGTCCCACATCTCGTAGCGCCCCTCGCTCCGCGCGCCGTTGTCGGCGAGCACCTTCTGCCGGTACTTCTCCGCCTCGCGCGTCGGCGTCAGGGCCGTGCCGAAGGAGGTGGCGTGCTCGACGCCGTCCACGCCCGCGCGGATGGCGTCGCCCGCGTCAACTATTTCGAGGTGCGAGGTGACGGGCAGGCCGCGCGCGTGCGCCTCCTCGCAGAGGACGCGGATGAGCCCGAGTGGGAGGCGGAAGTAGACCTTGAAGCCGGTCGCGCCCTGCGCGGCGAAGCGCGCGACGCCGGCGCGCACCTCGTCCGCGTCGCGCACGATGTAGGAGTCCGAAGGGTAGGCGGCGGGCGGCGAGTCGAAGTGCGGCCCCATCAGGAAGAGGCGCGGGACGGGCGCGGCGGCGGCGCGCGCCACGTCGTAAGCCTCGATCCACTGGCCTGGGTCGCGCACGGAGGTCACGCCGTGCGAGAGGTAGAGCGCGGGCAGCGGGTCGTCGCCGTCGATGTGGAAGTGCGCGTCGAGCAGGCCGGGCAGCAGCGTCATCCCGCGCGCCTCGAAGACCTCCGCGCCCGCGGGGACTCGCACGGCAGAGCGCGGGCCGACCGCGACGATGCGTTCGCCGCGCACGACGACCGCGGAGTCGCGGACGGGTGCGCCGCCGCGTCCGTCGATCAGGGTCGCGCCGACGATGGCGATGGTGTGATTCGGGTCTGCCTTCAACACCTGGTTGACCTCGACGAGTTGACGACGCCTGGCGGGCGTGCGCGCCGCCGCGCGGCCCCGGCCCTGCGCCGAGACGACGCCACACAGCAGCAGCACGCACAGGGCCGCCGAAACACTTCCGCGGATCATTCTCATCATCATTATGGGAACCCGAAAGCTATTCCTGTTTGAGTAGGTGGACGCGGAGTCGGCCGTCGCGCTGCCCCTTGAAGGAGGGTAGGTAGAGGACGCCCGCGCCGTTCGTCATCGCCGTCTGCTGCCAGGCGGGGACGCCGTTGTAGAGGCCGCCGCGCCAGTTGGCCCGCCCGCCCGTCAGTTGCAATTCGTACTTCGCGTTTGGGCGCAGGCCAGTCACGAGAAGCGCGCTCGACTCCACGTCCGGCACCGTCACCTCGCCGTCCGCTACACGGCCGTCAACCGCGGCGAAAACGGCGAGCACGCCTCCCTCTATGACCGCGCCCGTCAGGCCCTCGCCGTCGGCCAGCTCGACCCGCCGCACGCGCAACGCGCCGCGGTCGCCGATCTCCATGACGTTGAGGAAGAGGTCTTCCTTCGCCGCCTTCGTCGGCGAGACCTCGACGCGCCAGTGCGCGGGGACGACGGCGCGCGTGTTCGACTGAAGGAGCTTATCGAAATCCTCCCCCCAGAAGGTCTTCCACATCCGCCGCAGGTACGGGTCTTCGGGGAGCGGCCCGCCCTCGGGCGGGTCGAGCGGCCAGTTCTGCCCCGAGCCCCACGCGCCGCCGCGCTCGTCGCCGGGCGTCCAGAAGTCGTTGCCGTCCCCGCCGCGCTTCGTCACTTCTCGCTCGGCCGGGAGCAGAGTGTGCACGCGCAAAGCGCCGCGGCCGTCCTCGTACGTGAACTCCGAAGCGTTCGTGTAACTCGTCCCGCCGTGGCCCGTGTCACGCCCGCGTTCGTCGGCGGTGACTTTCGGCTCGCCGACCCCGTGCAAAAGCCAGGTCTTCTTAAAACTCGGGTCGGTGCTGCGCACGCGGTCGAAGACGTAGAGAACGTTGTCGGAGGGCGTGTAGACCAGCTCGCGCGTGAACAGCTCGACCTTCGAAGAGTTGTAGGCGCGCGTCGCGTCTCCGCGCGCGTACTGGTAGGCGCCGGGCTGGTAGTCCACGGCCTCCATCCGCCCCTCGTCCCACAGCTCGCGCGTGCGCTGGAAGTCCTCGCGGCTGCGCACGGTGTTCCAGTAGCGCGAAGAGTTCATCCGCTGGCCGCCGTCGTTGGCCGCGGGCCAGAGGTTCTCGGCCCAGAAGAAGTGG
>Ga0213876_10000318_pt1 | contig 42308 bp, 39 predicted proteins | sample BarmaccomBMRX_R9_FD_160113 | JGI IMG/M metagenome (GOLD analysis project Ga0213876, IMG submission 160113) | Root-associated microbial communities from Barbacenia macrantha in rupestrian grasslands, the National Park of Serra do Cipo, Brazil - RX_R9 | ecosystem: Host-associated > Plants > Roots...
AAAAGCAATTGAACGAAGGGCAGGTCAACCAGCTGGCGGTGCTCAATGCCCAGCAGACCTACCTGACGGCGTCGGTGATTCGGGTGCAGACCGAAGCCAACCGGCTCGCCGATACGGCGGCGCTATTCATGGCGCTAGGGGGCGGCTGGCCGACCACATGCATGACCCCGGTTTGGCGCGAGTGCGCCATGGGCGAGGCCACCACGGCGGCTGCCCCGGACTAGCTGCAAAACTGAAGTGGCAGCTCCTGGCACTCCTATCGCTTACCAAATTACCACGGCGCAAAGGGCTGCCATCGGCAGGATAATTAATCCGAGGTAGAGCCAGGTTCGATAGCCGTCAGCATCCTTCGGCAGGATGAACACGTGCACGAACAGCCAGCCGCAGACGACGGCCCCCAGCGCGACCCGGACCAGGTCGCTCGGTGTCTCCCAAAGAGACCAGATGTGTTCGAGCTCGGGGCTCGATACGCGCGCGGTGATAGCGATGAGAATGGCTATAAAGACCGTCCGAAACGCCAAGCCCCCGAGCCAAACGCTCTTGGACATTCTCTCACCAGGAGCTGTTGTCTTCGCCGTAGTCACAGCCAAGCCACCCGGGTAAACTGCGCCTCATCGACGCAGACCAAATGATAGCTACGCTCGTCCCCCAGAGCAAGGCTTCGCCACTACTGGGCCACGCGGTTTGCTGCTGTGCAATGCGCGTGAAACGCAACTCAACCGCTACGATTGCTGATCATTTGAGCTAAACTGACCGAGGATTAGCGCTGACGGCGCGCGATGATGCGGACTGCTGATCGGCAAGCAGGTCGTTCCTCCCTGGCCTAAACCGCGTGGACCCATGATGCGCACAGCCGTGGCCATAACCATCCTGCTGATCGTCACGGTCCCCGCCGCTGCCGCGCAAACGGGCCATCGCAAGGCGCGCTCCTGTCAGGTTGAGGTCCTCCACTCCGAAGAGCTGCCCATAGGGCCGCTGTTTCATCACACCATGAAGGCGACCCTGCTGGTGACTGCGCCTGGTAAGCCGCAGTTCGAAACGACCGAGGTCAAGGTGATCCCCTGGCAGATGCCACCACCGCGGCGGGGGCAACGGGTCCGGGTCGGGTGCGATCGGGCACCTCTCAACTCTTGTTTTGGACTATTTTCGACCGCGGGCGCAACGTCGCCCAATTAGCAGAAGGCTCATCCCATTCGCGAGAGTCCGCACGCTCTTTGGCAAGCACCTTCGTGCCCGCGCACGAGCCGATAAAGCGATCTCTGGAACGATTCGATGGTTCGACGCCCTAATCCTCTCGGCGGAGCGGTGGGCCACCGTCTTGCTCATACGCCATGCGTGCAAATGGTCAGGGTGAGCTCCCACGCGTCGTATGTGTGTGCCTGCGGCGAGCGGGAGCGCCACCGCCATCGGATCGAGGACGGCGACAAGCGCCAGAGTAAGCACTCTTGAGCGAGCAACGCGAGCACGGCCTAATCGACCTAGGGGCCAGCGAAAGGGGCGACCTGGCTGGTCCACGAGAACCGCTCGTCATGTCCTGCGACGTATAGCTACTGGTCGGACCGGATGATCGGCCTGCTGAGCGGGGTGCTGTATCTTTTCCTCCCGCCTCGCGTCGTTCGCGTCTTCGCGGTGCGCCGACGGACTGCATGGCTGCGGCAGCCGCGATGCAGAGCCGGCACGACTTGTGTCCGGTATGCCCCAGGCACCCGACGTTACGGCGCGCGTGCCGGTTCGTTGCAGTTGTTCGGCTCAGAGTAGTGAGTCCTTGCGATGAGAATGGCTCTTAACGAGCGCTGTTCGTGCGGGCCTCAGCCCAGGGAAACCTATTGCTAAGTTGGCAGCATCGTGCTTCGTGGCCGAATTTGCGGTCGATGGGTATTGCGAGCTGATGACAAGAGACGCGAGTTCTTGGAACCACAGCGGAAAACGAGATGTGTGTATGAATCCCGGCACGACAAATTATCTTAGCCGTGACGATGGTCTTAAGCTCGATTCAGTTGGCAAGGGCCACCGACGAGATTCAGGTCTACAATGCCATGATTGCCGCGGTCGGCCAGTTCACCATTCAGCAGCATCTCAACTATACGCCGCTCGGGGTGAAGGACCCGCCGTTTCCCGGCGGACTCATCTCCAACGGCGCGATCAACGGCACGCCGGAGTTCGCCTATGGCGTAACCGACTGGTGGGAGGTCGGCCTGTATCTCCGTTCGGAATTCAGAGCGAGAGGTTTTATTCCGATGCGGTCAAGCTGCGGACGCTGTTCGTGTCGCCCCATGTGGAGCAGCGCGACTTTTTCTACGGCGTCAATTTCGAGTTCTCAAGTCAGACGCCGCCTTTTGCGCGGACCCGCTTCGCCATGGAAATCCGTCCGATCATCGGCATGCGTAGCGCCGAGTACGAATTCATCGTCAATCCGATTGTAGACGTCGGGTTCGGACGGTTTGGCGAAACGCATTTCGCGCCTGCCGCGCGGGTCGCACGCAAATTCGGCCAGGATCTGTATGCAGGCTTCGAATATTATTCCGATTGGGGCAAGATCGGAGATTTCAAAGCGTTTCCGGAACAGGAGCATACCCTGTTCGCGGTCACTGACTTCAAGATTGGCGTCGTGGATGTGAATTTTGGCGTCGGCTATGGACTAACGCCCGTCTCCGACCGCTGGGTCATCAAGGCCATTCTCGGATATGCTTTTCCGGCGCCAAGTAGTAACGCAAACGCGTCCGATCGCGCCGTGGCGGGCCCCGTCAATCCGATGACGCGCGCGTTTGTGCGAACATTACAGCCCTGACCAGAAGGGCTCGAGTTTTCCGACTAAATCCGTTCGCCATCCAAGCTGACTTCTCATGTTAGCCGAGTCTCTCGCGTCTTTGCGGTCTACCCCTGACAGCCGACGCAGGACAGATTTGATGTTGGGTCGGTGCGGGCCAATTGCTGCCGTCGCCCGGACCTAGGAGATCTGATAGAATATAGGCGTGACTGGTCCCCTAATTGGGAGGGTCGAATGACAGTCCGAACCTTGTTGTTCGCTGTTTGCCTTCTGCTTTGCAGTGAACTCCCGGCGGTTTCCAAGAGCAGTGCCGGAGGCAAGGATCACCCTTGGAACCCTGATCATATAAGCACTTTGCCCTTTGAAGTCCGAGAATACATCGCCGGAATCTGCAAGGGACCGCCTAGCGCGCAGCATGAGTTTGCCACTTATTCTCCGCACGAGAAGCGCTGGCGAATACCTCGAATATCTGCAATGCGAGGGTCGCCCGTCGGAATACCGGCGAGGAAACCAATGCCTTGATGTGGACTTCATTGACATGGGCTCGCGGTTACGTCTCGTCAGAAAACAGTATAGAGAGTGCGGCTTCTGAATCTGCGCAATTCCCGCGAATATAGAGCTTCCCCAGAGGCGGGGGCTCGCTGTAATGGTTACGGCCGACGGGTTTTTGGACGCCGGTCAGCTCAGCGTGCCGCACGCCCCGTCATTTGCCGGCATCCAAAAAAAAATCTGCACACTTTCGGACGGTGCGGTGCAGCAATGGCAGCACATTCGGTCGCTTGGTCAGCGCAGGCGGCCACTGGGGTCATTCGGGAAATCCGGCTTTGCTGCACCCGAAGCTCTAACTCACCCGGAGCGCTAGGTCCTTATTTGTTGTACGCGAATCGGTTTTAGAGTAAACGCGGTGCTTGAGAATTTTCTCTGCGGGAACACCAATGTGCCGCATCAGGCTTTTGGCGTTGATTGTGGCCTGCACAGCGGTGATGTGCTTGCGTAGTCAAGCTGCGGGGTCATTTCAGACCAAGCCAGCATTCCCAAGCGTAGTAACCGCTGGCGTAGCGGTTCGCATACCAAGCATTTCGGTCCCCGACTTTTCTGCACGCGATCTAGTTGGTGGCTGCGGAAGGGGGCGCATCCGCGATCCGCAAACCCACACTTGCCGTGGTCCGGCGGACATCAGGTAGAGCTGCCTTATCGTCCTTCCTCGCCGCGCAGCACGGTCTTGGAGGGGGTCAACAGGCAGCGGCCGCTGCAGCGCCTTCGTTCGTCCCACATCCACGCGCCGCGCGATCCAAACATCGCGCTCCTCTGTCATCAGAGATCTGACTTCACTCAGGGTGGTTGCCAAGTGATGGCCTCGCAAACATCCAGGGAATCAAGTCTTCGAAGAAGTAGCTGGGCGCCAGCTCTGTCCGATCACGGGCGCGATCGTGAAGGTCAGAAGGTTAATCGTCGCGACGCCAGCCACAATCGCAATGAACTTGTAGGGCATCGGTGTGAAGCTCTTCCCTATGATATCCACAGTGCCAAGTGTTCGACCAGGCTCTCATAGCGGTGAAAATTGTTGGCCTGCTCGTACATCTCGACCAGGTCCCGTCCGAGCGTGGCCCAGACGATATAGCCAATGCCGTAGCCGCCCAAAGCTCTGGAGGATGCTATCGCGCAGGTGAAGCGCCGGCCCGCATCAGCTCGGCGGGCTATTCGGTCGTTCCACCACTATCCGCCGTGCCTTCCCTTCCCTTCCTTTATGTCGTTGGCTGCATGACAACTGATCCCAGCTCAAGTTGCAGCCGATTCTCAGAGCCAGCCCGACAGGGCTCCCACGAGAATGATCACGCCAAGACCAAAGCGGTAGACCACGAAGGGCCAACTGGAAAATCGCTCCAGCAACCGCATTAGTCCCCAGATTGCAACGAAAGCTGAAACGGACGCAACCACCAAGCCAACGACGAGAACCAACCATGCATGTGGGTCGAGATGAAGTGTCATCAATAACCAGCACCGCGTCCGTGCCGCCGACAAGTCGGTTCGCCTGGTTGAGCAGCTCTGTCTCCAGCGGCGTCGCGTCCCAGACACTGTCCGCAATGAAATGGTGCAACTGATCGTAGTTGCCCGTGGCAAGGCGTTCCGCCATCGGCTGAACGCTCTTGCGATCGCCGGGACCGATCAATCCCGCAACATACAGAGGACACATCCGCCGCCGAGTCTTATGACCCAGCCGGTCCAAGAACGGCATCAGCCAGCGTTCGAGTTCGTCTTCCCATGCCTACGGAGCAAGGCATCGAGAGCCGCGGCCAGTTGCAGCCAGTGCTCGTCGCCGGGGTTGACTGCCGCGACCTTTCTGAGACGCCTTTCCGCGGCGCCGAGACCGGAAGTGAGATCGCATCTGCCAGCAAGTAGAAATTCGGCGTTCGGCACTTGCAGTTCAAGTTGCTTGCCGATCTCGGACTCGAAGGGCTGGTCGGTCGTTGCCAATCGACTGAGGGCTTGGTTGTAGGCCATGCAGAGAGCCGGCGTGACGGTGAGCGCGAATTGGGACAGTTCCGCAAGCCGGAGAATCTGGCCATTGTCGAGGAGCGCGACTGCATCCGCCTGGCGGTTTCGGGCCGCTCGCGCACCCTCGAGCGCCTGTTGGTGCAGTAGCTCCGATCCGGCGGAGCCGTTGACATAGTCAAGCCACGCCGCAAGCGGCGACTCGGGACCAAGCCTGCGGATGTCTTGTTCCCATTGCAGCGCTGCTTCCTGCAATTTGGCATCCCGTCGTGCGAACGCAGCGTCCCAGCGCCGCTGCTCCGAGGCGAGGCGGACGGGATATCCGAGTGGATCGATCGAGGCGAACGGAATTGCTGCGAGTGCGACAAGCCCCGTGACACACAGCGCCAGCCCCGGAAGCAAGCGCATTCGTCCACCAGTGAGCGTCGGCACGCGCAAGCAGAGTCCATAGAATGCCAGCAGCGGGGGAAGCAGCGCAGGTACTAGGATAGACCAACCCCCAGGCCACACCAGGTAGGTCCGGGCGGCGGCGAAAGTCGCCACTGCCGCGAGAGGATAGAGCAATGCCGACGCGGCGCCCCAACCGGGCGGTGCAAAGCCCTTGCGCCAGGCGACCATGACCAATCCCCCGAGCGCAAGCCACAACGGGATGCCGAACAGCAGCACCAGAAGGATTCCCCAGGCTTCGCTAATGCGGGTTTCGCCGCCGCCGCTGCCGGGTTCCGCCCACGGCGGCGCGGCAATGAGCGCGAGCAGCCACGGGATGTAACAGAGAGCGGCCACAGCCATCAAAACGAAGGATCCGGTTGAAGACGGCTGCGGACGTGGCGCAACTAATACCAAGGCAAACACTCCCAGGCTGGAAAGCTCGCCCACTATACGAGCGCGCTGATCAGGTTCCAGCTTCTAGCGTGGCGCGTCCACCGGTATCAGTCCGTGCTGGGCGTCGTCGTGGTCGGGCTCGTCTGCGCCGGACATGCCTACCACTGGAGAGAGCCCGGCAGACTTCCTTCGAAAACGGGATTGCTTCTCCGAAAATCAACCGCTTGGCCCGCGAGTTGCGTTTCGTTGAGGGCTCTGGCCATGGCGACCGAGATTCGCGGTCCGATGATCGGCGATGCGTCGGTGAGAATACAACGACGCCATAAGCTCCGTCGTCGCGAGATGTTGTTTGGCTATCGCATCTCTGACATAGCGCTTTCATTGTATATGCCATGCAATTTTCTCAATATGCGCTGCGCTTCACGATACAATCGGCCACCGCATCACGGGAGATCGGACCGGCCAGAGCAACAGCCGTGGCGTCAGCTGGGAGTTCGTCCACGTCTGTATCGACGATCATTCCCGTGTCGCCTTCTCCGAGATCAGTCCCGCACAGTTTCTCAAGCTCGCGTTCCGGAAGAAGCACACTCCTCAGCTTGGCGATGAACCACATCGTCGCCAGTTCCGATTGAGATTGCCGATAGCGATGTCATCGAGGCTTGTCAGGCCTCGCCAGACGACCATGTTTCGGATCGTGATTACGTGCGAGTAGCCGGTACGCCTCCGAGCAAGACCGCCTTGAGCACGCTCCGACCTGCGGACTACACGTCAAGTGCTCTATTCCTATAATTCTACAGAAATTTCAACAATATAGGAGTTCGTTGTTTTATTCTGACTGGCACGGGTTTCTGTTCACGCCCGCAGCGCGGCGAGCGCTGCGGCCTGTGAGTGATTGAATGAATGGATGAGGGAAATAAAGTTTAGAGCCTGCCGCATTGACAATGAGAGTGGATCCACGCCCATTGTTTCAAAACACCACTGACTGTTGGAAACATCTGGGACAACCCGAGATTCAGGGCGGCGGTTCTTCCTCGCATGTGAACGGAGGCAATTGCATTGGAGAAGTCCCTTGCGAAGGGAAATCCCATTACGGCCTTGCTGCTGTTGTCGATGGCACCTGCTGGCTCGCGCTCGGCCCCTGTAACTTGGCAGCGGGAGGTGGCGGCCCAGCGGGAGGATCGGGCGCTGCAGGCGCCGCCGACCCGATCTTCACCGAGATGCCGAACAGGTGCCATTGACCGTTCACCGGCGCATAGAGCAGGTCGAAGCTGAGCTGCTGCGGCACGGAGGGAAAGAAGCCGGCCATGTGCATCAGGCCATTGGCCTCGATCTGCGGCAGCACGGTCAGCTGCGGCTCGATCGCGACGACGCCCGAGAGGTCGAGATGGTCGTTGCGTTGCTTCGCAAAAATCTCAGCGAGCTTCACGGCGCTGTTGACCTGGAAGGCGGGCGCTCCGAGCTCGCGCAGCACCGAGTAATTGCCGGTCTTGTTGGCTTGGTCCAGCGCGATCAGCGCGGTGCGGATCAAGATCAGCACGCCGTTGCGATCAATTTGCGCAAGCCTTGGCGGCGGCGTTTCGGCGCGCGCACTCAGGCACCATGCGACGAGGACGGCAAGCGCACCAAGACATAGAGCAGCAAAGGTAGGGATGGGCCGCCTCACCACGCGAACGTGACGCCTGCCCTGCTGCCAATGCCCCCCTGCTGAAATCCGGCGCCGACGCCGACGTTCACTACGGCATAATCGGTCAGGCGCATTTGCGCGACCACGCTGCCGGCGTTCTCGCCACGAAAATTGCCCCAATTGGTGGAGATCGCAAATCGCTTGTCGGCCGGCAGCGCGGTGCCGCCCATGGAAATCGCAATCGCGCTACCCTCGAACGACTGCCGCATCTGATGTTGCAGGACGCTGACGCTGGACTGCAACCCGGAGACGGTGGACTGCAGTCCGGAAATGTCCGGCAGCGTAATGTTCGTCGCTGCCAGATGCCCCGCCGCGTCAGTCGTCACGACCGAGGTCGGTCCGCTTTGTGCGGCAAGACTCGCCGCCGACGTGAGGCCTGACAGCTTGTAGGTGTTCGACGCCGTGCCGATCGCGACCTGGTTGGCCGCAGTTGCTGTCGCGCCGGCGCCGAAGGCTGCTGAATTGCTGTACGCCGCGGTCGCCCCAGAACCAACCGCCGTGGCGCTGCTGCCGGATGCCAGGCTGTTGTAGCCGTTCGCGGTGCTATAGTCGCCGCTCGCTGTGCTGTAGGAGCCGGTCGCCGTGCTGCCGGTGCCGCTCGCTGTGCTGTAGTAGCCGCTCGCGGTGCTGTTGGCGCCGGTCGTGGTGCTGTTGAAGCCGGTCGCGGTGCTGCCGGCGCCGTACGCATTGGCGTCGCCGGCGGCGGTGCTATAGTCGCCGCTCGCTACGCTACTGCCGCCTAAAGCAGTGCTGACAATCCCGCTCGCAGTACTCTGTGCACCGATCGCCGTGCTTTGGTTCCCGCTCGCTGAGCTGTCAGACCCGATCGCCGTGCCAAAGTCGCCGGTCGCTTTAGCAGCACCCCCGCAGGCCGTATTTTCCGGGCGACCGCTGTCGTTCCCCGCCGGATTTGACCCGGCTCCGCCATTGCTGCATTCGACTGCTCGTGCCGCCGAGGGCATGAGCAGCAGGGCAGCCAGCAAAGCGCATGCGACGGTGAGTGGTATGAGCCGGTTGTGCCGAGAGCCGGGCGCCTTGCCGCTGCGCCAGCCCTCTGCGAACTTCGCCAGCAAATCTGAGGACGACTTCGCGAAGCTGGTTGCTAGTCCTGCGGTCGCCGTCGCTCCGAGACCGGACGTGAACTTCCCAAACATCAAATTCTCCAGCGCGACCCGTGTGGCGCGAATTTAGGCATGGCGGACTTGCCGATCCTCGACTGAACGCCATGCGAATATCTATCCGGTTCGTGCCAAGCCCCGCACGGACTCAAGGGAACACGGCCGGGACTGGAGAGAACTCAGTCGCGCTTTTGCTGGAGAAGATGTACGACGGCAACAGCTGCGCCGATGACCATTGGGTGCGAAACAGAAATTGAGACCAAAATGGCCGCCGTTCGAACCATCGGTTGACAGGGTGCGACTATAAACTCGATAGAGTGCGACTATAAGACATGACCTCCTCGAGACAGCCCTTCGCTCCCCTCCACATCTCCACCGATAGCTTTCCGGAGAAGCAGCGCCTCGCGATGTGGCGCGAGATCTATGGGCGCAATATCACCAACGTCGACATCGAAACGATTGGCGACGAGCCGTTTCATGCGAGCGTGACATTCCAGGGCCTGCCTGGTCTCGGCATCGTCTCGGGATCAAGGTCCGCGGCGCACTATCATATTACCCGACAGCATCTGCCCCGTGCGGGGGACCAGGTCGGATTGTCTATGCTGCTCAGCGGCGCATCCACAACGCAGCAGCTTGGCCGGGAAATTGTCGGACGGCCAGGTAGCGGCGTGCTGATCTCCGGAACCGATCCGTCCGCAAACACGATGCGTTCCCTCGGCAGTTTCGTGACCCTTGTACTTCCTCGGCCGGCACTCGCGGAGCTGGTGCCGAATCTGGGCGACGCCTATGCGCGGCAGATTCCTGCCGAGAACGGAGCCCTTCGACTGCTGCTGCGTTACATCGAGACGCTGCATCGGGATGACGCGCTCGAGATGCCCGGGCTGGCCCAGGCCAGCGCCAATCACATCATCGATATCGCCGCGCTTGCGATCGGCGCGAAGCCAGACGTCGCCCACGAGGCCCACGAGCGGGGTGTCGCGGCCGCACGATTGCAGGCGATCAAAGCGGACATTACCGATCAGCTCGGCAACCCCGATCTGTCGGCCGGCATGATGGCGATACGGCACGGCGTCACCCCGCGCTACGTGCACAAGCTGTTCGAGCGTGAGGGAACGACTTTCTCGGCGTTCGTCCTCGCTCATCGCCTCGCGCGCGCTCTACAAATGCTGAAGGACGCACACTTTGCGGTCCTGACCGTCAGCGCCATCGCGCTCGAGTGCGGATTCAACGATCTGTCCTATTTCAACCGCACCTTCCGGCGTGCCTATGGGGCTACACCATCGGATGTCCGCGCGGCCACACAGCAGGCGCGCTGACGATTGGCCACGAAGCATTTTGCCGACAGACCAGGAATCGAAGGGACAGGGAAAGGAACAGAATGGACAAGTCAATCGGCGGCGATCTTTCGCAAGCACGATCGGCGACCTTATTTCGGCTTGGGGCGTGGGGTTCGATTTTCCTCTTGCTCGCCTGCGCTTCGCCTTCGTCACTTTCGGCCAATCCAGCGATCGCCAACAATCCGCCCTGCAATAGCGGGAAGATCGGGTTCAGGCCAACGGCCAGTGACGAGGCGCGCGCGCTCGCTTTCGTGCGATCCTTGCCCGGCGTCGGCCGCATCAAAAAGAACAGCGATGGCTCCTATAGTGCAGAGTTCGCCGGCGCTAATGAGATCAACGCACTGATCGCCGACCTCAATCAGCACCATGCCGCCGAGATCATCGATCTGTTTCAATACTTTCAATGCAACTATCGGCTCTTCTAACCACAGCCCCGAAACGGCATGGCGCGAGCATCGTTGACGCCGTCTTAGATCGGCTATCTCCGAACCACGGGCCAAATTCCGCCTTCGATGGCAGCATCGGCCGGCAGCCCGCGTCCGACGGAAGCGGCCGGTAGACTACCCGAGGGCGGCCGAAACGGCAGCACCTCGAAGCTCAATGCACAACAAGATTGACGCGATACGATGGTGGAGAAGAACGCGGCATGAGTCCGGCAAGACTCTTCTGGATCGTCGCCTGCGTCGACGTCGTTTTGGCCCTGCTTTGCAAGTGGCCATAGGCCCCTTGGGGCGGTACGATGTGTTCGTGGTAATTTTCCTGATCGGCGCCGTTGTTCTTCTGGGCGCGATCATGGCAGTGGTGGGGCTGATCGAGAAACCCGCAACGTATCGGATTGGCCTGGCGCTGGTGGCCTCGCCGTTCTTGCTCTACGGCGCCCAATTCGCCCGGGACTTTGTGACGACGCCCGGTCGAAGCGCGTTGGAAGCCGGCCATGGTTATTTCAACCGTGCTGCGGACCGCGCCCTCGCCGTTGCTATCGTGGCGGGCGAGGGCTAGAAGGTCGCCGCACTCGCGCCGGCTGCGAACCTGAACGCAATCCTGGAATCGCATGACATTCATGCGATTGGCCTTGGAGAATGGCCATGCCGATCCCGCCGTCGTCGCGGCCTTGCTCAGGGCCGGCGCCAACCCGGACGACGACCAGCAATATCTGTTCGGGTCGATCAGCGACGGCGGCGGGGCGACCTCCGGAGCGATGATCACTGGGAAGAACGAACGCCTGCTGCGCGCGGTAGTCGACGGGAGTCGACCTGAACCACTGGGATCTGGAGGGGAATCCGCGGTGTGCCGCAAGCCGTTCTTTGGACCGCAAGCCGCGCGAAGCGAGATCAAGGTCGTCGGAATTCCATCGAAATTTCAATGATATACGAGTTCGCGCTTTTATTCTGAATGGCGCGCCAGCTAACCTCAAAAAAATCGAAGCTTTTTAGCCCAGCGCCAATCAGCCCCGCACTAAATTCCCGTTTTAGTCTGGGGTTTAGTCTGGGGAAGTTTTTCAGGCGGGCGCTCCAGCAGTTTCCAGCCCTTCGTCCGAGCGCGCCGATGCGGCGCTCAATGCCGGGGCCGCTATGACCTAAACCCATCGGGACGGCTGGCGCAGATGCTAAGCACGCTGGTCCGTGAGGTGCGGTCAACACCTGCGAAGCCGGTGTTTGGCCGCGAGGTCGAAACCACCCCGGGTAATGAAGATGCCGAACAAGGCTAAGACTCGATGTTGCATGCGCGCATCGAGGCCGTTCTCGATCAGGCGACACTCCGTGGCTTTAGCGAAAACGACGCCGGGCAGCCAACTCCGCAACCTCTTCGCATTCCGTCTGGCAGTGAGCGAGATTGTTGGGTTCAGTTTTGCTGATTCACGATTTAACGATGAATCTCGTGACGATGCGGTCGCCATACGGCCACCGCCGCGCATAGGCGGACATCCGCTGATGAACATTCGAAACACGGCCTCGGCGCGCTGGCGCATGCGGCTCAAGCCCAAAAACCGGTTCCTCGTGCCGGCAAACAGCTTCACCGAATGCGCGCCTAGGCCAAACAAGCGACCGGGAAGCAGGACGTGGCTTGGTTCGCGCTCAACGAAGGACCGCATTCGCCGGTTCGATAACATTCAGCGGCGAACGAGAGCAAAGTCGAAAGCGATCTCGGGACCGCGCCTAGTCTACGGTGTCCTGACCACAGAGCCGAACGCGATGGTGGTTCATGCGAAGGCAATGCCGGTGATCCTGACAACGGATGAAGAGCGCGACGTCTGGGTGGCCGGTTTGTCGCCCCGCTGTCGCATCCGAGCGCGCTTGTTCAGGCAGCATCTTGACAGCCAGACGAATTCGGCCTGGCCGAGCACGATTTCAGCTATTGCTCGGCCTTTACAACCACCGCGGGAGATTGAGTTTCCCTCGTCTGTGGCCGCCCGGTCACAGAAAGTTCGCCGATGTGGCGGTAATATGCTGATGGCTAAGGGGCGAGTTTATTCGATGGGAAACGAGTATGCGTTGCTTCCTTTTAGCTCTTGGCGCTGCCGTTACGGCAGCCGCCGTCGGCGGTCTGACATCCGCGTCCGCCGCTGATCTCCCCGAAGCCATGCCGACCAAGGCGCCGGTGATGATGGCGCCGGCCTATGACTGGAGCGGCTTCTATATCGGTGTACATGTTGGAGGCGTGTGGGATCACCGCACGGTGACCACCAACAACATCGCCACGGGTGTGGCCGTGCCGCTCGGCACCGGAACAGGTAATCTGGGCAGCGTCACGGGTGGCGCCCAGGCCGGCTTCAACTTCGTGCTGGCGCCAGGCTGGGTCGCGGGGCTCGAGGCCGACGTCTCGGGCGCTGGCCTCGATGGGACGACAATCGTGACCGCCACCCGCTTCGGCACGGACCAACATCACAACGAGCTTGATCTCTACGGCACTGTGCGCGGCCGCGTCGGTTATGCCGTCAATAACGTCCTGCTGTATGGCACCGGCGGCCTCGCCTGGGCGGATGAGAAGATCACCCGCACGCAGGTGACCGGTGTCTTCGCCAATGCGGTTGCCCCTGTCTCGGAAACCGCGACCCAGACCGGGGTGGGCTGGGCCGCCGGCGCCGGCGTCGAATGGGGCTTTGCCCGGAACTGGAGCGCGCGCGCAGAGTATCTGCATCTCGACCTCGGAACTCAGTCATTCACCTTTCCGCTCGCCATGCAGCGCAACGACGCCAAGGTCAATCTCGACGTTGTGCGCGCGGGCGTAAACTACAAGTTCGAGGGCTGGTGATACTGGTTAAAAAGGGGCCGCGAATGCGGCTTGCCCTCTCCCCGCAAGCGAGGAAGGCGACAAACCATACATCGCGCTGGCCATCGGCGAACACATCAACGCGGCGGCCGCCCTTGCTTGTCGACGCTTATGCGGGTGTCGCGCAGGGGCCGTTCCTGGATGATCTGGCGGTACCGCGAGCCTCGCGTCACCGAGCGCGGGAGCTGTTGCGGCGCCGGCTTGACTCGTCTGCGCCGCGCGCTCGACCAGCGCCTGACAGTGCTCAGTTCGCCTCTCCGGCACGGGCTGGCGTTATCGTCAGGAGGGCCGCCTCGACGAGCATGGCGTGCGACCAAGGAGCAGGCCTCATCGGAGTCATCCCAGCCGCTCGTGCGCGAGTTTTGCGCCAAGGGGACGAGGCCAAGGCGCTGCAGCAGCCGTTGCCGGATGACGCGCTTAGGATCTTGATGCGCAAGGAAGATCGGCGGCGGCTTAGCAGGATCGACCAATGACGTAGGACCATTCGACAGCGATGCTGGCCGCCAAGGCTAGATAGACAAGAGGCATGCCATCCCTCGGCCGCCCCTCGGCGGGGACGAATGAAAGGCGCGCGGGAAAGCCCTGAACCCTATTGCGCCATATACCTGCAGTCGGGGGTTGCGGATGACTACTGACGCAACCCCGTTCTTCGGTCAGACTGATCCAACATTGGACTGCCATAGGCACGAGCCGACACTTCCCACACAGGATACTGGGTGTTCGGACGATCCCATAAAATAAACTCGATGACATCGCGGTCGGTCCAGTCCCAGGGAATGCCCACCGCAAATTCCCTGGCTCCGTCGTGCCCCCCTTTCTCATAGACAACGATCAGGTGTCGCACGCCTGACGAAGAGGCCTCGTCGACATAGAACTTAGCCTCAGTCTGATATTGCCTGCAGAACGATGAGCAGAGAAATTTCAATTCTGAAATGTTACGCATACGGATCTCCACAATGAAGATGCAAGGCTACCACTAAAAGCGCGAGTCCGCCGCCCCCGCACCCCGAGGCTGTTGAAGGGAATATGCTGGCTTGTGCGGTGTTTCTGTGCTCGTCACTCTATTGCGCAAGCAGGGCAATTTCAGGTGATTGGCGCAGGCGTCGCTTGTGCTCAGCTTGGTCCACTGAGAGTGATGTGCGAATTGCCGAATTTCGTAAATTTCGTGACAATGCACTTTAACCGACCGGTTGCTATGCCGTCGCCGATTGGCCCACCCGTGCCGCCAACGTCCGTCGCACTTGGTCGCGCGCGGCCCAACGCATTTCGTCAGGCCAGGCTGCCAACACCTGGCCGGTGGAGCGCCGCCGCGTTGGCAAAGGAGAGCTGCAAATACTAGCGTCGCTTGATACGCTCGCGTACCTGTTTTGCGCCGCACGCTGCTCGCCGGCTTCGCGCGCGGGTGCCATCCTACTTAGAAACTCAGATCAAACTATAGCAGCTGGCTTGGAGAGATTTTTACGATTGGCAGCTAGCACTGCTTCATGCGGCGCCTTCAACCGCATGCCTCGCTTCAAACCCCGTCGCGTTCTCAGTGCGGCGGGGTTACTTTTTGGAGACACCGCTGCAGGAATACACTCAGGCTAGATGGTGTCCCACGTCTACAAGCCTGATCAGATCGTGGCTCTTCTCTGAAAATCGACGCTCCTGCGCTGCTGCCAACCGAGGCACTCTTTTTTAAGGAGCCTTACGAATTCGATCAGAAATTGCAGCCTCCAGCTTCGCTGCAACCTGACGATCTGCTCAAGCGTCTGTGCTGTCGGGACCGGCATGAAACCTATGTTGAATCGATTTCGCGCTGGGCTCCAGTCTGCGCAAGACTTATTCACAAACTGTAAACCATGAGCTTTGGGGCACCACGAAATTTAACTTTGGACGCCGGTGCCTAAATACGGACAACTACCAGCGCGGGGTCGCGACAGCACGTCCCTGCCGCGGTAGCCGTTCAGGTGTTATGCAGTAAGTCGCCATTTCGCCCCGCCTTCCAATTCAAGCCATGTGTCCTGATGAGCCTTGCCGGGGCCACCGCCGTAGTGCCCTGCACGAGATGGAAGATGCCTTGCCGGTTTGTGACTACGCTATCCTAAGTTGACTGAGTGCCGTGCCTCAGTTGCATTTATGAAGATCGGTCGCGAGTATCACGATTCTGTCCACAAGATGGACACGCGTTATCCATGTTTTGGACGAACAGTTCGGTTCGACTTCCACTACGAGCACGACAGAGACGACGGTTAGGATTGCAACGAAAGAGGCCGCGAACAGCAGCGGGTCGTGAATGGCTGAAACCGCACAGATCGTTAGCCTGTGGCTCCTAGCGATGATTTTCATCTATGCCGGTTTCCTTTTGCTGTTCAACATCGGCAAGAAATCGATTGATCTTGCCATCGCCGTGCTAAAGCGAATTGGCACACTAGGATCAGGGTCGGCCGATGCTCGTATCACCACGAGGCGGCCGCGAGACCGCAGACTTTCTGCCTGACGCCTACGCTCATATTCCGGCGGCCGTCGATGCCTTCCGCCAATACTGGATGCCGATCCTCTACGCACGCGTCCGCTGATCACCGGGAGCTCATGCCGCTTACAATACTGTAGTCCACAACAACAAACGAAGCGCGAGATTGCTGCATCAGACGCGAAGCCTCGCACGTACTCTCTCGAGATTCGGACCGACGATCTTGACCGAGTTGGCGCCCTTCACGCCAGACAACGCCTGAACAGCGCAAAGGGACTTTTTGGCGCCCACGATGACGTGGCGGCCTTCGCCTTTTTCACTTGGCGAACGCGCGATAGGTTTAACCGCTCGATCGCGCCTCAAGCTCGACATGTTGCAGTGTTTCAAACGCGCAACCTGGGGCGCTGCGAGAATGTTGCATAAGAAAGGGCCCGGCGCATCCCTGCCAGGTATGAGGATGCGCCGAGCGTAGCCGCGCACCGGACCGTTAACCGACGTCAGCTACTTTGCCGAAGCAAATGTCGTGCCTTCGTCCTTGAATCGTCCGGCGAGCTGCGAAGATCCTGTTGGCGCGACGAGGCACGAGTCTTGCTCGATCTCTTGGCCGGCGGGATCGCCCTTGATCAAGGCGCGTGCCGTAGCCTCTCTGGGTGCGCGGCCGCGTGACCTGCAGATGTCCATTTTAACTACTGAAATGGCGATGCAGTCTCAGCCCGGCGACTCGGGGCATCTGTCGACTACCGCGACGGCGTCCTCGAGCATCGCCAGGAGTTGCAGGCTGCGGTCAGGCTCGCGACGGATAAGAATCGACCCGATTGACTGATTCAACAAAAGGAACTTAGTCTTGCGTGTACAGGTCGCACTTCGAATCGCGACTTGCGAATCGGAGCCGACCGATGACCGAGGCCGAAGATCGCAAGCCCGGTGGCGTCACACTCGAAACGATGCCGGCCGAGACCGGGCCGCATCATGGTGCGCTGGGCGCCATGGCGATCGGCGCGCTCGGGGTCGTCTATGGCGACATCGGCACCAGCCCGCTCTACACCCTCAAGACCGCCATTGAATGGGCCGGAGGTGAGGCCACGCCGGATGTGGCGCTCGGTATCCTATCGCTCGTCGTCTGGACACTGATCATCACCACCTCGCTGAAATATGTCGCGATCGTCATGCGCGCCGACAACGACGGCGAGGGCGGGATTTTGGCGTTGATGTCACTGCTCGGCATCAAGCACGGCGAACGCGCCTTTCTGATTGCGCTCGGCATCATCGGCGCGGCGATGCTCTACGGGGACGGCGCCATTACGCCGGCCATCTCGGTGTTGAGCGCGCTCGAAGGACTCAAGGATCCCCTGCCCTCGTTCGCCCCCTATGTGCTGCCGCTGTCGGTCGTTGTTCTGGTGGCCGTGTTCGCCATTCAGCCGCAAGGAACGGCGCGGATCGGCGCACTGTTCGGGCCTATCATGACCGTCTGGTTCGTGACCATCGGCGTGCTTGGCATTGCCGGCATCGTCCGGCATCCCAGCGTTCTCGCCGCCCTCGATCCACGCGTCGGCCTCGCCTACCTGTTCGGCCACGGCTTCACCGGATTTCTGGTGCTCGGCGGCGTATTCCTGTGCGCGACCGGGGCCGAAGCGCTTTACGCAGACATGGGCCATTTCGGCGCCCGGCCGATCCGGCTGACATGGTACGGCCTCGTGCTGCCGACCCTGGTCTTGAATTATGCCGGCCAGACGGCCGCACTGGTCGGCGGCGAGGTGGCTGCCGGATCTAATCCGTTCTTCACCTTGTGCCCGGCAAGCCTGCAATTGCCGCTGGTTGCGCTCGCGACTGTCGCGACCATCATCGCCAGCCAAGCGATCATATCGGGCACGTTCTCGATGACTCGGCAGGCGATCCAGCTCGGCCTGTGCCCTCGGCTGCATATCACGCAGACTTCCTCGGAGGGGTATGGCCAGATCTACGTCGGTTTCGTCAACTGGACGCTGATGCTGCTAACGCTGGCGCTGACGCTGAGCTTCCGGTCCTCCGACAACCTCGCATCCGCCTTCGGCATTGCCGTGGCACTCACGATGCTGCTGACCTCGATGCTGATGTTCATCGCCATGCGCGAGGTCTGGGGCTGGAGCCTTGCCGCCAGCGCAGCCGTTGCCGGCGTGTTCGTCATCGTCGACCTGTCGTTCGTTTCCGCAAATATGATGAAGGTGATGCAAGGCGGCTGGGTTCCATTAGTGGTCGGGGCAACCCTGTTTTTCCTGATGTCGACTTGGCATCGCGGCCGCGTCGCACTCGGCGAGCAGCTTGAACGCGACACCCTGCCGCTCGACACGTTCATTACGCAAATGCGCCGGAAGGAACGCATTCCCGGCACCGCCGTGTACATGACGAGCCGGCTCGACATGGTACCGGTGCCGCTGTTGCACAATCTCAAGCACAACAAGGTGCTGCACGCACGGATCGTGCTGCTGCACGTGATCACCGCCAATGTGCCGCGAGTGTCGCCGGAACGGCGTCTCAACCTCACCGATCTGGGCGACAATTTCTATATTATAACTGCCGAATACGGCTTCATACAGCATCCGAACGTGCCGCGCGTGCTACACCGCTGCGGCGGAGATGGCTTGAAGTTCGAGATGATGGAGACTTCGTTCTTCGTCGGTCGGGTCAAAATTGTTCCGGCCAGGCATTCGAACCTCGGCCGCTTCCGTTGCCGCATTTTCGAGGTCATGCACCGCAACGCGCTTGCAGCGACGGACTTCTTCCGTATTCCGCCCAACCGCGTCATCGAGCTCGGCAGCCAGACGGAGATCTGAAGCGCCCTTCAAAGCGGACCGTTAGGGCGGACGATCAGTGCTGGCGGGAGTTCACAACCCCGAGCTATCGTACTCGTCCATCCTGGGCGGGCAGCAGTTCGACCCAGGGCCGATGACTGGCTCTACCACTGCGGAAAGCTGGGACATGCAGTTGCTGATCCTCCCGTCGGACAAGCCGCGATATTGGCATGCGTCGGATCTCCCGTGCCAGCGTCCCGGTCGTTCATACGTGACCGTGATCGCCCCCGAGCCCGTCACTCCATCGCGCTCACGTGCCAGGTGGCGTGGCTCACGCCGGGCAACTTTGCAAGCTCCGCGACCACTTCGTCGAGTTCGTCCGATTCGGCTGCGAGCGTGACCAACTCCGCTGCAACTTCTACGTTGTCGTCGGAGCGATAGATGACCTTCGTGTCCCGGATCGGATAGCTTGCGGCTTCCAACCTCTCGCTCAATATCTCCCGTAACTCCGCCGAGCGCTCGGCGTTGGTCGTCACAATGATTTCATAGATAGCTTCGGAGGCTTTCTCGTTCAGCGGTATGCGATCGATCGCGTTAACGAGCGGACGCAACAGGGTATTGCCCGCAAGCACGAACACGGTGAGCGCTGCGGACTGGGCCAGCATATCCGCGCCCGCACAAGAGCCCACCGCCGCAGAAGCCCACAACGTGGCCGCCGTGTTGAGGCCCCGGACATTCATGCCCTCCTTCATGATGGCGCCGGCTCCCAAAAAGCCGATGCCGGATACCACATACGCCACGACGCGAACCGCGCCATCGGCGCCTGCCAGGCGCTCGGCAAGATCGACGAAAGCGGCAGCGCCCACGGCGACTAGCACATTGGTGCGCAGCCCCGCGCTGCGTTGCCGATACTGCCGCTCAGCACCGATCAGCGTGCCAAGCACGAAGGCGGCGAAGAGGCTGATCAGCGTGTCGAAGAAGTCATAAAGCTGAAAAGTCTTGATGAACTGCACCCGTCACCTCGATCGACCCGCTTCTTACTTGCGGATAACTTGCTCGGCGCTCGGGACAAGAACCGAGCAACGTCGCAACTCCCAAACTGATGGCTGTCTGATCAATCGACGCGATCAGTAATCTCTCTAGTCGATGCACGACGATTCAGTCCTCTACGTCCTCCAAACGCGAACCAGATCGCGACCGTTTCCAGTCGCCGCGTTGCGGTGAGTCCAGCCCTGAGCAGAAACTTGGATATCGCATGCTGCGGATAGAGCTTTATGACAGACCGGAATATCAGGCCTGCCAGGTGCAGCGACAGGATCGCTCCCCACCGGCGGCTGACGCCGACAACCATCTCGCTCACGCGCCTGCGATCGCGAGCTGAAAGATTCGGACCAGGACGAGACCACCTGCCAGCACGAGATAGCCGCGAAGGACGAACATCCAAATCCGGCTCGTCAGGCTAAGCTTGGCTGGCGGCAGCGTGCCGAGCGGCGGCATCCGCCAGTCGTCGTAAACATTCACCTTTTGCCTGGCCGGCTTGGGTCGAGCCATAGTCGGCATCTGCGACCACTCATTGAAGTTTGCTCCGACGGTCATCAGAAGGCCGAGGATGCTGCCGCCAACCAGGATAGCGATCATCCACTGCGCATCCAGATCAGGAAACAGCACGGAAGCGGTCAGGATGATCGAGAGCATGACCAACACGGCGACGACTGCACCTGTGAACAGATTGAGTGCCTTCGAATTGACCCAGGGGCCGAGAACCGCCCTGTCGTTGCACAACAGAAGCAGGAACACGGTCGCGCTTGGCAAGAGGACGCCGGCTAACGTCTGCACAGCGTTGGTCAAAAGACCGAGCGGCGTTCCCGGCGTCAGCACCAGCGCGGCCGCGACGAGGATCAACGCGCAATAGACCCCGTAAAATCCCGTCGCGTCCGACGGCTTGCGGTGCAGCGAGTGCTTCAGGGAAAACACGTCGCCGATCGCGTAGGCCGTCGACAGCGACACCGCGGCCGCGCCGACAATGCTGGCGTCCAACAGCGCCAGCGCGAACAGCACCGCCGGGAGGCGGCCGGCATATTTCTCAAGTCCCAGCGCCGTGCCGAGCGCATCGGTATAATTGCCGGCTTCCGGTTGCCCAGCGAACACCGCTGCACAGAACGCGATCATCGCCACCGCGCCGAGAATCACGAGCGCAATGCCAAGAATGAGATCCCAGCGCTCATAATGAATGAAGCGCGGCGTGATGCGTTTGTCGATGAGATAGCTCTGCTGGAAAAACAGCTGCCAGGGTGCGACCGTGGTGCCAACGATTGCGATGATCAAGAGCATCACCTCGCTGAGCTTTCCATCCCTGGGCATTTTCGGCAGCAGGAAATCGCTGGCGACCTGCGTCACGGGCGGATGGACCATCAAAACGATGGGCACCAACAGCAAGCTGCCGAACACCAGGACAATCGCAAACCGTTCGAACCTGCGGAAATTGCCGGTGCTCACGGCGAGCATGACGATCAAGGCCGACGTCAGAACGCCCCAGAATTGCGGCAGGCCGAGATAGCGGAGCGCCAGGCTAATCCCGATGAACTCCGTCACCAGCGTCAGCGCATTGAGCAGGAACAGGTCGATGACGCTGAAGGCGCCCCAGAATTTGCCGAAGCGCTCGAAAATCAGCCGGGCATGGCCGACGCCGGTGACTGCGCCGAGCCGCACCACCATCTCCTGGTTCACGTAAAGCACTGGAATCAGCAGCAGCAGCGTCCACAGCAGGGTCGTGCCGTAGTTCTGGCCAGCCTGCGTGTAGGTGCCGAACGCACCGGCGTCGTTGTCGCCGACCATGACGATCAAGCCCGGACCGAGAATGGCGATCAACGTCCTCCACCGCGCAAGAAATCCCTTCCGCGGCCCCTGATCGTGGTGCCGGATAGTGCCAAGCGCCCCACGGATGTCGCCGATATGGGCCTCATCGAGCACGGCGGCCCGGCTGCCCGCTTTCTGAATGGGTGTGATCATGTTCATATCGGGCCCCTGCACTGCTTTGAATTGGACTCTGAAGTCCGGCACAGGCGGCCGGGCCTTCGAAACTTGCGCTAGGGCCGCGCCGGCGGTCGCCGCCGCAGCCGGAGTGCATCCCACAAGGGATGCAAATGTTGGGGTCCGACCACTAGCTCGCAGCAAGCCCGAGGTCTGGCCTCGGATCCCGCGCTGCGAGAGATGAAGGACCAATGCGGGCGGGAACCCGATCCGAGCTGGCGCTCGACGGGTCGGTGGCCGCAATACGTTCCCAGCGGCACTCCAGCCGTTGTCCGTCGCGGGAAAGCAACCAATGGCACGACAACGTCTGGCGCGGGCGCGAGCCGCGCGCATCTGGGCGGGGATGGCCCTGCCGGTTGTCATTGCAGTGCAATGGCTGCAAGCGCACGGCTTCGCACCGCGGCACGATCGGCCACAGCCCAAAGCGACGGAATTTTGCGAGTCTTGCGAACATCGCTCACCTCCACTTCCGCGTTCAGCGGCAGGTCGGTGAGGATGAGGCCGCGTTAGGCGCGACCAGCCATTCTCACGCGGCCGCAGCCGACGCGATCTCGTCCAGAGTTCTGCGGCATTGCGAGCCCTGCAAGCGCGAGGCGGGCCATGCCAGAGATGCTACTGCCCATGTTCCTTCTAGGGTCTTTCGACCCCGCTCAGATTGTCTTCTGATCTCATGCGGCCCGAAGCAATTAGTTCCAGACCACAGTTCACAGTTTGCGCCCTACGCCCGAGACGGCAGCCTGTCAAGCAAATTCGGCTATCCCCGGTGGAGGATCTGCGTAATCCTCCGGGGTGGATAGGGCCATTTCATGGCACTCAGTTGCAAACGACTATCGGTCCGCACTCCACGCCGTCGCAACCGGCGCGGGTCCCACGGAGAGGACCGGTCCTGTGCCGAGCGACCCCGGATAGGGGCGCTCGTTCTCGCCAGCGCAAAAGGCGACGTGATTCAGTCAGCGCGCCGTGCAGAGGCTGAAATTACAGGTACTTCGCGACCAACCTGAAATCCTTGAGCGCGCCCTGCCCCTTCACGCCATGGGCCTTGAACGAGCGCTCGAGGCTGTCGCTGATATGATCGTGGATCAGTGCCTTCTTGGCATTCTCGATTGCGCTTTCCACGGCTTGGAGCTGTTGGGCAATTTGAGCGCAGGGTCGCCCTTGTTCGACCATCTCAATGATGGTCTCAAGGTGACCATTGGCACGCTTCAGGCGCCGGGCAATGGCAAGGTGCGGGTGATCAGACATCCGGGTCTCCTAATCGCCCACAGGATAGCAGTCATCCTCGGGGGAGGATAGAAGGGGCTGCCTCAAATATGGGCAAAGCCCGGTGGCGCGGGGCTTTGCGGTTCTGCGCCCGCGGGCCCGGGCGAATTGCGTCCCGGCATCAACGGCGGCGCCATCGAAACCTCGATCATGCTGGCGCGCAGGGCTGGCTGGTCCATCGCTGCCGGTACGCCGTTGTCGACCGCGCGATCACGTCCGCCAGTTCGATGCCTGAGGCAATTAGAACCACGGGGTTCGCACCCGCTACTGATTGAAAGATGGAAATTTGCGCTCACCCGCGCCCGTCTTCCCGTCCGACACGCGGGCCTCATCGACCTCGTGTCGCACTGGCCCCCGCCTGGCCGCCCCGGGGCCGGGCCATCGCGCTTCTTGCGGTGGCTCATCCCTCGACGGGCGCGATTGACATAGCATAGGGTGGTACCCTATATCGGCCTCCATGACACATACCATCCGAGAGAAAAAGAAGCTGTTGGCGCGGGTCGGACGGATTCGCGGGCAGGTCGAGGCGCTTGAGCGCTCACTCAATGAGGAGACCGACTGCGCGCGCATCATGCACATGATCGCCGGAATTCGCGGCAGCGTTGCGGGATTGATGGCCGAAGTGGTCGAGGACCATATACGCACGCATCTTGTTGACCCGAAGAAAAATCGCGGCGCTCTCAATGCCGATGCGGCCGAGCAGCTGATTGACGTCGTCCACACTTATCTGAGGTGAACCTCATGGCCGATTCACGACCGGCGTTTCAGCCTGCAGCGCACGCGCATGTCTTCCTGGGCCCTGATCATGAGACGGCCGAACGCCGCACCTGGGCGGTGATCATACTCTGCAGCGTCATGATGTTCGCGGAGATCATCGGCGGCGTGCTGTTCGGCTCGTTGGCGTTGATTGCCGACGGACTGCACATGTCGACGCATGCTGGTGCTTTACTGCTTGCCGCGCTGGCTACAGTTTTGCACGCAAATACGCTTATGACCGGAGTTTTACGTTCGGCACCGGCAAGTTCGGCGATCTTGCCGGATATTCCAGCGCCATTGTGCTGGCGATGATTGCGCTCTTGATCGCCTACGAGGCGGTCGAGCGGCTGCTCAACCCGGTCCCGATCAGTTTTCGGGAGGCGATCCCGATCGCGTTCCTTGGCCTTGCCGTCAATGTCGCGAGCGCCTGGCTTCTGTCCGGCGGGCCTGGTCACGATCATCATCATGCGCATGGTCACGACCATGGCCATCACCACGACCATGACGACGAGGTCCGCCGCGTTGCGTTCGAGCGCTCGTCGATCGAGGTCGAGATTTTCGAGAATGATGTGCCGCCGCGCTTTCGCGTCTACGCGGCCGCTGGCGCTTTGCCGGCGGCATCCGAGCTCTCGATCGAGACTGTGCGCGAGGACGGCAGCCGGCAGCTGTTCGCGCTTGAAGATCGCGGGGCATTTCTCGAATCGCGCGACGAGATCCCTGAACCGCATGCATTCGTGGCCAGGCTCCACCTTGCCGGCGAAGACCGCCAGGAGGAGCGCGAGCTCCGCTTTGAGGAGCACGAGCATGACACCGCGGATGGTGCCCATCATCGCGACAACAACATGCGCGCGGCGGTGGTCCACGTCATGGCGGACGCGGCCGTGTCGGTGCTCGTGATCATTGGGCTGTTATTGGCGCGCGCCTTTGGCTGGCTCTGGATGGATCCGCTGGCCGGCCTGATCGGCGCAGCCGTCATCGCGAACTGGTCGGTCGGCCTCTTGCGCGACACTGGCGCGATCCTGCTCGACCGCACACCGGATGCACGGATCGCCGAGAGGGTCCGGCAGGTGGTCGAAAGCGAGGGCGACCGCGTCACCGACTTGCATCTCTGGCGGCTCGGCCCCGGCCATCTCGGCGCCATCGTGTCGGTGGCGACCACCAAGGCGCGCGAAGCCGCGCATTATCGGCAGCGGCTCGCCCGGTTCGCCGACCTGTCGCACGTCACGGTGGAGGTACAACACGCGCCTTCGGCCAGCACCTGAATAACCCAGCGCGCAATGCTTCAGAGATATCCGAGGACTCTTCCGAAATCGTTCAGCGCGGCAGTGCTCTGCATGCGGTCGTGACGCTGCCTTGGCTCGCTATCTGATATCGGCCGGACCGCGGCACGCATGGGTCTGGGGATCGCGGATGCGACCTCTGCCACAGCCGACAACGAGATCGCTCGCGGATACTTTGGGCACTGAACCGCCGGGAACCGCAGATGCAGCACCAACCGTAATCGCGGCAGTCTGGAAAGCCGGCCTGGTCTGAAACGATCCTGCAGCTTGGCAATCTGACCAGGTTAAGGCCGTGGAAGCGAACATCAGCGACAAGAAGGCGATTCGGCCCATTGGAGTTCCCGCTAATCTGAATAGCAATTTTAGAGACGAATGAGGCGGAAGTACAACACAACGTCGCCCGGCTGCGAACGTCTCGCATTGGACGTGGAACTGTTTCAAGCTCTTGGATCCGCGCCGACCGTCCAGTTGTAATCCGAACTCTCGTCCGGCCTGCCGGACGATGTATGGATTTGCAGCATCCGTCGACGCCGTCGGGCTGCGAACGAAAAAGTGCTACCGGCCTCCTATCACCAGAAGCTCCTGGGCGATCTGGGTGCACGGCCGCCTATCTTCGATGATCTCGATGACGGTCCCAATCTGGCTAGCGCGCAGTCCGATTCTGAAATGCGCATCCTTCGAAATGTGCATCCCCTATCTGGGGATACTCTTCCGCGTGTTTGAATCAACGGCCGACCAGCAAGTTATTGCCGGCGGAGTTCCCGGTTTGAGGTTTGCCAAAATGATCGCGGTGGGTGGATGGCGAACGACAAGTCCGCTCCATTCGCGCGACTGCAAGCAGTCGGTGATGAGAGATTCGTCAGCGGTCTCTTCTATCCTCCCCGGAGGATAAGCCAGACGCTTGACTTCGGCACACGGCAGGCCTAGTGAGCGATCGAAGTCCTTGAGAACGATTGTTCGAAGGACCGACGTCTCAAACTTGATGAAAGAGCCATGGGCAGTACCCCCTATGGCAATGTCATGCCGATCACTTCGATCGGACTGGTGTTGCCGCCACACGTTGGGATTGATCGCGACGGCGGCAGCCGCGCGAGCGTGGGTGGTCAGACTAGCTGACCGCAGCTCGCTCACTCTGCCGCATAGCGGTAACAGAGGTGAGCGATGTTCGGGAAACTCGCAAAATTCGGAAACCGTCACTCACGGCTGGCGCTGTGCGTGACCGCGCATGGCAAGGACACCAATCCCGGCGCTCGTCGAGGCAAGCAGCAGCAGCAGCAGCACGGATCGCCGTGGCTCGTATGCCGCTGCGGACCGACTTGTCGCTGGGAGCTTGAAGAATCTGATCGACCCAATCCATCGTTGCAGGGCGATCGACTGCCGGTCTCGCCTCTTCGCAAAACTGTCTTCAAAAGGTCTTATCAGAGCAGTCTTGCCGCAACGTCGCTGAGCCAGGCCTGGCCCGGATCAAACGCGCCTGCACGTGCTTGCCACGCGAATGAGCATTTGCTTGCGCCTTCTGTGTTGCAGGCACGTCACTGGAGGATGCGATCCAACGTGGCTTCCGGCCCGCTTCCTTCCAACCACAATAAATCAGCGATAGGGTCTGGCAGCGAGTGCTTTGCAAGAGTGCCGGGCAATGAGTTCGCCTGCGCCTTTCGCCTCTGCCAGCGACAGGCGCGGGGGCTGGCATCGGAGCCAGAGCATCGGGGCAATGCAGGGGATATCGGCATGATGGGGGTCATGACGAAAGCGACCATGGCGACGTTTTCGCTCGCAAAGGATCGCGCGACAGCCGGCCGGGTCCGGCTATCGGCGCCGCTTGCCGCGGCACTGGGGATGCTTGCACTGGGTCGGCCCGCGCTCGCCGCGGACCTGCCGGTCAAAGCGCCCGTGCCCTACACGTCGACGGCTTACGATTGGAGCGGCTGGTACATCGGCGCTCATGCGGGCGTGATTAGGGGCTCGTCGAACTGGACCTCAACGCCGCTCGGCCCCGCTGGGCCCACCTTGAATGGCTCCTTCGATCTTCCCTTCCATTTCGATTTCATGGCCGGCACCGGCAGTTATGTGATGGGGCTCCAGGGCGGCTACAACTACGTTCTGCCGTCGCGCGTGATGCTCGGCATCGAGGGCGACGCCAGCTTCCCCAATTCGGACGTGGTGCCCCCCTTTTCGGTGCAAGGTAGCCAGACCGTGGCCTCGCCGCAGATCGGTCAGGTGACCTATGGCGAGGCGATCATTCACTACGGCAGCATTCGCGGCCGGGTCGGGTACGCGTTCGATCACCTGCTGCTGTACGGAACGGGCGGGTTCGCCTGGACCTATGATCAGGTAACGCGGTCCCAGGATGCCGCCCCCCTTGCAGGAAGCTTCGCGGCGCCGGGCACCGTCGAAACCGCGCTCTTGTGGCGGCTTGGATGGGTCGCAGGCCTTGGCGTGGAAATTCCCATCGCCGGCAACTGGACGGCGAAGGCCGAATTCCTTGAGACCGGTTATGGCCGCAAGAGCGCGTTCTTCGCGGCATCGGCGGATACCTTCGCATCCAGTCTTGCAATGCAAAGCGTCCGGGTCGGAGTGAACTACAAGATCGGCGATATCAATCCCATACCCGAGCTTATCACCAAGACCCCTGCGGCCTTGGAGACGGATCGCTTCGCCTTCCACGCCCAGGCGACCTTCCTGAACCAGTACACGCCGCCGTTTCGGTCGCCCTATGTCGGCACCAACAGTCTCAACCCGAACCAGGGCCGCGAGACCTTCGACGTAACGGCATACGCCGGTATGCGACTCTGGGACGGCGCCGAAATCTGGGTCAATCCGGAGATCGATCAGGGTTTTGGCTTGAGCAACTCCACTGGAGCGGCGGGCTTCCCGAGCGGTGAGGCCTACAAGGTCGGAGCGAGCTATCCCTACACCCGTCTGCACCGGGCGTTCATCCGACAGACGATCGATCTCGGTGGCGATGTTCAGGTCGTAAGCGCGGGATTCAACCAGTTCTCCGGCAAGCAAACGTCGGACCGGCTGGTGATCACGGTCGGAAAGATGGGCGTGCCCGATATCTTCGACACCAACAAATACGCGCATGACCCCCGCGGCGATTTCATGAACTGGTCGCTGATCGACACCGGAACGCTCGACTATGCGGCCGATGCCTGGGGCTATTCGGTCGGCGGCGCTATTGAATGGTATACCGGTCCATGGACCTTCCGCGGCGGCGTATTCGACCTTTCGGTTACGCCGAACTCTACCGCCCTGGATTCCCGCTTCGGGCAATTCCAGTGGGACGGCGAAATCGAGCGTCGCTACTCGATCTTCGGCCAGCCGGGCAAGGTGGCCGTCACCGGATTTTTGAGCCGCGGCCGAATGGGGAGCTTCCAAGATGCGATCCTGCTCGCTGCTGCGACCGGAACGCCCGCCGATATCACCGCCGTCCGCCGCTACCAGAGCCGCGGCGGCATCGGCATGAATCTCGAGCAGCAGCTTAGCGACAATATCGGTTTCTTCGCCCGCGCGGGATGGGCCGATGGCCGCAAGGAGCCGTTCGATTTCACCGACATTGACCGCACTGTCGCCGCCGGCTTCGCGCTTTCGGGAAAGCTTTGGGGACGGGATGACGACACGATCGGCATAGCAGGCGTGGTCAACGGCATCACCAACGTGCACCAGGCGTTTCTCAATGCCGGCGGAGTCGGCATCCTGGTGGGTGACGGACAGCTGCCGCATCCGGGCAACGAGGGGATTTTCGAGGCCTACTACAACTTCCCCTGGTTTGCCTCGAAGATCACCCTCGATTATCAACTGATCGTCAATCCAGCCTATAACCGCGACCGAGGTCCGGCTTCAGTGTTCGGTGTTCGCGTGCATACGCAATATTAGGCCTGCTGACACGGAGCCCTTCCCATGACGCTACAGGATCTTCGCATCGCCGTGCTGACCCGAGCGCCGCGGCCCAATATCTGGGATCTCGTGGCGCTGATTCTCGTGATCGGCGCAATGGTACTGATCGTCTATGGTGGAGAGCAGACCACGCTGCCTTTGTCCGCGATTGAGACCACGCCGGTCTCGCTCGACCCGGCCAACCTTCCGCTTTATGCGCTGCGCACCACAATGCGGATGCTGCTCGCGATCATCTGCTCGACCATCTTCACCTTTGTCTATTCCGCGATCGCCGCGAAAAGCCGGCGCGCGGAGATGGTCATGATTCCGTTGCTCGACATTCTCCAATCCGTGCCGATCCTCGGCTTTCTGACTTTCACAGTCGTTTTCTTTCTCAATCTGTTTCCGGGAAACGTGCTCGGCGCCGAGCTTGCCTGTGTGTTCGCGATCTTCACGAGCCAAGCCTGGAACATGACCTTCAGCATGTACCAGTCGATCTGCAGCGTGCCGAAGGATCTGGAGGAAGCAACCCAAAGCTTCCACTTGAGCGGCTGGCAGCGCTTCTGGCGGCTGGATGTTCCTTTCGCTATGCCTGGGCTGATCTGGAATGCGATGATGTCGATGTCGGGCGGCTGGTTCTTTGTCGTAGCCTCCGAGGCGATCACGGTCGGAAACACCACGGTCACCTTGCCCGGCGTCGGCTCCTATGTGGCGCTTGCGATCGAGAAGCGCGACCTTGCCGCGATCGGCTATGCCATCTTGACCATGCTCTTGGTCATCATCGCCTACGACCAATTGCTGTTTCGCCCGATCGTGGCGTGGGCGGACAAATTCCGCTTCGAGCAGACCGCCTCCAGCGTGGCGCCGACATCCTGGATGCTGGATCTGTTTCGGCGGACGCGCGCGCTGCGCGCGTTGACGTATCCGCTTGTTGCGACGAACAAGGCGATTTCGACCCTGCGGATCGCTCTTCCGGTTGGCCTGCGGCCGTCCCCAAAGTACGCCCCGCCCTCACGCGTGATCGACGCGCTCTGGTATGCCCTGATCGCCGCCGGCACCGGCTATGCTGCATGGCGGGCCTATCACTACCTATCAGCTAATTTGGGTGCCTCGGACGTCTATGACGCGATCGGGGATGGGCTCGTGACCCTGTTGCGGGTCGTCGTGCTGATTGCGCTCGCGACGCTGATCTGGGTGCCGGTTGGCGTCTGGATCGGGCTACGGCCGAAGATTGCCGAACGTGTTCAGCCGCTCGCACAATTTCTCGCAGCCTTCCCAGCCAATCTCGCCTTTCCGATCTTCGTGGTGCTGATCGTGCGCTATAACCTCAGCGCGAATATCTGGCTCAGCCCCCTGATGATCCTTGGCACTCAGTGGTACATCCTCTTCAACGTCATCGCCGGGGCCAGCGCCTTTCCGGGCGATCTGCGGGAAGCAGCTGCAAGCTTCCATCTCAAGGGATGGCGATGGTGGATGAAGGTGATCCTTCCAGGTATCTTCCCCTACTACGTCACCGGCGCCGTGACCGCCTCCGGGGGATCGTGGAACGCCTCGATTGTCGCGGAGGTGGCGAGCTGGGGCGACACGCGTCTGTCCGCGACGGGGCTCGGGGCCTACATCGCGAAGGCCACCGAAGCTGGCGACTTCCCGCGCGTCGTGCTCGGGATCGCGGTCATGTGCATCATGGTGACGCTGTTCAACCGGCTGCTCTGGCGGCCGCTCTATGCCTTTGGCGAACGCCGCCTTCGCCTCGGCTGAACTGTGAGGGATACATGCTCGACCCAGCGAAGCAGCCCGTTCTGATCGACATTCGCAACGTCTGCCGGTCCTTTCCGAAAGGCAGCGGCGAGGATCTGCTGGTGCTTGAGAATGTGGACCTGACGATTCGCTCCGGCGAGATGGTCGGGCTACTCGGCCGCTCCGGATCGGGCAAATCGACGCTGCTGCGCATCATCGCCGGCTTGATCGCGCCGTCGTCGGGCGATGCCAAGTGCCGCGGCAAAGCCATCGATGGGCCCCCGAATGGCGTAGCCATGGTGTTTCAATCGTTCGCGCTGTTTCCCTGGCTCACCGTGCTGCAGAACGTCGAGCTGGGATTGGAAGCGCTTGGCGTTGATGCGGCAGAGCGGCGCAAGCGCGCGCTGGCTGCGATCGACCTGATTGGTCTCGACGGATTCGAGTCTGCCTTCCCGAAAGAGTTATCGGGCGGCATGCGGCAGCGCGTCGGCTTCGCGCGGGCGCTGGTCGTGCATCCCGACCTGCTCCTTATGGACGAGCCGTTTTCGGCTCTCGATGTGCTGACTGCGGAAACACTGCGCACCGACCTGATCGATCTCTGGATCGAGGGTCGGCTGCCGATCAAGTCGGTGCTGATGGTGACCCACAACATCGAGGAGGCGGTGCTGATGTGCGACCGCATCCTGGTATTTTCGTCGAACCCGGGCCGGGTGGCGGCAGAGTTCAAGGTCGACCTGCCGCATCCGCGCAACCGCCTCGATCCAGCGTTCCGGCAGCTGGTCGATCAACTCTATGGGCGCATGACGCAGCGCCCGACCAAGGCGCCCGCGCTCGAGGGCATTCAGGGCACGGGCGTCGGCATGGTGCTCCGCCATGTCTCTTCCAACGTGCTATCCGGCCTGATCGAGACGCTTGCCGCACCGCCCTATGACGGACATGCGGACCTGCCGGTGCTCGCCAATAGCCTGCAGCTGGAGGCAGACGAGATCCTGCACCTCGGCGAGTCCCTGCAGCTCTTGCGATTTGCTCAGTTGAGCGAGGGCGACCTCGTGCTAACCGAATTCGGCAAGCGCTTTGCAAATCTCGAAACCGATGCGCGCAAGAAACTCTTCACCGAACACCTGATCGCCTACGTCCCGGTCATCGGCTTGATCAAGCGTGTCCTTGACGAGCGACCATCGCATACTGCGCCTGCCGCGCGCTTCCGAAATGAGCTTGAGGACCACATGTCCGAAGAGGACGCCGACGATACGCTCAAGACTATTGTGTCGTGGGGTCGCTATGCGGAGCTCTTTGCCTATGACGAGCAATCGGAGACGTTCAGTCTCGAAAATCCGGGCTAACGGCCCCAGCGATCCTGCCAGAGTTTTTCCCCGATCGTGCAGCTGATGCGCGGCTCTTTGTCCGACGCTGGCCTGACCTGGCGTTCCGACGTTCGGCTCGCGACCTCCCGGATCAGCTTGGCGCGAATCGCCTCCTTGAAATTCTCCCTGCCCTTGATCGGCACAACAAATGATCCCGGCCCACCGATCACGCAGTCCTCATAGTACCAATCGAGATTCTCGATATCCATCGTCGCGTAGGACGGCTCTTTCACCATCACCGGCAGGCCGTTGATATTGATTCCCTTCGACAGCACCTCATCCCGAAATTGTTCGGACCATCGCCGGATGCTCTTCGTTGGGTTGACCGAGACGGAGAAAACGGCCGGGCTGGGCTGGAGATAGAAAGAGAGCTGGACGTGAGGACGCTCGGAACATCCTCTTCCGAACCCGTCGGTTTGAGCGTATTGATACGCGCGATGCGGAGCAACCTTGTGAATTCACTGCGGCGTTTGGGAGCAGCCATGATAGTCATGGCTTATGGGCTGGGCGTGATTGCGCCAACGGTCGCGTTCGCTTATGCAGATCATGCCTCGATCGTGCACGTCCTGGGTGAGTCTCATGGGGGGATGCTCGTACCACATTTCCACGACCATGGCGGGGATCGACACGATCATCCGGTAAAGCCAGGTGGCGGTGCCGCGCATCAGTGTTGTGGGTTTGTCTCGCTTTTCGGCGTTGAGCCCTCTGCAGCCGTCTCGATCTTTCCGCCGCAGACCACGATAGCGCTCCTCTCTCCGCCCACGCCATCGTTTTCCGGCCGCGGCGCGGCCCGCCTCGAACGTCCCCCAAGAGTTTCCTGACAAGCCTTAGTGCCGGCGCGGTGCCGCTTGGTGGCCGTGTGCCCATGTATCCATTGTCAGGGAGAGTTTTCATGTTCGTGCAGGCGCCCTGTGCCGCGAGATCTCGTGTTGGAGCATGGTCGTGTCTTGTAGTGGCAGCGCTCGCTACGAGCCAACTTGCGCGCGCCTCCGACGCCGATAGCGAGCACCTCTTCGGCTTCACCGAAGGCGCAGATATCGGGAAGGCCGGTGAACACGAAGCCGAGTCCGAAACCATCGGCCGTTTCGGCAAGTCGGCAGGCTCCTACGCAGCAGTGACGCAAACCGAATCGGTGAAAGTGCTGCCGTTCGAGACTTTTCGAGTGTCCGCGAACGCGGCCTTCGCCTATTTCGGCATTTCCGGCGTGCCTGGCCTCGAGGATCGTCGGCTCGTCACGTTGCAGGGCTTCTCCTTTGAGGCGCGCTACATGCTGATGGACCGTCACTGCGGGCCGTTTGGCCTAACGATCATTTCCGAACCGCGCTGGAGTCGGACGGACGCAACCAGCGGCGAGACGACGAAAGGCTTTGGCGGAACGTTGACTGTCGCAGCCGATTGGGAGTTAATCGACAATCGCCTGTTCGGCGCCTTAAATGTGCTCTACGATTCGCAGGCAACACGCTTTCCCCTACCGTTCAAGTGGGTCTATGACTTAAAAATCGGAGTCTCGGGTGCGGTGTCGACCCGCGTCGCGTCAGCGTTGTTCCTTGGAGGGGAGGTTCGATACCTGCGGGCCTACGACGGTCTTGGGCTGGGTGCACTTTCCGGTCAGGGGCTTTTCGCCGGCCCAACCTTCTACATTCAGATCGCAAGGGGTATGGCGCTCTCAGGGGCCTGGAACCGACAAATCACCGGTCGCGCCGCAAGCAACGGCTCGCTTGATCTGACCCATTTCGAGCGTCAGCAGGCTAAGCTTCGCTTCAACGTCAATTTCTAGATTTGAAGGCCATCCGCAAACCACTCCTGTCGCATGCGGCACGCGGCCTTCTTGACCTCCCCAGAGATGGGCCTGGGGCCCGATCGCGGGAAGCTATTGAAGCAAGGACCATGCTCACAGTCCCAGCCCAGCTTTTCGCCGGAAACTCCACTCGATGCCTCCCTCGTGCTGGCGACAGGAGCTGCCGACGTGCTTATCGAGGAGCGCGGCTGCCAGGGCACCAGTTGGAAAGCCGAGACCGCTCTCGCTATGGCGCGCCAGCAACGTGCAACTGTATCGAGAACTGAACAACTTGCTAGGGGTCTGGTCGCGTCACGTGACGCCCGTGTCAGACACCTGTAAGGGAGGTGCCGCATTTCAGTCTAACGGCGATGGCATGTTGATTTGCACAATGGCTGCCCTGATGCGTGCGGAAGCCGCAGCCTCGAAAGGCTTTTTGCGTTCCAAAAACAGAAGCTCCCGTTTGCGCGAAGCGGTCTATATACGGAAAAGCGCTATGTCGCGGTTCTGCTTTCTGCACCGAGCTTTCGCGCTCTTCGATGCAAGGGTCAAAACGCTGGCAACGCCAATTTCGCTCCGTTTCGAACGATCACGACGCCGCAGTGTCACTCTGCACGCCAACCCGTTTATCCTCGCGGCAGCCATCGGCATCGCCAGTGCGGCCTTCCTGGTCGCCGCCGATCATCAGACCGTGGACACGCTCTATGTCCACCATATCAAAAAGTCCGAAGCGCCGGTGATCGACGGCGACGCTTCCGATTCAGTATGGCTCTCGGCACAACCCTTCTTCGTGCTCACGAATCAGGGCGGTAATTTCGAAGGTCGAGGCGAGACAAAGGTTGAGATCAGAGCCGTCTATGATGACGGGCAAATTTATTTCCTGTTCGCGTGGGATGATCCGACGCGTTCGTTGAAGCAACTCCCGCTGCGCAAGGCGGCAGATGGATGGCATATTCTTCATGACGGCTATGAGACGGGCGACGAGCACGCCTACAGCGAAGATCGCTTCTCCGTGCTGTTGACCAAGCTTGATTTCATCCTCGCCGGGGACCGCACGTTCCACGCCGGGTCAACGCCAATCGCTGGGGAACCGGCTACCCTCTCAGGACGTGGCTTGCACTATACCACGCAGGAAGGCGTGTACGCCGAGGTTTTGGAATGGAAAGCGACCAGCACCGCAACCGGATTCTGCGACGACGACCATTTTGGTCCGCCGGTGGACGCCACTGCGGATCAGGTAAGCGGCAAGGCTCCCTACCACGGCGGGTTCGCGCCGAATCCGGGAACGGCAAATTATTCGGATAATTTTGAGCCGCAGCCGGCCGATGGCTACGACCAACCAATCAAACCGCGCCGTTTGCCGAAAGACTACCGCGCCATGGCAGCAGCGATGGGCAATATCGATATCGATCCGAACCACGGCGAAAGCGCTGGCGCTCGATGGTACATGACAGAAGCAGAATCGACGCCGTATGACCCGGGCATCGATGCCGGGATTCCGGTGGGCACGGTGATCCCGGGCGTGGTGATCGCGGGCGAATATACCGGTGATCGTGCCAATGTGCAGTGCGCTTCCCGCTGGGCGGCTGGGCGTTGGGTTCTCAAAGTGGCACGGCGACTTGATACGAAGAGCTCGTACGGCATACCGATCAGCACCGGCACATTCATGCGCGTCGCCGCTTTCGACCACTCCCAAATCCGTCACACCAGGCACGTTAGGCCAATCCGGTTGCTGCTGGAGTGACGGCGGAGACGTCTGGTCCGCATTGGCAACACGCACGCATCCGTGCGTTCGCGCCAGCGCGCACCCTCCCCATCACCGCAGGAGCAGCATCTCAAAGAAGGCAATCAACCAGATAGGATACGCCGTCGAGGCCAACGTGGCGTCGTTTTCAATCGTGGCGCCCGCTAGCAGATAGTGCTCGGTTCGAGTAAGGATCACGACAGCGATATGGTCGCACCGCGGAAGGGTCCGAATGGCCGGTACATGCACACAGGGTATTGATACGGGTTTCGCCGCGCTTGGCTACACAAAGGTAGCTATCCTTGGGGTCCTTCAGGGAATAACCGAGCTATTGCCTATTTCATCCACTGCCCATATGCGTCTGGTGCCCGCCTTTCTGGGCTGGCAAGACCCTGGATCAGCATTCTCCGCCGCCATGCAGCTTGCGGCACTCGCAGCAGTCGTGAGCTATTTCTGGCGAGACGTCCGGACGCTGACGCTGGATTCGGTTGCCGCAGTGGCGCGCGGGCAATTCGAAGATCGATCTTTTCGGTTCGTCTTGTGGATTGCGTTAGCGACAATCCCCATCGGGATCGCGGGACTATTGGCGTCGAAGTTTCTCAACGCATGCGCTTCGCCAGTTCGTGCGGTCACGGTCATCGGTTGGGCGTGTGTTGCTATGGCGCTGCTTCTCGGCGCAGCGGAGATCTATGCTCGCCATCGCCGCACGATCGGCGAGGCCCGATTCGCGGACGCGATGCTTGTGGGGCTTGCGCAGGTGGGGGCGCTGGTGCCCGGGGTATCTCGATCGGGTTCAACTTTGACGGCGGCGCTTGCGCTCGGTTTCAAGCGCGACGAAGCGGCGCGCCTATCATTTCTTCTTGGCCTGCCCGCGATCGCCTTGGCAGGCCTCAAGGAACTGTGGGAGCTTTACAAGATTCATCTCGACCCTCACGCATGGTCGGTTCTTTTTGTCGGCCTGGCGGTTGCATCCTTTTCAGCTTTCGTTGCAATCTGGGGATTGATGCGGTTGCTGGAACGATTTTCCAGCTGGTCCTTCGTTGTCTACCGCTTCGGCCTGGGTCTAGTGATTCTCGCGGGAGCTATGTCAGGCTGGCTCTAAGAAGGGCAGACTGCAATCTGTGCGACGCGTGGGCTCAGACCCGGGATCCCGACTGTTGACCTGCTAGAGCACGTTGTTTTTTACCGGAATCGGGATTCCCAGTGAGGAGAATTTCTGATTCAAACTCCATGCTGGAGCTGGGGGCCAGCATGGATGACGCGACCCTATTCGGAAGACATTCGGGAACGGGCCCTGGCGCGGGCTGACGCAGGCGAGACCGTTCGTTCGATTGCAGAAGAGCTTCAGATCAGCCCGTCCTGCGTGACCAAGTGGAAGAATCTCAGGCGCGAGACCGGAGGGATCTCGCCCGGCAAGATCGGTGGCCATAAGAAGCGGGTTCTGTCCGGGGACAATGCCGATTGGCTGCGCAAGCGCATTCGCTCGGGGCCATTTACCTTGCGCAAATTGACGAGGGAGCTGGCTGCGCGCGGGGTCAAGACAGACGTCCGGGCTGTCTGGACTTTTGTTCATGCCGAGGGGCTGAGCTTCAAAAAAACGATTCAGCCGGCCGAACAAGATCGCCCCGACGTCGCCCGTAAGCGGCTCCGCTGGAAGGCCCGTCAGGGCAGGATTGACGCTTCGCGGCTGGTTTTTATTGATGAGACGTGGATCAAGACCAACATGGCGCCGCTCCGCGGCTGGGGGCCGAGTGGCCAGCGTCTCGTCGCATCTGCGCCTTTCGGCCATTGGAAGACCATGACCTTCATTGCATCGCTGCGCCACGACCGGATCAGCGCGCCCTGGGTCATCGATAGCCCCGTCAATGGCGAGCTCTTCACGCTGTACGTCGAGAAGGTATTGGCGCCCACCCTCGCACCGGGCGAGGTGGTCATTCTCGACAATCTCGGCAGTCACAAGGGCAAGCCAGCCCGCAATGCCATCCGCGCCAAGGGAGCGCATCTGCTGTTCCTGCCTCCCTACAGTCCCGACCTCAATCCGCCGAGCAGGTCTTCGCCAAACTCAAACACCTGATCCGAGCTGCCGAGCCTCGCGACGTGGAGGCAACCTGGCGAAAGGTCGGCGAACTCCTCGATCTCTTCTCCGAGGAGGAGTGCGCCAACTACTTCAAAAACTCAGGGTATGTTTCCGTATAAAAACATCATGCTCTAGCCTGCGAATGCACGAGATTTCCGCCCAACTGCTCGAGGCCATTACTCAGCAATCAAACTGAGCGAAGTCAGACAGGAGCGCGATGTTTGTGTGCGCGGCGCGTGGATACGCGATGACGCGAAGATGCGGCCGCTGTTGCCACATTTGAAGGTGGTGCTGCGCGGCGAGAGAAAGCAAGATAAGGCGGCGTAGCCTACCTGATGTCCGCTGGACCACGGCAAGTGTGGGTTTGCGGATCGCGGATGCGCCCCCTTCCGCAGCCACCAACCAGATCGCGCGCAGAAAAGTCCGGCACAGAAATGCTTGGTGTGGTAACCGCCACGCCAGCGGTTACGACCTTTGGAAAGGCTGGCTTGGTCTGAAATGACCCCGCAGCTTGACTTCGCGAGCACATTACGGCTGTGAAAGCCACGATCAACGCCAAAAGGCTGATGCGGCACATTTTGTGTTCCCGCAGATAGGATTCTCGCAAAGTTACGTTTATTCCAAAACCGATTGGCGCGCAAATAAGGACGTTGCGCATTCTGGGGTGAGTGGTGCAAAGCCGGATTTCCCGAATGACCGGTGCCCGGCCAGCGGCGACCAGGCGACCGAGTTTGCTGGCGTTGCTGCACCGCATCGTTCGAAAGTGTGCAGGTTTTTGGATGCCGGCAATGACGAAACTACGGCACGCTGAGCCGACCGGCGTCCAAAAAGCCGGTCGCCGTGACCATCACAACGCCAGTAGCCATCTCTGGCGAAGCTCTATCGTCGCAGAATTGCTCAGATTCAGAAGCCGCAATCTCTGTACTGTTTTCCGGCGAGACGAAACCGTGAGCCCACTTCAATGAAGTCGACATCAAGGCATTGGTTTCCTCGCCGGTATTCCGACGGGCGACCATCGCATTGGAGATATTCGAGGTTTATTCGCCAGCGCTTCTCGTACCGAGAATAAGTTGCAAACTCATGTTGCGCGCTAGGCGGCCCCTTGCAGATCCCTGCGATGTATTCTCGGACCTCAAGAGGCAGAGTGCTTATATGTTCAGGGTTCCAAGGATGATCCCTGCCTCCGGTGCTGCTCCTGGAAATTGCCGGAAGTTCACTGCAAAGCAGAAGGCAAACGACTAACAACAAAGTTCGGGCTGTCATCTGACCCTCCCAATTAGGGATCAGTCACACCTAAGTTCTATCAGATTTCCTAAGTCCGGGCGACGCAATTGGTCCATACCGACCGCCCTTTTGATCAGGGCTGCAATATTCGCAGAAGCGCGCGCGTCATCGGGTTGACGGGCCCCGCCACGGCGCGATCGGACGCATTTGCATTATTGCCTGGCACCGGGAAAGCATATCCGAGAATGGTCTTGATGACCCAACGGTCGGAAGCGGGCGTTAGTCCATAGCCGACACCAAGATTCACATCTACCACGCCAATCTTGAAGTCCGTGACCGCGAACAGGGTATGCTCCTGTTCCGAGAACGCCTTGAAATCTCCGATCTTGCCCCAATCGGAATAATATTCGAAGCCTGCATACAGATCCTGACCGAATTTGCGTGCCACTCGCGCGGCAGGCGCGAAATGCGTCTCGCCAAACCGCCCGAAGCCGACGTCTACAATCGGATTGACGATGAATTCGTACTCGGCGCCGCGCATGCCGATGATGGGACGGATTTCCATGGCGAAGCGGGTCTGCGCAAAGGGTGGCGTCTGGTTTGAGAATTCGAAATTGACGCCGTAGAAAAAGTCGCGCTGCTCAGCATGGGGCGACACGAACAGCGTCCGCAGCTTGAACGCATTGGAATAAAACCTCTCGTTCTGGATTGCGAACGGCAGATAAAGGCCGACTTCCCACCAGTCGGCTACGCCATAGGCGAACTCCGGTGTGCCATTGATCGCGCCGTTTGAGATGAGTCCGCTAGGAAACGGCGGCTCCTTCATCCCGAGCGGCGTATAATTGAGATGCTGTTGAAAGGTGAACTGGCCGACCGCGGCAATCATGGCATTGTAGACTTGAATCTCGTCAGTGGCCCTCGCCGGCTGACCGCTCAAGCCTAAAACTGTCGTCGCGGCCAGCACCATTCCTCGTGCCGCGGTTCTTTCATACATCTCGTTTTCCGCTATGGTTCCAAGAACTCGCGTCTCTCGCCATCAGCTTGCAATGCCCATCGACCGCAAATTTGGCCACGAAGCACGATGCTGCTGGCTTGGCAATAAGTTTCGCTGGGCAGGCCCGGCACGAACGGCGCTCGTTGAGAGCCATTCTCATCGCCACGTCTCATGCGTTGCTCGCGTGCGGACTCTCGCGAATGGATGAGCCCTCTGCTTTGGCGACGGCAGCGCCCGCAGTCAAAACAGTCCAAAATTGAGAGGTGCCCGATCGCACCCGACCCGCTCGCGTTGTCCCCGCCGCGGTGGTGGCATCTGCCAGGGGATCACCTTCACCACGGTCGTTTCGAACGGCGGCGTACCGGGCGCAGTCACCAGCAGGGTCGCCTTGACGGTGTGGTGAAACAGCGGCCCTATAGGAAGCTCCTCGGAATGGAGGACCTCAACCAGACAGGAGCGCGCCTCGCGATGGCCCATTTGCACTGCAGCGGTGGGGGGCATGACGATCAGCAGGATGGTTATGGCAACGGCAGTGCGTATCATGGGGTCCACGGGGTTAGTTCCAGGGAGAGCGACCTGCTTGCCGAAGCAGCACTCCGAGCCTTCGGCGCCAGCCCTCGGTCAGTTTAGCTCAAATGATCAGCATTGTAGCGTCTCGCTTGCGTTCGAGTTGCGTGTCGCGCGCGTTGCACAGCAGCGAACCGCTACGCTGGCCCGGTGATGGCGACCCTTGCTCTGGGGGACGACCGTGGCTATGTTTTCGCCAGCGTTGATTAAGCGCAGTTTACCCGGCTGGCTCGGCTGTGACTACGGCGAAGATAAAGGCTCCTGGTGAGAGACTATCCAAGAGCGTTTGGCTCGGGGGATTGGCGGTTCGGACTGTTTTTATAGCCATTCTCATTGCTATCACCGCGCGCGTATCCAGCCCCGAGCTCGAACACATCTGGTCTCTTTGGGAGACACCGAGCGACCTCGTCCGGGTCGCGCTGGGGGCCGTCGTCTGTGGCTGGCTGTTCGTGCACTTGTTCATCCTGCCGAACGATGCTGACAGCTATCGAACCTGGCTCTACCTGGGGTTAGTCATCTTGCCGCTGTCAGTCCTTTGCGCCGTGGTGATCTGGTAAGCGATTGGAGACCAACGAGCTCCCTTCGATCTGCAACTAATCCGAGGCAACCGGCGTGGTGGCCTCGCCCATGGCGCATTCACGCCAGACCGGGCTTGTGCATGTGGTCGGCCAGCCTCCCCCGAGCGCCATAAAGAGCGCCGCCGTGTCGGCGAGCCGGTTGGCTTCGGTCTGCACCCGAATCACCGACGCCGTCAGGTAGGTCTGCTGGGCGTTGAGCACCGCCAGCTGGTTGACCTGCCCTTCATTCAATTGCTTTTCGACGATATCGAGGCTGGCTTTGGCGGTCTCCTCTGCATGCAGCGCCGCCCTCATCGCGTGCGCATCGGCCTGCAGCCCGCGCAGCGCGTCGGCAACGTTCTGGAAGGCAGTAATGACCGTCGCGCGATACTGCGCCTCCGCCTGGTCGAGCGCGGCCTCGGCCGCTCTTTGCTTGTTGTAGAGGGTGAAGCCATCGAAGATCGGCGCGGTGGCTGCCGCCGCGACCGTATAGAAGCCGGTTCCGGGCGCAAAGCTCTGAGCAAAATTGTAGCCGCTCGTTCCTCCATTGGCTGAAAGCAGCAAGTTTGGCAGTCGCGCTGCGATCGCGACACCCACCAGGGCGCTAGCGGAGTGCATGGCAGCTTCCGCAGCTCGCACGTCGGGACGCTGGTCCACAAGCTTGCTAGGCACGCTGACTGGCAGGTTGGCCGGCAGCTTTAAATGAGCAAGGTCGAATTTCTGCATGATCTCGTCGGCGGACAATCGTCCGGCCAGGGCGGTCAGGAGGTCTCGCTGTTGGGCGAGTTGCTTCTGCAGCGGCGGCAGCAATTGCTCGGCTGCCGCAAGCGCTGCCTCTTGCGCCAGCACGTCGGCCTGCGCAACCTGACCGGCTTCACGCTGACGATTGAGAATGCCGAGCAGGCGACGCTCGATCGTGATGATGCGCTCGGTGGCGGCGATCTGGCCTCGGAAAGAGGCTTCCTGAATTGCAGCGGTCACCACGTTGCTGGTTAGCGTGAGATAGGCGGCCTCGAGCTGGAACAACTGCTGCTCTGTGATGGCATCGAGGTTTTCGACCGCGCGGAAGTTGGCCCCCCAGATGTCCGGCACGAAGTTTACGGTGAGTTGGTGGGTCACCAGCGAAAATTGGGTTTGCGGCACAGCCCCGATGTCGCCGCCGAACACCGTACCCGCGTTGGACTGCAATATTTGCGAGGTGGTCGAGTTGCCCGTGACCTGCGGCGCCCACAGGCCGCGCTGGGCCAGCGCGTTGTATTGGGCGACCTTGATGGCCGCCTCTGCTGATTGCAGGGTTGGACTATGATTGACCGAGTCCCGGATCAGATCGTTGAGTGGTTGAGACCGAAATGCC